>Ga0182027_10000845_pt1 | contig 51911 bp, 51 predicted proteins | sample 712E1DmetaG_FD_121300 | JGI IMG/M metagenome (GOLD analysis project Ga0182027, IMG submission 121300) | Permafrost microbial communities from Stordalen Mire, Sweden - 712E1D metaG (Illumina Assembly) | ecosystem: Environmental > Terrestrial > Soil > Wetlands > Permafrost | place: Sweden...
TCCAGCAGGCGCTTTAACAAAGTGGTTTTTCCGGTTCGCCTCATTCCGGTAATTACCGTTATCTGCCGCTGTTTTAAATGCCTCTTTAATTCAGGATAAATTTGCCGTTCAAAAAACATAAATTGATGAAATAAACAATGTAGTTTAATGGTAAGTACACTATACATTTAGTATAACTTTATGTCAAGTGCCATTATCCACAAACCAAAACCCCGCCTCTTTTGGAAGCGGGGTTCTGCCAAATGTTTTTCACCTAAACTTTTAATGGTTTAGATTCATCCTCATAAATTTCCTAAAGAAATTTTGGAGGATATAAGTTTTGGAAACTTTTTACAATGCTAAACTATTTAGCCGTACCAGAGCTGTTGATAACAGCCTGAGTAGTCGGGTAGTTAGGCATGAAGGTTACAGTACCATTTCCAGCCGCAACGTTTGTGGCGCTGCCGCCGGTTCCATTATTGCCGTTCACATCGGTGAACAGGAACGCGCTGGACGCTCCCAAACTTGTGGAGAACGTCGCGGTTTGACCGCTGGAAGTTACAACGCTATATATCGGCACATAGACATCATAAACCTTAGTTCCGGTAAAGTTGCCGGAAGTAATGTTGTTGAATGTTATGGAGGGGCTGCTGCTCGTGGCAATAGTGCTGGTAGAAACTACCGAGTTATTGCTGTCGTCTACCAATCTTGCTGCAAAGGCGCCGTCAGTCTGGCTGCCTGAGCTAAGAGAGAAAGATAAAGGCAATGCTGTAATTGCTACAGCACCTGCCGCATTAGCCTGAACCGTTATCTTGGCAACCAACAAACCGGTGGCATTGTCCGCAGTGGAAAATACATTACCGGAGCTGGCTAAGGTTACTGTCGGATAGGTGCTGACCAAATACATAGTATTGCTGTCGTATCCGTTAGCACCCAAGACTGTGTTAGTGGTGGTATCACCACTCCACAATAAACCAAGGCCGCTGCCAGATGACGGACTCATACCGGTCGTCTTATTGCCTGATATAAACTTAATGTGAGTCAGGGTCAACTTGACCGACTGGTCAGCCACACCGTTGGAACCAACGGTGGCATAGCTTACGGTAACCGGAACATCAATACCCGCGTTGCCAACCGGTACAACAATATTTAGACCGGAAACTAAGGCTCGGCCATTGATAACCTGGCCGCTTGAACCGCCAACGTTTACCAAGGTAATGCCGTTGGTAAGGGAGCCGCCGCCGATTTGGGTACCGCTCACGTTAAAGCCTAATTCAGTGACGTTCGCACCACCCTGCGTACCGGCTACCAAAGTAAAGGTAGCGGCTGGCTGGGTGACTGTACCGCCAATAACAAAGGCAGAAGACGGGGAAGCGCCTGATACTGCAATAGATGCTAAGGAGCCATTACCAATTGTAATGGTCTGCCCGGTTTGGGCAACTCCAACGGAAGTACCGAGGTTGTTTAAGTAAACAACCTGGTTGCTGGTTGTGCCTGTGCCTTGACCTTGCATCGAGGTGATCACGGAAGCGGTTGAACCCGCGCCTTGAGTACCTGTAGTCGCTGTTACGTTAGTAAGGGTAAAGACAGTAGTAGAAGCCTTACCGGTCAAAATGACCGTAGCCGCGTTAGTGGTAACCGTAGTGCTGGCTACGGCAGAAGATGCAGTCAACAAGGCGGCTAAATGTGAAGCCACCTGAATTGATGTATCCGTGCTGCTGGCCTGATAGGAAACAGTGGTTGAAGTGCTGTGATCGGTTTGAGTATACGTTGCGCTAAACGTGTTACCCGACGTAACATTTGAGCCTACCGTTAAGGTGCTCAACTGATCGGTAGAAGGGCTGCCATTAACTATGATAGTAGCGGCCGTTAAGGTCGGGCCATTGTTGTTATTCAAAGTCCCGGTAGGCAGGCTGAGGATGTCAGCATAGACATCTACAGTGGCTGTCTGGTTAGCGGCAACAGTGAAGTTCGTGACAAAGTTGTTGGTGCCGGTGTTTACCGTTGGCGGAGCAACCGGAGTTGAACCGTTCGGCATATCCGGAGTAACAACGTACACATTGGCTAAATCCGTCATCGGCAGAGTAGAGCCGGCATAGCCGACTACTAAGCTGGAAACCCTGACGCCGTCATTGCTGCCGGCCTGGATTACATAAGAGCCAATTTTTTGCTTTAGCGAGTTGGCGCTAAGGCTCTGGCTGGAATATCCGGAGTTGACCGCGAAGACCGCGCTGCTGGAACCAGTTGTTAAAGAGGTTCCGGAGTAGGTCTGCGGGCTGGAAGGAGAAAGAGTGAACGAGGTTACACCTTGCAAGGAATTTGTAGGTGTAATCAAGTCGGCGCGAACTCCGCCAATGTTGTCGCCTACGGCGAGAACGGAATCACCCTTTACCGCTACGGTTACGGTTGTACCGGCCGTAATAGTAAAGAGGTTGGAGGAACCAAAAGGATATGTAACATCTTGAGCTGTTCCTAACGCGCTCAAAGAAGAGCCTACCTGGCCGCCGTTGACAAACAAGGACAGGTTATTAAACCCATCGGTGCTGACACCGGTAGCGTTGGTGTAGTGCAAGAGAACGCTCAAATTTTGGACTTTGACATCTTCACCATAAGCCTTCATTGTCCACTGGCCCAAGATTACCTGGGACTGGTTGGTAACGAATTGCGTATTGGTAAAGGCCGGGTCAACCCCAATGGAAAGAGTGCCGCTGCTGATTGTAGTCAGAGACGGAGCCATTTGGGAAACCTGGACGCCGCCGTTGGTGAACGGAACGTTCACGCTGTAGCTGGTGTCAAAGAAGACAACGTCTGTTGCCTGTTGTAGGGAGAAATCAAAGGTGTAAGAAGAACCCTTGACTACATCGCCGTGAAGTTCAACCGTGTGGCTGCCGGTCTGCAAAGAGACAGGGTTGCCGGTAAGATCGAAAACTACAACGTTGGAATTAGCGCCGTTGCTGGTGATGCTGGCAGTAGAGCCAACCTGGGTACCATCCACAAACAATTTAAGATTTTGGATAGCATCCTGAGCAATGGAACCTAGCTGCTTAAAGGCAATGTATTTCATCAATACAGTGCGCTGGCTTACGCTAATCGGGGCAGTCCATAATACGGCATTAACTGTGCCGGCATTAATGGTCGCGCCCGGTACGGTGGTGATTACGCCAGAGGTGGTGACCCCAGCCAGATCGGTAACCGAAGCGGTGTTAAAGAGGTTGCCGGAAATGGAGGTAACCATTGGGGTGCCGTTGGCAACTGTAAAGCCTGCCAATTGCATACCAATAGTCTGGCCGGAAACTTTGCCGGCTACGTCAATTCTTACCGAAACTTCGGCAGAACCGCTGACAGTAAAGATGCCGTTAGAGTTGGAGAAAGTGGCTACGCCGTTGGACAAGGAACCGGCATCGGTGATGCGGTTGTTGCCCATGTACAGATAAACGTTGTTTACGCTGGTGTCAGCGGAAACGCCGATTCTGTGGACGATAACCTGGGTGACGGTGCCACTACCTGTAAAGGTAAAGTGGGCAACATCAGCTCCGACCTGACCTGTAGAATTGCCGCTGTTGGAAACCAAGGTACCAGCAGCCGGGGTGTTGGATGCCAAAGAGGCAGTGACGCTACCGCTAACAACGTTGCCGCAGTTAGTGGTACAGCCGGCGTTGGTTAAGGCAGTCGGGCTAAGCTGACCGGCTACGCGGGTGGCCATAACGCCAGTTTGGGTCATGGCTTTGTCCGCGGCATTGGCCGGGACAACTTTGCCAAAGGAATAACCCCAGGAATTAAAGGTCGCTACATCCGGAATGCCGAGCAAGCCGGAAACGCCCATTAATTGCACGGTGCCGTTGTTGTTAACTAACGTGCCGGGCACATGGGCCGCGGTAGTGTTGTTAAGCAACTGGCTGCCGGCGGTCATCCAGGACACATCGGCTAAGGAAGAGTTAGTGAAGCTAAAACCAAGGCCGGTAAAGACCGCGGCCGAGGTAAAGCCGAATTTTTGACCATTGCTAATTTCGTAGCAAGTGCCTTTTACGGCAAAGCTATCATTCCTGTCGGAACAGATAATAGATCCGTCCTGAGGAGGAATAAAGGAGCCTTGCGGCAAGGCGAGGTCTTCAGCGCTGGCGGAAACTACCTGGCTCCAAGAGTTGAAGCCATAGGAAAGGAACGCGCCGGCGGAAGTGTAAGCTCTGCGGGTGCCGTCGGGCATAACCATCCAGACAGTTCCGGATGAGTCCGAGACGTTGGTGCCTGCGGCGTGCACAGCCGCGTGGGCTGCGAACGGAACAAACATGGCCAAAGTCATAGCGGCCGCGGATCCTACAGCAAAGATTTTCTTTGCGACAGAATTTTGCATTTTATTAGTAAAACTCCATTTTCCGCTTGCCTCGCCACCCAAAAGGTGGCTGGGCGAAATTGATTATTCAATTGAGACAATCAATTTATATTGCGGAAAATAATTAATTTTTTCACCGCTCTCTCCAAAAATTCGCAGTACTCTAGAGATTACTGTGAGTTTTAAAAAGAAGGTGTTTATTGAGCCTCACGGCGTAGTTTAATGCCGTAAGATCGACCAAGGCAAAATTAGTTTGCCCTTACAGCTCTGCCTAGGAGCCGCAGGGATCAATAAATAAAATAAATCAGAAAATCGGAGTTCGGAAAGTCAGATAAATCGGAATCTGATTTTCCGATTTACCCCATTTACCTTAATTAAACCGTATTCTTATGTATAAGCAGACGGCATTTTAAGCCCATTGTTACAGCAATTCAACAATTAAATTACGCAGTAATTTAAAAGCAAAAAGCCAGGAAAAGCTTGTAATTTTTCGCTTTATTTAAGCGATAATCTAATATTTACAAACTTTTCCCAGCTTTCTTAAATAGCAATGCATTTAGGGGTGGTCTTGTGGATAATCAAGGATTATTGTCTTAAGTTTAAGTATTATAATATAAGCCGTGTTATTTGTCAAAAAGATTTTCGCGGCATTCTTGAGCCTTATTAAACTAAATGTTTTCTGACAAAAGCAAATCCTGAACCCTGTTTTAAATATCTTTCAAATGCAGTAGCCTTACTTTTAGTCACAAAAGCGCAATACCAGACCAATATAAAAGGTCGTTTTTGGGAACTGTATTTTTGGCCGCCTTCATTGTGCTTTTTAAATTGTTTTTTAAGATCCGTAGTATATCCTGTGTAATAGCTCTGATCTTTTAAGCTTTGAAGTATGTAAACGTAATACATATCATTCAGTCCTGCTTCGCTAAAGCTACGCAGGACACTGCTTCGCGTCTATAAATTAAAATTAATTTCTTCGACAATGCGCTTACAATCTTGGTTGCTTGCACTGCGTAGCCTTGGCGAAGCAGTGGTCGGGCTGCTGGGAATCGAACCCAGTCTATCTGCTCCCAAAGCAGACGTACTACCGGTATACTACAGCCCGTATTTCTCGTATTTCTCTGAAATTCTATCATTTCCATAACTTTTCCACAACTGGAAGAAGGTTCCCTTCTTCCAAATTATTTTTGTGTTATAATATTTTTATGCGCTACCGAGATTATAAAACTTTTGCTCCAGGAAACTATTACCATATCTTTAACCGTGGTAACGGTAAAAACGATATTTTTCTAGACTCACAAGATTACGGAATTTTCATGCGTCGCTTAATCGAAAATTTTCTCCCTGAAAACGAAATACAAAAAGAGCAATCCTCTCTCGACCTAAAATACAAAAGAAAAAAGCTGCCTGTCGGGGCTTTTTCGCTGATTTGTTATTGCTTAATGCCAAACCACTTTCATTTACTGATAAGACAAAACAGCGACATGAAAATTAGCAAATTAATCCTAAAACTCTGCACCGGTTATGTAAAATATTTTCAAAAAAAGTACGACCATACCGGACACCTGCTCCAAGGCCCATTTAAGGCTATTCATATAGAAAATGAAAGTTATTTAATATGGCTTTCCGCTTATATTCATCAAAACCCCAAGGTGGCAGGTTTGGTAAAAAATCTTGAAGATTACCCATACAGCAGCTACTTGGATTATATCGGTAAAAGAAATGGAAACTTGTGCTCCAAAGATATTATTCTTGATAAATTTAAAAGCCCCGACGAATATAAAAAATTCGTTGAGGATAGCGGTGAGTTAATAAAACAGCGAAAGGAAATTAAGTCCCTACTTTTAGACTAAGTCCAAGACAGCACACCCTGGAAGAAGGTTCCCTTCTTCCAGTTTGAATTTATGGTATAATAAATACACAATTACACATATTTCTGACTTATACAATTAATCCGTTCCAATCCGCAGCGAATTTTTCTATCCCCTTGTCCGTAAGGTCGTGGTAGAGATTGTATTCCTGCCAGGGTTTGGTTAAATTTATTTCCTGATACAAAATAGGACGCAACCCCTCCCGGCCTTCGGCCACCCTCCCCTCATGAGGGGAGGGACGGGGAGAGGTTGGTTTTCCGACCGCCGTCCACTCTTTTAGAATCTTCAACGGGGCGGTAATAATATCCGCTCCAAGCTCCAAAGATTTCGTAAAATGTTCCATTGATCTCACCGAAGCGACCAAAACTTCCACATGTTTACCCTCCGAAGCTTTAGCGAAGGAGGGCCCGTCGCCTCCTTCTTTCCCTCTCCCCGATGCAGAGAGGGGGGAGGGATTAAGGGAGGGGGTGTTTCTATACATTCTGATAATATTTGCAATTAAATCCATCCCGTTCTCTCCCCTGTCGTCCAAACGGCCAACGAATGGCGATAAAAACACGTCGCCTTTTTTTGCGCCTTTAGTAGCCGAATACACCGCCGCGGCTTGCTGCTGGCTAAAAACCAGCGTCATATTTACCCGCATCCCCTCTTTTACGCTTATTTCCGCGGCTTTCAACCCTTCTATAATTGTAGGGTATTTGATATGGGAATTAGGAATCCACTTAAAAAACTGCCTGCCCTGCTCCAACATTTGTTCCGCTGATGTCCGACTGTCCGCGTAAACTTCTATAGATACCGACCCCTTAGGGATTAACGATGATACTTCCTCTACTACGCCGCGATAAAATTTAAGCAACTCATCTTGGGAAAAATTTTTCCCGGCCGTATCCGGATTTTTGGCAATCAACGAAGGGTTGGTTGTCTGCCCGTCCAAAAAACCTAAAACAGATAAAGCCTCCCGCGTCTCCGCCGGATCCCCGCTGTCAAGAAAGATTTTTGTTTTTAGATTTGCTGGCTTCATAAATCGTATACCGGCGACATCTCTCTTTGGTGTCATTCCGGAATTTTTCAGGGCTGTGAAAAATATCCGGAATCTAGAACCAGAGAGGCTTGTTTCTGGATCCCGGGTCTCGGATGCACTCGCCCGGGATGACAGCTATATAGTAAATTTAGGTTTGTCAATTAAAAAGATGTTCCGGCAATTTTTTTATATACTCATAAGCCTCTTCGGCGGTATCCGCCAAATGGTAAATATCCATATCCGCTTCGTCAATGGCGTGGTTATTCTGATAAATAGTCTCCCAAATCCAATCCAGCAAAGGCCCCCAAAACTTTTCACTTATTAAAACTATCGGCACACGCCTGATTTTTTTTGTCTGAATTAGCGTAATCATTTCAAACAGTTCGTCCATGGTGCCAAAGCCGCCCGGGAAAAAAACGTAAATTTGCGAGGCGTACTCCAGCATGACTTTCCGGGTAAAAAAGAAACTGAAATATTCGCTTTCTTTGACGAATTTGTTGCTTTGCTGTTCAAAAGGCAGGCGGATATTTATGCCGACGGACTTCCCTCCGGCTTCAAACGCGCCTTTGTTGGCCGCTTCCATAATGCCCGGGCCGCCGCCGGTCATAATTGTAAAACCGGCCTTGGAAAGCTTATTGGCCAGCTTTGTGGCGTCTTCATAAACTTTGGACTCTAAGCCGGCTCTGGCACTGCCCATTATGCTCACGGCTTTTTTATACTTGCGCAAAAACTCAAAGCCTTCACTGAACTCCTTGTTAATGTGGGTGAGCATTTTGGGCGAAACCCTTCTCGCTTTGCCGTGCCTGACTTTTTCAAAATGCTCGTTTGGCTTGAACTGGGGCTTGGATGTAAGCATAGTTGATATTGGTTAATGGTTTTGTAGCGTGCCGATTTATCGGCTGCAGCCCAATAAATTGGGCGCGCTACACTTAATCTTGCGTTGCTTCACCACCCGAAACGGCAATAAAACCTTTTTCCAGTTCCGAATTATATTTCCCCTCTGACGCCAAACTGTTCATTTTGGCGCGGTGGATTAAAGCCTGTTGCGCGGCCGCGATATTTTCCGCTTTGCCTTTCCAGGTCTTTAAAGCGCTGTCCTGCAATGCGCGTCCGTAGGAAAACGACAATTGCCACGGCAGCTCGCCTAACTGATGCATCGCATTAAGGTTTTCCGTAGCCTCAATTTCGCTCTGCCCGCCGGAAAGGAAAGCCTGCCCGGGCAAACCGTTGGGCAAAACTTTTTTAAAAAGCGCCAAAGTGGCTTCGGCAATTTGCGCGGCCGTTGCCTTTTCCCCCGAATCTTTTCCCGGAATAACCATATTGGTTTTTAAAATTATGCCTTCCGGCGCCACGCGCGCGGCCTGCAGTTCTTCAAACACATAAGTCAAAGTTTTTTCGCTGACTTCCCCGCAACGAGCCATACTGTGAGTGCCGTCCATCAGCACTTCCGGCTCCACCATCGGCACCAAACCGGCCTGCTGGCAAGCCAAAGCATAGGCGGCCAAAGTCTTGGCGTTTTGGCGGATATTGCTCTTAGTGGGCAAATCTTTACCGATGGTAATTACGGCCCGCCATTTGGCGAATTTCGCTCCCAAAACCACATATTCGGCCAGTCTCTTAGGCAATCCGTCTATCCCTTTGGTGATTTTTTCCTCGAGCGATCCCGGAAAGCTTTCCGTGCCCAGGTCCACTTTTATCCCGGGCAGTACGCCGGCTTTCTGCAATATAGATACGAAACTTTTGCCGTCTTTGGCGCTCTGCCTTATAGTTTCATCGTACATTATCACGCCGCTGATGTATTTGCCGATGTCGGGCGTGGTAAACAGCATTTTGCGATAAGCCTGCCGGTTGGGCTCTTCGTTCGGCAAGTTAATTTTCTCAAACCTTTTGCCAATGGTGCCGGTACTTTCATCGGCAGCCAAAATCCCCTTACCCGGCGCGACCATTTGTTTGGCTACTTTATTTAATTCCTGGATTTTTGCTTGGTCTAACATAGTATATAGAATAAATATTAATTAAATTTCATAATTAAAATCCCGTGCAGCGGATTCAATTAACTTCTTTAATATCAACGATTCTACCTTTTTCTGAACTTGTTCCCGTTCCGCCGGCGAAAGAACTCTTCGTTCCCTTTCTTCTGTTTCTCGAATAACCAAATCTGTTAGCTTTTTCTTTTTTTCGTTCCAATAACCCAAATTTTTACTCGCTAAAAACGCATCAACAAACTCTTCGCCCATATCAGCCAAAGATTCCCTCCAATCTTCAATATCTTCGTTAGGTATATTTACTGCTGCGTCTTCCGGTATTGTAATATCTGGCTCCCAATGGGGTTTGTGCCGCATAAAATTATTTTTCATGATGATGGGTAGTAATGTATCTGATTGTGCCGGATTGGCCGCGGATGACTATGGAATGCGTAATAATTTTTCCGCCTTCGTAACGTACGCCTGAAAGCAACGGACCGTCTATAACGCCGGTGGCGGTAAAGGTTAAAATTTTTCCTTTGGCCAAATCGTTAACGTTGTATATTTTTGTGGTGTTCAGGCCGGCTTTTTTAACTAACTGCGCGTGATGTTCATCTTTTGGTTTAAAACGGCACAGCAATTGTCCGCCCAATATTTTTATTGCCACCCCGGCCAACACGGCTTCAGCAGACGCGCCAATTCCCATCAGCAAATCTATTCCGGACTCCGGCAGGCACGGCGCAATGCCGCCGGCCACGTCGCCGTCGGTAATCAAACGCACGCGGGCGCCGGCTTTCCTGACCTCGCTGATGAGGCGCTCGTGCCGCGGCCGTTCTAAAATGCAAACCGTAACATCGCCAACCTTTTTGCCCAAGGCTTTGGCCGTATTTTTTATATTAACCGAGGTCGGTGCATCCAGTTTAATAGCTTTCGCGGCTTTTGGCCCGGCCGCGATTTTTTCCATATAGGTATCCGGCGCGTTTAACAACGAGCCGTGGCTGCCCGCCGCGATGACGGTAATAGCGTTATAACGCCCATATGCCACGCTGTCCGTGCATTCCAGCGGATCTATCGCCAAATCCATTACAGGTCCCGTGTAGCGTGCCGATTTATCGGCTGCCCTTAATCTATGATTGCCCATAAATGGGCGCGCTACACCACCGGTCTTGTTCCATCCCCGCCCCACTTTTTCCCCATTATAAAGCTCGGCCGATTCGTCTTTACTGCCCTCGCCGATTACCACGGTGCCGGCAAAATCTATTTGGTTAAACCGGTCGCGCATTTCATCCACGGCCGCGGCATCGGCTTTTTTGGCCTCGCCCTTGCCCACCCACTTGGAAGCGGAAATCGCCGCCGCCTCGGTTACCCGCACAAATTCTAACGCAAGATTCCTGTCCATAGTTGTATGTTGTAAGTTAATAAGTTGTAAAGTTACTTTTGAACTTTAATCCATCCGTTAATTAATCTACCGACATCTTCCGATAAATCAAATACTTTTTGATATTCAACGTCTGTTATATATTTTAAATCTTTTGCGAGCAATAACTGATACTTAAGTTCTTCTAAGGATGCTTCCGCCATGTTGTAAAAATGTAATGAGTCATTTTTGGATTTTCTTTTAAATCCTTCGGCGATATTAGACGGAATAGAAACGGAACATCTCCGGCTTTGACTGGTTAATCCAAATAACTCATGTTTAGGATATTTTGCCGTCAAAACATAAACCAGTAATACCAATTCGTGCGATTTCTGCCAAGCAACAATTTCCCTAAAAGTCTTGATTGTCATAAACTTACAACTCTACAACTTACTACTTACAACTTTCTCTATATATAATATAATAGCATTTTTTTTTAATTTCAAAAACTCCCGACTTTGCGCCGGGAGTCTTTTATTACTATTTTCTTGCTTTCGCCAATTTTTTTAGTTCTCTGATTTTATCCGTTTTTTCCCATGGGAACTTAACATCCGTTCTGCCAAAATGCCCATAGGCTGCGGTTTGTTCGTAAATGGGGCGCTCAAGGTTTAACTGCTTGATAATATCGGCCGGTTTTAGCGGAAAAATTTGCTCGATGATTTGCTCCAAACGGTCGTCGCTAATTCTGCCGGTGCCGTAAGTATCCACCATGGCGGAAACCGGTTTGGCCACGCCAATGGCGTAAGCCAGCTGTACCAAACATTTTTTTGCCAAACCCGAGGCCACAACATTTTTGGCAATATAGCGCGCGGCATAAGCGGCGCTGCGGTCAACTTTCGTGACGCATTTTCCGGAAAAACATCCTCCGCCGTGCGGCGCGTAGCCGCCGTAAGTGTCCACAATTATTTTGCGGCCCGTGAGCCCGGCGTCTGCCGGCGGCCCGCCCAGCACAAATCTGCCGGTGGAATTAATAAATATCCTGATATTTTTGTTAAACCATTTGCCCAGCACGGGCTTTATAACATAGTTGGTAATGTCGGAACGCAATTTTTCGGTGGCTATATCCTCGCTATGATGCGCCGCAATAACAACAGTAGTAACTTTTTTTGGTTTCCCGTTTATGTATTCAATGCTGACCTGCGATTTCCCGTCCGGCCGCAAATACGGCAATTTTTTATTCTTGCGCACCTCGGCCAGCTTGCGGGTTAAGCCGTGAGCCAAAGATATCGGCAACGGCATTAATTCCTTGGTTTCATCGCAGGCAAAACCGAACATCAATCCCTGGTCCCCCGCGCCCTGCTCTTTAAACTCGCCCTTGCCCTCGTCAACGCCCTGGGCAATGTCCGGCGACTGTTCGTGAAGCGTGCTAATGACGCCCACATCGGAAAAACAAAACCCGTATTCCGGATTATCGTAACCGATTCTCTTAAGCGTCCTACGTACCACGCTTTGGATGTCCACGTAGGCTTTGGTGCGCGCCTCGCCGCCAACTAAAACCAAACCCGTGGTGGCAAAGCACTCTATGCCGGCGTGCGCCTTTTTGTCCTGCCTTAACATTTCGTCGTAAATGGCATCGCTAATTTGGTCGCAGACTTTGTCCGGATGCCCTTCGGTTACGGACTCGGAGGTAAACAGCTTTACCTGACGGTTGTTTTTTGGCATAAAAAAATCCCCTTTCTTTATCCTCATCATAATTGATGAGCTGGCACCTTACCTTAATCGGAAACTTTAAGGCAGGTTGCCGCCACCGTTGGCATAAAGCTTTGGGTGGACTCTTGATAATTAATATTTGATTGTTAAAATAAGTTTAATTGATTACGAAATAATTGTCAATGCTCTGGCGTAAGCCAGCCGTAGCTTTAGCGAAGGCTGGAGCGGGCTATGGAATGATGTTCGGACGGAAATAGTCAAAACCCTGGTCAAGGTTGTCTGATTTTAATTTTTGTGAATACAGATTAAATCTCCAGTTTCCATCTTACCACAGACCTCAAAGTTAGTGACAGTAAATGTGTATGTAAATTCCTGCTTGGTAACATAGTCATCCAAAACGGGGGAACCTAAAATGTTAGTATTTTGAAAATACTTTGGCACTAGTTGGTTCAGACTATTTGGGTAACTATTATGGTCTTGAAAATACAATTGTAGCCCGGAACGTATGATTTTTAATTTCGTTACATTTGCGACAACATCATAACTTAATTGCCCGTTTTGAGAATATATGCTGTCAACATCTATTTTTTGGGGTTCGGTGTGAGTGAGTTGAGAGACTGTTGTGCTTGGGACAGTAGTTTGGTTTGTGAATTTAAAAGTTGAGAGAATCTGGTTTTCAATATTTATAATTTGCTTTTTATCACTGGCAAATCCGGTTGGAAGGTTATTGTTGGAACCTGCCGAAAAAACCTGTATAGATACTCCCCAATTCATGTCAATTTGGAAGTGATAATTATTTTTTAAAAACTCAACAGTTTTTAAGTAGTTATTATCTTGGTCAAAATTTTTGGTTACTTGCATTGGTTGACCTGCAACATAACCATCATAATTTTTCTGTAATTGGCTTTTCATTGTTTCAAGAGTTGTTGTACCCATAATACTCCAGTCTGAAACCGTCACCGTAAAATCTCCTGAAGACATATCTTGCTCAATTGTGGTTGTAGGAGATACTAAATAAACTCCTCCGAATCCAACTTCTTGAAGGTTACTCCGTATAGTCCAGTCACTTGGGTATTGAAAGCTAAACCCATATTCGTTACTGCTGTAAGTTTTCCAGTTTGAGTTATTCACTTGGAACGGGCTAGAAGTTGCGACTGACTGAGTAGGGTTTGTCGCCAGCTGGTTTTGCAAAACAGTTTTATGATGTTGAACTATCACTGACCCTAAATTTTGCGGCTGATTATATATAAAATAGACCCCAATGACTGTACAAGCCACAACTGCTAAAAAAGTTATCGCCAATATACCCCTATGCTGATACCATTTTTTTATATTTACTTGCTGGTTATTTTGTGGTTGCGCTGGCTGACTTCCATTAGTATTTTCCATATTTTTGTTTCTTAATGCTAGATTTTAAGCACCCCAATTATACCACACCTTTAAAATTTCCGCTTGTCTTGGTATAATTGTGGCCTATGCCCTACGCCCTACAATTTTACAGAAATTTCAGACCACGATTTAAAACTATTTTTCGCGGTGATTAACCTCATTTTTGCATTTGACCGGCAAGGTATGCTATAATTTCTTTAGAATTAAACTTCAAATTTATGTCAAATGTAACTCTTGAGGGGATAGCCGCCCTTCTCAAAGTAGAACTTGACCCAATTAGGGCAACACTTGCGGAACACACCAAGACCCTGGCCCTCCATACTGCCGCTTTGAAAACACTTCTTACTGAAAAGAAAAATAGAGACGATAAAAAAACGGTCGAGGACGGTCGTCTTGATTATATTGAAAAGTGGGCAAAGCAGGTTAGCCAAAAATTCGGCATTGAGTTTAGGCCTTAAATTTTATAAACACAGTTTGACCCTTCGACTTCGCTCAGGGTCCAAAAAAAGTATTCCAACACTTTGGAATACTTTTTTTGGAGCGGGATACGGGAGTTGAACCCGTGGCAACAGCTTGGAAAGCTGTGGTATTACCGTTATACGAATCCCGCCGGATTGTTTTTTGGCGTCATCCTGAACGCAGTGAAGGATCTCAAATTTGGGGATTAAAAGAGATTCCTCGCATACCGCTTCGGAATGACGACCAAGATTATTTTACCAAAAAAGCTCCCTAATGAAAAGGAGCTTTTTATCTTATCGTCTGTGTAATCTGTCCCCTGTTAGTGTATCTGCGATCCTTACGGCCTTAACTTAACCGCTTCCTTAAAGGCTTCGCCGGCTTTGAACTTGGGGGTGTTGAGTTCGGGGATGGTTATTTTCTGGCTGGGGTTGCGCGGGTTAACGCCAATGCGGGACGCACGATGCGAAACGCTAAACTGCCCGAATCCGGAAATATTAACCTTATCACCGCCGCGGAGCATGTCGTAAATCATGCTAATTAAGGTGTTGGTAAACCTTTCCGCCTCGGTATGGGTAACCCCCAATTTAGCGGCCAATTGTTCTGTCAATTGAAGCTTGTTCATAAGTTTCCTTTTCCCGCAGAGCGGGATCCGCCTAAATGACCTTTAGGGCTTTTGGCGGACTGTTTTAATTATTTTTTGATGTTGGCTAATTACTATACGTCAATTAGCCAAAATTTGGTGCTTTATGCTTAAATCGGCATTATTTACCAAATGTAGTTATATTATAGGCTAGTTTTAATAAAATTTCCAGCGGGTAGCACCTTCCCCCTCTTATTTATAAGAGGGGGCTAGGGGGTGATATTAAAACCTGATAAAAATATCCCCTCCTAGCCTCCCCTTATTCTAAGGGGAGGGACAAAAAGCTACTTTTCTTTACTAAACAAGTACTTTTTGGCAATAAACAAAAGCGCTATAAGCGCCGCTCCGGATAAAATTAAATACCTTACCGCTCCCTTTTTGGCGCTTTGGGCCGGGTAGCTTTGCGTGAGATAAGCTGGCTCGGGGCTTTGGAGGTCGGCTGATGATATGGCGGCTATCATATCCCCCTCCACCTGCCCGGCATCGGGCGCCAAAACGATGCTACTTGATGCGGCTGCGGCAGCGGGTGGCATTTTATTTGCCGCTGATGTTTGCCCTGAGCCTGTATTATTTTTTATTACGGCATCCGTTTCCTGGCTGGCCTGGAAAGCCGCGGCTAAATCGTTCATCATGGAATTGTGCGGGCTTGCGGCGGCAATAATGTAACCGGATGAAGGTAGGTATAAATCTTTTCTGGTAAGCGACAAATTCGCGCCGGGGTTTTGGGCGGACACATTATTAAAACCGTTATCGGTTTTTCCCCAAGAAATCGCGTCAATAATTTTGCCGCTGTCGTTTGGGCCAAAACGCAAAGCTATGCCGGTGTTATCGGAAATAGTGGCCGAACTTACAACATCGGGCTTTACGGCAATACTTACAAATCCGGAATTGGCCCACAAATAAAAACTCTTCGCCGGAACAAAAGTGTCCTTGCTCCAAGACTTTACCAAAGTATCGCTATTGGCATTACCCGGACGCTTGACCAAACGGCAGCCTTTTAAATTTACAGATGATGATCCGGCGTTAAAAAATTCAATAAAATCATTGCCAGTATTGTTTTTCCCGCCGGTAATTTGGACTTGGGAAATATAGATGTCGGATTGCGCGAAAACGATATTAAAAGATAAAAGAAAAACCGTTAAAACGGCAAAAAATCGCCACATAAAAAATTAACCTAATTAATCTAATTACCCTAATTATTCTAAATAAATTCCAATGTCTAATTTTAAAATTTAAAAATTGGTGCTTATTTAGGTCAATTAAAATAATTAAAAATTAGGTTAATTTGCTCTCCTCTTCCGGCTCAATTTCCTTATACAGCGTGCCCAAAACCCCATTCACAAACTTGCCGCTGCTTTCCCCGCCAAAAGTCTTGGCCAGCTCCACGGCCTCGTTTATGGCCACTTTGGGCGGTACCTGCTTTAAAATCATCAGTTCAAAAACCCCCAGGCGCAAAACATTGCGGTCTACGGGGGGAATTTGCTCCATTGGCCATTCCGGCGCGTGTTTGGTTATTATTTCGTTTATGGCCGGCAAATTCTGCGCCACGCCGTTTGCCAACTCAAAAATAAAAGCGGCGTCATCGCCCGCTCCGGCAAATTCTTTTACGTGGTTAGCGACAATGCCTTTTAGCTCGCCCTGTTGGCCGTTAAAATCCCACTCAAACAGCGACTGCAGGGCAATTGTTCTGGATAAATGTCTATTAGCCATAGTTAGACTTAGTAATAAGTTATAGGTCTTAGCGGCCAGTGTGGTTGTAAGTAATAAGGCATAAGGTACCCTGACCAATTACCATCTACTTAAAACTATACTGGCAGCCATACCTTACAACTTACTACCTACTTGGTTACTTTGCGTCCTTTATAGTAACCGCAGGCCTGACACGGCAAATGCGGCATTGTGCTGCTTCCGCAGTTCTTGCACACGGCAAAAGAAATCTTTTTTAAAGCGTGATGGCTGCGCCTTTGGTCGCGGCCGCTACGAGTTTTGTGTTTCTTAGGAACTCCCATAAATTTTTTCCTTGAAAAAATTTACCCTGAGCGAGCCACCCTTTGGGGTGGCGAGTCGAAGGGTGAATTTAAATTTAAATTTAGATAATGAAAGTGCAATAATTATAGCCAAATCCGCGCTTTTCGTCAATTCCATCTGTGTAATCTTGTCTCCATCTGTGTATCTGTGATCGTTCCTCCCTCCAACCCGCCTACGAGACAGGAATGCTGGCTTAAATATTCATCTCGCGATGCGTATTCAAATCAGCCTCGTGGGCGGATTGCAGGGAGCAAAAGTAAAAAGTTGTAAGTTTTGGCGGCCGGTATAGTAATAAGGCTTAAGGTGTTAGTTACCTAAAACTTCCCACTTACAACCAAACCGACAGCTACACCTTAAAACCTATAACTATTCTCTATACTGGCATCCACACCTTATAACTTAACTACCTTCCAAAAAGGTGTGCGAGGGGCGGCAGGGTAGATCGATGTTCTGATCTTCCTACTTATCCGCCCCCGCCTCGCCGATGCCGTTCCTCGTCGTCTGTCGCCGGCTTCTGGCACATGCACCAGATAACAAAAGCAATCACGATGATTGCTCCGGCGAAAACCACGAATAACGGCTTCAAGTTCATTTCCCATGCTTCAGGCATAGGGTCCTCCTTCAATCTTCGTAGTCGTCCGCGCTGACCAACCCTTCAATCATGGCCAGCACGAGCAAGAAAAAACCATACGTGGTTTCGGCCGCCTCTTTGAGCCGACGCCACATCCGCTCCCTCGTCCGCCGCGGGGGAATCGCTAGATAAACCAGGAACCCCAACAGTGCGGCGGCCAAAAACAGCGCAACCCAGAACATTACGATCTCCTCTTCTCGCTGCCCGCCACCATGGCGAGAGCGAAGACGGCCATAATTTCGCGAACGACGTCGCGGACACGGCCGGCGATCTTGACAATCGCCCAACCGAGAAATATGGCCACGGAGGCCATCAGAAACTGCGTGGGGAGACTTATCATAACAGCCTCCCAAAAGTCACCGCCCAAAGGTACCGGACGCCGCTGACGATGGTCCTGCCGGTCCAATAAATGGCCCGGCAGATGTCGCCGACAACCTCGGCGGCTATCTTGAGAACAAATAACATACTTCCACCTCCCAAACCTATAAACTTTTTTCTAAAAAATTTGCAGGTTTGGAAGCGCCATTTAAAAAAGTGGCGGGGGTCGGAAACGCCTATGCGCTTCCGCCCCCAAATGCCGTCAATACGGCGGAACCCCGAACACGTGGGTTAAAACCCACGAGCCGGCGTGGCCTAAAAAAGAGAATAGCCAATCAAGGCCGTTCCCTCCAGCCAAGTAAAACAAGATGGTCCCGACCGCGACCAAAATTGCCAACCTGACCCTCTCCTTGCCGTCCTTCGACTTCCGGAAAGGCACGCCTGGCCGCACCGGGTAATTGGTTTGTATCAAAATTCTCATTGGTCCCCTCCTTCTTTGGGCTCAGGTTCATGACCGTAGCGCCCTTGTTCACTCGGGGGAGGCGGAGATGACCGCCATTTTATGCCCAAAATTTTAGGCGCAAAACAGCGGACACCTCGGCTCCCTGCCGATGTATTCTACTTCTATTTTTGTCTTTTTTCAACCCATCATACACTATGTATTACGTATTAAATCAAATGACGGGCTCAAAAAAGTGGCGGGTTGGCAGTCCCCGCCTAAGGGAGAAGGGCAGATTTTCTGCCCGATCGACGTGGCAACGCCGAACTTTTTTCCTCCTACAAAAAATAGGGGAATAAATTTGGTCATTAAATAAGATAACTTACCTAACGACCAAATTTCTTCCCCCTAAGTAGTATTCCCAAATATACAAATACGGTCCCTTTTGTGCAATAATTTGTATATTTGTTTACATTTGTATATTTGCGATTACTACGTTTTACTTTCACTATTGTGGGTCTTAAGGAAACAGGCCTAATCCCGCTCAGCGGGACAAAATGTTTTGCCCTCCTAAGGCCCACGATAGTGGAAACAACTACCGCTGATTTGTCGCTGATAGCTACGCTGATTATTCGCTGAGCTGGTAGTTATAGTTTCAGCGTCTTATCAGCGTTGGTGTTAAGTTCAGCGTCCTTTCAGCGGTATACAAAAAACCGTACACTCAATACAGGAGAATCAAATAAATTTATTCTTGTATGCAGTATACGGCTTTATCGCGCCCCCGATCCGGTTTAACGAAATCAGGAGCATAAGTCCACTCCGACGCTTCAACTAAAAGTCAAAGGTCGGAGCCCCGACCGAAGCGTCGGGGCAGATGCACAGATGAATGCAGATTGCACAGATAGTGAAAATGTAGATAGCTATTCCCCCCACACCAATCTCCATCAAAGCATTTCCGGATAAATAATTCTCTGAATCTGTAATTTGGAAAATTTTATTCTAAAATCAACTTGGTGAAGATTGGCGTGGGGGCCTTGCCTGTATACCCATTTGTCTCCTGTAAAAACAAACAGATACTACTATTTACCCCGTTAAATTATCGCCAACGGCGATATCATTTAATGGGGTGGAATTTTTAAAGGTCACCACCTGTTACGATGATGACCTAATACTATACGCCTTTTTAACCACTTTGTCAAGAGCAAAGCGGAAAAAAACCTATTTTAGGCTTATTTAAAGCTTTTATTATTCAATTTCCATCAAAACTTTTAAATCTCGTTGCAGATTTTCCAACATCATTTTGGCGCCTGTCTTATTTGCCACCCTATCAGTTCGCTGAATCTTTTGTATTTCTATAACACGGCTCCTCATTGCCGGATATTTAGCGATGCATTCTCTCAGTTTGGCAATCTGTGCAGGCTCTAGTATGCCATATTCTTGGACAAATTCTATAAGGCCCTCATTATTCGGATCTTCCGATAGCCTATTTGCATCGGGTGTTTTTGGGAGCATAAAATTACTTTTAAATAATCTACAAGTATTCTACCACAAAACCCTAAAAGCTTCCTCCGTAAGGAGGAAGCTTTTTAAGATAGTGCCGAGCGGAACCGGCTCTGCCGGGCCGCGAGGCATCTTTGCCGGAAAAGGGTTTTTCGCCGTAAGGCGAAAAGTTAAAGGGAAAAACCTGGAAGGTTGTTCCCTTTAAAATCTTCTAGTAATCCATCCCGCCCATTCCTCCGCCCATACCGCCGGCAGGAGGAGTCTTAGGCTCGGGCTTGTCTACCACAATGGCTTCGGTGGTTACCAAAGTGGACGCGATTGATACCGCGTTTTCCAAAGCAAGGCGCGTAACCTTTAGCGGGTCAACAATGCCGGCCTTCATCATATCTTCCACCACTCCGGTCTGCCAGTCCGATCCGTCATATTTGGTAAAATCATACCCCGCGTGAACGCCTTTGCCCTGGATAAAAATAATAATGTTGGTCGGCTCAACTCCCGAGTTTTGGGCAATCTGCCTAAGCGGCGCTTCCAGCGCGGCGCGGACGATTTTATAACCCATGCGGTTGGCGCCGCTGAATTTGCTCATTTCTTTTTCCAATAGCGGCACAATTTTTACCAAAGCCGCGCCGCCGCCGGCCACAATCCCCTCTTCCACGGCCGCTTTGGTGGCGTTAAGCGCGTCTTCAATTTTGAACTTTTTAACCTTCATTTCGGTTTCCGTAAAAGCGCCCACTTTAATTACGCCCACGCCGCCGGCCAAGCGGGCCATGCGTTCCTGGAATTTTTCCTTGTCGTAATCGGAAGTGGAATTTTTATATTCAGATTTGATTTGGCTAACGCGGTCGTCAATCTTCTTTTGGTCGCCGGCCCCGCCCACAATGGTGGTATATTCCTTGGTGGCAATAACTTTTCTGGCCTTGCCCAAATCCGCAAGTTCGGTTTTGTCCAGCTTTAATCCCATATCCTTGGTTATAACATTGCCGCCGGTTAACACCGCAATGTCCTGGAGCATTTCTTTGCGCCGGTCGCCAAAGCCCGGGGCCTTTACCGCTAACACATTAAAGGTGCCGCGGATTTTGTTAAGCACAAAAGTCGCCAAAGCCTCGCCTTCAACTTCGTCGGCAATTATTACCAAATCTTTTTTACCGCTTTGCGCGACTTTTTCCAATATCGGCAAAACATCCTGCACAGAGGCAATCTTTTCGTCCGTGATTAAAATATAGGCGTCTTCCCAAACGGCTTCCATTCGTTCCGCGTTGGTAACCATGTAGGGATTCACAAAGCCTTTGTCAAAGCGCATTCCCTTAACGACTTCTTTTTCCAAACCGGTTGTCTGGCCTTCTTCCACCATGATAATGCCTTCGTGCCCGACTTCTTCCATAGCCTCGGCTATCAGCTTGCCGACTTCGGGGTCTAAAGACGCGATAGTGGCAACCTGCTGGATTTCTTCCTTGTTTTTAACGTCCTTTTTAACCTTGCTTAATTCCGCTACGACAAATTTTACCGCGTTGTCCATTCCCTTTTTAATCTCATTGGCCTGGGTTGAGGCAAGAGCTGCGGCTTCAAAAGCTTCCTGGATCATCGTTTGGGCCAAAACCGTGGCCGTTGTCGTGCCGTCGCCGGCCGCCTCGTTGGTTTTATTGGCAACTTCCTGTATTAAGGACGCGCCGATGTTCTCAAACTTGTCTTCCAATTCAATTTCCTTGGCTACTGTTACGCCGTCGTCGGTAATAGTGGGGCTGCCAAAGCCTTTGTCCAAAATAACCGCCTTGCCGGTCGGGCCTAAAGTAACGCGCACCGCGTTGGCGGCCTTGTCTACGCCGGCTTTAATTGCCTGCTTGGCATCAAAACCATATTTGATAATTTTTGACATATAAATTCCTTTGAAACTTCTACTAAATACTAAAGGTTACTAAATATACTAAATACTAAACTGACGAAGTCTTATTTTAGTATTTCGTACCTTTAGTATAATTTAGTATTTAGTAGAAAAATTAATTATTCAATTAACGCTAATATATCGGAATAGTCCTTTTCTTTTCCGACATATAAAATTTTGTATTCAACTTTTTTGCCGTTTTCATCAATCTCCACTTCTTCGCCGGCATATTTGCCAAAGACTACCGTATCTCCGACTTTTAATCCTAAGCTAGATATTTCACTGCCGTTGCCCAATTCCACAATTTTGCCTTGGGCTTTTTTTTCTTTATCCGCCGTATCCGGCAAAACAATCCCCGACTTGGTTACTTCCTCGCTGGAGAGCTGTTTTACCAGTACGCGGTTTCCTAATGGTTTTACTTTCATAGACTACCTCTATATTATCGTCATGTTGTAGCGTGCCCATTTATGGGCTGTCTTATATGCCGATAAATCGGCGCGCTACATAACGCACGATAAAAAATTAATTATCTTGATGTATAATGATTTTATAGCGATTTTATCACTCTGTCAAGGGGAGTGATAAACTCACTATCTTGTTGGCGCTTGGATATAATAACATCCAAAATGCCAAATTTCAAACTAGAATTAAAGCTTTTGTACGCAGTACCTATAACAAACCCAGCTAGATCCCAAATCCCCAAATACATCTGCATTAACAAGTTTCGCCTTTTTTTCGCCCAGCACAGCCATAACATCTGCTTTTTCCATGCTATACAGTTCCATTATGGGCTTATTAAATAGTTTGCCAGATAAATTGCGAAAAAAATTTTGCACCCCCACGGGCAAAAATGTGCGCAAAATTTCTTTTGGACTGACGTTGAGCCGCAAACCCCGAGTCGGGCTCTTTTTGCAGGGCTGACTAAAAACCGCAACGCCCCCGGGTTTAAGAATCCTTATAAATTCCTTAATATATTCTTTTGTGTATTTCGGCTCTATATGCTGGAAAGTAAGCCTGGAGTAAATAAAGTCAAATTCGTTATCAGAAAAAATTTTTAAGGCGGGGTCGGTATTTAAAACAAAACTACAATTGTTTGCTTTATTATATATCCCTGCTTGTTCGAGCATGGCCGGGGCTGCGTCCACTCCCACGGCTCGGTCAAAACGCCTGGCCAAAGCTTGCGTTAATCTTCCCACGCCGCAACCAAAATCCAAAGCTTTTCCCTTGACCAAACCTATTTCCAATTTTGCCAGATACTCCATTAGCGCGGCTACTTCGTTCTCGCCGGTTTCAAATAATTCCGCTGCTTGCCATTTGTTATGTTTTTTTTCTGGCCAACTTAAAACGGCCCAAAAAGGATCTTTTTGACCAAGTTTTTGCCAATTTTTATTTGTTGACCCTAAACTCATAATTTACTCTCCGGATCATTAAAAATCTAACTTTGGGAGAAAAAAATTTTTAAGTAAAAACAAAATGAATAGCCTTTTGGCCGGTAAAATACTATAATACCAGTATGGGCTACTCTTATCAAGATCCAAAAGCCGGGGCGGAATACGGGGAATTTTCCGCCTCCAAAGACGGCCAAATGCAGCACCGGCTGATTTTTGACTCGCTTAAACCGCTGTTGCCTAAGTCAACAGAGGCCGCCATTTTAGATGCCGGCTGCGGCGACGGCTGGCTGGTTGGCGAACTTTTTGGCGCCTTTCCGCAAACCCAAGGGTTTGACATATCCAAAGAGCTGATTAAAACCGCCAAAAAAAATCATCCCTCAATTAAGTTCGCCGTGGCCGATGCGTCGGGCAAACTCCCCTACGCGCCGAATTCTTTTGACCAAATTATCGCCAACCTGCTGCTGCACAACCTGGAAAACCAACGGCAAGCTTATGACAATTTCTATAACTTGCTAAAACCCGACGGCCGGCTAATGGTTGTTTCCGTAAATCCCTACTATGGCTACCCGGTCGGGGTGTGGAAGCGCACGCTGCCTGGCCGGCTGCTCAACAAAAAACCCAAGCTAAGCTTGCGGCCTTATTTTAAATTTATTAATGGCAGCCGCAACGGGCTCTGGTCCGGCAAAAATATCCCATTTCGGTTCTCTCCGCTGCCGGAACAACTAAATTGCGCCCAAGCCGCAGGATTTAAATTACATGAGATACAGGATTTGCGGGCCAATGCAAAAAATGGCAATTATGATTTTAATTACCGAAACTCGCAATTTCCTCTCTTATTGCTTCTTAATTTCCAAAAAAATTAGACAATAGCAAACGTTTTCTCTCCAGCGAATGAAAAGACAGCTCGTCGCTGCTCGCTATCACATAATTGCCGCGGCGGGCTCTTTTTAGCTGCCAATTTTTTAAAAATTCCGAGAGGCCGCTAAAAAATTTGTTTTTCAGGCAGCGCTCTAATGTTGCCTGCAAACGCGAAACTGGCTGGGCTGCCTTAGACTCCAGCTCAAAGTTAGGAAAAAAAAACTTAATCCAGGGCAAATTACTCAAGCGGAACTCATCAACTGTCTGCGCGTACGCCAGCGGCCGAAGCCTTAAATACTCCATAGCGTTATAGAGGTCTTTTCCGCTTTGGACTTCCCGACTATTGGTTAAATAATGGTTCAGACAAATCCGGTCGGAAATAAACCGGCCGTGCCGGCGGATGCCTAATACCTGGAAATAGGCCACTAAAATTGGCCGGATTAGCCATAAATAGTCATAGTCGACAAAAAGCAATAAATCCACATCCGAAGTCGGTTTTTGCAGGCCAAACGCCTGGCTGCCGCCCAAGGCCACGCCTCGCACAAACGGAAAGTGCTTTAGCCTGCCGACAAACCTGCGGATACGCCGCTCACGCCCGATACCGTAAATATAATTGGCCACGCGCAGATTTATAATTCCGCTTCGGCCCTTTAAACAATAAAAACCGTTTATTTGCTCCAGTTCGTTTTGGCATTCTGTGTCCACACACCTTACAACTTCGTCAACACCGGCTTTTTGGTTGCCGCCGACCGGCTTGCCGATTAATTCCCAATCGGTATTAATCTGGCTTTTCATAATTTGGACATCAGCCAATAAAAATTTATGCAATTCTAAAAGCGTCAGAGGATAATCCTGCAAATCAAAAAATTTTAAGGTGGATAAAATTCTTTCTTTTAACATTTGAATAAACACGGTAGCGGCGGCCATTGGCCGCCATCAATATTAAAATTTTACATCCACACATTTCCCGCATTATTTCTGTCCAAGTCCCATTTCCGCGGATTATTTTTGATATATTCCCTAATTTTATCCAAAGATTCTTCTTTCCGAATAACATGGTCATAAAAGGATGCCTGCCAGTAAAAATCTTCTAGCCCACCGGCGTGCAAAATCTTAGAAACAATGTTTTTATAAGAACCCACAATTTGCGAAAGGCTGTAGCGCAGGCCATTGGCCTGCATTTCCAGAACAATGATTCCATGCAGGTGATTCGGCATAACTATAAATTCATCCGTTTTAACATTTTTGTAATGTTTCGGCATCTCCTGCCAAAAATTCTGCGCCGTTTGGCCGGCGGCATTTAAAACCATCTCATGATTTAAAACTTCCCCAAAATATTCGCGCCGGTCTTTGGCACAAATTGTGACAAAATAAAAATTTGGGTAGGTATAATCAAAATTTTTTATACGATTTGGTTTTCGTAGAAACATGTTTGTGGAGTGGAGGCCGGTGGCCTCCGCTACCGTTATAATCCTAATTTATCCAGCGTGATTTCATCCCACTCCTCAAACCCTTCTTCCTTGTAAACCCGGATTTTGTGCGAAAATTCCGTTTCGGAAAATTTGTACTGGGTTTGGGCGGACTGCCCCGCGCGGTGGCTATACATTTCTTTTTTCTCCAACACGACCGGCCGATTTTCCCTGACAAGCTTATATTTTCCGGACGGATTTTCAAAAATTAAAATGTCCTGCGTGCCCTGCTTTATGGGTCCGTCCTGGGTATCCATAATTAAATCTTCGTGGGTTAGGCTCACATTCTTAAAATGTTTTTTCGCTGTCTCCACTAATTCCTGCCATTTTTCGTCGACCATAAGGTCTCCTCTACTAAATACGAAAGAAAACTAAATACTAAACTTAAAATTTGCCACTTTCGTATTTCGTTATTTTAGTATTTCGTATAATTATTGCAGCCCTTGCAGCGGCGCAATGTAGGCGCTGTTTAAACTGCTCATGGCAAACGGCAAAATAAACAGCGCGGCCAGAAGCGGCAAAACCACCAAAATAATGGTTATATACAAAGACCACTTCATATAATTTTTGGTCTTGCGCGTGTTCTCGTAAATCGCCAAAAGCATCTCCTCTTGGGTTGGTTTTGGCGGCATCTGATCCGTTGTCGGCACAGGCACTTGCTTGCCCTCCGTCTCGTCCGACGTAGCCTTGGCGAAGTCGGAAGCTTTAGCGAAGGAGGGATTTTGGTTGGTTTCCATATTTTTTTCTTAATACTTGATACTTAATACATTATACTATTTTTGGCATTTTGGACAAAAACTTCCCGTCCGGCCGCCGATTTTGACTGCTTCGATGGTATTACCGCATTTCTTGCACTTTTGCCCTTTGCGCCCGTAAACAAAATGGAATTTGCCCATTTGTCCCCAACTGCCGTCGGTACGCACAAAATCGCCGACACTTGACCCTTTGGCTTTTATAGCCTTAATAAGCACCGGCTTTATCCATTTATAAACGGCCGCCAATTCTTTTTCGCTAAGCGACGAAACCTTGCGCGTCGGCCGTACACCGGCGTGAAATAAAATTTCATCGGAATAGATATTGCCAATGCCTGCCACGAACTTAGGATTCATCAGCACTTGTTTAATTCTGCCATGGCGAGCTTTTTTCGCGGCCGCGAAAAAAGCTCGCCATATAAATTTCTTATCTAGCGGCTCCGGGCCATACTCTTGCAGTTCTTTTACCTGATTAATTTCGTCATCGCGAACAAGTTTCATATAGCCGAATTTGCGGATATCGTTAAAATATAACCGGCTACCGTCGGTAAAATTAAAAATCACGTGCGTATGCTTGCCGGGCAGCTTAACTAGTGGGGCTGATAATTTGTTGAATATACGATATTCCCCTTTTGTTTTTTCCCGCAAAGCCTTGTCTTCAAAAATAAACTGGCCGGTCATTTTTAAATGAACCAAAATTGACAATGGTCCGGTTAAGTCAAAAATGAGCAATTTTGCCCGCCGCTTAACCGATAAAAATTTTTTTCCTTTGAGCAAACTTATAAACCTGTCGGTTGACCTTTTATCCGCTTTCCTGATATTGCTGACGACACCCGGCCCGACGGCGACCATTTTTGGCGCGTTAACCACAACCGATTTTATTACTCGGTTTTTTAATTTGTGGTTAAGCTCGGAAACTATTGTTTGGACCTCGGGAAGCTCGGGCATGGGAGGAATGACATGAATTAAAAGATTTAAATGATTGACAAGATTTTACTTCAGTCATTCTTGCTCAATCATGTCAATCTTGTCAATCCTATTATACCATCAAACCCCCGGGCATGATATAATACAAAAATCATGAAACAATTCCCCGATTTCCTAAAATCCATCCCCCATAAATTTGGCCCCAAAGAAGAGCAGATTTTAAAGCACGCCTATGAATTTGCCCTCAAAGCCCACGAGGGGCAAAAGCGCAAAAACGGCGATCCATACTTTTTCCACCCGCGCGAAGCCGCCGTAATTTTAGGACAAATTTTCCCCGACCCCTCTACCTTGGCCGCGACCCTGCTTCACGACGTTCCCGAAGATACCAATTTTTCCATCGACAAGCTAAAAGAAGAATTCGGCCAGGAAATTGCCCATTTAATAGACGGCGTTACCCAGCTGGGACAAGTGCGGATGAAAGACAGCAAAGACAAATTTTACGTGGAGAATCTGCGCAAACTGTTTATTGCCACCAGCCAGGACATCCGCGTAATACTAATCAAGCTGGCCGACCGCATCCACAATATGCGCACCATTGAATTCATCCCCCCCAAAAAACAGATCAAGGTCGCCGGCGAAACTCTGGAAATTTACGCGCCCATTGCCGCCCGCCTGGGCATTGGAAGCTGGAAAGATGAACTGGAAGATTTGTCTTTTAAAATTGTTTACCCCAAAGAGTACGAAAATACCAGGAAACTGCTGGCCGAGGAGCTAAAAAACCGCGAAGAAGGCGTTAAAGAAATGGAAAAAATGCTTAACCATACTTTGCGCACCGAAGGCGTCAAATATTTGGAAATTACCGGCCGCGTGAAAAGGCTGTATTCATTTTTCCGCAAATTGCAAAAATACCAAAACGACCTCGGCAAAATCCATGACATTATCGCGCTAAGAATTATTACCAAATCCACAGCCGACTGCTACGCGGCTTTGGGAATAATCCACAAACATTTCCAGCCCATGCCGGGGCGGATTAAAGATTACATTGCCACGCCCAAGCCCAACGGCTACCAGAGCCTGCATACGACCGTGTTCAATAAAGAAAGCAAAACTTTTGAAATCCAAATCCGCACCGACTTGATGCACGAGGAGGCCGAACGCGGGGTGGCCGCCCACTGGTTTTACGCCGAAGAAGGCAAGCCCGAAGCCATAGGCAGGGTGCAGGCCAACTGGATAAAAGAGCTGCAAAGCTGGCAGGAAGAAACCACCAGCCCCGAGGAATTTTTGGAAAGCCTGAAAATAGATTTTTTCCGCGACCGGATTTTTGTCTTTACCCCCAAAGGCGACATTAAAGATTTGCCGGCCGGCGCCAGCGTCATAGATTTTGCCTTTGCCGTGCACACCGATTTGGGCTACCACATGATGGGCGCCAAAATTAACGGCAAAATGGGCAGCATTTATGACGAGCTGGAAAATGAAGACACCGTGGAAATTATAAAAACCAAAAAAGAAGCGGTAATTTCCCGCGACTGGCTCAAGGCCGCCAAAACCCACAGCGCGCGCAACCGCATCCGCCATTATTTGCACGAACACGACAAAGGCATTTTTGACCGGATTAAGGAGCTTAAACTAAAAGATTTTACTTTGCCGAAATTTTTTAGGAAGAAATGATTTTGGCACACCGCCAAAATCATCCCGAGCGCAGCGAGGGATCCATCTCCGCTGATACTTCGTTGATTGCTACGCTGATCGATCGCTGAAATCGAAAAAATGCGCGTTGCTTACGCAACGGGCATTTTTTGATTAGTTAGGAAGAATAAACATCAGCGCTTATTCAGCGTAGCAATCGGCGTCCATTCAGCGGCTTAATAAGCTATTGTATGCTTGGTATATCCCGGACGATGTTCCAGCAGCTCCGATGGGGCAAACCATACCGCAATTTCAGTAACCGCTTCCTCGGGACTGCCGCTGGCGTGGACCAAATTATACACGCCCATTTTTTTGTTGTCGGCGTGCTTAAAGGATACGTGCGAGTAATCGCCGCGGATGGTTCCGGGAGCGGCCGCTTTGGGTTCAGTTGTACCAACCATTTTGCGGACAATATCAACCGCTTCCACGCCTTCCAAACAAAGCGCGACTACAGGTCCGGAGGTTAACATCTCTATCATCAAATCCCGAACATGCTGGCCGCGTCTCTTGGCCAAGTCTTCGGTGTAATGTTTTAAGGCGTGCTCTTTTCCCGGCTGGAGCATTTTAAGCCCGGCGATTTTTAAACCCGCGCGCTCAAAACGCGCGGTTATTTCTCCCACCAAGCCGCGGTCTACGGCATCAGGTTTTAGCAAAACCAAAGTTCGTTCCATATTTTATTATCCTTCATCTTTTATCTTTTATCCTTTACCTGTTAAAGATAAAGGATTAAGGATAAAGGATTATTTAATAATTTTAACGCTTTCCATAACCACGGGCGTTTTAGGCGCACCGTCGGTAGGACCCATTTGTGGGGTAATGTCTACCTGGCCAATTTTATCAACCACATCCTGTCCGGCAATAACTTTTCCGAAAATCGTATAATTGTGGGGCAGGTTGTTGTCGGCCAGCATAATAAAGAACTGGCTGCCGTTGGTGTTGGGGCCGCTGTTGGCCATGGCCAAAACTCCTTTAACATACCCGGTTTTATAAGATGGCGTGCTTGGGTCCAGCTCGTCCGCGAACGGCTTGCCAAAAGCGCTCTGCCCGCCGGTACCGTCGCCGTTGGGGTCGCCGCCTTGGATAACAAAATTTTTGGCCACGCGGTGGAAAGTCAGGCAGTCATAATATCCGGAATCGGTCAAGCGCAAAAAATTCTGTACGGCCAAAGGCGCGTCTTTATCATACAGCTCTGCGGTGATGCTGCCAAAATCTTTTACGTTAATTTGTACCTGCCGGTTGGCAATGTTAATGTTGGCGTTGGCTGATAATTTGCTTTGGCTGAAATCCCTTACGCACCCGGCCAAAGGCGTGGTGGTGGTAGCGTTATTGGATAGTTGGTTTTCGCTAACCGGGGTGGTTTGCTGGCTGTCGTGAACAGGAGCATTGTCTTGGGCTACGGGGGTCGGAACCACCAAAGGCTTTGTTTGTTGCCAGTAAAAATACCCGGACAAAACGGCGCCCACTATAACTATTATGACGATAACTAAAATTAAAGTTTTGTTGCTCATTGTATATCTTTATTAATTAATCCTTAGTTTATCTTATCATACGATTGGGTTTAATTCAACCTGTGCGGATTTTTTGTCCGCAAGATGCTTTAATGCAAAATAAATTGCAAAAACTGCGGCCGCCAAAGCCCAAAATATCCAGGCCGAAATTTGGATATTCAGGAAACTATAAGGCAGGGCGGCAAAAAACGAGGTGACTTTTAAAATGTAAAGCAGCAGCCAATTGGCCACCATGGCAAAGCCGGGGCCTAAAAAAGGCAAGCTGATTAAAAAACCAAAGAGCATGGTTAGAGGAACAACCGGTAAAATTAAAATGTTAACCAAAGGAGCCGATAGGCTCAAAACGCCAAAATTATACAAAATCAAAGGCAGGGTCGCGATAATAGCCGCCAGCGTAGTCAAAATTAAATTTTTTGCTCCCAGCATTTTTGGTACCTTGTTAGCCAGCTCGTCAAAAATCGGCATAAAAAAAATAATGCCCATAGTCGCGGCAAACGACAGCTGAAAGCCGACATCCCAAAACAAAATTTTCGGATTGATAATCAACATAACCAGGGCGGCAAAAAACAGCGCGGGCACCATGGAATACTGCCGCCCGATGTTTAAGGCTATTAAAAGCAAAAGGCCCATTATGGCGGCGCGGAGCACCGAGGCCGACGCGCCGGTTATAATCACAAAACCGATGATTGTCGCAATAGCCAGCCAAAAGCTGAAACGCCGGCCCAGTACATAAGCCAAACTGGCCAAAGCGTAAATAATTATGGTGATGTTAAAACCCGAAACGGCAATAATATGGGACACGCCGGTTTTGCTAAAGTTGTCTACAATGGATTGTGGCATGTTGGCATGGCCGCCGATTAAAACACCGATAGACAAACTGCTTTGCGGTTCGTTCAAAAGTTCATTCGTCCTTTGTATAAAAGCCGCTTTAACTTTGAGCAGTGATTCTTTTATAAAGTTTAGCTGGTGGCTTTTTAAAATCAAAATTTTTGGATAGCTCATAACCGCGTAAACATTAAAGCGCTCCAAGTATTTTTGATAGTCAAAATCGCCATAATTCTTGGCCTCTGCGGGCTTGCCTTCCACAACCACCCAGTCGCCGTAAAAAAATTTCTGCGTCAAAGGCAACGTAATTAAAATATTTTGGCTAAAACCTTTGGGCGTAAAGGTAACCAGCTGTTCGTTGCTCCTTGCGTCCACGTCTTCCGTAATATATCCTTCCATCTGCTGTTTGCTGTCTAAAAGGTTCTGATATTCGTTGGGCGCCATAGATGCTCCAAGCCTTAAAACGCCCAGCCCCGCGCAAAATAAAAACAGCGCCGCTAAGGCGCTTTTGTAATTTTGGCCGAAAAAAGAGATGGCAAAGCCCGCCGCGCAAACTGCCAAAAAAATATCCACGGCTGAAGCCGGGATATTAAATTTTGAAGCGATTAAAATTCCCGCCGCAAAACTTATGGCTATGCCGATAAAAATTTTACTCTTACTCATATTATCTGATATAAACACCAAATTTAACGGCCGTTAAATTTACAGTTATTCTTTTAAGCCAAAACGGCGTTTTAAAAACAAATCGCTATCTAATTTATCCACGCGTAAAATTCTAATATAATCAATTAACCCTGTTTCCTTAAGATACCGAATTGCCTCCATATTTAAGGAATAAGGGCTAATATAAACACTAGCTTGTAATTTGTAAAAACCATTAACTTTTAACAAAGCTCTAAAAAGATGCCTTTTGTCTTTGCTGTTTTCGGGAATATCAAATATAATGACGCGCCATTTCCCGTCCCATTGCTGTTTTAATGGCTTTTTTGCTTTTTTCAATAATAGCTCAAGCTGCCCAGCCCTGGTTATTTTAATAAATTTTTTATCTTTTTTTGAAATAATTGTTACCATTCCTCTTTGCCGCAGATGTACTATGCCATGGTCAAATTGACGGCGGCTCACACCTTTAAGCCTCCTGGCCATAACGCCCTTGGTTTCAAAAGGCCGAGGGAGAAGACCACCCCAGGCGTCCAAAACTGCCAAAATTGACTCTACTATCTCCATAAAATTTGTTTACCACGATTTTAACGGCCGTTAAAATCGTGGTATTTCTAAATTCCAAATTCTAAATTTCTATATTAAAAACTTTTTGTTTGGATTTCTCGCCGCGGCTCAGGCTGACTTTGGATTTGCTAACTTTAAAATACTCGGCCAAGGCTCCAGCTGCCGCTTTGTTGGCTTTGCCTTCCAAAGGCGGCTGGTTAACATAAACGTGCAAAGTACCGAACAGATCTTTTTCTACCCGGGGCTTTTTAGAGTTCGGATGGGCTATAATGCTTATTTGCATCGGTCAGGTATTGGGCATTAAACGTTTAGATTTTTGCGCGGCCAGCCATTTAACAAATTCATACCCGCCAAAAAGCGCGGTCGTATAGCCCACGTCGCCCAGCAGTGTGCCGCGGAAAAACGGCAGGCCGTTAACATACGCCGCCATAATACCGCTTAAATTGTGGCTGTAAGAGCCGTAAAAAAATGCGAAATTGGTAACTAAAAAGAATATGGCAGATGAAAACAGAGATGAGCTGATAATTTTTGCCCAGCGATGGTTTCCGCTCTTTTTTATCCACACCCCAAACAAAACTCCCGCCAGATGCGAAGCGTAAACCGCGACCATTAACGGCCACGCAAAAAACCCTAAAAATATATCGCTAATAAACCGAACAGCCAAAGTCAGCGCAACCGACTTTTTCCAGCCCAAATTGGCCGCGCTAAAAATCGCCAAAGCCGTAATCGGGGCAAAGTTTGGCATGTGGGGAATAAAGCGAGTTATTATCGCAAACAAAACTATTGCGTATATCATTGGTTTAAAAACTTAAATATGGATATTTGTTGATATTAGGATATTAATGGATATTAAACCCCAATATCAATGAATATCTATAAATATCAACTAATATCTTTAAAGGTTGAAAAAGTAAATTATTCTCCCGAAGAACTTATTAAGCTTAATTTCCATTCAATTTTATCGCCGTTCTTTAAAATGTAACTGCTCGGGCCTAAATCGCTGGATTTGCCGTTTACAAAAAATTCCCAATAATGCTGGCTGTCAGGTTTTATGCCGTCTATAGATAAAACCATTTCACCAATGCCGGAATAGCTTTTGGTATCTACCTTATGGTCGCTTTTTAAAAGCTGTATGGCTGTTTCCCCCGCTACAATGACATCACTCGATTTATTCAAGTTTGAACCTTGTACCGTTTGGGTAACACTTAAACTTTGAGCTTGCAGAACAGGTGGCGGATTGGCTATGGTCGACGGACTGGTTTGCTGTAAAGCAGCCGGCTGGTTATTTACCTGCGGCTGGGTTTGGTTGCATCCGGCCGATAACAAAAAAATCGCCGCTGACATCAAAATAATTTTTGTGGATGTTTTCATACTCAATACATTATACTTAATACTAAATACTTTTCAATAGTCTATCCCTTTTTGCGCCAATATCCCTTTGTAATACGGGTGTTTAACCATTTTCATTTCCGTTACCAAATCGCATTGCTTTAAAATTTTCGGGTATTTATTGTGACCGGTTAAAACCAAGTGCATTAATTTTGGCTTGATGTTTATTAAATCTATAATATCCCGCTCTTCTATTAGCCCGACCTCTAAGGCGGAAATTATCTCGTCAAGAATGACTAAATCGTAATCGCCCGATGCAATAATCTCCCGCGCCCGTTCTATTCCTAATAAAGCCTGGCGGATGTGGATGTCTTTTTCTTTTTTATCGCCCAAGATGCCGACAAAGCCCTGGCCGACTTGTTCGTTTTCTATACGACCGATAGGACCTATAGGACGTATATTATCAAAAAAATTAATCTCCGACGATACCGGCCACTCGCCCTCTTTAATCTGCTCCGAAGATTTAGCCGCGGCTTTTACAAACTGCAAAATAAAAACATTTTTCCCATCCCCCGCCGCCCTAACCGCCATGCCCATTGCCGCCGTGGTCTTGCCCTTCCCGGCCCCGATATAACAAATCACCAACCCCTTAGGCTCGTTGGAAAAAATTTTGGGGATTTGGATTTTTTTAGTCTTGGGCATAAAAATTTACATCTTGCCAATCTCTTTGGAAAATTCAGAATAAAGGTCAACATCCCCGTTCTTATTTATTTGTTTATCTTCGTAAGGCACGCCAACGCGACGATAAAATTCATCAGCAATATTTTTAAACACACCGGTTACTGTGGCAATAGTCCAGTATCTGATTTTGCCAAACTGCAATCTGACTAACTTCAAGGCTAACCGGGTACAAGCGTAATTTAACAAACCGGCAAAAGCCGCGTCGTAATTATACTCTTTGGCCTCTACGACAATTTGATCGGCTAATTGGTCAATTAAGCCGTCCAGTTTTTCCCTGTCTTTTGGGGCAATGTATGGCATATTTTTTAATTTAATTTTTTAGGCGGCGACTTTTTGCCGCCGCCTAGTTACGATAAATTTCTATTAATTTCCTAATTTCAAGCAATTTCTTATTTGAGATCCTTCCCCTTCGGCTACACTCAGGGTCAGGATGACGCCGGGGACAGAGACGGCCGATAAATCGGCACGCTACACTCAGCGACTTATCAGCGTCCGCCTCGGCTCGAGTCGAGACGGGTAGCCATCAGCGACAAATCAGCGGCCAGCTTAGCCACACTTCGAATATCCGCAAAACTCGCACTTCATGCAGCCTTCAGCCAGGAGCATCATATTGGCGCAGGAAGGGCAGACCGGGGCGTTGCCTAAGTTGGCGATGGAAACTTTTTGCGTTTTCTTGTAGGTTAAATGCCCGTTGGTCTTAATCTTATCTTCACTAATGGTTTCTACTATCTTTTCATCAGTCTTTATTACAATTTCTTCTTTAACCAATGCGGGTAAATCCGACGGAGTGGCCGGCAAATCCAAAGTCAACTGTTTGTCGTTGCGTTTAATATGTTTTTCCAAAATTTTTGCAATCGCGTCCGGCAAAGAAAAGATTACGCCGCCGTCGGAAAAAGAAACGTCCGGCCCGCGGATGCCCTTTAACTGGGAAATAATTTCTTCTATGGCCACATTGGACCTTAAAGCCAAAGATATCATTCTGGTAATGGCCTCGGTCTGGGCGCTAAAGAAGCCGCCGGCCTTGCCCATTTGGGCAAAAACCTCAAACGGCCCCTGGCCGTCTTCATTGACGGTCACATACAAATTGCCGTAAGCGGTATTCATTTTGTAGGTAATCCCCTGCATCACGTCCGGCCTCGTGCGGGGAGCCAGTTTAATTTGCACATTTTCTCCGGAAATTGACATAACTTCCTTGGGATTTAATGCTGTTTGGGTAGCTTCCTGCTTGGCCACCTTGTCCGCCATAGCTTTAGCGGCGGCGGAAACTTGATCCGACGCATCCTTCCCGAGTTTTTTATGGTCGGTTGCCAAAATCTGCTCGTCGCGCGAGCCGTCGCGGTAAATAGTCCCGCCCTTGCAGCCTAAATCGTACATTAAAGTATAAAGCTGTTTGGTTTGCTCAATGGTGTAATCCGAAGGCGCGTTGCAGGTTTTGGAAATGGCGCTGTCTGTCCAGCGCTGCACCGCGGCCTGGACTTTTACGTGCTCTTCCGGCATCAGCTCCATGGCCGTTGTAAAATAATCCGGCAAATCCTGCCCGGGGTGTTTGTCCAACCACTCTTGGGCCAGCTTGATTTTTTCCTCGTGAACGCCTAAACGGGATTTGCGGAAATACGTCCAGGAAAAAAACGGTTCAATACCTGTGCTTGTCCCAACCATGGTACCAACAGTACCCGTAGGCGCCTGGGTTAAAATAGTCACATTGCGGATGCCGTATCTTAAAACCAAATCGCGGATGTAAGCGGGCATGGCCTTCATATAGCCGGATTCTAAAAACTTTTTGGCGTCAAACTTTTCAAAAGCGCCTTTTTCACGCGCCAGCTCCACGGAAGTTTCGTAGGCCGTAACCGCAATGAACTGGTAAAGTTTGTCTATAAACTCCACTGCGTCGGGACTGCCGTATTTTACGCCTTTATAGATCATCATTTCGGCAAGGCCAATTGTGCCCATGCCGACCCTGCGCTCGGACATTTGCTGGTTTTTGTTCTCTTCAAAAAAGTACGGAGTGGCGTCTATGACATTGTCCTGGAAGCGCACGGCGTATTGCACGGTCTGCTTAAGCTCGTTCCACATCACCTCGCCGGTGTCTTTGTTAATATGTTTAGATAAATTCACGTGGCCTAAATTACACACGCCCCAGGCCGGCAGAGGCTGTTCGCCGCAGGGGTTGGTGCAGGGCAAATCGGCGTAATAATGGGAGTTGCTAAAATAGTTGGCGCGGTCTATAAAATACATTCCCGGTTCGGCGCTTGCGTGGGCCGAAGCGATGATGTTGTCCCAAATATCGGCGGCGCGCACGGTTTTATGCTTAATAATTTTCCCGCCCAAACTTTGCCAGCGCTTAATGTTGCCGTCCCATTTTTCCGCGTAAAGCGGATCGGTAGTGTCGGGGAAAACCAAATCCCACGGCCGGTCGTTTTTGACCGCGTCCATAAAATCATCGGTAATGCCTACGGAAATGTTGGCGTTGGTGATTTTCCCGGCTTCTTTTTTGGAATTAATGAAATCTATTATGTCCGGATGCCAGCAGTTTAAAATAAGCATCAAAGCGCCGCGCCTTGATCCGCCCTGTTCAATAAGGCCGGTGACAAAACTATAGAGCGATGCCCAGGAAACGGAGCCGCTGCTTCTGCCGTTGACGCCCTTAACATAAGCGTAGCGCGGGCGCAGTGATGAAACGTTAATGCCCACGCCGCCGCCGCGCGACATAATTTCCGCCATTTGCCCCAGCGTGTCAAAAATTCCCTGGCGGCTGTCTTTGGGATGCGGAATAACGTAGCAATTATAAAAAGTTAAATTTTGGCCGGTGCCGGCGCCGGTAAAAATTCTTCCGGCCGGAACATATTTCCAATCATCCATCAATTTCCTGAATTTTTCTTCCCACTCGGTTTTCTTCTCCGCGGTTTTTTCCACGCTGGAAATATGTTTGGCAATCCTGTCAAACATTTGTTCCGGCATAAGCTCCAGCGGCTTGTCCACGTGTTCTATGGTCCGGTGTTCAATTTGGCCGTCGCGCATTCGCACGCTGACTTCGCGGGTTTCCAAATTCAAAGTCTCAATAACCCCGATTTCCCGCTGGCCGGTTTTTGGGTTGACCAAAACCACCACCGTGTCGCCCACGGCCAAAGTCTCGCGCTTAATATCCTTAACCGCGTAACGGTCCAAAAATATTTTTTCGCCCAGCTCGCTAAGCGCGTTGGTTGTCCTGGTTTGAAGATTGACTTTGGATTGCATAGATTTTTATCTTGATTAATTCTTTGTTTAAATGTTTTTGGTTATAGGTTTTCGAAGTTAGTATGGTAATAGGGAATAGGGAATTGGGAATTGGGAATTGGGAATTGGGAATTGGGAATTGGGAATTGGGTTACTTAAAACCTTTTACTTACAACCATACCAACCTCCACAACTTATAACCTATAACTTCTTGAGTTCTTCCTTAAACTCATCTACGTCTTCAAACTGCCGGTAAACTGCCGCAAAACGGATGTAAGCGACCTTGTCCACTTTTTTTAACTTTTTCATAACTATGTCGCCTATGTCCGCGCTCTTTATTTCGCCGTCTTTGGCTTTTTTTTGAATATCAATTTCTATGGCCGCAACCAGCTTGCGGAAAGTTTCGTCCGTGTGGGGGCGCTTGTCCATTGGGAGCCTGATTGCCCGCTCCAGCTTTTCTTTGGAAAACGCCTGTTTGCTTCCGTCTTTCTTAATTACGCTTAAGTCCAATATTTCTATTTCCTCATAAGTGCTGAACCGGAACTCGCATTTATCGCATTCTCTGCGGCGCCTTATGGCGCTGCCGTCGTCTACCGGGCGGCTGTCTAACACTTTGGTATCTTCAAATTGGCAGTTTGGGCACCTCATAGAATATTTGATTAAAGATATTGGGATATTAGGATATTGATAGATATTGGTGATAGCCTAATATCAACCAATATCTCAATATCTCTCAATATCTTTTTTTTAAAAATACTTTTTAAACTTTACGATAAACTTAAATTAAAATTGATAGATTGGTTGATTTTTCAAAATTTTGCGAAGCTTTAACAACCCTTGCCGAGCAAGTATTCTTTAGGAAACTTGTAAAAGCCTTTGTTTTCGGTATTTTTGTTATTTTTGGCTTTTTTTGTATTTTTGTTTGTATTTCCCCGATTGGACTTTTCCACTACATATAGTGGATACCTTTATTATTATAATACTATATATAGTTTTTTTCAATACCCCAAAAAGCTTAGCATTTTGAAAAAATCCGATGCAAGCCGAAAAGATATCCACAAATTTTTTCTAAAAATTAAAAAAACTTCCGGGGGCACAGCCGGAAGCTTTTAAATTATACCCTTATTTCCTATTTCCTAATTACTGGATCCCATCAGCAGCGAGAATATCCCCAGCCCCCCTCCGGAGGTTGGATAGTATTTGCTGATTATCACTTCCGTGGAAGCTCCCGCTACCTGCGGCCGGGCTACGTAAACATTTTGCGCTCCCAAACCCAAATAATTTGATATCTGCGAGCTGGCTCCCTGGCCGATAAAGGCCAAGTTATCCGCAGCCATTGCGTATTCCGGAGCTTCCGGCCTGACCAACTGAGCGTAAACAAACTTGCTGTAGCTGTTTGAGACGCTGTCCAACACAGCCATAACCTTTGACGGCCCTAATACATCCGGGATAGGGTTGTAGACTTGCGTGAAACTGGCATTACTGAGGCTCACGGCAAACATAAAAGACATTGAAACGAGCGCCACCCCGAGCAGACTTAAAACTTTTGCCGGTGTTTCCTGTGTCATAATGATTTATTTTAAAATTCCACTCTCTAGTTTACCCAGCACCACTTTTCACCGACAGAGTTTGTTTGGCAACTTTAACTGTCGCGGCAATTTTATTACTTCTGTTATTGATATCAGAAAAAAGTGGTGCTGGGTTAATCCGCTCCCCAATTGAAAGAGCCGATATTAGTGAAATTTCTTATTTGATTTTAGTTGTTTTTTGTTTTTGACTAAACTTTTTGTTTCTTCTTTGGATAAGTATTTCCGCCGCCCTGCGGGCGGCGATCGACCTGAGAAATACCTTGTATATACATTATAGCACAAAATAAAAAATTCCGCAAGAGCAAGAGCAGGCTCGGTAACTATTTGCCTTTTTCCAAAGTTCTTGTAGCGCGCCCAATTTATTGGGCTGCAGCCGATAAATCGGCACGCTACACTTGGGTTTCGGAAAAAGGCTCGCATTCGGCGTCATTCTGAACCCACCATCAGCAGCGAAGGTTCTCTTACCGGTTTGAGATTCTTCAGCCTCGGATGCTACTTAGGCTTCAGAATGACACCGAAAAAACGAATAAAAAAACCGCCCCGCATTTTTGCGCGACGGTTCTGTAGGCATCTGTAGTGCATTTTGCACCTTCTGTAGTATTATTTCATTTTTTTGCGGATGAAGGCAGGGATATCCAGTTCGTCTTCATCACTTTCCGCAGGCTGGGGATTAACGATTTCTACGGGCGGGGCGGGTTTGGGATTAAACATCGGCTTGCGGAATTCCAGCGGAGCCATTACCGGGGAGGCCGTAATTTTTGGCTCTTGGATTTTTGGCTTCCTGGGTTCGTCATTTAAAACCATAGCGGAAGGAGAGGCCCTTTTGCTGCTCTCGTCAAAGCCCGTAGCAATTACGGTAATGCGCACTTCGTCGCCCATGGATTCATCTATCACTGCGCCAAACTTGACTTTGGCGTCGGGATCTATACTCTTGGTAATAACCTTGGCGGCTTCATCTATTTCAAACATGCCCAAAGAACTGCCGCCGGTAATATTGAACAATACGCCTTTGGCGCCGTCTATGGTCATCTCTAGCAAAGGAGAACTGATGGCTGCCTTTGCCGCTTCCTGTGCGCGATTTTCACCCGTGGCGTGCCCAATACCCATTAAGGCGGTGCCGGCGTCCATCATTATGCTCTTAACATCGGCAAAATCGGCATTAACAATGCCGTGAGTGGTGATTAAATCCGAAATGCCGGCAATCCCCTGCCTTAACACTTCGTCCACGGTTTTAAACGCGTCTATTAAAGAGGTTTTCTTGTCTATAATTTGTAAAATCCGGTCGTTGTGGATGGAAATTATGGCGTCTACTTTGTCTTTTAGGTTATCGTAACCGGTTTCGGCAACTTCTTTTCTTTTACTGCCTTCAAAAGTAAAGGGCTTGGTAACTACGGCTACCGTTAAAACGGCTTTATTTTTGGCCAGCTCCGCCACAATCGGCGCGGCTCCCGTGCCGGTGCCGCCGCCTAAGCCGCAGGTAATAAAAATCATGTCCGCGTTGTCTATGACTTCTTCCAGCTCTTCCACGCTCTCTTCGGCCGCCTGCCTGCCCAAATCCGGGTTCATGCCCGAGCCTAGGCCTTTGGTCGCGGCTTTGCCGATGTGGACTTTGCGGTCGGCCTGGTTATTGTGCAAAGCCTGCGCGTCCGTATTTATTGAAATAAACTCCACTCCCTTAATGCCCAGCTGGGTCATACGGTTAACGGCATTGGTGCCCGAGCCGCCAATGCCCAAAACCTTAATCCGGGCAAAAGTCTCAATTTTGGGTTTAACTTCCATTTTTTTCATTTCTTCGGCCTTCCCTCCCTCTTTGTCTCAGCCTGATGAAAGGGACGGCTTGTCCGCCGAAGCTTCAGCGAAGGCGGAGGTGAGGGTAAAAAGTATATGCAAACTAATTGAATAATAATGGATAAAAAAAATAAAATCAAGCGCCGGACAATTTACACTGTTTTTCGCGATTGATTTTGGTTTTGGCCGCTGTTTTGGCGGCAGGTTTTTGCTCCAAAATGATTATAGCATACCGGCGTTATAAGACAAATGAGGCAACACAAAAAGGGCTGTCGTCCAGCCCTTTTTGTGTTAAATTCATCTTTTTAGATTTGCGATAATTTCTTTCTTATCTGATCCAAATCTTGTTCTTCCTTTTTCTTTAATTCCTGTTTTTGCATATTCTTGGCGTCCGCCTGGATGGCAGAATATTCCCGTTCAAACTCCTGTACGGTCTTGTTCAAATTATCCTGCAGCTTTTTGACTTCCCTTTCCACTTCTTCCTCATAATCACTGACCGACTGGTCAATTACCTTTTTGACTTCAACAACAATCTCGGGAGTCACGCCGTTTTGGACCACGCGCTGTGTTAAACTTGCCTTTTCCTCTTCCGGAATAAACAAAGTTTTTATTAATTTGATGATTCTGTTTTGTAAATCTACCATTTTTTCCTATTTCGGTTAAAATTTAAGCCGCTATGCCTATGCCTTTTTGTTCGGCCCGCGGTTTTCTTCTGCTAATGTTAACCACTTTTTCTGATTTGCCCGGTACGCCCAACTCTTTATCAATATAAGACTTGGCTTCTTCCAATTCGGCCAAGACAGCCTTTGGCCATCTTGCCAATTTTTTAATGGCGTCAATTGCCTTTAAGCCGTTTCGCAAATCTTCCTGGCTCGGTTCACCTTTTAGAAAAGCCTCGCCCAAACTTTTGTTTCCTGACATTAAAGGGTTCTGTTCGATAATCAACCTGCCCAATTCCCCATAAGCGCCGTTTCTCTTATTTAGTTCAACCTGGGAACCAGCATAAGATTCCAGCACATCACCCATGCCCTCTTGTTGGCTCGGCTTTTCACTTTCGCTGCCGGCCTTAAAATCCCACTTTAAATTAGTTAACATTACCTCATTCTCTTTGCCCCAGCTATGGCCTTGCATCAACTGTTCTATTACAGCTACAGCTTGCTGTTTAAGCTCCTTTGATAAATTGCCGGCTTTTAGGCCGTCCACTAATTTCCCAAAGCCCCCTTCCACTTTTGGCCCGGCGCGTAAAATCATATCCGCCAGCTTCCCCATATCGGCCTTTTGGCCTTCCGACGGTTCATAAAAGTCAGCCATTTTGACTTCTCTGACTATGGCAGTAATTTCTGCTTGCTGGCCTCCTAAAGCCTTACCTTTGGCTTCCAGAGTCCGAACCTGGCCTTCAGCTTGTTCTGTGGCACTACTGGCTTTATCTTCCATTGTCTGAAGCCTGGCCTCTTTAATGACCTGGCCCAAGCTTGGATTTTCTCTGGAACTTTTAAACCTTTTAGCCAGCCAACTGCCAACTTCTTTTATCTTGTCGCGCAAAGCCGGAAGAACCCTGGAGCTTTCCCTGGATTGGTTACGATTCTCAAGATTTAAAGTTATTACTTGATCCCTATTTTGATTCCTTTTTTCGGCTTTTAAAGTTTCCTTTTCAGCCTGATGCTGTTTTCTTGCTTCATCCTCGTGGATTAAGCTCATCAAAGTTTCTGGTTTTCCCATATGATTAAAATTAATAAATATTTATTAATATTTGATATAATTATAGCACATTTAAACCTGTTTATCAAGGTTAATCTAACAAAAATAAGCCTTCCTCCAGAAGGCTTATTTTTAAAAAATTTGTTTGCGTATGACCAAATAACACTTACGGCAGATATCTGATTTCTTCCAGTTGATTAATAATCCTGCTGTTTATCCTGTTAATAGGTTCACCGGGCGGGAAAGACAAAACCCAACTGTTGTCACCGCGATTTATCTTGCCGTGATAATCACCACTATTATTTATCGAAACAGAAATGATCTGCCTATTAAATAAATCCCTTCTTGCCCCGCCATCAGCGGCCTTCAATTCTCCTATTCTTTGCTCTAACTGAAATCCGAGATTTTGAATATACTCCCTAGCCTCAACTTCTCCCATCTGTCTAATGGCTTCGTCCTGCATATCAATCTGAATATGCGGATTATTATTAAGCGGTTCATTATTATACTCATCCAAAAACTTTCTGTCGGGCGGCTGCGGCGCTTCCGGTGCTGCCGGTCCTGCCAAACTTTCCATTTGCCTGAAAATAATATCTTGGGCTCCCTTGGGATTATCTTTAAACCTGCTATAGTCTATATTTACAACAATATTCCCATGATCATTCTTTACCGCCTTTTCAGGGGCACGGCTACTGACCAAATTGATTATAACTGTTTCGGATTTGAATTTGCCATTAATCTTCGGGTTATGTCTTAACTCATTATGTATTTCCCCGCAATAATTCCTGATCTTTTGCATGGACGAGCCTTCTAAAACCAAAGGATCATAACCAAAAGTAAACCACGGCTCTCTATTTGTGTTTAATTTATTTACTATTTCCACTGTCTTAAACCTGTATGCCAGAGTTGTTTCTGCTCCCTTTAAAATACTGATGATGGTGTCAAATTCATCCCTAGCGGAGCGACCCGAAGGAATTGGTAAAGACACAGACCCGTCTGTATTGGTTTGCGGGTCATAAGGGCCAGTTTCCGTAATTTTTATCCGAAATCTCTTGCCGCGATACTTGTCCCTGTCCAGGCCTGTTGCCCTTATCAAACCATAAAGCCTTTCGGCAAAGGCGTTAGTCTCGGCCAAATTTTCGCCAGTCAAAAACTTATCATCCGCCTCAAACTCCAAGTGCGGGCCAAAAGCTTCCCTTTCGTTTATAAGTTGCAGCCCCCTGCGGTCAGGACGAGCTGCCGGCGGCGTTTCCGGAATATGGGCTTTAACTCTGTTCTCGCGCCACTTATCAAATAAAACTTCCATCAACCCGCGTTTTTCGTTGAACTTCGGTTTTGGCGCAGCTGCCGCAGCGGGAGCGGCCGCATGTTCTGTATGCCCTCCGCCACCTCCACCGCCAGCCGCACCGGAACCGGCCGAGGCTGCTTCAAATTCCTGTTTCTTTTTGCCCAATAACTCCGCTGTTTGTTCCGGGGTCAAGCCTTCGGCTGTCAAAGCCATTTTTACTAAATCTTCCGCTTGCTGGTCATTAAGCAGATAAGTTTTCTGGATTTTGGCTAACTCGTCGGCATTGGCTTTGTTCTCCAACATCAATGACTTAAGTTTTTCCGCAGCCAAACCAAAGCGCTCTTCCGGGCTCTTTTTGGACATCTCTTTCTTAAACAGGCGCTCTCTTTTTTCTGCCTCTCTCCTTTCCTCGGCTGAAAGGCGTTTCGCCCTGTTTTCCTCAACACCCTCATCGGTTTCCCTGCGCCAACCGGCCAATACTGCCGGGTTGCCCGCGCCTTGATAAACCGGAGGAATCAACCGGTAACCAATAACCTGTTCCGCGCCTGCCGCACCTGTCGCGCCTGGCTGCAAACCTGCAGCCGCGCCGCCGCCAGCGCCGTAATCCATAGCTGCGCCATCTCCCTTTATACTGTTTAACAAATACAAATCCTTTCCATGGGACCCGGCTTCCACCTGCGCTGTGCCTAAAATTACGCCTTGGCGCGGCATGTGAGTATGTGGGTCAAGCAAATCAAGCACTTTACTGTCCTTGGGGAGTATTGCGTTACCGGCAGAATCCATATCCACTAAAATCGCATCGTGGGGACTGTTGGCGTCGGGAATAAAAACGTATTTTAATTTTCCCCCGGCCCGCAACGAAAACATATCCGGCTGGTCAATTCCATGGCCCGCCATTCTAAAAGATCCGTATTTTAACAAATTGTGACAATCCATAACTATGTCGCCGTTCGGTCGCGTGGTAATATGCAGGCGTAGTTCGTTGAAATCCGATTCCGGAGTGGCATTGTCGTAAAGCCCTTTGATATGGACTTCTTCCAAATTCACTCCCCCTTGATGCCCTTGTTTTAAATCCGCATACCACGAGGCAAAATCCGCCTTATGGCCCGCGGCGCCTACCGCTACTGCGGCTCCCGGTACAGCTACGGCTTGAGTCAAGGACTCTATATTCCAGCCATACTTGGTTTTTAAAATCATTAAATCCGACTCATTTATATGCCCGTTGCTATCTATAGGAATTTTAATATCCGAAAACTGCTGTCCATACTGATGGATAGTCAAAAATTCATGGCCATGATCGTTATACCGAATAACTTGCATGCCATCCATATTTTGCGGGGTAGGATATTCTAAAAATGTCCCGTTCTTGCCGCTGCTGCCCTGCATGAATTGGCGGGCATAATTCCCCTGATAATTCTGGTGGAGCTTCCCTTTGACAGCATGCCATATCTCTTCCGTAAAAGTAATTTTGGAAGTATCGAATTGCAGTTTATTGATGCCCATTGCTTCCATGGCTTCGTTCCAGCCCTCTTTGGCAAGCTTAATAATCCCCGGCGCCAGACAGGCCGCGGCAAATGTGGTTACGGCACCCATGGTACCGACTATTAGGCCGCGTCTGGTGGTTTCCGCAGCCAGTTCTTTTTCTTTTGCTTTGATTCTTAGGGAAATCTCTTCGGCTGCAACTTTCGTCAAGGAATCCAGGTTAATAGGCGCAGCCGACTTTGTATTCAAATTCTTAAATTCATTAATCGCGCGACGCAAGTGCTGCACCGCCACAAAATTGGTTTCATAATCCAAGCCTTCCCCTTTTCCGACCCTGAACAGATTTTTCTTTTCCTTATCCTGCACTTCCAGGGCCGCAATAATTCTGGTCGCTTGGGTGATTTCTTCGGGAGACAAACCCTGGCCAGCGGCCAATTTTTCGTTCAACTCGTAAAGCCTGTTGGCGGCTATTCTGGCATCCCTTTGTTCCGTTTCTTCCAGCTTTTCGTCCGGGCTTTGCCCTAAAATGCTTTGTTCTTCCCTGCGCTTAATGCCTTGCCAATGTTCAACAGCCGCGCGCACGCCAAGGTATAAGCCGGCTCCGGCGGCCGCCCCAATTGCCGCGGCCATGCCGGGACCGATGCCGACTGCGGCCAAAGCGCCGATTCCCAAAACTTTTACGGCGCCCACGCCCAAGCCTGAAGCTGCGGCATAGCCCAGCCGGTTGCCGAGATAGGCATGGAACACGGGGTTAGCCACCGTAGCCGCTACAAACCTATCCAAACGCTTGCCCCATTTATTCTTGCCGAACCTGGAATTTTGGATTACTTTTTGGAGTTTTTCCGGCCCCAAACGCAATATCGGGCTTTGCGTCCAATTAATGGCGCTTTCCATAGAGGACAAAGTTTTGCTATTGGGCTTCATCGCGTACAAATCCGCGCCCATTTTGGCCATTTTGACATCCATCTTAAATACATGGCCCAAATACGTACGCACCAGCTCTTTTTGGTCCGGACCGAATGTTTCGGCGGTCATGTCCAGTTTGGCCTCAAACTGCCTTTTGTATTGTTCTGCCACGAAGAAAAAATTGTTGCCGTAAACCCTGGTATCCATTTTCTGCTTGTCAACAAAAAAGACCAGAATCCTATGACGGAACTGCTCTTCAAAGGCTTCGCGGGTTTGGATAGTGCCCAGCACGTAATCGGTAATCAAAGCGGCGCCGGCGGCATCCAAAGCGGCCCCCCCCTGCTGGGTAAAAATTTCCGGACATTCTCCGGCGGCTCTCATGCTGGCGTCTTCCACGGACTCAATGACTTCATCCGTAATTTCGTAACTCTTTTGCTTGTCCGCCACCAACGTACCGCGTTGAACAATCTCTTCAGCGGCCTGCTTCCGAAGCTGGTCTTCCTTGCCCGACCTGGTCGAGCGCCTGAATGCACGTTTAAAAATATTCCATTTAGAAGGCTCATTCAAATGCTCTTCGGTTTTCTTGCGTGCTTTGGTGCCGGCCATGCGTTCTGACATGGCAGTAACATCGGCATTGACAACCGTGTGCCGCTGGCTGCCTTGTTTCAAGGTACCGGCGGCAATTGCGTCCCGCACATCGGCTGCGGTCTTGGTCTTACCTTTTTCAATGCCTTCCAGCTTAATGTCATGCTCCCTGGACTTCAGTTTGGCCTTGCCGCGGCCGCGCCGAATATCGGCCGCCTCTTCAACGTCTATAGGACCATGCATTTCCGCTAGTGAACCTTCTCGTCTTGGCATATTAATATGATTTAAAATAATAATTTAGTTCGGAAATAAATTTTTGCGGGCCTTTGGCAGGCGGTCCCTGTCAACGTTCCTGCAAAAACATATTCCTGAACTCGTCCAAAGACTTTAAAATTATTTTAGGCATTTCCGGCCGGACATCCTGCAAATACGCCAGCGCCTGGGCCTGGTCCAGGCCGGCCAGCCTGGCAAAAATGTCTAATTCCTGTTCACTTAGCTCCTTGGCCACAGTCATTAATAAAAATTTGTTCAGCCGGTCGGATAGGTCTTCCGTCATCATTTCTTTCAAAACCGGGTCGGATTTTTCAAGGCCGCCGTCCTTTAACAGCTGTTCCAAAAACTGCTGGATTTCCGGCAAGAGGCCGGTTAAAACTAGAGGGTTTTGGTTTTCCATAAGTGAGGTTTTAATCTTAGGGTTTATTGGGAAGATAAATGTTTACTTCTCCGTAAGACCAAAGACTAAAATATTTTGATTTTTGAATGGATGCTAACTATATTAAAGCACAAATTGTGGAAAAATGGAAGTCGGACAAGCACAAGCGGAGGTGCTTGTCCGATTCCAGAGTGCGCCGCCTGAGCCTTCAGAGAAGGTCAGGGGCTAAGAGTTACGGATGCCGTACGCCACAGGCGTAGCAGAACGTAGCGCCGGCGGGGTTCGCGTGGCCGCCCGGGCAATTCCAGGGGGTGGTGGGAGCCGCCGGAAACATGGCCGGGCTTCCCGCGGTCACAGTGACCGACGGGAAGCTCTTAACCGACAGCGTCTCGGTATACTTCTGCTTCACCACGTAAGTAGTGAGCAAAATCGTGATCAGGACGAGCATCCCAATAATCACCAGGGGGTCCTGCCACCAGGCCGAGGCCTCTTTCCGATAGCCGTCCATTTTATCCCTAATCTTGTCGGCATCGTCCAGAGTCTTGCTGACGCTCTCATAGCTGGTGCAGCACCCGCCCGTGGGGGCAGTGGTGCCGCTGGAGCAGCAGTTCGGGTTGGTCGCGGGCGCGATTGGCGCAATCGGATAGCAGACCACTTGGTAGCCGGCCGGGACGGTCGGGCAAACCATCGGCGCCTGCGCGAAAACAACGTTGAGGGTGGACAGGGCGGTAACAACCGCCAACATCAGGACAAAATTCGTGATGCGGTTCATGTTCGTTTCCTTCCTGGGAACTTTCCGGCGCTTGCCGGTTGCATTCGGCTTTAGCGCCTTTGCGAACAAAAGACAAAAATTTATCTTCTTTTCGCAAAAGCGCTGAAAAAACCAAACACAACCAAATCCGTAACTTTTTTATTCCTCCTAGGAATATTAATGTACAAAGAACTTAGAGCCTAAAAGCAGGCTCACTGTTGCCTATAAACCAACATCTAAAAGCAATAGTGAACCGCCTTAAATATACTGTAATAAATTTTTAACTTAATATTATAGCAAAAAACCCGTCTTTTGTCAAGAGTGTTCAATCTATTATTTTTTTGCTTATTTATAAGGAATTTACCAATAAAAAGACTTAAACCTATTTTTGGCAAAAAAAATCAGCGGGGAGACATAATGCTCTCCCCGCCTGTTCAGATTGATGCCCAAAGTGGAGACCATCTCGCCCCTGAACGGGCGCCGCTATGCCTAGCGGTAGGAGAGTGTTGTAGGCGCCCCGTTACGGAGCTGCAAATATAACGGGAAAACCGATCTTGGCTAGGGCCGCTGCGCCCCCGATTGCCCCGCCGATGCCGACGCCGCCGCCGACTACAGCCCCGCAATAGATCGCCCGACCCCAAGAGGGGTGGGCAACGAATCCGACGCATGGGATCCACTTTAGGATATCCCGCTTTTTCTCCGGCTCTTGGGGGAAGCTAAAGTCCACCGTTTCGGTGGCTTCCCACGTCCGTTTGCAGACGGCATCCGGCCCCCCGGATCCGCTGACCCTGGCCTCGAACGTATGAATTCCGGGGCCAGATGGCAAAGGAGTGCCAGAGATGTAAGGCTGGTCGTCTACGAACAACGCCACAACCCCATTGTCCGCCGCCGTGACGGTGAAACCCGTTTCCGGACTGCCACCGGGTGGCAGACACGCCGGCGGCCCCTGCACGACTTGCTGCTGGGGCGGCGGTGACTGCGGCGGGGACGACGCCACAGAAGGAGGAGCCGGTGGCGGCGGAACTTCCCATAGACGCCTAACTCCGTTACCACAGCGGGGATCCGCCATTTTGCCGGTCGCGGAGCGGAGAGGGCCTAGGCCATCGGGCCATCGGATGATCCGATAAGCGCCGACGCCGCCTTCCAGCGTCCACTCCTCGGCACAGTAGGTTTTCCCGTCCTGCACCAGAGTGGCCTGACCCTCATTCTTCATCTTGACCCACTTGGCCAAGTTATCCGTGAAGAACGGAGCGTACTCGGTGAATGTTCCCGGCTTCGCGCTGACGCAAGCGTCAGGCGTAGCAAAGAACGGCTTGCCGATCTCCTGCCCGAAGGCAATCGATACGACGCTCAACATCAACGCCAGTAACAGTAGTTTTTTGATCATCATAGCCTCAATACAACCCAAAACACAGTAAAAATTACCCTACTGTTCTTAAGGTTGTATTGAGGTCTTAACGACACTCAAATGTTAATCCTCCCTAAATTTTTTAAGCTTGGCTTTGTCAGCCAACGAAAAACTTTTTTCTCCTCTTTCCCTCTCCCTCTGGGAGAGGGATTAAGGGTGAGGGTTCAAAGATCTTTCGTCAACAGGCAAACCGTTTAAAAACGCAAAAAACCCAAATTATTGGGTTATTAAAATGTATTTTTGTTTGGGACTGAATTTTACCATTTTCGTATTATATTAATCAACTGTCATTAATTGTTACTCTCAAATTTTAAACAGGCTTTGCCGATCTAAAATCTAAGAATAACCATGTAACTTTTTCCGCCAAAGGCGGATCCGCCTTTGGCGGAAATTTTAGGGTGGGATAGGAGGAGGTTGCCGAAGCGACCTCCTCCTTCCGTGCGTCCCGCCGGCCCTTTCGGGGGAGCGGGATAAGCGTACTACTTCGGAGCGACGCAGCCGTCCGGCATCGTGCCAGTGGTGGCCTTCTCCCGGGCGCAGTGGAGCGCCTGGGCCGCCGACTTGAAGTCGGACTTGGTGAGCTTCTTGCCGCTGGCCTCCTTGTTGAAGGAGTCCTCACTGACCTTGGAGATGGTTTCCCCCAGATGCAGGGCACGGCCGGCCTGGATCTTGGCGTCATCGGCGGTATTCTGCGCGAGCTGTATCGACCCCTTAAGCGGGGTAATCTTGCCGTCGACAATCGCGCCGACCTTGGCCTCGTCAAGACCACCGCCACCGTGAATGGTGGTGTCGGCAACATGCCCGTCAAACGCACTCTTCAACGCCGTGAAGGCGTCGTTGAGCGCGCTCATCCGGGTGCCAATCTCTGTGCCGGCGGCGTGGGACGTTCCCTTGCCACTGCCCCACGCTTTCGCGCGGAAAGCAGTGACGCATACGGCGTCGAGCGTCGGGCAGGCGATCCCTTCAATCACGAGCCGGGCGTGGGTATCCACGCTGGAGCCCTTGGGCATCATCTGCCGACTCATGTCGAGCCAGATGTTCCCGAAGGATCCGTGCGTTCCGTCCGCGATCGCCAGAATGGAAACCGCCCTGCCATCTACGAAAATCTGGCCCCGCCCGATATTGTTGGCCGTTGGTTTGATCTTGAAGGACGCAGGCGTGCCGGTAACCGGAACCACGGTACCATCTTCGTCCTTGACTTCCACCGTGATGCCGCTTACGGTGCAACGAAGTTCGTTGTCGGCACCGATCACTGCGATTGGATACTGCTGGCTGACGCTGGGACCTGTGGCCGGATTGACGCACGCGAAAGACTGCTGCAACGTGGCGGCGCCGACGGTGCTCGGGAACAGAATCAAATAGAGGACAATCGCGCCAATTACGATGAGCGTAATGTAACGCGGCTGGCCGCTCTTAATGTACTTCCGCAGGGCCAGGTACACAAGGACAAGCAGCAGAACCAGGCAGATGCAGAAGAGCACGCGCCGGCCGAAAAAGTAGTCGCTGACTCGCGCTTTAAGGCCTTCGTTCTCCCTCGCGTTGTCCGCGTTGGCCTTATCAAGGCCCTCCTGATATCCATCAGCGCGCGCCTTGCCTTGAGCAGTCGCGAGTGCCGCCTCGGCAACCTTAAGCTTGCCGCTGAGCTCGGTAACTTGCGCCTGGGCCTCCTCGAGGTCCGCCTTCACCTCTTCGATTTCCGGCGTGTCCGCCGGAGGAGCCGGCGGTTGCGGAGTCGCTGTCGGCGGAGTGGGTGGGGTCGGGGGGACCGGGGTCGGCGGGGGCACGGGAGCCGGAGCGGTCGTCGTGATGCCGGGTTTCGGCGTACGGAGCTGCGCGTTGAGATTCTGGTTGAAAGTGACGGTGGCCAAAATCGCCACCGCGAACATCGGGAGCAAATTGCGAAAGTATTTCACGTTTCTTCCTCCGCAGGGGTCTCTAGTACCCCATGCAAGACAAGACTCAATATATAGTATTAAGTATTATCAGCATGGGATAGCTAGAATCATTCCGCCGTCGCATAAAGCTATGGCGGATGACTATCTATAAAAAAATTATTGATAGTCAAAGTAGTAACGCTTTAAATCCTCCTAAGGATTTATTTAAAAGAGCTTGCCAAAGCCTAAAATTAGACGGAGAGTCCAATTTAGATTTTGACCTACTATTATACCAAAAAACCCGCTTCTTGTCAATAGTAAGCGGATTTAATCTAATAGAGGATACAATACATAATGTGATCGCCGCCAAGGTAGAATTTAAGCGGTTTTTGGGAAAAGTCCGGAAAAGACAGCGTCATTACCCCAAGTACCTTAAAACCTTTAAAGTCGATAAA
>Ga0182027_10000846_pt1 | contig 51879 bp, 48 predicted proteins | sample 712E1DmetaG_FD_121300 | JGI IMG/M metagenome (GOLD analysis project Ga0182027, IMG submission 121300) | Permafrost microbial communities from Stordalen Mire, Sweden - 712E1D metaG (Illumina Assembly) | ecosystem: Environmental > Terrestrial > Soil > Wetlands > Permafrost | place: Sweden...
AAAGTCAAGTTTGTTACTCTTTTCCATGGCAAGCCTCCTTTGGGTATTTATGTTTTGGCGAACTAAATATACTATAACAAAGTTGAGACTTGCCTTTGTATTTTTTAACATAAGGTCTGATAACTGTCCATTGCCGAACAGTTGTAGGTGAAAGCGATAGTCGAAACGAGACCTAATTTGACAGTGTTACGGAAGTCAAATGATGAAGGCTGCAGCACAACACGGTAGATAGACTCGCGTGCCCTCGTGTCACCTCGTGTGACCTTCAGGTTATCAGATGATTAGGGTATTTTTCGAAGTCGCCTTTACTTGCGGTCTTTGATCAGCATCGTCGCCGGATCGAGAAGCAAAACTTTTTTTGCGGAATCGGCTGATTTTCCTTTAAGGGCTTTAATATAAACTTCATCGGCCTGGGCTGCCAGCTGCACAATAACTTCGAATAAATCAGCTATATGTAAAAACGAAAGTGGCAAATCGTTTTCCGCGCGCGGTTCATGCCGATGCGCATGGACGGTAAACCATATTCTGATTGAATATTTCTTCGCTAGTTCCTTTAAGTGCAACAGCGGTCCGCGTCCTGATTCATCAAACTTTAATCCGTCAATAATCAAAGTATGCGGCTTAAAAATATTCTGTTCCATTAGCTCGGTTAATCGCTCCTCGAGTTTGGGCACACTGAAGCTTTCTACTTTAAAGATCATGATAAAACGATGCGGCTGAATTTTTTCCCAATAATCTTTAATTTCAGCAGCATTGAAATTTGCCGCAATATTCTGAAACAGCTCATGATACCAGACATCAACTTTACTTACAGCGTCATGAAGGCTTATATGCAATACATTTTTCTCCCTGATCATCGTGTTTAAAGCCATTTGAACCAGCAAAGCGGTTTTCCCCACGCCCGCATGAGCAATGACAGCGCCAAAGCCTCCATCCGGCAAGATGTCTTCATTTTCATAGCCGATATTAGTCAGTGGATTGCGGTAGGTGATTTCTTTTTTCAGCATGATAATATCCTCATAAGTTAAATGGATGATATTCTCTTCACGTTTTAACGCACTGGTATTTATTACCATCTTTTTGAATACTACTACGCAGCTGATTTTTTATTTTGAGCGACTTCCAGAGCGATCTTTTCCGCAATCGACTGCGGCACTTGCCTGTAAAGCGCAAATTCCATCGTAAACTGAGCTTTGCCCTGCGTGGAGGATCGCAGTATTGTCGAAAAGCCAAACATTTCCGCCAGAGGCACCTGAGCCTCAATCACACACATGACACCTTCATCCTGCGAACCGATAATCATGCCGCGGCGCTGGTTTAAAAGACCCATTACCGAACCTTGAAATTCCGGCGGAGTTTCCACAACGACTTTCATTATCGGTTCATGAATCACCGGTTTTGCCCGCTGATACGCTTCCCTAAACGCGCCGCGCGCGGCCGCTTGAAAAGCCATATCCGAAGAATCCACTGCATGCGAGGCGCCGTCATTGATAACTACTTTCACACCGGTAATCGGAAATTCCAGTTTCGGCCCTTTGGCCATGCTTTGCTTAAATCCTTTTTCACAAGCGGCAATATATTGCGTCGGAATGGCGCCGCCGTGGATTTCATTTTCAAAAACAAACTCGGCATCGCTGATCGGTTCCAGGTAACCGGCTATGCGGCCGAATTGGCCGGCGCCTCCGGTTTGTTTTTTATGAGTGTAATTGAAATCGGCGCGCTGTGTTATCGTTTCGCGGTAAGCGACGCGGGGATTGCCTGTAGTGACTTCGGCGTTATATTCCCGCCGCATTCTTTCTACATAAATATCCAGATGCAACTCACCCATGCCTTCGATAATTGTCTCGCTGGTTTCGGGATCAACAAAAGTTTTAAAAGTCGGGTCTTCTTTGGAAAATCTATTTAGCGCCTTGGCCATAGCCATTTGCGATTTGTTGTCTTTGGGTACGATCGCCAGCGATATAACCGGTTTGGGCACATACATGGATGTCAGGGTTAAATTTACCCCCGGAGAAACAAAAGTATCACCGGATGAACATTCGATTCCGAATAACGCGCCGATGTAGCCCGCTTTTAATTGTTCGACGTCTTCCATCTGATCCGCATGCATCCTGACAACACGGCCCACCTTGACCTTTTTGCCGGTGCGAACATTGACGATTGTTGAACCCTTCGCCACTGTTCCCTGATAAACGCGGATATAAGTTAATTGGCCATATTGTCCGTCTTCCAATTTAAAGGCTAAAGCAACAATTGGTTTTTCGGAATCATTAGTCAATACAACAGGCTCTTCATTTTTATCCATATCCAGCGCAACATTTTCTACATCCGAAGGACAGGGCAAAAGATAATTCACACCGTCGAGCATGGGTTGTACCGCTTTGTTTTTGTAAGCCGATCCCATATAAACAGGAGTTATTTCTCTTTTCAAAGTGCCTTTGCGTAAGGCGGCATAAAGCATTTCCGTCGTTATTTCCCGTTCTTCCAGAATTGCTTCGGTTAATTCATCGGAAAATAAAGAAGCGGCTTCAATTAATTCTTCCCTTTTTGCTTTCGCTTCTGCCAGAAGGCTGCCCGGTATCTCTTCGGTACGAACTACTTCACCGTTTTCGCCGTCGAAATAAAGCGCTTTCATCTCGATTAAATCAACAACTCCTTCGGCCTTGGTTTCCAAACCGATCGGAATTTGCATGGCTACGGCATTATGCCCTAGTTTTGTTTTGAGTTGATTGATAACACGAAAAGGATTAGCACCACTGCGATCGCATTTGTTGATGAAGGCAATGCAGGGAACCTTATATCTTTTCATTTGGTGGTCAACTGTTATTGATTGTGATTGAACTCCACCCACAGCGCACAAAACAAGAATGGCGCCGTCCAGTACCCGGAGAGATCTTTCCACTTCTATGGTAAAATCGACATGGCCGGGGGTATCGATAATATTTATCTCATAGTCTTTCCATTCACAATATGTAGCCGCTGAAGCTATTGTTATTCCTCGTTCTTTTTCCAGTTCCATGGAATCCATGGTAGCCCCTACACCGTCTTTCCCCTTGACATCATGGATGGCATGAATTCTTTTCGTATAATATAGAATTCTTTCGGTAAGCGTCGTTTTGCCGGAATCAATGTGCGCGCTGATACCGATGTTACGAATTTTTTGATCATCACCCTTCATTTACTTTTTCCCTTTTCTAAAAAATTTTCTTTTCTAATTATTACTGAATTTGAGTCTGATTATCCCCGTTCGCTTCGCTACTGATAGCGGTGTCATTTATCCCGCTTCGCTGGGCTCGCGGGATAATTCGACCTGCAAGCTTCAGTGCACTCTATTTCTGAAACTTGGGTCTCATTACAACTTTCCAATTTCGATACGCTTTGCTTTCGTAATTGGAGTTTCACAAAAAAAACCCCGCATTTGGAAGAGTCTCTGCCAGATGGGGGATCCACCGTAATCGAGTCTTAACCTTTGTAAGGTCACGGTATATATATGTTACGATGCAATATGTCAAGTTAATATTTATTTTTGCCATTTCATTGTCACCACTTGCGCGAAGTTTAATTGCGCTACTTTGTAATACTATCAACTTGACAGAACTTAGAGAATACATATATTTATGATAAAATAAACTAAAGGAGCGGAAAAATGCCCCAGAAAGTTAAAATGTTTACATTGAGCACATGCAGTCATTGTAAAGCGGCAAAGAAATTCATGAACGATAACGGTATTGCCTATGATTGTACTGATGTTGATTTGCTTCAAGGCGCCGAAAGAGAAAATATTTTACAGGAAGTTATGAAATATAACCCTAATAAATCTTTTCCGACTATTATCGTTGGCGACAAAATAATTGTCGGCTTTAGAGAAAATGATATTAGAGAGGCGTTGGGTATTTAATGACTGCTAACGAACTTTATGACATGTTAAAAAAGATTCAAGAACCCAAAGGCTATTTCTTTAATAAAGATAAAGACTGGGTTTTGGGTATTTTAAATGATCTTTTGATCAATAAAGAACGCTACGGCTACATGTCTTGTCCTTGCCGTCTGGCTGCCGGAAATCGCGAAAAGGATCGCGATATTATCTGTCCTTGCTATTACCGGCAAGAAGATGTCAAAGAATACGGGAGTTGTTATTGCAACTTATATGTTTCCCGCCAATGGAATGACGGTAAAATCAAAAATAAATACGTACCGGAAAGAAGACCAGCCGAAAAAATTAGTTTTTAGCCGCTTGCTATTAAATCATAAGAGGTTTTGACTTATCATCTTGCGCAAACTCTTTTTACGATTTTTCTTGATTTCTAAGAATTAATCATTATCTTTATGCGAGATAAATATTTATATTGACAAAATAAATAAAGAAAAATAGGTTCGGCAAAACTATTGAATAGCAATGAGGGGTTAACTTCATGATTAATATTTATAAGTGCAAGAAAAGGATGGTTCTAATCAGTGAGATATGCACCGACAGTACTTGTGAATGGCGTTTAAAAAACGAGTCCTTTTTAAACTGCACATGGGTCGCCTGCAATTATGGGCCGTTTACATTGGAAGAAGTAGGCGACATGATGGGAGTTACCCGTGAAAGAATCCGGCAAATCGAAGCAAAAGCCTTAAAGAAACTCCAACACAAAAAGAGGAGAGACCAGCTAAAAGATTTTGCCGCGCCGGGAAATGACTGGGATAATTCATAGATTGGTGTCATTGATCCCGCTTCGTTACACTCGCGGGACAAATTTCAACGTGTGACCTTTAGGTTATGCGCTTCGCTTTTGAAATTTGAGTTTCATTACCGCTGCTTATGCGGGATAATTCGACCAGCAACCTTCAGTGCACCACGTTTCTGAAGCTTGGGTCTCATTATTTTTGCTTTTTCTTGCGTGATTTTTCCAAAGACAACATCTCGTTCATTTGAACTTTGCGTTCATCACGGGCAAAGAGCAACGCGCAAATCGACGATTCAATATCCAGCGCGGCCATTTTATCCATGCGCGGCACAATAGAACAAAGATTTTTTAATTCTTCGACGGCTCTAGCCGAACGTTTCGCTAACATTTCAGCCATGCTTTCCGCCGCCTGCATAAACTTCTCCGGGGGCGCAACTTTATTGACTAAACCGATTTTTAACGCTTCATTAGCGCCGATAGGTTCACCCAGCATTACTATTTCTTTTGCTTTTGTCACACCGACAATTTGACTCAGGGGATAAAAAAATGGATTGAATCCAAATTTTAATTCCGGATGGCAAAATATAGCACTTTCGGAGGCAACGACAAGGTCACAAATAGTCACCAAATTAAAACCGCCGCCTAAAGCAATACCTCCTACAGCCGCGATCACCGGTTTTTTGCATGAATATATCTTTTTCAAATACTTCATCATTGATAAAAGAAATTCATCGCCTTCCTCGCTGGAGAGGTTAGACATTTCTTTTATATCCATGCCTGCTGAAAAAACATATTCTCCACCGGTAATAATTATAACTCTAACTTCAGCGTCGCCTTCCAAATCTACAAAAACCGCATACAATTCCTGACGCATTTCTTTGGAAATCGCGTTCATCTCATGGGGACGGTTTAATTTAACTATAGCGTAGCCGTTTTTCTTTTCGATAATTATTGTTTTATAGTTCATCTCTTTTTGTTTACCATCTCGCGCAGTTCTTTTCCTGTTTTGAAAAATGGAACTTTTCTTTTTTCCAGTTTTACTTCGGCGCCTGATTTTGGATTTCGTCCGAGACGCGGTTTTCTTTCTCTAATTGTGAAATTGCCAAACCCCCTTATTTCAATACGCTCTCCATGCTTTATTGCTTTAATCATCGAATCAAATATTATGTTTACGGCGTAAGTTACATCTTTATACGAATAAGCCTTCAAACTTCCCTGCACTTCTTTGATTAAATCATTTTTGGTCATAACTTTCACCGTTTATCTGTAAGGATAATATAAATAACTTACTCCACTCCAACTTTCTATTTTTTCTTTCAAGGATTCGCTCAGTTGATTTGCCGCACTTTCCATTAAATAATCAAAGATTGATGCGCGCTTTTTAGTGGGGTAAACCAAATCATATTTTCCATCTTTTCCCGCTAACTTACTGGCCAGTTTTGCCGCAAAACTCATGTCCCCAAGATAATCCACCAGCCCATATTCTTTTGCCTTACGGCCGGAAAATACGCGGCCATCAGCAATTTGTATAACTTTAGCACGAGAAAGCTTTCTTTCTTGCGCAACTACATCAACAAACTGGTTATAAATGTCGTCAACCAAATCTTGGATAATTTTTTTCTCCTCAGGAGTCATATCTCTCAGCGGCGAACCGATGTCTTTAAATTTACCGCTCTTAACTACTGAAGATTTTAAACCGATTTTTTTAAGTAATCCCTCGAAATTGGCAAATTGCATAATTGCCGAAATACTGCCTGTGATGGTACCTGGATTAGCTACAATCTTATCCGCTCCGCATGCCACAAGCAATCCACCCGATGCGGCAATTGAGCCCATAGATGCAACTACTTTTTTCTTTTTCTTTAGTTCCAAAACGGCATCGTAAATTTCTTGAGACGCGGCTACCCCTCCGCCCGGAGAATCAACCCGTAAAATAACGGCAATAATGGAATCGTCCTTGCCAAATTCGTCTAACTGCTCCGTTATTTTTATGGAATCAAAAATTGGACCATCTATACTGACAACCCCGATTTTGTCATTTAAAGAAAAACTCTTACTTTTACTTGAATGTGAACCAACTTTATAGAAAAAAGCATAAAACAAAATCCCCATAGCCAGAAGTATAAACACTCCCCAGATTACCGGATGTTTTCTCATATTTTTATTCACCTTTTTGATTATTAATTTTTACATCGGCTAGAGCTTGACCTAAATTAGATCCTATATTTTCCTTATTGTTTATATATTGATTGGATGCCGGAGTTGGTGCCGGAGCTTCCATCTCTTTTATGCTTAATCTAATTTTCTTGGATTTAGGATCGATACTTTTTACTACGGCCGATACAGTGTCGCCGATGGCATAAAGCTCCGATGAAGTCTTGACGCGTTTTTGGCTGATTTCGGAAATATGGACGAGACCTTCGATTCCTTCTTCAATCTCCATAAAAATTCCAAAATCCGTGAAGTTAGTTATTTTACCTGTTACAACGCTACCGGGAGTATACTTTTGGGATAATTCATCCCAAGGGTTTTTTTCAATTTGTTTTATACCCAGCGAAAATTTCTCGTTATCTACGTCCACGTTTAAAACTACAGCTTCAACTTCCTGCCCTTTCTTAAAATATTCGGAGGGGTGAGTTACTCTGTGCTTCCATGAAATATCGGATACATGTACCAACCCGTCAATCCCCTCTTCGATTCCTACAAAAACTCCGAAATTAGTAATATTTCTGACTACGCCTTTAACAGTTGTCCCTACTGGATATTTCTCTTTTAGTTTTTCCCAGGGATTGGGTGCCGTTTGCTTCAAACTTAAAGAAATTCTCTTGGATTCCGGATTTACTTCTAAAACCACAACTTTTATTGTTTCGCCTATATTCAATACTTTTGAAGGATGTTTTATTTCTCTGGTCCAGTACATTTCTGATATATGGACTAATCCCTCGACGCCCGGTTCCAATTCCACAAAAACTCCGTAATCAGTCAAATTAACAACTTTGCCTTCGACAATTGAACTAACCGGATATTTTTCTATGATTTGCTCCCACGGATTATCCGTTAACTGCTTTAAGCCCAAAGAAACTCTCTCTTTCTCGCGATCAAAAGAAAGAACCCGGACAGTAATCTTCTCTCCTTTATGAAAACTTTCCGCAGGCTTGGCTATTCTGCCCCAGGAAATATCCGTGACATGAAGCAATCCGTCAATGCCTCCCAAATCAATAAAAATACCGTAATCGGTAATATTTTTTATCACACCTTCCACAACGTTTCCTTCTTGGATAGAACTCAAAATATCTTTCTTTTCTGTCTCTCTTTCTGAAGCTACAATCGGACGGCGCGACAAAACTACATTGCTCCGTTTCCGGTCATATTTTAAAACTTTGAAATCCAAGGTTTTGCCGACAAACTTGTCTAAATCTTTAATTGGACGGGTATCAACCTGAGAACCGGGAAGAAAGGCAATAATTCCAATATCAACCGAAAGACCTCCTTTAACTTTTTCGACAACGGTACCCTTGATGGAAACATTATTTTCACAGATGTTTTTAATTTCATCCCAAATTTTGAGTTTGGCTGCTTTATTTTTCGATAAGATTAAGTTGCCGTCTGAATCTCTTTTATCAATAAATACCTCTATACCATCGCCAACGGAAAGATGAATATTTCCCTGTGCGTCTTTCAACTCTCCTATGGGAATAAAACCTTCGGTTTTCCAGCCAACATCAACCATGACCATATCGTCTTTGATTTGTACCACTTTGCCTCTGGCGACATCTCCATATTGCAGTTGGTTAAGACTTTGTTCATAAAGTTCCTTGAATTCCATATCATCTTCTTTAGGCTGCGATGATTGACTAACTGAACCTTTAGCCGAAGAGTCCGCTTTTACCTCCTTTTCTTTTGTCAAGTTTAAGTTATTATTGTTAACCATTAAACTAATACCCCCTAATTTTTATAAAGCTCTGTAAGTATTAAAATTTAGCATACTGAATATTAAATAGCAACATAAATCCAGTGTATTTTCACGCGGTGCAGTTTATATCCGGTCTATTTTACTAAAATATAATTTATGACTTTTTCTACGACTTCTTGTGCGGACAAATCAGTTGAGTCAATTATTATTGCTCCATCGGGAACTTTCAAAGGAGCAAGTTGTCTTTGCTCGTCCTGCTTATCTCTATCAAGTATATCTTTTTGAATTGCCTGATATTCAACCGAGTTACCCTTGGCTACAATTTCTTTATATCTTCTTTTTATTCTTTCTTCTGTTCTCGCATCAAGGTAAAATTTACAATCAGCATTCGGAAATACCACCGAACCCATATCTCTGCCTTCCGCAACAAGCCCCCCGTGAATGCCTACCTCTCTCTGCAGGTTAAGCAGGCTTTCTCGCACGATAGCATAAGTTGATATTTTTGAAGCAGCCAAACCTACTTCCTCAGTGCGTATTTTCTCCCCGACATCCTCCCCATCCACATATACATTTAGTTGACCGTCAATGTATTTCAAGGCCACCTTGGTGCGGGAACAAAGATCAGACAAAGCGGATCGGTCATCGATAGATATTTTTACTTTGAGAGCTTTATACGCCAATGCTCTATAAAGCGCTCCTGTATCCAGATAAATATAACCAAGTTTTTTTGCCACGGCTTTGCTTACCGTACTTTTACCCGCACCGGCCGGTCCATCTATAGTTATAATCTTTTTCATTTCCATGCGGCTTAACCATAGCCCGCTTTCCAAGTTCTCTAAAAAAGGAAAGCTTGCCTTAAAATTATAAAAAAGATAATATGCTAAAAAATAACCACTTAATAAAAATTGATTATGCACAAACTTATTCAAAATCAATACATTTCTTTTGCTACTATATTTTTCATTTTATTTTTTTGGACAAGCATTTGTTTTGCCGAATTCACTTTTGCCGATGAAAAAAAACTAGGCAAGGAATTTTACGATACACTGGTTAAACATCATCTTCTCCTCGAAAATAAACGCCTCAATGACTACATTACCCAAATCGGCAATTTAATCCTTGCGCAAAGTAAAAAAGTGCCCTTTGACTTCCACTTTTCGATTGTAGACAATTCAGCAATAAATGCTTTTGCCACACCCGGCGGGTATATTTATATCCATAAAGGTCTGATTAATGCCGTGGAAAACGAAGCAGAGCTGGCCGGAGTTATTGCTCATGAAATCGGCCATGCCAATGCCAGGCATGTTGCCAGCATGATTGAAAAATCACAGAAATTGAATATTGCCACACTGGCCGCTATCATCGCCGGCGCTTTCTTAGGCGGCGGAGGGGAAGCCACCGCGGCCATTGCCGCTTTTTCTGTTGCCGGAGCAACCAGCCTGGCATTAAAATTTTCACGTGAGCACGAAGAAGAGGCCGACCGGTTGGGAATAACTTCTCTCGTTAGTGCCGGTTATTATCCGGCGGCAATGGTCGATTTTCTTAAACTGATAAAAAAATATGAGTTTTTATCCAAGACCATTCCTTCCTATTTACGAACACACCCAGGCACTGATGACCGCATTTTTTATTTGGACAGCTTAATTCTAACCCAATACCGTCAGAAAGGAGCAAAAAATATAATCGGTAACTTAAGTAGAATGCAAACATTGATTCCATTAGATGAAGCTGATCTGAATGTGCGACAAAGACAACTGGCACAGGCTTTAACCAAGGAACCGAAGAATGTCGATTTACTTTATGCCTTGGCCTCAACCGAAGACGACCTTGACCAAACAAGTTTAGCACTCGAACATCTGCAAAACGCTCTTAGTTTGTCGCCGCTAGATGAAGATATTTTAAAAAATATCGGCCTGATTTATCTAAAAATGGGCAAAATTGATCAGGCCAAGATATACCTCCAAAGAGCTGCTAGTATAAATTCTAACAACGATGAAATTACTTTCGCTTTGGGAAATACCTATTTTACCTCGGGCAATTATGAAAGTGCTCTTAATAGCTACCTAAAGTTGAAAGATAAAGTGCTTGATGATACTGATATAAATTATTCCATCGCGATGGCTTACGGTAAGCTTAACAATAACGGTGAGTCACACTACTATTTCGGCCTACATTTTAAAAAATCCAAGAAGAAGGAAAGCGCCCTCTTCCATTTCAAAGAAGCTCTCAATTATTTTCCACAAGGTTCGGAACAATCCATTGTAATTAATAATGAAATTAAAGAACTAAGTACCGACTCGCCTCCACAGTCAAAAAGCAAATCAAAACGCTGAAAAAAATAGTCCAATAATCTTATAATAAATTTTTCATTTTATAAAAATAGAGTTTAATCTTGACATTCAAACTATCCCTCTTTTATCGTTGCGAAAAAAGAAACAATACATTATAAGACTCCAACTTTAATATTTTTCAGGAAAGGAGTCTCTAAAAGTGAACATTTTAATTTTTGGCCCTAATGGCAGTGGCAAAGGAACTCAAGGTGCGGTAGTACAAAAGAAATACGGCGTACCGCATATTGAAACCGGAGTTATCTTCCGGCAAAATATTTCCAAAAAAACTCCCCTAGGAGAAAAAGCAAAAGCGTACATAGACCGGGGCGAACTGGTCCCTGATGGGATTACCATTCCCATGATTTTAAACCGGTTGAAAGAAGCCGATTGCAAAAAGGGCTGGCTTCTTGATGGTTTCCCCCGTAATTTGGCTCAAGCGGAAGCTCTTTGGAAAGCACTGGAAAAAGAGAAAATGAAGCTTGATTATGTCATTGAAATCGATCTTGACCGGGAAACCGCTAAAAAGCGCATAATGGGACGAAGGCTTTGCAAAATGGATAACAACCATCCCAATAATATTTATATCGAGGCGATTAAACCTCGTGAACATGAGGGGAAAACGGTTTGCCGGGTTTGCGGTTGTGAAGATATGTCCATGCGCGCGGATGATCAGGATAGCGCGGCAATCGATAAACGCCATAACATTTACTATGATACTAAAACCGGCACTCTGGCCGCGGTTAACTATTTCAAAGAAAGAGCCAAAGTAATTTCCATCAACGGCCGCGCCGGTGTAAAAGAAGTATCGGAAGAACTTTTAAAGAAACTTGCTTAAGTTTTTCGGAAATATATATTATAAAAGCCCCCCGGATGTATTGGGGGCTTTTTCATCTTAAGGTTATGGAAAATATTAGAAACTTCAGTATTATCGCTCATATCGATCACGGCAAATCAACACTTGCCGACCGACTGATTCAATTTACCGGAGTTTGCGATGAAAGAAATCTTCAAGATCAAATTCTGGATAATATGGATATTGAGAGAGAACGAGGCATTACTATCAAGAGTAATGCCATATCTCTCCCCTATCGTGCTCATGACGGCAAAGATTATACTTTGAATTTAATCGACACCCCGGGACATGTTGATTTTTCTTATGAAGTATCCAGGTCGCTGGCCTCTTGCGAAGGAGTTCTGCTTTTAGTGGATGCTGCGCAAGGCGTGCAAGCCCAAACTTTAGCCAATCTTTATCTGGCCATGGAACACAATCTGGAAATTATACCCATAATCAACAAAATCGATCTTCCTTCGGCTGATGTTGAGCGTGTGCTGGAGCAAATTGAATCCGAACTTGGCCTTGACCCGGATACCCACTTAAAATGTTCAGCCAAGGAGGGAATCGGCATAGAAGAAATTCTCGAAGCAATCGTCAATCGTATTCCGGCCCCGAAAGGCGATGCCGCCAATCCATTAGCGGCATTGATTTTTGATGCTCATTACGATTCTTTTCGCGGCACGATCATTCACTGCCGTGTCTTTGACGGAACGCTCAAAAGCGGCGACATCATCAAATTTATGTTCAACAACACAACATACAAAGTGGAAGAGGTCGGGCACTTTCTCCTCAACCGCGTTAAACGCGAGAAGCTTTGCGCCGGTGAAGTCGGCTATATTATCGCCGGCGTTAAAACCGTGGCCGATGTCCGAACGGGCGATACGATAACTTTACAGAATAATCCCGCGAGCCTGCCCCTACCCGGTTTCAAAGAAATCAAGCCCGTAGTCTTTGCTTCCATTTACCCCATTGCTTCCGACGATTATCAGGATTTGGCCGATTCACTGGAAAAGTATAAACTCAACGATGCCTCTTTTGTTTACCAGAAAGATTCCTCCGCCGCTCTTGGCCAGGGTTTCCGCTGCGGCTTTCTGGGGCTTCTTCATCTGGATATAGTTCAGGAAAGATTGGAAAGAGAATATGATCTCTCTATAATTCTTTCCGTTCCCAGTGTGCGTTACCGCTTCACGCTTAAAGACAACTCCGTTGTTTATGTGGATAATCCCACCCATTATCCCGATCCGGCCGAAATTATCAAAGGCGAAGAACCTTATATTCGCTCTTCCATGATGCTTCCGGAACGTTATCTGGGAGCAGTAATGAAACTTTGTATGGAAAAGCGCGGTGTCAATTCTACCCTTAATTACACCGGACCGGGACGTGTGGAATTATCTTACGAGATGCCGCTGGCCGAAGTCATTTATGATTTTTATGACCGTTTTAAATCAGTTACCCAGGGCTACGGGTCTTTTGACTATGATATAATTGATTACCGCGAAAGCACCTTAGTCTTGATGGATATTCTGGTCAACGGCGAAAAGGTTGATGCTCTCTCGCAAATTGTCCATCGGGAACGCGCCCGCGCCCGCGCCCTTCTGGCTTGTGAAAGATTGAAAGAAGAAATACCGCGCCAGATGTTTAAAATTGCCATTCAGGGCGCAATCAGTTCGGAAATAATCGCGCGCAGCACTATTAGCGCTTTCCGCAAAGACGTGACGGCGAAATGTTACGGCGGTGATATCACCCGTAAGAGGAAACTGCTCGAAAAACAAAAGGCCGGTAAAAAACGCATGAAGATGATCGGCTCGGTAAGTATTCCGCAAAGCGCATTCCTAGCCGTTCTGAAATCGGATACTGATTAGGTATTCTATTTCCTCTTCAAGCGCTAGCTGCGTTGGCTGCGGCGTCGGCTCCTCGACGTACAAAACAAGTACGCCTGTGTCGCCTCCTCCTTGCCGTCTTGCTATCATCTTGACTATGAAACAGAATAATTTTAATTGGAAAATAGAATTATGAAAAACGAGCAACCCGGGCTTTACATTCACATTCCTTTTTGCCTGAGTAAATGCGGTTATTGCAGCTTTTACTCTATTAAATCCATTAATCTGATCTCCGCATTTTCATCAGCGCTTAACCGGGAGATGGAATTCTACTGCAATCATTTTCAATCTTTTGATACCATTTATATCGGCGGCGGCACCCCTTCCCTTTTGACTGCTAAGCAACTTGCTGAAATCTTCATTGCGATAAACAAATTTTATAAAATTGAATCCCTGGCTGAGATAACAATTGAAGTTAATCCGGGTGATGTCTCTGCTGATTATTTTCGGTCTTTGCGCTCGTTGGGTATAAACCGATTAAACATCGGCATCCAGTCTTTCAATGATAGTTTGTTAAAATTCCTGGGCCGCAGGCATTCGGAAAAGGATGCGATTGAGGCGATTGACGCCGCTAGAACAGCAGGTTTCACGAATGTTGGAATTGATTTAATCTATGGTGTTCATCATCAAGATATTAAATTATGGAAAAGGACGCTACAGAAAACTCTATCATTTTTCCCGGCGCACATTTCCTGCTATCAGCTTTCATTGGAAGTCAGGACACCTCTGAATAAAAAATACGGAGCGGAAGGAATAAAACTACCAAAAGAAGAACAACAGGCAAAATTTTTCCTGGCCACATCAGAAGAGTTAGAAAATGCCGGTTACATCCACTACGAAGTTTCCAACTTTGCCCGCGGGGAAAACTTAAAATCCAGACACAATATGAAATACTGGCAGCATGTGCCCTATTTAGGCTTGGGGCCTGCCGCGCATTCATTTTTAAATAATAAGCGCTGGTGGAATAAGCCTTCCGTCAAAAACTATCTGCGAGAAATTGCTCAAGACAAAATGCCTGTGGAAAATGCAGAAGAACTTACTACAGAGCAATTACAGCTCGAAACATTATTTCTTAGTTTGCGCACAAAAGCTGGCATTGATCTGGAACGCTACAAAACTAAATACGGCGCTGATTTGTTCGTGGATAAGAAAACTATTATCGATGCGTTAATCAAAAATAAGCTTGTGGAATTAAAAAACGGATTTTTGATGCCTACAACGTCGGGTATGGCTGTGGCGGATAGCCTCGCGCTGATCTAGCAAAAAATCTCTTTTAATGTTCGCACTTGCAAAATGATTTTTTTTAGCATATTACTTTCCACGACCATATTGCTCACTATAACATAAATTGTATCACATGAAGCGGATTTACTTTCTGTTTATACTAATTATTTCATTAATCTCCACGGGGTGTATCCCCGCCGCTGTAATGGTTGCCGTCAGCTGGCAGCATTTGACCATTCAGGATGAAAAACAAATCCAGGCGGACAAATCCGAGTGCGAAGGAAAAGCAATAAAAGTCATCGAGGCAAGAAAATCAGAAATACAAGACAAAGCGGAAACGGCTTTGAAAATATCAGCAGTTGATCAAATATTTCAGCAAGAGTTTGCCCAGTGTATGAAGTCCAAAGATTATTATAAAGTCGCTTCCAGCAATTCCGCAGCAAAAGACAATTGACATTTTTTCGTCAACTCTTTTCCGAAATAAAAGCACTAAAGGCCTGATTCGGAAACACAACGGTAAGTTTTTTCTACAAGATCACCACGAAATCCAACATACAGCGTATTGTTTTCCATCCCATGTTTGATGAAAGGATTACGCAGACCGGAAATTTGCGTGTAATTATAAATCCAAATTTCCAGATTCCTTTCCATCTTTACAATCTGCCCGGGCTCACCGAGGATTTTTAGTGTATCTTCCTTAGTTGTTTTGCCGATTTCGAGCTTATTAGTAATCAGATCGTCTTTTGCCGAAACTTGCCCCTGCCCCACCGCGCATCCCCAAAGCAGCAGGAAGATAAATAGTATCAGAGAAAATTTTTTAACGATATTTTTCTCGCCCGAAAGCGCCACACCAATTTGCGTTAGATGTTTGATTTGATCATGATAGGTAAAGTAGCCGTTTTTACTTACTTTTTCCTGTTGCAAGGCGCACCTTTTGGATTTTTTTTATGATTACCTGACTATAACAGAGGGAATTTCTTTTTCAAGGCGTATTTTTATATTTTCCAATTCATTATCCGGGTAGGTTTTTTCTTTAAGGAATTTTTTATCCAGCGTTTTTGTAGGCACAAATTTCTGTAAGGCATAGCGCTTAGCACCGGAAATCAGCTTGGCTATTTTCAGAATGTCTTTTTCCGTAAGCTGGGATTTCACAACTGTTGTGCGAAATTCATGCGGGATTTTTGATTTTAGAATAAGTTTAACGCTTTCTTGTATTGACTGCGTATCGACAGGAACTTTCACGATACCCTTATATTTTTCCAGCGGCGCTTTAATGTCCATAGCGATGAAATCCAGCAATTTTGCATCAATAAGCTCTTTAATAACTTTCGGCTGCGTGCCGTTGGAATCAAGCTTAGCGGCAAAACCCATTTTTTTGACAAGTTTAATGAAGCGCATTAAATCTTTTTGAATAGTAGGCTCACCGCCGGTGATCGTTACCGCGTCGAGCTTTCCCACGCGCAATGCCAGAAATGCTAAAACTTTTTTTTCTTCCAAACAGGGATCAAATAATTTCGGCTCCACCAGTTGCGGATTATGGCAGTAAGGACACTTGAAATTACACCCCTGTAAAAAAACAACGGCGCAAATCGCTTCCGGATAATCAATAAGTGATACTTTCTGTAGGCCGCCGATTTTCATTTTCCCATTTCTTTATAATTATGGAATCAAATATAAAAGCCCCAGCCGACTGGAGGGGCTTTCCGATAATTATAATTTTTACAGATTATGTATTATTACTGTAATTTAAATACCTGCCGCGAGTTAAATTCCGCTTGTTTTCCTTTGTTCCATTGCTTGACCGGACGCAAATAACCAACAACGCGAGAGTAAACTTCGCAATCATCATCACAGGTAGGACACTTCTTCTTTTCGCCTTTAATGTATCCATGAGATGGGCACACGCTGAAAGTAGGAGTAAAAGTGAGATAAGGCAAATGGTAGTTAGAACAAATTTTACGAACCAATGTCTTTACCGCCTGGGGATTATCCACTCGCTCACCGGCAAAAGTATGGAATACGGTTCCGCCGGTGTATCTCGTTTGAATCTCATCCTGTAAATCCAATGCTTCAAAAATATCGTCTGTATAGTTAACCGGCAGTTGAGTGGAATTCGTGTAAAACGGCTCTGCTTTTTTCGATTTGCCGTTGCCGGCGCAAATAATATCGGGATATTTTTCTTTATCTATCTTGGCTAAGCGATACGATGTCCCTTCCGCCGGTGTTGATTCCAGATTATAATTATTTCCCGTTTCCTTCTGAAAATCGATGAGCTTGTTTCTCATAAAATCGAGGATACCTTTTGTAAAGGCCTGGCCCTCTTTCGAAGCGATATTTCTGCCTAATAAATTTAAGCAAGCTTCGTTCATTCCGACCAATCCAATAGTGGAAAAATGGTTTTTCCAATATTCATCAAATCTTTCTTTCACATTGCGCAAATAATATTTAGTGTAAGGATAAAGATCGCTGTCGGTAAACTTCTCCAGAACCTTTCTTTTTGTTTCCAGACTTTCCTGGGCTACCTCCATTAGGTTTTCCAGGCGTTGCATGAAATCCTTTTTGGATTTGGCCAAATAGCCTATACGCGGCATATTTATCGTAATAACGCCGATGGAACCGGTAAGCGGATTGGAACCGAAAAGGCCGCCGCCTCTCATTTCCAACTCCCGATTATCAATGCGCAGACGGCAACACATACTGCGCGCGTCTTCCGGATTCATGTCGGAATTGATGAAATTGGAAAAATAAGGCACACCATATTTTGCGGTCATTTCCCATAAATCCTGCAAATTGGGATCATCCCAGTTAAAATCACGCGTAACATTGTATGTGGGAATGGGAAAAGTAAAGACCCTCCCTTTAGCGTCTCCTTCCGCCATCACTTGCAAAAAGGCCTTGTTGAAAAGGTTCATTTCCTCCTGGAATTCTTTATATGTTTCTTTCTGCGGTTTACCGCCGATGATCACGCTTTGATCCGCGTAATATTTGGGGATGGTGACATCCAGCGTTACATTGGTAAAGGGAGTTTGAAAACCGACTCTGGTCGGCACATTAATATTAAAAATAAACTCCTGCAGAGCCTGCTTTATTTCCGTAAACTTCAAACCATCGTAACGAATGTATGGAGCCAAAAGCGTATCAAAATTGGAAAAAGCCTGCGCCCCGGCCGCTTCTCCCTGCAGTGTATAAAAGAAATTAACCACCTGACCCAAGGCGCTGCGCAAATGTTTGGAGGGCTTGCTTTCCACCTTGCCGGATACCCCCCGGAACCCCTGCAAAAGCAAATCATACAAATCCCAGCCGACGCAATAGACGGAAAGCAGGCTCAAATCATGAATATGAAAATCGCCGTCATTATGCGCTTTTTTGATTTCCGGCGTATAAATTTCATTTAACCAATAAACTTTGCTCACTTCCGAAGAAATATAATTGTTCAATCCCTGCAATGAGTAATCCATGTTGCTGTTCTCATTTATTTTCCAATCGGATTTCTTTAAATATTTATCAACAAGATCAACTTCCATTTTGTTGGCAATATCCCTCAAGCGGGCATGTTGATCACGGTATATAATGTAAGATTTGGCTGTTTTGCGGTAAGTGGAAAGCAGGAGAACTTCTTCCACGATATCCTGAATTTCTTCGACAGACAAAACGTTGCCGTCAAAAAGCTTCTCGGCAAGATTTAAAACCTTGATGGTCAACTTTCGCGCTTCTTGAATATCAAATTCACTGGTGGCAGTGCCGGCCTTGGCGATGGCGTTGGTGATTTTTTCCGCATTAAATTTAACTAAACGGCCGTCTCTCTTTTTAATTTTTGTGTTCATGAACTCCTCCATTAACCAGCAAAAAAAAGAAATTAGTGCTGCCTCTATATGACGCTATATATTGTGGTTTGGAAGCATAATACTACTACATATAGTAATTATCAAGATAAAAATAAAATATTTTTCCCCATCATAATAATGCAGGCAAAGTCAGTAAAGACCGGCAAATGAACACTATAAATCTTGCTTTTTACATCGATGAAGTTTATGAAATGATAATTTATTAGCGAGGCTTTATAAATTGAATATAAATAAGGGGAAAATAAATTCAGTAAAAGGGTTTTTGGATGAGCGCGAAGCTCATTATCTTTATAAACTAACCCTGAATGCCAGTAAAACAGGCCCATGCCTGGAAATCGGCAGTTATTGTGGGAAATCAGCGGTATATTTAGGCACAGCCTGCAAAGAAAACGGATCGGTTCTATTTTCCCTTGATCATCATACAGGCTCAGAGGAACAGCAGCCGGGCGAAGAATATTTTGACCCTGAATTGCTGGATCAAGAAACAAGGAAGATAGATACTTTAAGATTTTTCCGCAAAACGATTGCTGAATTTGACCTTGAAGATACGGTAATTCCGATTGTCGGCCACTCAGAAATAGTGGGACGCTCCTGGCAAACCCCTCTGAACTTGATTTTTATTGATGGAAGTCACGCTTACGAATCCGTACTTAACGATTACAAGATTTGGGCAAAACATTTAATCATTGGCGGCTATCTTCTTTTCCATGATATTTTCCCCGATCCGGCGAAAGGCGGCCAGGCACCTTATCAGGTTTATCAACTTGCAGTAGCTTCCGGATTATACGAAGAAATGCCGATGTGCGAATCGCTGGGAATATTAAACCGAAAAAAATAATAGCAACCGCCGCGTTATTATGCCCAGCGCCAGTTACAGCCTTGATCGGAAATTGCCGCTTGAAGATAACCGCGATTAACAAAATCACTGATGGTATTATTAACTACACGGGAATTCGCGTTTGTGCCGATAATTATTCTTTGGCAGAGCTCCCGCAATGCTCTATCTTTAGAACCTTGAAATAAATTAGGCTCAATAAAACCGTGTTTTTCGATGAGATCACCTTTCAGTACCTGATATGTCAGCTTCATGCGCCAATGGCCTTCCACCCGCATATTTTCCATAGGTGTGTTGGTATTGTTTTCATAACCCAGCAAAATCCTTTGCCAGGCCTTTTCCATTTCTTCATCATAATGGGCCACAAATTCGCGTATATCTTCCGGCAGTAAGGCCGACGTTTTTACAATAGCATCGTTGGCATCATATTTTGCCCAGTCGTCGGTCAATATTTCTAAATCATACTGATCAATTTTTTCCCGCACAGTCGTACCGGGAAACGGCGCTAAATAATGATAACCGTAAATTGCGTCCAAACTTTCCGCTAGTTGGTCTGTTTGGGCCAGAGTTTCCTTTGTTTCACCCGGCAGACCAACCATAAATGATGCATGGGCAATCATGCCTGCCTGCCGGCACATTTTTACCGCTTTGCCGACTTGTTCGAGCTTTATTCCCTTTTTTATTCTTTTGAGCATTTCCGGATTGCCAGTTTCCACGCCAAAGCTGATGCTGTCACAGCCTGCGGCAGCCATCGCATCAAACATCTCCTGGTTAACAGTATCCACACGGGCAAAGGCGCTCCAGGTAAACTTCAAGTTTCGATCTTTGATTCCGTTACATATTTCTTTTACCCGCTTTGTATCCGAGGCAAAAAGATCATCGGCAATATTGATGCGTTTAAAGCCTAAATTGGTAATTTGCTCTATTTCATCCAAAACCAGTTGAGGATTGCGGCGGCGCACTTTTGAGCCAACCATCTTCCGCCCAAGACAAAAAATACACGAATTGGGACAACCCCGGCCGGTAATAATGCTGACGGGATAGCCAAAGGCCTGATAGCGGGAGATCGGCAACAAATGCCGCGAGGGCAAGGATATGTGGTCAACATCCATGATGAAATCTCTTTTACCGTTATTAACGATTTCATCATCCTGCCGAAAAGCTATACCGGGAATGTTGCGCCATTTACTTTTCTGCTTCATGAGCGGAACAAATTCAGTGATGGTATCATCTGCCTCGCCAATAAAGATCAAATCTATTTCCGGATAATTTCGTAGAGTTTCTTCCGCTGTAAAGGATACATGCGGGCCGCCTATCATCGTGAGAATTTCCGGATTACAGCTTTTCACATCACTTAAAATCCGCTGTGCGTCATAAAAATTCATGGTGACACAACCCGCTCCCACAGCGTCGGGCTGAAAATCAGCCAGTTGGGCGGCAAGTTTTTCCCTCGAATAGTAAGAAATAATGTAGTCGAAAATGCGTACCTCACAGCCCGCCGCTTCGAAGGCTGCGGCGACATAAGTTATACCGAGAGGCGGCGAAGGAATTTCTTCCAAAGGATATGGGGTAGCCACGATAGCTATGCGCACAAGATCAATCTCCTTTACGGGGAAAAAGCAATGTTCTGAGCCAGCCCAATAGCGTGTTGCCTTCCCGCATCACACGTTCCACAGAGTCATAAAAATTAGTAAGCTTGTCAGGCTCACCCATCCATTGCGATCTTGATTTCAGGGGTTTGTCCGGATCCAAATATCTTATCACCTCCGTGGGATTGCCGGCGGCAATGGCGTTGGCGGGAATGTCTTTCACCACGATGGCTCCCGCTCCGATAATGGCATTATCACCAATTGTCACACCCTTGCAGACAATGGCGCTGTCCCCGATCCAAACATTATTGCCTATTTTAACTTCGTGGGTGTTTCCGACGGATAAAGTGCGGTCATACAAATCATGCCAGTCGGAATCGGTGATATAAACATCCTGCGCCAGCATGCAATCATCACCAAGAGTCACGGCGGTTGCCGAAGTTATCCTTGTACCGGGACAAATCAGGCAGCACTTCCCGATTTCAATTTTTCCTGAACATTCATCTACCGACCAGGCACTGAACCTGATTTTCTTATCGGACGTCGCAATCAAAGTGGTAAAATCTCCGATAGAAACCGGCCCGCCGTAAATTTCCACCTGCCAGGGTTTCATGAATGCCATGCCGCGGCCGAAATATTCGCACTGCGGCGCCAAAAAATGTTGCGCGTACCATTGCTCAAATTTGTAACACAAGTGCTTAAGATAATATGGTCGGTGATCCTTTTTCATGCCTTTAACTTTCTTGAATGGATTTTTTAGATGACGGGTCAACTTTGATCATTAAAAACGAACAATAGCGCAACCTGAATATCACAACCATAGATGGCGTCTTCACCTATTCAATGAAGCCCAAAATTTATGATTAAACAGTTTTCCCGCTGGGGTTATTTCATTTAGAGCATCCAAAGCCAAAAGAACTGCTGCTGCAGTCCAACTGGTTTTTTCTTCCGGCCAAATTATGCCGTCGGGAAATGTTACTCCCATCCAAAAAGAACCATCGGGAAACCTCTTGTCGGAAAGCCAGCTGAATACCATTTTTGCCCGGGAAAAATCTTCAATTGCCGCCAGGGTCAAAACCAGTTCTGCCGTTTCCGCCATTGTCACCCAGGGCCGGTCGCTGACACAACGTACCCCCCATTCGGGAACGACAAATTTTTCCCACGACTTGGCTATGCGCTTCTTCGCTTCTTCGTCGCTTACAGCGCCGCATAAAACCGGATAATACCAATCCATGGAATAACGCGATTTGATCATGTTAAAAAGGTCAGGTTTACTTTTGATCGCCGCAGCTAAAGCAGCATTTGCTTTCTGCCAGCTCGGGCGTTTCTTTCCCAGAAGCTTCGCGATCGCTAAAGCACATTTAATACTCATAAAAACCGAGCTGGAACCAGTAAGCAAGGCCATCTCGTCAATTGCACCAGCCTGATTTTTTGCCCAATAAATTTCCCCCGAAGGAGCCTGCAAGCTGATGGCGTATTGGATACCATAGGAAATCACAGGCCACATTTCCTCCAAAAAATCCTTATCCAAGGTAATAAGGTAATGATGAAAAACACCCACAGCAATATAGGAAGAAAAGTTTGATTCTTTAGTGGAGTTAATAACCTTCCCGTCAAGAGTTTCCGACCACCAACTTCCATCGGAAAGTTGAGTATCGGCGAGCCATTTGTAAGCGCACCTTGCTTCTTCATAAAAACCGCCGGTGCTTAAGCCCATTGCGCCTTCGATATGATCCCAGGGATCCGTTTTACCGCCGGCCGACCACGGAATTTCACCGCTTTCTTTTTGGAGGGAAGCAATGAAAGCGGCCATCCTTTCAACAAAAATAGGATTTTTTTCTTCGCTTAAGGAAAGGTTTAGTTCCATTAAAATTAACCCTTTTTAAGATAAAAAACGATGCTTTTACCCATGATGGGATTTAAAAGCTCTTCAAGAATCCGCACGGATTGCGGTTTTTTCATTATATCCCATTCCAAAAATTTCTTATAATATTTGACGAGCCAATGTTTTTCGTTTTTTAGGCCAATCAAACATTTGAGCCACCAATAGGGCACGTGGAGGGCGTGTTTGTAATTAATTTTCCAACACTTAATCCCTTGCTTCGTTAACATTTTTTGAAGCTTTTTCTTTTTATAAATACGGATGTGCCCGCTGTCTTCATTATAATAAGCAGGAGAAATCAGCCAGCAGATTCTTTCGGAAAAATACCGCGGAACACTGACCACCAGATCTCCCCGCGGTTTCAGAACACGAACCAGTTCCTGGAGCGCGGTTTCATGGTCGGGAATATGTTCCAAAACCTCCGAACAAATGACGCAATCAAAAGAAGCGGAGTCAAACGGCAGCTTATTAATGTCGGCGCGGGTCACCAGATAGTTATCCGATAAGGCATCCGGCATATTTTTTAAGGATGTCAGCGCATCGTTCAAATCAGCATTATTTCTGTCAATGCCGACAATCGTCAAATCCGGCAATTTTGCCAGCGCTCGCAAATGCCTGCCCGTTCCGCAGCCGGCATCAAGAACAAGACTGTGCGGTTTTAATTTCAGCTCATGAAAATCTACAGTGACCATCAATTGCCTCCCGATAAACATCCACAACTTCCTGTGCCGCTTTCGGCCAGCTAAAGACAGAATTTACGCGCTCCAAACCGGCTTGAGCTAATTTTTTTCTCTGATCGGAATTATTAAATAAAAAAGTTATTGCCTTCGTCAAGGCAGCGGCATCGGCGGGCGGAACAATCATAGCCGCATCACCCACAACTTCCGGCAAAGCACCACCGCTTGTTGTAATCAAGGGAACGCCGCAAGCCATCGCCTCCACAGCCGGTATGCCGAAGCCTTCATATACAGACGGAACAACGGCTATTGTAGATTTGGCGTAGTAATCGGCAAACTCCTCATTCTGAATACGGCCCGTAAAATGGACTATATCACCAATCCCCAGCCTGGCCACCAGTTTTGTAATTATTCCGTTTTTTTTGGGTTCTCCTATAACTGTTAATTTTACAGATTGTTTTTTTCTTACTTCCGATACAGCCTCCAACAAATAACTCAACCCTTTTAACGGTATATCCGCGCTATTGGTCACGATAATGGAATTTTCCGGCCGCGATCCATTTTGAGCCGGATAAAAATATTCATTGTTAATCCCATTATGCACAACCCGGAATTTATTTTCATTAATAGAGAATTCCTTAGCGATATCCTTTTTGGTAAATTCCGATACAGTTACAATATGGGAAAGTTGGCGCGCTACTCTCATCTGCATTTTAATAAAAGTGTACCAGCGAAAAACACGAAATTTCTGATAGATTGTTTTTGCCGCTTTAAATTCCTCCTGTTTATCAACGGTTATCGGATGATGAATAGTTGCTATTGTCGGAATAACTTTTCTGGCGAGCCTTCCGACCCCGTAGGAAAGACTCTGATTATCATGAATAATGTCATAATGCATTCTGTGTTTTTGCAAAAAGCGATAAGCACGTTCACCAAACGTAAATGGTTCCGGAAAACTTCCGGTACAAACATTTAAGAATTCATACATATTTAAAGGATGGACAAGATCGCTTATTTTCTTTACCCGAAAAAGATGCTCGGAATTATAGAGATCAAGGCTGGGTAGTTTATGTAATTTTACCGCGGGATCAAGGTGCGGGTACGGTGGCCCCGATATCACATCTACCTTATGGCCGATATCAACCAATGCCTTGCTTAGATGTTTAATGTAAACACCCTGACCGCCGCACGTGGGATTACCCCGATACGTGAGAAGACAAATTTTGAGTGGCCGGGAATCTCGACTTTTCTTCACACACAGGCCCTCTGCACAAGCTTTTTCGAATTTTCAAACATGGCGGCAATTTCATCATCGGATAACCCCGCGCCGCGGGCAATATTCGTTGCCATTTTACTGCCGACGAAATCATTGGGAGCATGTGCATCGTTATTGAGAACAAGCTGCGCTTTAAATTTTCTGGCCATCTGAGCGACATGCCCATTGCTCAAGCTATGATTCTTCCGGGTGGTAATCTCCAAGTAAATTCCTCTTTCGGCGGCCAGCTTCGTTTCTTTTTCGGTCAGAAGGCCGGGATGGGCTAAAATATCTATGGACGAGTTAAGCGCCGCCAAATTGGTACCGGGAGGAACAGGCTCGGCCAAAGTCTCACCATGCACAACGACTATCTTTGCTCCCAATTTTCTGGCCTCGGAGGCAAGCGCGGCTATATCTTGAGGGTGAACATGCGTAAGTTCAATGCCGGGAAGAACTGTAATATTCCCTTTTTCCGTTATCTTTGAACAAACCTTGATAATCCTTGGCAGAATGAAATCAATATTGGAATGATCGGCATGATCGGTAATGGCCATAGCTTTATACCCGGCCGCAAAGGCTCGCTGGGCCAATTCCGTGGGAATTAAGTCGCCGTCACTGAAAATAGAATGTGTATGCAGATCAATCATTTATAACATCCTGGAACAGAATTTTTTGAAAAAAGTAATGTGACGTTTTTCTTAGCAAATTTGCGACTGAGAGTCAACAAGGATGTGGATGCTTTGAGAATTAGTAGTTTGTCGGTTGTTTCGTAATGATCGATGCATTAATGAACAAGAACGATGACGTTACTTTATAATATTTGTAACGACAAGCTCACGGGGAGCGGTAGCGATCCCGTGCAGCGATTTGTTATGAAATACTTTTTTCCGGAGAAAGTGGATAAGAAATGTTCTCGTATTTAAATAAAACTATCTCACCGATGCAAAGTTCTTGTTTGATGTTTTTATCTTCACCTATTTCGAGGATTTTACCAAAGTATGTATTTCCATCTTCCGATACAGCCTTAATTACAACATGTATTTCTATCCCCTTGTGGAGCAAAACAAAACCCGCCCCTTGCGCTACAGGTGGTTTAGTTTTTTTGTTGGCAATAACGATGTTGTCAAGACCATTGCAAACGTCAAATTGTATTTTTTTCATTGTATTCTCCCAAAATATTTATGTGAGGTGTTAAAATGTCTGTAACTATTTCTTCAAATCCCGGTGACGAATTAAATTGTCTTTACGTAAAAGTTGGACATCCTTTGCGTACCATTAAAGAGAAATCTGATGACGATGTTGCTTATTTGGAAGTACCCTATGAAATGCTGGAAGAACTTAAACGCTATATAGAACGCGCAATCAAACAAAACAGGGCTATTCAAACACTTTATACGGCAGATTTCAAGTTGCGTCATAATTTTGATATTTCTCTCATAACGAAAAAATCAGCCGGAGCGTAGCGATCGGCTGTATTGCGTTGTTCTGGAACTAATGTTTTTTACTGCCCTTCATTAAGTACTCTTCTGAACAGATTTTCCCCAACTCTAATAAGCCGGAATAAAATCTTATATCCTTTTCGTACCCTTTCCTGTCATATTCGTATTTCTTATGAATGTCGTTAATGTAGTCAATAACCCCACGATGATTATAGAAATCCAAAATCTCAGCGGCTATATAGCTCAAAGTCTCCTTATTAATAAGATTTTGTTCATAATAATTAATTATCCTGTCGAATAATGTAAGTGCTTTAATTAATGCTGGTTCATTTTGTGATTTCGGTGGAATCTTTAAATTTTTATCCTCTATCAATAAATCATACAAGCCAACTATATCTTTATCTTCATCAAGTTCTTTGTAAACTTGGTCAATAAATTCCATTCTCTTTATTGAACTATTTTTCAAATAAGTACTTAGTGCGACCATTCCAGCAATAAAGCCTCCAGCATACGCGCAAATTTGGGATAGTTTATTAGCCTCACACAAGGAAATCTTGACCCATACACACACAACAACAATTAAGAAGACGATTGAAACTAAAGGTAGCCATGTACGCCATATCTGTCGTATTTTCCACATTTCATTCACCCAAATTTACTTTAAATAAAAAGTATTTTCTTGGTGTAGCAAATTTATACCCAGAACGAAAAGCTGAGCCGGAGCGGCCCAAATGGCCGCGATCGGCTCTAGCGAATTGTTCGCTCACCCATTTTATACTACAGAAGCTAACGCATTTTGAAGCAACTGAAAACCCGCGTCCCCTTTATACTTTTCAGCATCTTCCTTCTTCATCCAGAAATATGGCCACGACTCATTATTCTCTTTGCATTCTTTCATGACCTTAATAACATACTTGGAAGGTACGAAAAATACTTCAGGAGGATTGTCTTTTTGGGGCCAACCTTTTAACCAAACATATGCGTACCATAGATACTTGTCATCCCGTTCTATTGCAGCATATGCCGTAGACCATAAATAGATATGGCCTTCATCTTTTGCTTTTCTAGTGGATTGAGTGCCAGTTTTTACTTGTACGCGAATTGAATGCCCACCTTTTTCATTTGAAACTATCAAATCAAACCCTGGTATTCCAGCACGAGGCATCGCAACTATCAGATTATGTCCAGAGAGATATGCTGCGACATAATGTTCACCACATGCGCCAATAATTGCATTAGTCGTTTTTTTCATACATTTCATTCCTTTCTCATTTGCAAGCGAACGAAAAAATCAGCCGGAGCGTAGCGATCGGCTGGATTGAGCTTGTTAGGCTACTGGGCAATCTGCCATCTTTCTTGCAAAATAAAACTCACTAGCCTTCTCTATGCTTTGTCTATTTGCGTTTGCAACACTTTCTTTATTTATTGTTAAATCCTTGTAACCAGCACAAAAAACTAATGTTGGAGAGACGGGCATGAAAGTTAAGTCTTTGTAACAATCAGCCACTATGAATTCACCTTCATTTGCAGTTAATAAGCCCCACTTGAAATTCTCTACACGTGGCCATTGTTTATCTAGTTGCATCAGTACTTGAATTCCAGTGATGAAGCGAGCAGGGACAGCGCCTCCCTCACGAACATATATTGCCCCTTTACTTTCGAGGATTTCTTCTTGTACTTTTGTGAGTCCTGAGCCAGAAATGCCAGTCAGAATCGCATCATCAATAGGCGAAATATGAAAATTATGCCGAATACGCCATAGTAAAAAGTATTTTGAAATTGCCTGATGATTTCTAGAAGCATATGGCTTTATGTTATCTATTTCGTTGTGAAAGTCTTCTTCGATTTCTGCCATCAATCCGATTTCGGCTTTTTGATCCCAATTTCTTTTGGTGCAAAAAACTTTCGCACGCTTATGTCTTTTTTCAGTTTTTCCCGAATCTAAAAAATGGACTTCCACTTGGTCGTCATCATCGCAAAATTTCTCTATTGAATGTGCAGTGTGAAAATGCTGCTGGATGACAAATTGAAATGGGTTTCCCTTTCTAGGTGGCTCAAATGACACTTTTTTACTCCTTAAAGCATAACAATGTTTATATGTATCCTTGATAATACTCCAAACGCCGCAATATTTGCGGCCTAACATCCCAAGAAAATATCTGGCTTTTTATATACAAGAGTTTAATATTCAACAATAATTAATCTATTTCCTATCTTTTTAGTTGGGATGTTATACGGATCGGCATAACATCCCAACTTATCTACTAGAGATTATCCGCCGGACTTCTTACTGCCGCAGGTCCTTTGTTTCTGTCACATTCAAGACAAGTAATAATGTCAAGATTCATTTTTTCAAAAGCAAAAATGTCGCAGAAACACGACAAATATTTTTACCTTTATTGTCTGTAACCAAACAATCGCCAATAACAAGGCTTTGACCTTTTTTGAAGACAGTGGCGTCGGCAATAAGTTCTCCGCTATTAACCCCCGCCAGAAAATTGCTCTTGAGTTCAACAGTAGTCAAACCCTCATCCGGGCTCAATTGAGTCATCATAGCGTGGGCAATGGCTTCATCGGCCAGAGCAACGATAAGCCCGCCCTGCATCGTTTTCGCTCCCTGCAAATATTCCGGGCGCACCGGCATCCGAAACCGGGCATAACCATCCTTCAACTCATCTAAAGTTATCCCCAAAAAATCCAGAAAAGGATTCGCTCCTTTTTGACCGGCTTTTATTTTTTCCAAATAGTGTTTGTAATTATTAATAATCAGCCCCTCGGCATTCAAAATTTCTAAGCGACTACATTGTAAGCCGCCGGATCAAGCGGTGATCCTGCTGGAAATATCCGTGTGCCTAATTCACGATCCAGAATTAGAATACCTTCCTTGGAGTTTCCCACCAGCGCCAATTCGCGGGCAACCTTTTCCGTATTTTTTTCTTCTTCTATCTGCTCATTTAAAAACCAGGAAAGAATAGGTTCGGACGTATAGTCGTTTTCTTCTCGGGAAATTTTAGTAAGATTATTGATTTTACCGGTAACAAACTTTTCATGCTCGTAGGCATCCTGCCATGCTTCCAGAGGTGTCTTCCATTTTGTTTTCAATTGTTTTAAATCCTGAAGTGTGACTATGCCGCCCCTGTCAATAATATGGTCAAAAAATTTCATCGCATGAATCATCTCCTCATGCGCCTGACAGCGCATCCAGTGCGCCATACCATCTAAGCCCTCTTCGTGAAAGTAGGCAACCATCGATAAATAGATATAAAAAGATTCGAGTTCATGCTTAATCTGATCATTCATTGCACCTCTAATTTTTTCTCCTATCATTTTGTCCATCCTCCTTTCCTAAATATTAATTAAAACCTTTTTTCGACGCATGTAACTTAACGCACTAGCCCAAACATTGCCACTATATTTATGCAATTCAATTTAGCAAATTTCCCAACCTTTTTTCCAGATTCAATACATCTAATAACACACAATTAAAGAGAAATGATTGAAAATAATGTTATTGACTAAAATGTTACTTTTTTATAAATTCCAAAATAAATTTAATCAGGTGATGGGGTTCACCTTATTTAACCGCCTTTGTTGCTGATAACTCCTACAGGAGATTAACCTGAAGGAGTTTTTTATGGAAAATATCTCAGACAAAATGACCCTTCCCCAGATCAGTAACCTTCTGCAGACTATTCATGATGCCTCTGATCGTTTTCAACTTATCTCGCTTGCCCGCCAACTGGAAGCCGCGCAGAGTTTGCTGGCACAGAATCCGCCTATTGATGTGGCCATTATAGGACAGTTCAAAGCAGGGAAAAGCTCTTTTCTTAACAGCCTGATTGGACAACCCATTCTTCCCGTTGGCGCCATCCCGGTGACAACAGCCATTACCCGTCTGCAATATGGAAATATCGAGCGAGCAGTGGTAAGACATTTCGACGGATTAACCACAGATGTATCGCTTGCCGATATTGCGGAATTTACCTCGGAAGCTAAAAATCCGGGTAATCAAAAAAATGTCTCTATTGTGGATATTGCATTGCCGTCTCTCAAAAACTATGCCGGCTTACGTCTGGTGGACACGCCCGGGCTCGGTAGTGTTTATAAATATCACCAATCCACAGCCGAAAGCTGGCTTCCCGCGGTGGGCACTGCTTTACTGGCCGTCAGCGCCGACCGGCCCCTCTCGGAACATGATCTGGAACTTATCCGTGAATTAACAAGTTACACCCCGAATATTATTCTCCTGCTGACAAAAGCCGATCTTCTCTCCTCAGATCAGCAACAGGAGGTAATACAATTTTTCAAGCAAACGCTGCAGCGGGAACTAAACCGGGAGCTGCCCGTATACCTATACTCGACACACAATAAGACTGAACAATATAGAAAGCTCATCGAGGAAGAAATCCTCCATAAAATAAGTATAAACAGGGATTTTGAATTTTTGCGGATTCTCCGGCATAAAACACAATCCTTGTCTAAGAGCTGCCTCAGCTATCTGAACATCGCCCTGAAAACAGCGATACAGGCGGATCAGGATCGCGCCGGGCTGCATGAGCAAATCCTCAATGAAAAAGTCAATGCGGATTTGATTCGTGAGGAATTGGGCATCATCTCCCGGGAAAACCAGCGTCAGAGCCGTCCCCTGATCCAAACCTATCTAGAGCAATTCCAGAAGCCGTTGACAAAAAAGGTTAAGGGAAAACTGGAAAAAGATATGCCCGCGTGGAGGGGGAATCTCTGGAAGCTATCCAGGCGCTACGAAGAATGGGTGTCCGAAACCATGACTGAAGAGATGCGGCATCTTTCCACAGCCGAGCATCACAATTTTTTCGGCACTATGAGAAAAGCTCATGCCAGCTTTACCCGATCACTGGAAGCTTTTCGTAAATTCCTCGCTGAAAATATTCAGAAAGTGCTCGGTGTAAAACTGGCGGAAGTTGACTGGAAGATTGAAGTAGCTGAGCCTGACCATCCCGACATCGCTTTTACCAAATCCTTTGATTTTCATCTGGACCTGATCTGGTTTCTCATCCCCATGTTTATTTTCAGGAAAATATTTGAGCGGCATTTCATCCACAGCATTCCGCGAGAGGTGGAAATCAATCTGTCCCGTCTGGCCTATCAGTGGGAAAAACGAATCAATACAGCAATCGGAGCCATGAGAATCCAGGCAATTACTTACGTTCAGGAAGAACTCGCGACCATCGAAATACTGCTTTCCAAAACACAAGGGCAGACCGATGAAATCCGGCGGTTGATGACGGAACTGGAAAATCAATCGGAAAGTTTGACAAAATAGATATAATTCATCTAAGTAAGAAAAGAATATGAATTCTGTTTTATTAAATAATTGTTCGTTACGTAATTGACAATCAATGCTGCGAAGGAGGCTGTATATGGCAGAAAAGTCTGGTTGCGCTTTTTGCGACATTATAGCGGGTAAGGCTAAGGCCTACAAAATTTATGAAGATAAACTATCCCTGTGCATTCTGGATATTCATCCCTATACAAAGGGACATTGCCTGGTCATCTCCAAAAGACACGTTCCCTGGTGGCATGAATTGACCAATGAAGAAAATATAAGCATCTTCAAGGTTGCCAAAATCGTTGCTAATAAAATGATGGAGGCCTTTAAACCGGACTTTGTCTTTCTTTACGCCCGCGGCCGGAGAGTTCCCCATACTCATCTTTTCCTCATACCCGCTTATCACGGTGATGTTTTGGACCGGTTTTTTAATGCTTTGGAAAATTTTCAGGAAGCGCCACAAATGCTGACAAAATTGAAAGATCCGGCAGAAATGGAAGAAGCTGCCCGGCTTCTGAAAATTTAGCTGTTGGATATTTATTTATTGCAGACTAATAGATTTATCTGAAGTTTGTAACAAAAAGTTCTTAAAGTTTTAAGAGCTGTAAAATTTTTTATAATAATTTGTTGACAAAAATATCACATTTTGTTTAATGTCCCCTACCGTGAAGTTTAAATTACTTTCGCGCATCGGTGATGGGGTTCACCTTTAAACGCCTTTGTTGCTAATAACTCCTACCAATTTGAATAAAGGAGTTATTTATGAAAGGCGATTATATACCTTTAGCTGTCGGTCTGTTAGTGTTTCTGGCCAGTTTGATTTCACTGCGACTGGGACTTTCTGTAGCAATCATTGAAATTTTCCTCGGGGCAATTGCCGGTAATCTGGGATTAAAAGCAGAAGACTGGATGCTGTATGTCGCTCAATTTGGCGGCATCATTTTAACTTATCTGGCCGGAACAGAAATTGATACACGTCTTCTAAAAGACAAATTTAAGGAAAGTTTTCTGATTGGCTTTTTCTCTTTTCTGGTTCCTTTTGTTGCCGTGTTTCTCTTTACTTTCTATTCTGTCGGCTGGAGTTATAAAGCGGCATTGATTGCTGCAATAGCGTTGTCAACAACATCACTTGCTGTAGTCTATTCCGTATTGGTGGAAACAGGTCTGACCAAAACGAGAATCGGCAAATTACTGATGACGTCCACCTTTGTCACGGACATGGGCACGGCTCTGGCTTTGAGCATTTTATTCATCAAACCTACCTTTTATACTTTAGTGTTTTATGCCGGTTCCATACTGGTTATATTTCTTGTGGATAAATTTTCTTCGTATATTCTGCACAATCCCCGTTTTTTCGATAAGGTCATCGAACCGGAAATTAAATACATTTTCCTCATCTTGCTTGTTTTTATCTATTTTGCAGAAATCGGTGAAAGTCAGGCCATACTACCCGCGTTTGTGCTCGGGCTCTTGATGTCCAAGCATTTTGATGAAAAGCGCAAAACACGGGTTATCAAAAACCGCCTTCGCACTGTGGCTTACGCATTTATCACGCCGATCTTTTTCATTGTTAGCGGTATGAAAATTTCCATACCCATGGTTATCGCCTCTTTCGGGTTTTTTGCTTTACTTTTTGTCATCAAAATCGCGTCTAAATTTATCGGCGTTTATTTTTTAGCTAAAAAGTATATTCCCAATGGTGGCAGCATGTACACAACGCTGCTGATGAGCACGGGTTTAACTTTTGGTACAATATCCAGCCTGTTTGGCCTACAGGCTGGAATAATTAATCAAGTTCAATATTCCATATTAGTTGGTGTTGTTGTCGCCAGTGCAATAATTCCTACTTTTATCGCCCAAAAATGGTTTCTGCCCGTTGAGGAAGAGGATATTTTGGATTTTGATAAAAAGTGACCAAATAAATTGTTGGCGACAAAACTATATTAAATGGTTTCAATTGTATAACTTAAGAAAAGAGGAAAAAATTACTTTTCCCGCCGCATAACGTGAACGGCAGTAGCCTTGAAAGAAGTGATTACAGAAGCTCCCTCTTCCAATTGTAAATCTTCACAGGAAAGCTGTGTAATATATGCAGTCAATAGAAAACCGCAATCCAAAACGAGTTTATAAAAAACCCCTTGCCGGACAATTTTCTGAACTTTTGCCTCAAAGACATTGCGCGCGCTAATTTTGCCCTGCGTATCTTTAGAAACCGTAACATTCTCTGGACGCACACAACAAAACACTTTTTGCCCGGCGGAAGAGTTTCCTACGGCTTCAATTACTTTGCTATTAATAGAAATTCCCATAAGGCCATTGGTATTACTTTCGACAGTGCCTTCCAATACAGATTCCGTTCCAACGAAGTTAGCTATAAATTCATCGGCCGGCTGATTGAATATTTCTGCAGTTGTTCCTGATTGCACAATTTTCCCATCACTTATAAAAGCAACATCCTGCGCCAGACGCAGTGTTTCTTCACGGTCCTGCAACGCCATCACGGCAGTTATTTTTGTTTCCCTTAAAATCCGCTGCAAATCGTCAATTACCGCTTCCCGTGTTGGCGGATCAAGAGAATTGAAGGGTTCATCCAGCAAAATCAGTTGGGGTTTAAGGGCAAAAGCGCGCGCCAGCGACACCCTTCTGGCTTCGCCCCCGGAAAGCGATTTCGCCGATCTTTTTCCCAGTTGAGCGATTCCAAAATAATCCAATGATTCGCCAACACGCTTTTTGATTTCATCGTTGCCGGCTTGTCGAAACTTCAAACCAAGAGATACATTCTCATAAACCGAACGGCTAAGAAGTAAAGGCTCCTGAAAAACAACGGCTGCGTTGCGGCGCAGAATTGCGCGACCGGCATTCGTGTCCACCGGCTGTCCTTGAAAATAAAGTTGCCCTTGCCAGGGTTTCAACAAACCAGCCATCGTTAAAAGGAGGCTTGACTTCCCGGCACCGTTGGGTCCGATCAAGGCAAATATTTTCCCCCGTTCAACAGTAAGTTCTTTTATATCCAATACAGTTACGCCACCGCGCTGAACAAGAAGGTTTTTTATTCTTATTATATTCTCGACTTTCATCGCGGGCGTTGCCTTTGCTGTATCTGGGTAAGAATAAGGTTAACCATAAAAGCAAGCAGCAGTAGTATGATGCCCAAAGCTATCGCCACATCAAAATTACCTTTGCCTGTTTCCATAACCGTTGCCGTGGTGAGTACTCGTGAGTAGCCCTTAATGTTGCCGCCGACCATAATCGAAGCGCCTACTTCGGAAATCACTCCCCCAAAACCGGCCATCACGGCGGCCAAAAGCGGCAAACGCGCTTCTTTGATCAATACCCACACCATTTGTAATCTGGTCGCTCCGAGCGACAAAATCTGTAAACGGAGATTTTCCGGCAGCTGCTGAATGGCGGCAAGGGATATACCCATAATAATAGGCGTGGCGATAATAGCCTGGGCAATAATAATGGCCAAAGGCGTATAAAGGATTTCTAAAAACCCGAAAGGTCCGTTGCGCCAAATCATAATAGTCACAAAAAGACCGACAACCACCGGAGGCAGACCCATTCCCGTATTAATCAGACTAATGACGAACTTCCTGCCTCGAAAATTAGCCAGCGCAACCACGGTACCTGCCGATACACCAATGACCAGACTGATGAACGTTGCCAATCCGGAGACTTGCAGCGAGAGCAAGGTTATTCCCAGCACTTCCGGATCAAGACTAACGATTAATTCAAAAGCCTTTTTTATGCCTTCTAGTATTAATTCCACTTTTTAAATCCTGTAAAAACAACAGCAACGCCTAAGCCTTGGAAAAAATTAACCCATTTTTCAAGCACTCATTTATTAATTTATTTTCCCAGTTCTTCCACCGTCTTTCCCGCATCAGGGAAAAACAAAGGCGATCCGTATTTATCGACACCAAATTTTTTAATAATAGTTTGCGTTTTTGCGGAAACCATGAAATCGGCAAACGCCCTCGCGCCTTTAGCATTGACTTTCGGCCATTTGTCGGCATTAACTTCGATTACATGATAAATATTGAGCAGAGCGGCATCCCCTTCCACTAAAATATCCATACCCAGGTTTTTCTTCATTACCAGATAGGTGCCGCGGTCAGCCAGTGTATAGCCTTTTTTCTCGGCAGCCACATTAAGCGTCTGCCCCATACCTAACCCGGTTTGTTGATACCATTTCTGCCCTTCGGGATTTACTCCGGCAGCCTTCCATAATTTTTTTTCCTGAGAGTGCGTCCCGGAATTATCACCTCTGGACACAAACAAAGCGCTTGCCTCAGCTATTCTCTTAAACGCTTCCACAGCCAATTTCGTATCTTTTATTTTTGCCTGATCGGCACCGGGACCAACAATTATAAAATCATTATGCATCACTAAACGCCGGTTAATTCCATAACCTTCAGCAATAAACTTCTTTTCTGCATCTGGTGAATGAACAAGCAGAACATCGGCCTCACCTTTTTCTCCCATGGCCATGGCCTGTCCTGAACCAACGGCAATTGTCTTTACAAAGTAACCTGTTTCCTTTTCAAAGATGGGAATCAAAACATCGAGAAGTCCGGTATCTTGCGTACTTGTCGTCGTGGCTAAAATTATATTTTTTTGCTTTGGCTGAGATTGGGCAGCGCTAGCAGATGAAACGCTCAATGCTAATAACGTTATTGTCGATAAAAATATTATTAATTTAATTGTCTTTAATTTTTCCATTATTCTACTCCTGGTTATTTTTTATAGAGATTTAATCATTGCTGGGAATAAAGGATCTTGCCGGAATCCTGAAAGTCATAACCTCCTATTTTTTCGACACGTCCTTTAAATGTATCCGATTTGAGCGTTTCGATAAACGATTGCACACCTGATTGGAAATAAGTAGATTGATCAAGAATCATGTCAAAGCATTCGGAAGTGATAGGCTTAAACGCCAGGCCTAAAAGCTTTCCTACAGCGGCGGATGCTATTCCCACATCCGCTTCACCGGAGAGAATAGAAAGACCTATCTCAAAATGAGTATAAACTTCTTTTTCATACCCATCGATTTCTTCAGGAACAATTCCTAGTTTCTGCAAATGATAATCTAAAAGCAATCTTGTTCCCGAACCTTTTTGGCGGTTGATGAAACTATTTTTTCTGCTGACAAGGCTTTCAAATCCGGTAATATGAGAAGATTTACTTTGCTGACACAGAAAACCCAGTTCACGATAAAAGAGGTTGACAACCACAGGGTTAACATTTTGCAGATATTGGGGCAAGTATGGGATATTATATTGACCACTTTCGGGATCGTAAAGATGGGATAAGGCGATATCAGTGAGTCCCGAATTTAGCGCTTTTAGGCCATTGATACTCCCTGTATTGGCTGAAAAAATATAAAAATCGGGATGAGATTTTCTTGTCGCCGTCAATAGCATATCCAAAACAGGATCGTTACTGCCGGAGGCTAGAATAGCGCCACTGATTCTATTGCTTTTATTTCGTGCTTGTTTCAGACCGGATTGGGCATTGGTTTCAATCCATTCATCTATAAATTTTTTGGGAAATATCCACTTGCCTGTTACTCTCGTACAAGGAATTCGTCCGGTTTTAATCAAGGCGTAAACTTGTTTTTCATGGATATCAAGATAGTTAGCTACTTCCTTCGTATTCATCAATTCATCGGACATAAGGCCTCCTAATAAACAGTTTTTTACATAAACGATGTCTACAAGAACTTCAAGGTATATTATTGTAAATCTTTACTAATTCCTACTTATTATTCCAATAATCACGTTTGCCAGCCGTATAATTATATCTTCATACAAAAAATTTCTTGACAGAAGAAAAATAAATGATACACTTGTTTCAAATATTTGTTTAAAGTGATTGTTTCAATTAATATGATCGCTGAAGAAAAAGTAAAACCGAAGGTAGAATCAATACTCGAAGCGGCCGGGGAAATATTTGCTGAACAGGGCTTCCGCAAAACCACTGTACGGGAAATATGTAAGCGTTCTCGAGTAAATTTAGCAGCAATAAACTATTATTTCGGCGATAAAGAAAGATTATATCTGGCCGTTTTAAAATATTACCGTGAACTTGCTATACAAAAATACCCCATTACTTTCAGCATCAATGAAACGGATACACCTGAAGAAAAGCTCAGTAATTTTATTCATACCTTTATCTATCGTTTTCTGGAAGAAGGAAAAACGGCATTATTTGGCAAACTTCTTGCTCGTGAATTTACTGAATCTACCGGGGCATTGGATGTTTTAGTGGAAGACTTCATCAAACCGACATTCATCAAATTGTCCTCCATCGTCAGAGAAATTGTGGGCAATAAATCTCCTGACAAAATAGTAGAACTTTGTGCTATGAGTATTATTGGTCAATGTCTTTACTTCCGCAATGCCCGGCCTATTATTTTCCGGCTGCGGCATCAAGAAGGATATACTGACGAAGACGTAAAAGAAATAGCCGAACACATAATAAATTTTTCACTAAAAGGATTGCTTAACTATTAACACATAAATCATGATCAGGTGATAAAATATCAAAAAAATGCTAATCAGCATCATCTTAATTTTATTATCCGGTCAAAATGTTCCGGCAGCAGATGTAATTACCACAGATACAAAACTCAATGTGCAGCAATGCATTGATATTATCAAAAAGGAATAGGTGAAATTTCGTATGAATCAAGCATCAAAGTTGGAAACGCCCACTGGACCCCATTTAACCAAGATTCAAAGATTCTCTCATTTTATCCGCCGTCACTGGGTAATAATTGTTGTAACCCTTGTCATCATCATTGTGGGCATAATATTTATAATGAAGCTTGGCGCAAGTAAAAAGTCTCTCAATGATAATCAGCGTCCCCAGCCTGTAACAGCCGTAATGACAAATAAGACCGATTTTGATGTATACCTGAAAGGGTTGGGCACTGTCATTCCGACAAACACCGTTACTGTCAAATCTCAGGTCAGTGGCCAGCTAATGAGCGTACGCTTTAAAGAAGGGCAACATGTTAATAAAGATGACTTGATTGCAGAAATTGATCCACGCCCTTTCCAGGTTCAACTTATGCAAGCCGAAGGGCAGCTTGTCCGTGACGAAGCGTTTCTGAAAAACGCCGAGAGTGATCTGGCACTTTACAAGCAGTTGCTTGCCCAAGATTCCATTGCCGCACAACAGGTAACAACGCAGGATGCATTGGTGAAGCAGTACCGCGGCATAATTGAAACAGACAAGGGTCAAATCGCCAGTGCTAAACTCCAGCTTATTTATGCCCGTGTTATCGCCCCGGTTACAGGACGCGTCGGTTTGCGGCAAGTTGATCCCGGCAATATGGTTCAGGTTACCGATCCCAACGGTATCGTGGTAATTACACAACTACAACCGATCACGGTCGTATTTTCACTGCCTCAGGACAATTTGACGATTTTGATGAAACGCTGGAATTCCGGAGTGCCCTTACCTGCCCAGGCCTATGATCAGGAAGGCAAGATATTACTGGCCAGCGGCAAACTGCTCGCAATTGATAATCAGATCGATACTACAACAGGAACAGTTAAACTGAAGGCGATATTTGACAATAAGGATAACAAACTCTTTCCCAACCAGTTTGTTAATATCCGGCTGAAAGTGAACACTCTTCGTAATGCAACTGTAATGTCCACTGCTGCAGTCCAGCGCGGTAGTATTGGCACTTTTGCTTATGTGGTCAAAGATGATAAAAGTGTAACTGTGAGGATGTTGAAACTAGGACCTGCTGAAGGCGATAATGTCGTCGTCATGGAAGGCCTGGTACCGGGAGAATTGGTGGTAACCGTCGGAGGCGACAAACTGCGTGAGGGCACCAAAGTGGAAGTTATGACCCCGGTAGGCAAAGGTGCGGCGGCGAGCAATGAAAAAACAAACACTGCTGCTGGACAAAAAAAACGCCAGTCTTCAACACCGAAGTAGACTATGTCGACCTTGACTCGCGTTCACATAATTCCTGTCCGGGAATAAGATAGGCAACTCTATGAATCCTTCACGTCCTTTCATCTTGCGTCCCGTGGCTACGGCATTGTTCATGGCAGCGATTCTGCTTGCGGGCATCATTGGTTATCATGTACTGCCTATTTCCGCACTGCCTCAGGTTGATTACCCGACTATTCAGGTTGTGACCCTTTATCCCGGGGCAAGTCCGGATGTTGTTACTTCCTCCATTACTGCGCCAATGGAGCGCCAATTCGGCCAGATGCCGGGGCTGAACCAGATGTCTTCGACAAGCTCGGGTGGAGCATCGGTAATTACGCTGCAATTCAGTCTCAGCCTGAGCCTTGATGTCGCAGAGCAGGAAGTGCAAGCAGCAATCAACGCGGCCACTACGTTTCTGCCCACGGACCTGCCGATGCCGCCGATCTACAGCAAAGTCAACCCGGCGGATGCGCCGATTATGACCCTGGCGATAACATCCAAAACCTTACCGTTGCCGAAAGTTCAGGATCTCATCGACACGCGTGTCGCTCAGAAAATATCACAATTACCGGGCGTCGGACTGGTCAGTATCAGCGGCGGACAAAAACCGGCGATACGTGTTCAGGCCAATCCCAAAGCACTGGCAGCCTATAATCTCATGCTGGAGGATTTGCGCACGACCATCGGCAATGCCAATGTCAACCAGGCCAAAGGCAGTTTTGACGGTCCAGAACGCGCCTCCACAATCGACGCCAATGATCAGATTAAGTTAGCTGCGGAATATGAAAAAGTTATTGTTACTTACCGCAATGGCGCGCCGGTGCATATAATCGATGTAGCGGATGTCCGTGATGATACAGAGAATGTCAGCCTGGCGGCTTGGCAAAACCAAACGCCGGCTGTCATCGTGAATATTCAGCGTCAGCCGGGCGTCAATGTCATCGAGGTTGTCAACCGTATCAAGAATATAATTCCGCAATTGCGATCATCACTGCCCGGTTCGGTTGACGTTATCCTGCTGACCGACCGTACTACGACCATCCGGACATCAGTGGCCGACGTTCAGTTTGAACTGTTTCTGGCCGTTGCTCTCGTCGTTATGGTAATTTTCCTTTTTCTGCGCAATCTATCCGCAACGATTATTCCGAGTATCGCCGTGCCGCTGTCACTTGTCGGAACATTCGGAGTAATGTACCTTTTCGGTTTCAGTATCAACAATCTTACTTTGATGGCCTTGACGATCTCGACCGGTTTTGTCGTGGATGACGCCATTGTTGTCATAGAAAATATAGCCCGTTATATCGAACAGGGTTTGTCCCCCATGGAAGCTGCCCTCAAGGGTTCGGCGCAGATTGCCTTTACAATCATCTCGCTTACTTTTTCTCTGATAGCCGTTCTGATTCCTCTTCTTTTCATGGGAGATGTTGTGGGCCGACTTTTCCGGGAATTCGCGATCACCCTGGCCGTCGCTATATTACTTTCGGCCGTTATTTCGTTGACGCTTACACCGATGATGTGCTCCAAACTGTTGCGGCATGTGCCGGAAGAAAAGCAAGGACGTTTTTATCACCAAAGCGGCTTATTTTTTGAAAGGACAATTGCCCGCTACGGTAAGATGCTCACCTGGGTTCTTGATCATCAAAAGGCCACGCTCACTGTGGCTATTGCAACGCTTATACTGACCATTATTTTGTATATCATTATACCCAAAGGTTTCTTCCCCGTGCAGGATACAGGCATGATCATCGGTATATCTGAAGCCCCGCAATCGATTTCCTTTTCCGCCATGGCCGAGCGTCAGCAGGCGCTGGCTAAATTGATTCTGCAGGACCCGGCCGTGGAGAGCCTGTCTTCCTTTATCGGTGTGGATGGGACCAATGTAACATTAAACAGCGGACGCATGATGATCAATCTGATCCCGAAGAATAAACGAGACCTCGATGCTTCCGGCGTTATCCGCCGTTTGCAGACAAGGCTGACCGCGGCAGAAGGGATATCCCTTTACATGCAGCCGGTGCAGGACCTGACGATTGAAGACAAGGTAAGCCGCACCCAATACCAATTTACATTGGAGTGTGCCGATTCGGACGAACTCGGCCTTTGGACGGGCCGCCTCGTCGATCGCATTTCTCACTCACCACATCTTACTGATGTGGCCAGTGATTTACAGGATCAGGGATTACAGACTTATGTGGACATAGACCGCAATGCGGCCGGCCGGCTGGGCATCACCACTGGCACTATTGATAATGTTCTTTATGACGCTTTCGGCCAGCGCCTTGTTTCCACGATATTCACGCAATCCAACCAATACCGGGTGGTTTTGGAGGTCAAGCCTGATTATAAAAAAGGACCGGCAGCCCTGAACGATTTGTATATAACCTCACAGTCCGGAACACAGGTTCCGCTTTCGGCCGTCGCACGAATCTCGGAAAAACCGGCGTCGCTTGTCGTCAGTCACCAGGGGCAATTCCCCTGTGCTACAATTTCTTTTAATCTGTCGCCCGGCGCATCCCTGGGAGATGCCGTCTCGGCTATCGAAAAAGCCGAGCGCGAAATAGGCATGCCGATCAGTGTCAAGACCGGTTTCCAGGGAGCGGCTCTTGCTTTTAGAGCATCGCTCACCGGCACTTTGTTTTTGATCCTGGCGGCCATCATCACGGTGTATATCGTTCTGGGCATTCTTTATGAAAGTTATATCCATCCGATGACGATCCTATCCACTCTGCCTTCCGCTGGAGTTGGCGCTTTGCTGGCGCTGATGATTTCCGGAACCGATCTGGGCATCATCGGCATCATCGGCATCATTCTGCTCATCGGCATCGTGAAGAAGAATGCTATCATGATGATTGACTTTGCCCTTGATGCCGAGCGCAAAGAGGGCAAACCCCCGCGGGAAGCAATTTATCAGGCATGCCTGCTGCGCTTCCGGCCAATCATGATGACGACGATGGCTGCCCTGCTTGGTGCACTGCCCCTGATGATCGGTACCGGAGTGGGATCGGAGTTACGCCATCCCTTGGGCATTACTATGGTGGGAGGGCTTATTTTGAGTCAGATCCTAACACTCTTTACAACTCCGGTAATCTATCTGGCTTTTGACGGCCTGAGCCGTCGAATTCGGGCCAAAATAGGACGTCATCCAGTAATGGCCGATCAAGGCGATGGGATTGTATCATGAGCATCTCCACTCCTTTCATTAATCGTCCTGTAGCGACGACCCTGATAACGCTGGGTATTGCCCTGGCCGGCCTGGTTGCGTTTAGACTGTTGCCGGTAGCGGCACTGCCGCAGGTTGACTTTCCCACAATATCCGTTTCAGCTTCGTTTCCCGGAGCCAGCCCGGAAACAATGGCCGCCACAGTGGCCACGCCTCTGGAGCGGTCGCTGGGGCGCATTGCCGGCATCACCGAGATGACCTCGACAAGCTCGCTTGGTTCGACCAGAATCATTTTACAGTTTGACCTTGACCGGGATATCGATGGGGCGGCGCGCGATGTGCAAGCGGCCATCAATGCGGCGCGCAGTCTTCTGCCTTCGGAATTACCCAGTAACCCAACCTATCGTAAAGTAAACCCTGCGGACGCCCCTATTCTCATTTTAGCTCTTACCTCGGATACCATGACCAGAGGCCAGCTCTATGACGCAGCTTCCACTATTCTCGCGCAAAAACTTTCTCAGATAAAAGGCATCGGCCAGGTCTTCGTCGGCGGCAGTTCGCTCCCGGCTGTTCGTGTGGAATTGAATCCCGCCTTGCTCAACCATTATGGAATAAGTCCGGAGCAGGTGCGCCTATACATTGCTGCCTCCAATGCCAACCGGCCCAAAGGTTCTGTGGAAGCAGGCGATAAACACTGGCAGATATCTGCGAATGACCAGGCAAAAAAAGCGGCCGACTATATTCCATTAATTGTATCTTATCGCAATGGCGCGGCTGTGCGTCTTTCGGATTTAGGCGATGTGGTCGATTCGGTAGAGGATTTGCGCAATGCCGGGTTATACAACAGCAAACCGTCCGTTTTGCTGATCATAACCAAACAGCCTGGCGCCAATGTCATCGAAACGGTCGATCGCGTCAAGGAAATTTTACCGCAGTTGCAAGCCTCTATACCGGCAGCAATCAATTTACAGATTGCTTCGGATCGCACCCCGACAATCCGCGCCTCATTGACCGAAGTCGAACGCACCTTAACGATTTCCATTGCGCTGGTGATTCTTGTTGTATTTTTATTTTTGCGCAATATTTATTCGACATTTATTCCCAGTATTGCCGTGCCTGTTTCCCTGATCGGCACCTTTGGCGTTATGTATCTGGCCGGTTACACGCTGGATAATCTTTCGCTCATGGCGCTAACCATCGCCACCGGTTTTGTTGTTGATGATGCTATTGTTGTTCTGGAGAATATCTCCCGCCATATCGAGGCTGGCCTGACTCCTTTTCAAGCAGCGTTGCTCGGAGCAAAAGAAGTAGGATTTACCGTGCTTTCGATGAGCCTCTCACTGATAGCTGTATTTATCCCCATTTTATTGATGGGTGGAATTGTGGGCAGGCTTTTCCGCGAGTTTGCCGTTGTGCTTTCTGCGGCCATCATCGTTTCGCTGGTTGTATCTCTGACCACAACGCCGATGATGTGTGCCCGACTGTTGCGATCGAAAGAAGAACTCGGCACTGGATGGTTCTATAAAAAAAGTGAACAGGTATTTGAAGCTGTCCTCGGCTTTTATAAGCGATCTCTTCATTGGGCATTGCGGCACAGCTTGCTCACAATATTGACGTTATTTATTGTTATCGGCCTGAATGTTTTCCTTTACATCAGAATTCCCAAGGGGTTTTTCCCTCAACAGGATACCGGGGCTCTGGTCGGCACGATCCAGGCCGACCAGAGTATTTCTTTTCAGGCCATGCAACGAAAGCTCATCAGTATCATGGACATCATTCGTTCCGATCCGGCTGTTGACAGCATAGCCGGTTTTACGGGAGGCGGACAACGCAATTCCGGTTTCATGTATATCAATCTGAAGCCAATCCGTGAACGCAAGGCTTCCCCCGACCAAGTAATTGCCAGGCTGCGCCCGAAGCTGGCACAAGAAGCCGGGGCAAGGCTTTTTCTTCAGTCGGTGCAGGACATCCGCGTCGGTGGCCGGGCGGCCGGAGCTACCTATCAATATACCTTGCAAGGCGAAGATCTGACTGAATTGCGGTTATGGGAAAAGCGTATCAAAGACGCATTTAGCGAACTTCCCGAATTGACGGATTTAAATTCAGATGAACAGGATAGAGGATTGCAGAGTTCCGTTAATTTTGACCGGGACACGGCTTCGCGTATGGGAATCACTCCGGCACTCCTTGATGCGACATTAGATGATTCCTTCGGTCAGCGTCAGGTATCCACCATTTACAATCCCCTAAATCAATACCACGTCATTATGGAAGCTTCACCTCCCAACTGGCAAAGTCCGGAATCACTCAAAGATGTCTACCTGATTATTCCGCCCAATGCTCAGCTTCCGAAGGGAGCGCAGGTGCCCCTTTTGTCCTTTGCCGGCTATGGCTTGACCAATACACCGCTCGCCGTCAACCACCAGGGACAATTTGCCGCATCCACGATTTCTTTTAATCTTCCCCTGGGAGTATCTCTTTCTCAGGCCACAGTGGCGATTTCGAAAACAATGAATCGTCTCGGCGTTCCCGGTTCCATCAGGGGAAGTTTTCAGGGAACGGCCCAGACATTTCAGCAATCATTACAGAGCATGCCCTGGTTAATTCTGGCGGCAATAATTGCCATATACATTGTGCTGGGCATACTCTACGAGAGCTATGTACACCCGGTCACCATTTTATCGACACTGCCTTCCGCCGGTGTGGGAGCATTACTGGCCTTGATGATATCCAATACTGAGTTCACCATCATGGCTTTAATCGGCGTTATTCTGCTCATCGGCATAGTGAAGAAGAATGCCATTATGATGATTGACTTTGCTCTGGACAGGGAACGAAAAGAAGGGAAAAGCCCCGAAGAATCAATATTTGAAGCCTGCCTGATGCGTTTCCGGCCGATCATGATGACAACGATGGCGGCGCTTTTCGGCGCCCTGCCTTTGATCCTACTTACCGGAGAAGGTTCCGAATTGCGCAGGCCTTTGGGAATTTCTATTGTTGGTGGACTGATTGTCAGTCAGATTTTAACACTATATACGACTCCTGTCGTTTATTTATACCTTGACCGCTTCCGGCTGTTTTGTTTAAAAGTATTACGACGGAAAAGTGACCGTTTGCTGAAGCCCGTATTGGAGGAAACTTAAAAAGGATAATTATGAAAAAAATATTAATATGTAAAATGTTTCTTTCGGTTTTATTATTGGTGATATCCGGCTGCGCTGTCGGGCCGGATTATAAACGCCCCGATGCACCGGTACCATCATCCTTCAAGGAACTAAAAGGATGGCGTGAGGCTCTGCCCCGCGATCAGGAAATCAGAACAAAGTGGTGGGAAGCATTTGGTGATTCTATACTAAACACACTGGCCGAGCAGGTAAATGATGTATCGAACCAGTCGATAGCACTCGCGGAGTCTCAATATCGTCAGGCCCAGGCACTGGTGCAATTGGCTCGGGCTAATTATTTTCCTACTGTCGCTGCGGGGGCATCCTATACCCGCTCGGGGGGACCCGCCGATGCAGGCTATAGCACGGTAGACCAGCATCAAGTTTCGCTCAATGCCGCCTGGGAAGTGGATTTATGGGGGAAAGTGCGAAGGCAAGTAGAATCCAGTACAGCAACTGCTGAAGCATCTTTTGCTGATTTACAAGCTATGCGTTTATCGATGCAAGCGGAACTCGCCCTGAATTATTTTCAGCTACGGACATTGGATGCCCAAAAGCAAAATCTCGAGGAAGCTGTTGGGGCTTACGGAAAAGCTCTGGATCTTACTCAAAACCGCTATACTGCCGGTGTCGCAGCCAAGGCCGATGTTGCGGCAGCCCAAACCCAACTTAAATCTACTCAAGCTCAGGCTATCGATGTCGGTGTGCAGCGGGCACAACTGGAGCATGCCATTGCCATCTTAACCGGCAAGCCGCCGGCCGATTTTTCTCTGGCGCCGGTGACATTTGCTCCGCCGCAAATCAAAATTCCTGTGGGCATTCCCTCCGATCTGCTGGAACGCAGGCCGGATATTGCCTCAGCGGAGCGCAAGATGGCCGCGGCGAATGCGCAGATCGGAGTGGCCAAAGCGGCATATTATCCATCCCTTTCTCTTTCCGGATCATTGGGATATGCAAGCGCAGATCTGGCCAGCCTGTTTACATCACCCAGCTTTTTCTGGGCTTTAGGACCTATGACTCTGGCTGCAACTTTATTTGACGCTGGCGCGCGTAAAGCACAGACCGAGCAGGCAATGGCTGCATACGATGGAACAGTAGCCTTTTACCGGCAAACTGTTCTTACGGGATTTCAGGATGTTGAAGACAACCTCGCCGCGCTGCGCATACTTGATGAGGAAGCGCAAATGCAGGAGCAGGCGGTAAATTCCGCTCACGAATCCGTCACTCTGACGACCAACCAGTATCGGGCGGGATTTGTCAGTTACCTGAACGTTGTTACCGCGCAGACTATTGCCCTGACCAATGAAAGAGCGGCTATTACTATCGGCGGCCAGCGCCTGACCGCAGCCGTCCTGCTTGTCAAAGCACTGGGTGGCGGGTGGAGTGTGCCGGAAACGCCCGGCGGCAATCAAAAGTAAAATTTCTAAAATCCGCTTGACCTCTGGAGATATGAATAAAAAATTTAGAATTTATGTATTATAAGTCTTTCCCAAAAAATCATCATCACGATGATCAATAAAAAATATGTATGGTTTTCTTTTAACTATAACAAAATATTCTTACATTATAGGCAATTTGCTCTTTTTGCCAATGTTGGAGTCTTTTTATGGATGGTGACATTTTTGCTTCTAGGATACTTCTTGGGCCACGAATAGTATCTTGTCGCTCATTTTTTGAATCGCATTTTCATACCTTTAATCATCTTGTCGGTTTTGATTTTATTTTTAATCGTGTATCTGAAGGAAAAAACATAAAGGATTACAAAGCAAAGAATGGATTCAAATGTTAGCGGAATAATTTTTGATAACCTAAAATATTTTAAATTTATATTCCGCACTTTGCAATACCGGAATTATCGTCTTTTTTTCATCGGCCAATTCATTTCTCTCATCGGCACGTGGATGCAGCAAATTGCTGTAAGCTGGTTAGTTTATCAAATGACTCACTCGGTGTTTCTATTAGGGCTGGTCGGCTTCGTCAGCCAAATTCCGACATTTGCTATTTCTCCTTTTGCTGGTGTTTGGTCCGATCGCTTCAACCGGTATCGGATGCTCATTATGACCCAAACACTATCCATGATCCAGGCAATAATCTTGGCGATCCTTGTTTTATCCGGTATAATTTCTGTTTGGCAAATAATTTTATTGAGCTTGTTCATTGGTTGTGTAAACGCGATAGATATGCCCACCAGACAATCATTTGTCGTCTATATGATTGATGATCGCAAAGACCTGAGCAACGCCATTGCTCTAAATTCCGCCATGTTTAACGCAGCCAGATTTTTGGGACCATTCATCGCCGGCGTTTTGATTGCTATCGTCGGCGAAGGAATTTGTTTTCTCATCAACGGTTTAAGTTATATTGCTGTAATTTTGGCTCTATTAGCCATGAATGTCAGCAATATGAAAATTGGATTTAAGAAGTCCAGTGTTATCGAAGAACTAAAAGATGGGTTTACTTATGTCTTTAGTGACACGAAAATTAAATCCATTCTTATGCTGGTAGCTCTTACCAGCATAATGGGAGTCCCTTTTATCATCCTCATGCCCGCTTTTGCCAAAGACATACTCCAAGGCGGCCCTCATACGCTGGGATTTTTAATGTCCGCACTGGGCGGAGGAGCATTGATGGGAGCTTTTTATCTTGCTGCACGAAAGGATGTGAAAGGTTTACGAAAAATAATAAATCTGGCTGCCCTGCTGTTCGGTATTGGACTCATTGGACTTTCTTTATCGAACTACTTGTGGATTTCCCTATTAATGACGTTCATTGCCGGTTTCGGCATGATGGTGCAGGTCGCTTCCAGTAACACCTGGTTACAAACCAATGTAGACGATGATAAACGCGGCCGTATGATGAGCTTTTACGTGGTCTCTTTTATGGGCACAGCGCCTTTTGGCTCTTTGCTGGCAGGAAGCATGGCTAGAGCTATAGGAGTCTCCAATACAATTTTTATTGGTGGAGCTGTTTGTATTCTTGGCGCTATTTTTTTTCTGAAATTGTTTTACCGCTCCAAAAATTAAATAAATCGTTATTTTTTCTACAAATCTTTTATTTGTCTGTTTTATAAAAAAACGCTTCGCAACAGATTAGTGTAGAACAAAGAAAGGCGTTAATATAAAAACATTTATGTGTACAAACATTACCTTAAAAACCTAATATAATTATATTGACCTTATGCCGGAATTTAGGTATTAATTCAGACTCCATTGTACATATGAGATATTAATATTTTCTTTGAAGAATTTTAAATGGTTTTCTTAAATATATTTTAATAGCACAACACTTATAAACAGCTCAAAAAGGAGGAATATAATAATGAGCACGGAAATAAAAGCACCCATGACCGGAAAAATCGCCAGCATAGTTGTTCACGTGGGTGATCAGGTCAATATAGACGACGAGGTCGTCATTATGGATGCCATGAAAATGGAAATACCCGTCTATGCGCCCGTTAAGGGGACCATCAAAGAAATAAAAGTTAAAGAAGGCGATTCCGTAAAAACAGATCAAGTTCTAATGATCATCGGCTAAAAACGGGGGCCTCTTCGGTGGATCTCCTTTGACGTCTCCAAACAGTTTCAGAGAAACATTGTTAGCCGGTTGCGACGAGCTGTATTAATTGTGCACCTTGCGTACTTTATTTTTATATATTAATGGCTTTTTCTTGGAGTTGTGTCGCTTATTAATTTAGCGTCTATCGTTGTTAAATCTATCGAATTCATGCATCATTAAGTTATATTTTCGAACAGCTTCATTGCGACGACTCATCGCCTTATTGTATACTTCAACATAATGCCTGTTATACCTTCTCTCCAGCCAATCTTTTTCAGCGGCTGTCAAATTAGTATCACTCATTGAACGATGGGGAAAAACACTTTTAAAAAGTTGTTCGCGATTGCGTTCCACGTCTTCACGAGCTTCTCTTTCCGGATTAATGGCCTCCGGATTGTCGCCGATCTGTTCGAGCACCCACTTTTCAAACTTGCCTCGGTCCAAAGAACCGTCCGGGCGCGAAACCAACATTCCCGTTTTCCAGTCAACAAAAGAAACCTGTCCGTTGGAATCCGCGTAACAATAGACATCGCGTCGTTGTGAGGTTTTAAACGATCCGTCAGTATTCTGACTTGCCGCAGTCAAAGTACCGTTTTTTAGATCAATTAATCTTTCCGCGGCAACACAAAAATTCAGGTTTTGCCCATACCGATGCTGAAAAGTGGCCACTCCGATTACTTCTCCCCGCATATTCAGCAAGGGTCCGCCGCTGCTTCCCGGTGAAAACGGAGCCGTAATCTGGATGACCTTAATGGCGTACTGATTACTTCTAATTGCGGACACTATTCCATCGGACACCGTTTGTTCCAACCCCAGAGGATTACCGATAACAACCACCTTTTCACCGACTTCCGGAAGATTTTCAGTCAAGATTACAGAAAACGCTTCACTTGCCGGTGCATCCGAAGAAGCGATTATCAAATCACCATCCTGATCTTCCGCGATAATGCGGTTTATTTTATAAACATTACCCGCTGCAGTTTTGATTTCTGCCTTACTGGTATCAGACAAGACATGCTTATTGGTCACAACATATCCCTGATCGCCGATAAAGAAGCCACTGCCTATCCCTTTAGCCGTCTTAACGACGACTACACTGTGCCTGTTTCTTCTGATAATTTCCGAAAGAGAAAGTTCTTCTTTTTGCTGGATATTGGTTGAAGAACTTTCTTGCATCTTGATTTCCTGTGTGTGATTTTGTTGATTTTTCTTCGCTGTTTCAGTAGAAGAATCTGTAAGCCTCGGAATGTTTACTTCATTTTTTTCTTTCTGGATATTTTTCCCTAAAAAAGGAACTACAAAAGAATTAAGTAATGCTATAGCAACAACAATTACAAGTATATAAAGCAATTTACGTTCGAGATTTGATCCGGCAGTATGGGTTGACTGGCCAGATACAGGCTCAGCCGCTTTTTTAGTAATCTCTTCTTCCACAGCAGGGCTTGGCTTCCATTTTTCGTAAATAATGCCGCACTTGGGACATTCCGCCGGATTAATTATTTCATCTCTTTTCGTTCTTTCGTAGCCACAATGTGGACATATAGTCATTGTCGATTCCTAAGAATAGATATTTTTTATTTCCCGAAGGAAATTATTTACCGCTTCATTTAAATGATATTAAGATATACTATTATATTATTTTTACAGGCAAATTCAACATTAATATTTTAAGCAAGGCATAGCATCGCAGCCCTATAGATAAATTTTGAACCGTCTTAATACAGTCTACATAAGACAATTTCCATTGACTTGCCTGGAGGACATATAATATTTATATACAAGGAGTTAAGTTATAAATAGGGTGATTATCATGATTGATCGAAAGCAACCAGTCCATCCACTCGGAACCAAAGCCCGTGTTCTGTTGACAAGTGTCTTTGGACCATATGCTCAGGATGACGAATACGGAAGCCGGAAGATTAACCCGATGGAACTTTATGAAAATCAGGTAACCCGGGTTCAAGGCGGATTTTCTCTGCGTATGTTTCACCGCTCCTTTGGTCTGATGATGATTCAAGCTAATCTGGAAGCGCCCTGCACATTCATGGATTTTCCCACGCTTGACGGCTTTATTGAAGAAATCAGCCATCGTACCTACGACATTATCGGTATCAGCGCTATTCTCCCGAACATCGGCAAAGCCAAAAAGATGTGCGAATTGATCCGGCAGCATCAGCCCGCAGCCAAGATCGTCATCGGCGGGCATATCACCAACAAAGAAGGTCTTGATCAGATTATTGATGCGGACATTATTGTTCGTGGCGAGGGTATCCGGTGGTTTCAGCGTTATCTCGGGCAGGATGACAAGGCTCCTATCAAACACCCCATAACCCTTTCCGGATTTGGCGGGCGAATGATG
>Ga0182027_10000847_pt1 | contig 51830 bp, 46 predicted proteins | sample 712E1DmetaG_FD_121300 | JGI IMG/M metagenome (GOLD analysis project Ga0182027, IMG submission 121300) | Permafrost microbial communities from Stordalen Mire, Sweden - 712E1D metaG (Illumina Assembly) | ecosystem: Environmental > Terrestrial > Soil > Wetlands > Permafrost | place: Sweden...
ATCTTCGACCCGCAGCCGCGCCGCCCACAAGCGGACGTAATCGAGATCCAGCGCCAAATTCATCGCCAGGATGCCCATGATGTCCGTCCACTGGCGTTCGGAAATTTCGCCGCCCGCTCTGTACCACTGAAGCTTCGCCAGCAGAATGTCCTCCGCTGTGGCCACGGGATACTCGGCTGGATCGTCGAGAAACTCGAGCGTCACACGCGCCCCCCGCTCCAATTGGCAAAGATGAAAGTCCTCCGTGGCGGGGAAGACATCCACCTTGATCCCTAGTGAAATGTGAATCGCGTTGAAGGCGCGCCGCGCGGCGATGGCCGAGCGCATTTGCTCGGCGTCGGCGTACCACTCCGGGCCCAGTTCTCGCGCGAATCGCTCGGCCTGCCGCGCGTCAATCGCCGCGACAATGTCGATACCGTAGGTCATGCGAGGGAGTCCCCGAACAGAGGAGGCCAAGGACCCGCCGATGACATAGGCTATGCCGAGGCGATCAAGCGCCGCCCCCAGCGATCTAAGCGTGTCGGCTAGTGGGTTCATCGTCTGGAAGAGCGTCGCCGTAAGCCTTGCGAAACAATTCGGAACCTAGCGTCAGCCGTGCGTACCGCAAGAGAACCTCGTGCTCGCCGGCCTCGGGATGGCGTTGCCGAATGCCCCCCTCCACAAACCGCCGAACCAGTTCCGACAACTCGAACGTCCGCTGGAGTTTTTCCGCCGGCGCCATGCGCCGCTGCAAATCCAGAAACACCTTCCAGGCCTCCGGCGATGTATCGGCGGGACGCATATTCTCTCCCTTGCAGTCTACACGATCGCCGCAAAAATCCGAAAGCTGAAAGCTGATAGCTGACCGCTGACCGCTTCTTCCCTACATGATCGCCGTCGGCGGCGCCGGCTCGTCCGGCCGCCCCGCGTTCGCCAGCGGCAGCCGGATCATCAGCGCCGCCAGCCCCGCCAGTACCAGAATCGACAGCCATGCCGATCCCCCCCACGTCGCGTCCGGTAGAATCGCGTGACCCTTGCTCTTCTCGGCCGCGCGGAAGCCCGCCACCACCAGCCCGCACAGCGCTTCTCCCGCAATCAGCCCCGCCGCCGTCAGCACCCCGGCATTTTCGATGCGCGCCTTCTGCGCCTCGTTGAACCCGCCCTTGTTGCGGTACTTATCCGTCAGCCAGCGGAAGATGCCGCCCACGAAAATGGCGAACGTCGTCTCGAGCGGCAGATACATGCCCACCGAAAACAGCATCGGGCTTTTCACCTCCACCAGAATCAGCCCGAGCCCCATGAAGATGCCCACCACCACCAGCGGCCACGCCATGTTCCCGCCCACAATGCCCTGCGCCAGCGACGCCATCAGTCCCGCCTGCGGCGCCGGAAGCTGCGGCGTCCCGAAAGTGTACGCCCGGTGCAGCCACATCAGCGGAAAGAATAGCGCCAGGCTCGACGCCGCGATGCCCAGCAGGTCGCCCACCTGCATCTTCGCCGGCGTGCCTCCCAGAATGTGTCCGGCCTTGAGGTCCTGCAGCATCTCCCCCGCCACCGCCGACGACACGCACACCACCGCCGCCACCCCCAGCACCGCCGCGATGCCCGCATTGCCGCGCAGGCCCAGGGATATCATCAGCAGCGCCGCGATCACCAGCGTGCACAGCGTCAGCCCCGACACCGGGTTGTTCGACGATCCGATCATGCCCACCAGGTTCCCCGAGACCGCCGCGAAAAAGAACCCCAGCACCAGCATCACCACCGCCGCCACCAGGGCCGCGCCAATCGCGCCGGCGAAGTAGTAGTACAGCGCGATCATGCAAACGAAAACCCCCGCCAGTCCGGCGAACACCGTTTTGCTGCTGAGGTCCCGCTGCGTGCGGCTCGTAGCCTCGTGCGCCGCCGCCGATTTCTTCAAATCGGCCACCGCCCGCTTCATCCCAATTCCCAGGTTCTTGCGCATGCGGAAGAGCGTGAACGACGCGCCCACCATCATGCCCCCCACCGCGATCGGCCGCACCACGTTGTACCACGTCGAGCCGGCCACCGCCGCCCAGCCGCTCTCTCCGTGGACGTAAGGCGCCAGTTGCGGTCCCAGGAAGAACGAGAGCAGCGGCACCAGCAGTCCCCACGCGAATACCCCGCCCGCGAAGTTCAACGCCCCCAGCCGCGGCCCGATGATATACCCCACGCCCAGATACGCCGGGCTGATGGCCGGAGCCGAAAACGTCGTCATCGCGCCCGCCGGCAGCAAGGGCGTTCCCGGCATCCGCGTCAGCCTTACCGCGCTCCGTCCCAATTCGCCCACCCGTACCAGGAAGTCCTTGCTGGCGGCGAAGACGTTGATCGATCCCAGGAAGAACGTCGCCGCCCCAATGCCCATATTGGCGAACAGAATCTGCGCCGCCTTCGCCCCCTGCTGCCCCGCCTTGTGGATCTCCGCCGCCGCTACCGATTCCGGGAATGGCAGATCCGGGTCCTCCACCATCACCCGCCGCAATAGCGTCACGAACAGGATGCCCAGCGTGCCGCCCACCGCCATCAGCGCCACCGATTTCCAGTAGCCGTTGGCCAGATCGAACGCCGGCCACACCCCCGAAAGCACGAATGCCGGGATCGTGAACACCGCTCCCGCCGCTACCGATTCGCCGATCGAGCCGATCGTTCGGGCCATGTTCTCTTCGAGAATCGACCCCTTCATCAACCGCAGTATCGCCATGCCGATCACCGCCGCCGGATACGTGGCCGCAATCGTCATCCCCGCGCGCAATCCCAGGTACAGGTTGGCCGCCCCCAACACCACCGTCATCGCCAAGCCCAGCAGGATCGCCCGTAGCGTGAACTCCCGCATCGTGGTGTCTTCCGGAACGTAGGAACGGAACTTCTTTTCGGGTACCGGTGGCGTCATGATAATCGTGCCCTCACTTTGTCGCTCAGCGCCTTGCCGTCGACGGTCTTCCCTATCAGCTTAGCCTGCGCCGCCTTCATCACCACGCCCATTTGCTTCATGGATGCCGCACCGGTCTCCGCCATGGCTTCTCCCACGGCCGCGTCCAGGTCCGCCTCGCTGGCGGCCGCCGGCAGATAGCTTTCGATCTGTGTCCGCTCCGCCTCCTCTTTCTCCGCCTGCTCCGTCCGGCCGGCCTGCCGGAACATCAGAGCCGCCTCGGTGCGCTGCTTGACAAGCATCTTGAGCACCTGCGCCTCGGCCGCTTCGTCGAGCGGCTTGGGCGAATCCACCTTCTGCTTCATGAGCGCGGCTTTCATCATGCGCAGCCCGCTGAGGCGCTCCGCGCTTCGGCTTTTCATGGCCGCGGTCATGTCCTGCTGGAGCCTGTCGATGAGAGACATGTTGTCTGCTATTCTAATGGATTCCAAAGGAGGAAGCCTTCCTATGTTCATTCGCAAGCAACGTCTCCTTACTCCCGGTCCGACCCCGCTCTATCCGCCCGCTCTTCACGCCATGATGGCCTCGGACATTCACCATCGTACGGAAGCGTTCCGGAAGGTCTATGGCGCGTGTCTGGCCGACCTCAAGGAAGTCATGGGAACCGCTAACGACGTACTGATGTTCGCGGCTTCCGGCACCGGGGCCATGGATGCCTCCGTGTCTAACCTCTTCTCGCGCGGCGATAAGGTGGTCGTCTGCTGCGCCGGGAAATTCGGCGAGCGCTGGGCCGAAATCGCCAAAGCTTACGGCCTGGACGCCAACGTGCTCTCCGCGCCTTATGGCGAAGTAGTCGCCCCCGAACGGGTCGAGGCCGCCCTGGCTGCCGATCCGGCGGTCAAGGGCGTGTTCGTGCAGGCTTCGGAAACCTCCACCGGCGCCATGCACGATGTCCGCGCCATGGCCCAGGCCGTCTCGAAAACCCCCGCCATCTTCGTCGTCGACGCCATCACCGGCTTCGGTACCATGCCGCTCGATATCGACGGTTGGGGCATCGACGTGGCCATCGGCGGATCCCAGAAAGCCTTCATGATTCCGCCCGGCCTGGCCTTCATGTCCGTCAGCCCGAAGGCTTGGAAGATGGCCGAAACCGCCACCCTGCCGCACTACTATTTCAATCTTAAGAAGGAAAAGAAGAGCGGCGATGCCGGCGAATCGAGCTGGACTCCCGCCATTGCCATGATCCTGGCCCTGGCCGAGGCCCTGCGCTACGTCAAGCAAATCGGCATGGCCAACCTCATCGCCAACGCCCAATTGCTCGCTCAGGCCACCCGCGCCGCCGCCGCCGAACTGGGTCTGCAACTGTTCTCCCCGGGTTCGCCGGGGTCGTCCGTCACCGCCATCAAGGCGCCGCAAGGCATGGATTCCGGCGTGATCGTCAAGGAATTCCGCAATCGCTTCGGCTCGATCATCGCCAACGGACAGGGGTCCATGAAGGGACAGATCTTCCGCCTCGCCCACCTGGGCTATTTCGATTTCTCCGATCTGTTCGCCACCATCGCCGGATTGGAAGTCATTCTTAACGCCAACGGATACCCCGTGCAGTATGGATCCGGCGTCGCCGCCGCGCAACGGGTTTACGCGCAAGCGGCCGTCAAACCGCAACCCGTAACCGCTTAATCGTATAGGACCGTCATGAATATTCTGATAGCCGAGCCAATGGCTGCGGCCGGGATAGAGTTGTTGAAATCCCAGCCCGGCTGGAATGTGATCGTTTCCAACCCCAAGGAATACGGCCAACACCTGGCGGACGCGGACGCGTTGCTCGTCCGCAGCGCCGTGCAGGTCACCCCGGCGGTGCTTGAGAAAGCCCCCCGGCTGCGCGCCATCGGACGCGCCGGCGTTGGCGTGGATAACGTCGATCTGGACGCCGCCACCGCGGCCGGCGTGCTGGTCATGAACACGCCCGGCGGAAACGCCGTTTCGGTCGCCGAACACGCCATCGCGCTCATGCTCGTCATGGCGCGCCACATTTCCCAGGCCGACGCCTCCACCCGTTCCGGCAAGTGGGAGAAGAAGAAGCTCATGGGCCATGAGCTGCGCGGCAAGACGCTCGGCATTCTCGGCCTCGGCAGCATCGGCCGCGAGGTGGTCAAGCGCGCCCGCGCTTTCGAGATGCGCATCCTGGCGCACGATCCTTACGTCACTTCAAAGATTGCCCAGGACCTCGGCATCGAGCTGGTGGACCTGAACCGCCTCTACGCCGAGAGCGATTACATCACGCTCCATATGGCCTCCACGCCCGAGACCCAGGGCTTCCTCTCGCGCGCCGCCTTCGACGCCATGAAGACCGGCGTGAAGATCGTCAACTGCGCCCGCGGCGAGCTGGTGGACGAAGCCGCCCTGCGCGACGCCATACTGGCCGGCAAGGTGGGAGGCGCCGCCCTCGACGTCTTCTCCGTCGAGCCGCCGCCCGCCGGCTTCCCGCTCTTCGAGAGCAGCGTCGTGGTGGCCACCCCGCACATCGGCGGCTCCACCGAAGAGGCCCAGGAAATCGTGGGCGTGCGCATCGCCGAGCAGGTGCTCGAATACCTCAAGAACGGCGTGGCCATCAACGCCGTCAACATGCCCGCCGTTTCCCCGGAGCAATACCGCGCTCTCAGCCCCTACGCCACCCTGGCCGAGCGCCTGGGCGTTTTCGCCGCCCACGTCGCCACCGGCAATCCGCGCGGCATCCGCATCGTCTATTCCGGCAAGGTCTTCAACATGGGTTCCGGCCTGCTGCGCAATGCCGCCCTGGCCGGCGCGCTCAGCCGTTCCACCGCCAACAAGGCGAATTTCGTGAACGCCCTGCAAATCGCCGAACACCGCGGGTGGGACATCGCCGAGCACCACGACAAGTCCTCCGGTCCCATGGATTCCTTGCGCGTCGAGCTGGAAACGGATAGCGGCGTCACCACCGTGGAAGGCGTGGTCCTGCTCGGCAAGCCGCGCATGATGCAGGTGGACGGCATCTTCTGCGAGGCCGCGCTTTCCGGCTGCATGCTCTTCATGAAGAACCGCGACGTGCCCGGCGTCATCGGCCACGTAGGCAGCGTGCTGGGCCAGAACCAAATCAATATCGCCAATTTCTCGCTCGGCCGCCGCGACGCCCCCAGCGCGCCCGGAGAGCCGCTCGAAGCCGTAGCCGTGGTCACCACCGACGAACTGGTCGGGGAGCCCGTGCTGGCCCAGTTGCGCCAGAACGCCGCCGTCATGTTCGCCCGCTCGGTCCAGTTCCGGGCTTAAAGGTTAGGTTGGGGCGGACGCTTTCGTCCGCCCTTCTTGACTCAGTCCCTACCCGATCGTCGGCGGACCAAGCGGCGCCACCGTCCTGCCCCAGGTAGCGTTCAGCACCTCGGCGAATGCGCCGTACAGCGCCGCAAGACCGGTCCCCAGGCCCACCCAGCCGCCCGCCGTGCGCCACTCCGCTCCCAGGCCGAAATCGCCTGCCGCGAGCAGGAAGAACGTGATCCACAACAACAGGAAGACGGTCCAAAGGCAGCGGTTCAGCCGGAAGGTGACAATCCAAAGCAGGAAGCTGAACACGCCCCACATCAACAGCGTCGCGGCCACCGCATGGGCCGCCGGCGGTTTGATCCACCCGGCGCCCGCCGTCCACTGCAGTAATGCGAACCACATCCAGAACAGGCCATACGAAGTGAACGCGACGGTTCCAAATGTATTCCCGTTCTTGAATTCCAGAATCCCCACGATAATCTGCGCTATGCCGCCATAGGCAAATGCCAGGGGAACAACCACGGCGACCAACCCGGATGGGTCGCCGCTCAGCAGTCCGGCGTTTATCAAACTCAAAACGACGGTAGTCAATCCGAATGCCGCTAAACCCAGAGGCGCCGGATTTGCGCGAGGCGGGGCGACTGCTTCAGACAAGATCGTCCTCCTTGCCGTCTCTACGGCCTAAGTCACTATACCGCCAGAGTTTCGCGCCGCGCCGCTCCTCGATAGACATACCCCAAGGGCCATCTAAAGGTATAATCCAATCGTGTCCTTTCGGGAACTGCGGGTTCTAGCGCTCGAAAGCCGCCGGGCAGCGGAAATGGAGGAGCTCATCCGCCGCCAGGGTGGCGTTCCGTTCGTCGCGCCGTCCATGCGCGAAGCGCCTATCGAGGAAAACGCCGGCCTCGAGCGCTTCGCCGAGCGGCTGCTGGCCGGCGATTTCGACATGATGATGCTGCTGACGGGCGTCGGAACGCGCCAGTTGAACCGCTGGTTCGCGGCCCGCTATTCCGAATCGGCGTTCGCGGATGCGCTGCGGCGCCTGGCGGTGGCGGTGCGCGGTTCCAAATCCGTCGCGGCGCTGCGGGAGCTTGGCGTGACCCCCGCCGCCATCGCGCCCGAGCCCAAAACCTGGCGGGAATTGATGGCGGCCACCGAGGGCCGTCCCGAACGCCGCATCGCCGTACAGGAGTATGGACGGAGCAACCCCGATCTGCTGCTGGCCCTGCGCGCCCGCGGCGCCGAAGCCACCCCGGTGCGCGTCTATGAATACGCGCTGCCCGAAGACCCCGGCCCCTTGCGCGAGGCCGCCCGCCGCTTGTCCGCCGGCGAATTCGACGTGGCGTTGTTCACCTCGGCCATCCAGATCGGGCACCTGGTGCGCGTGGCCGAGGAGCTGGGTTGCGCCGCGGCCACGCTGGCCGGCTTGCGCCGGACGCTGATCGGATCGATCGGCCCCACCACCTCGGAAGCGCTCGAGGAATTCGAGCTGCGCGCCGGTTTGGAGCCTACCCATCCCCGCATGGGGTTGCTGGTCCGCGAGACCGCCGAGCGGGCTCGCCAACTGGCGGGAGGGTGACGGCGGGGCCGGCCACGTCCAGCCCTTCGGCTTTTATGGCGGTGACACGGGTAAAATGAAACCAGTGCCTTACGATCTGATCGTCATCGGAAGCGGGCCGGGCGGCTATTCCGCGGCCATACGCGCCGGCCAGTATGGATTGAAGACCGCGCTCGTCGAAAAGCAGCCCCGCCTGGGCGGGACTTGCCTGCTGGTGGGGTGCGTCCCCACCAAGGCATGGCTCCAAACCGCCGAGGTGTGGCAGCGCTTCGTCCACGCGGACGCGGAAGGAATCTACTGCGAGAACCCGCGCCTGGATTTCCCCAAGGTGAAGGAGCGCAAGGACGGCATTGTCGCCAAGCATTCCAAGGGCGTCGAGATGCTGCTCAAGCGCGCCAAGGTGGAGCGCATCGCGGGCTACGCCACGCTCAAGGGCGGCGGCCAGGTGGAGGTGCGTTCGGATGGCGGCGCGCGCACTCTCGAAGCCCGCAACATTATCGTCGCCACCGGTTCGGAAGCCCGCATGTTGCCGGGCCTCGAAGCCGATCCGGAGTTCATCGTCACCAACGTCGAAATCCTGGACCTCACGGCCGTGCCCAAGAGCCTGGTGGTGATTGGCGGGGGCGCGGTGGGGGTCGAGTTCGCCTCTATCTTCCGGCGGTTCGGCGCGGAAGTCACCGTCATCGAGATGCTGCCGCGCATCGTGCCGGTGGAAGACGAGGACGTTTCCAAGGAGCTGGAGCGCAGCTTCCGCAAGCAGAAGATCCGCGTCGAGACCGGCGCCCGCGCCGAGAACATTCGCCGGACCGGCGCCGGCGTGGCGCTGACGGTGGTCGCGAGGGACGGCAAACAGGAAACCATCGAGACCGAGAAACTGCTGGTGGCCGTGGGCCGCAAGCCCAACACCGGGAACATCGGCATCGAGAACACGCGCGCCGTACTCGACCGCGGCTTCATCCAGGTGGACCGCAACCAGCAGACCGCCGAACCGGGCCTCTACGCCATCGGCGACGTGGTGGCGGGCACTCCGCAACTGGCCCACGTGGCCACCCGGGAAGGCATGATCGCGGTGGCCCACATCGCCGGCAAGCCGGCCGTTCCCATCGATAAGAACCGCATTCCGGGCTGCACCTACACCGAGCCGGGCATCGGCAGCGTAGGGCTGACGGAGGCGCAGGCGCGCGCGCTCGGCCGCAAGGTGCGGGTGGGCCGCTTCCCCTTCCTCGGCAACAGCCGCGCCACCATTCTGGGCCATCACGACGGTTTCGTCAAAGTGGTATCGGACGAAGCCTACGGCGAAATTCTGGGCGTCCACATCATCGGCCCGGAGGCTTACGAGCTGATCGCCGAAGCCGTCGCGGCCATCGAGGCCGAGGCCACCGTGGACGTGATGATGCAGACCATCCACGCGCACCCCACGCTCTACGAAGCCGTGGGCGAAGCGTTCAACGCGGTTTACGGTCTTGCCATCAATGCGTAGATGCCAGGTGCGGGAACTCGGGCGCATGGATTACGGAGAGGCGCTCGAATTGCAGCGCGAACTGGTGGCCGCGCGCCAGCAGGGCGCCATTTCCGACCAGCTTGTGCTCCTCGAACACCCGCACACCATCACGCTGGGGCGCAACGGGCGCATGGAGAACCTGCTGGCGAGCGACGCGGCGCTGGCCAGCGCGGGCATTTCGTTCTACCCCATCAACCGCGGCGGCGACGTAACCTACCACGGCCCCGGCCAACTGGTGGGCTACCCGATTCTCGATCTGCGCGAATGGAAGCGCGACGTGGGCGCGTACGTGCGCGCCATCGAGCAGGCGATTATCGGCGCGCTGGCGGATTACGGCATCTCCGCCGGGCGGATTCCCGGGCTGACGGGCGTGTGGGTGGACGGGCGCAAGATCGCCGCCATCGGCGTCCACATCGGCCGGTGGGTCACTTCCCACGGGTTCGCCTTGAACGTCAATACCGATCTGAGCTACTTCCAGTACATCGTTCCGTGCGGCCTGGCCAAGCCCGTCACGTCCATGGCGCAACTGGGCGTGCGCGCCGGCGTGGCAGAGACGGCGCGCGCGCTGGCCGCGCATTTTGGCCGCGTCTTCGATCGCGAAATGTTGTGCGAGACTTCCGTTCTAACGGCTTTGGAAAGCGAGAACTGACATGACCGACGTAGTGATGCCCCAGATGGGCGAGAGCATTGTCGAAGGTACCCTGACCAAGTGGCTGAAGAAGCCCGGCGAGCGCGTGGAGCGGGACGAACCGTTGTTCGAGATCTCCACCGATAAAGTGGATACGGAGATCCCCTCGCCCTGCGCCGGCGCGCTGGCGGAAGTGCTGGTTGAAGAGGGCGCCACGGTGACCGTCAAGACGGTGGTGGCGCGCATCGACGAAGGCGGCGGAGCGGCGGTTGCGCCGGCGGCTGAAGCTGCCGCGCCCGCGCCGGCTGCCGCGCCAGCGCCAGTTGCCCCGCCCCCGCCAGTTGCCGCGCCAGCGCCGCCTGCCGCCGAGCCGGCCGGTCCGCTTTCGCCGTTGGTGCGCAAGATGGCCCGCGAGCGCAATATCGATTTGAACCGCGTGTCGGGCACCGGCGCCGGCGGCCGCATCACCAAGCAAGATGTAGAAGCGTATCTGGCGCAGGCGGCGCCGCCTCCGGCGCCGCCAAGGCAGGCGGAAGCGCCTGCCCCACCTCCACCTCCAGTGGCGCCTTCAGCTTCAAGAATGTCGGCGGGCGCGCGCATCGAGCCGATGGGGACGATGCGGGCCAAGATCGCCGAGCACATGCTGGCGTCCCAGCGAACCTCGGCGCACGTGACCACGGTTCACCGCGTCGACATGACCAAGGTGGCCCGGATGCGCGAGCGCCACAAGGCCGATTTCCAGGCCCGCCACGGCTTCTCGCTCACCTACTTGCCCTTCATCGCGCGCGCGTCGGTGGCGGCCCTGCGCGAGTTCCCGCTGCTGAATGCGTCGCTTGACGGCAACAACATCGTCTATCACAACGACATCAATATCGGCATCGCCGTGGCGCTCGAAAACGGGTTGATCGTGCCGGTGATTCGCGCCGCGGACGAGAAGAATGTGCTGGGCCTGCAACGCGCCATCGTGGATCTGGCCACGCGCGCCCGTTCGCGCCAGCTCAAGCCGGACGAAGTACAAGGCGGCACCTTCTCCATCACCAACTTCGGCAGCTTCGGCAGCCTCGTCGGAACGCCCATCATCAACCAGCCGCAAGTGGCCATCCTGGGCGTGGGCACGGTGGACAAGACGCCGGTGGTGCTCGACGACGCCATCGCCATCCGCTCCATCTGCCACCTGTCGCTAAGCTTCGACCACCGCCTGATAGACGGCGCGCTGGCCGACCAATTCATGACCAAGCTGAAGCAGGCGCTCGAAAGCTGGTCGGAAGAAGTGCTGTAGGGGGGCGAAGTACGGCCGTGAGTTCATCTCCTTGCCCCACAATTACCGCATCTACCGGCAGGACCGGGGCTATAGCTCGAATAGCATGGAAGAGACGGACAATGGATAGGACACTACTCCGTGCCGCTCGGCGTTTGGGCGCGAGGCGTCTGAGACCCCATTGACGACGAGCGTACGAGCCACATGACGAAGAAGAAATCCGCGTCGTCTCGGCAAGAAAGGCGGGTCCCCGCGAGCGCGCTCTTTGCGAAGCCCATCAGTGACGGGGAGCGGCGGGGGTTGAGGCGGCTCGCGAAAATGCCCGATTCGCAAATCGATTTTTCCGATGCGCCCGAAGGCCGGGCGGCGCCTTCGGAGATTCACGTTGGGCGATTCTATCGGCCGATCAAGCAACTTGTCAGTCTGCGCATAGACGCCGATTTACTTGCATGGTACCGCGCGCGCGGGAAGGGCTACCAGACGGTTATGAACGAAGCCCTGCGGCGCGCCATTCGGACAAACCCGACGGGGCGATAAACTTCAGATCGGCTGCGTCCACTCGCATTCGCCGCGGGTCGGGCGCATACGGCGTGCGGCCGGCGACATTCCGCAGCCCATGTCGATTGTGGACGTGTGGAAGAACTCCTACAGCGAGAACACGTCGCGCAAGGCGTAAGCCGCGAAGTACGTGGCGCGGCATCCGAACCTGGTGGCGCTGGAGCTTTCGAGCTTCAAGTGCGGGCACGACGCGCCCATCTACACGGTGGTGGAAGAGATTGTGAAGCACTCCGGCGCGCCGTATTTCCGCTTCAAGGACATCGACGAGAACAAGCCCACGGGGTCGATTCGGATCCGGGTGGAGACCATCGGATACTTCCTGAAACGCTACCGCGAGGACATGGTTCGGAACAAGCGGAAGAGCGGCGCCATCGAGGACGAGTTGCGCGCGTTCGAAGCGCGCCTGCGGCGTGAGGCGTTGCGCGAGAAACTGGATTCGATGGCGGGCGCGTTCGAGATGGGATCGATGCCGCGGATTCACGTGAGCGTGGCGGCGCTGGCGGCATCGAGGCCGGCGGAAGCGGAGTACGAGAGGGTGTCGGGGAATTGAGGGGGGCGGGGTGGGCGTCAGTTCGGTGCGCGCGCGTGATAGATTGGGACCATGTCCGTTCCCCCGGAGGTGGTCTTCCACCGGTACTTCGGAACGCTCAACAGCCAGGCAGATCGCCAACGCTACAAGGGTAAGCACGACCTAGCCGCACTGAACCCGCCCGAGCTTGGGCCGTTCCTGGCCGAGCTTCAGCAGGTGCTCACTAAGGCGCTTGCCGGCGTGCAATATGGTCCCGAGCACATAGATCAGGGTCCGTTTCATGTGGATTACGTCGACTCCGGTGTTTCGAACGCTCTCGCCTTTCGCCATGATGGTTACTCGTTTATCGGCATCACCATCCCACTGATGTATGCGATTTGGGACGAGTGCCATCTGTTGAGCAGATCGGTGAGGATGGCGTCGCGTCTTGGCGTCCGGCTACAGGACGAGGATGATCGTGATGGGCTTCGCGTGGTTCTATTCCGAACCACGCTGTTTTTCGTCGTGCTCCACGAGTGGACGCACCACATCCACGGGCATGTGCGCCGGCGCGGTTCGGATTCAGCGTTGTTCAATGAGATTCTGGACGACGCCGAGACCGGCGGCCTGGAGATGCAGGCCGAAGAGGCCGATTCGGATTTCAACGCCGCGTATTACGTGTTGGATAGCCTTATCGTCGGCCCTGTCCGGGTGCCCGCCGTTACGCTTCTGGGACTTGATGGGGAACCCGTGGATGTTCAGGATGAAGTGCTTGTCTCCTGTTTCATCGTTGCTGTCGGAGCCTTCCTATTTGTCCGCCCTCCCGCAGTCGTGAATAGGGACTGCGTCTATAAGAACGATCACCCGCCACAGGCCGCGAGGATGCTGTTGCTCATCTATGATGGGATTGCTTGGTGCAAGCGGCAAAGGCCCGGCCTTGAGGCGCGGCTGGCACCAGATTGCTTCCACAAGCTCATGGACGCTGTCGCGCAGGTTACCTGGGGAGTAGAGGGAGGTATCGGTTGGGCCGCGCAAGCCACTTTCCTCCTAAGCCCAGGGGGACTTGAATACTTGAGACAACTTGACGAACACCGCGCGGCTCACGTGCGGTCGTTGTCTCGCGTTTAGCCTCGGTCGGGCACAACCTCTGGGTCTGCAAGCGAAGCCCGCGGGCTATGCCGCGACTTCCACGTAATCGACCGACGTGCGTGGTTCCGGGACCGGCTCGCCCACTTCGCGCATGGCCTCGAAGTGTGCAACCAGAGCATCCTGAAAGTTGTGGCGTGTCTCTTCCTCAGTGTCGCCCGCGGCCGCACACCCGGGAACGTCGGGAGAATACGCCGAGTAGCCGGTCCCTGTCTGTTCGATGACCACCGGATAGCGTCTCGCGCTCATTTTAGCCCTGCCTTCTTGAGTATAGCGTTTAGCGTGCCTGGCGCGAGTTCTTTGCCCTCGCTCCCCGGCACTGTGACCACGAGCGGTTGGTGAGGATGCCTGAAGTGCCGATGACTCCCCCTCGACCGCATCTCGACCCATCCGTGCTTCTCAAGCAAACGAATCACCTCGCGCACCTTCATTGGCATCAGGCCCATAGTACGCCATGGAGCGCTGTCCGGGCGGCCGGGTTGCTTGGGGTGGCTCGAAGTGCAGCTCCAGCGCTTCCCTCAGGTTGGCAAAAGCCTCCTCCCCGGTTTCGCCTTGGCTGGCAAGGTCGAGATCCAAGCACTGAGAGACATACCATGTCCCCTCGCGCCAAACCGTCGCGGCGAATGGTCGCTCCATGACTTTATTGTGTCAGAGGCAAGGCGGCGTCGGGCGCTACGCGAAGAGCTGGATTCGATGGCGGGCGGCGAATTGACCGAGGCGCGTCCCACAGTCTGTTAAACTACGAGTGGGCCTAAGGAAGGCCCACAGTGTGCCAAGTTCCACGCCGGTGAAGACCCGACGCACCCATATCGTTATCCCGCAGCAGCTTGTCGCCGAGATTGACATTCTGGTCGGCAAGCGGGGGCGCAGCGCGTTTCTCACGGAGGCCGCGGAGAAAGAGCTGGTGCGGTTGCGCCAGATCAAGGCGCTCGAAGCGGCGTCAGGGGCGTGGAAGGACAAGGATCACCCCGAACTCAAACACGGCGCCGCCAAGTGGGTGAAGAAGCTGCGGCGGGAATACGACCAACGCTTCGAGAAGCTCACGGCCCGCTGACATGGCCGTTTACCTGCTCGACACCTGCGTCATTATCGACGTTCTCAACAACAAGCGGGGCCGCACGGCGCTGCTGTTGGATTTGGTAAGGGCGGGCCATACGCTGGCGTGCTGTCCCATCAATATCGCAGAGGTCTATGCGGGCCTTCGGCACAAGGAAGAAGCGGCCACGGAAGAACTGCTGTCCAGCCTGCGGCACTTTCCGATCCCGCCGGAGGCCGCGCGGCTGGCGGGCGGGTTCAAGCGCGAGTACGCCCGCAAAGGCGCGAGCCTCAATCTGGGGGATGTCATCATTGCGGCCGTGGCCGTCTATCACGGGCTCACTCTGCTGACAGACAACTTGAAGGACTTCCCCATGGAGAGGCTCTCGCTCTATCCCATGGCGGCGGGGGACTGAGGGGGAGTCAGGGCTTCGCGCCACCGTACACGGCGAAGTTGTAGCGCTTCCAGACGACATCGACATCGGCAAAACCGGCTTCCGTGAGCCAAGCGATGTGATGCATTAGTTTGGCGGGACGGTCTTCGGCCAGGTAGTTGGGAATCCACCTGGATTCGATTTCTTCGAGCGGGATGGCGCGGAGCATAAAGGCGCGCCACTGGCGCATATACTCGGCTTGCAGAGAGTCGGTGGACCCCAGAACCATGTCCGCGTTGTAGAAAACGCCGCCGGACCGCAGGCCGGCATAGACCCGGCGGTAGAAGCGCCGCTTGTCGTCGTCCGCCGGCAGGTGATGCAGGGCAAGCGACGAGACGGCGGCGTGGTAGTTTCCGTCGAACTCGAACGTGTTGAGATCGCCGGTCATGTAACGCACCTGGCGGTGACGCTCGAGCTTAACCCGCGCCATGGCGATCATGTTTTGGGCCAAATCGAGACAGGTGAGTTGGGCGTTGGGAAAGGCCTCCAGGACGCGCTCCGCCACGGTTCCCGAGCCGCAGCCCAGGTCGATGACGCGCAGCGGGGCGGAGCGCTCGAACGGAAGGGCGGCTACGAGCGCCTCCAACATGCGCGCGTAGCCGGGTATCAGCGTGACGACGATGCGGTCGAACGCCTGGGCTTCTTCCTCGAAGTGCTTCTTGACGTTGTCCATGGGGGTAATGGGCCGGCTGAATTCTCGAGTATACACGGGAGTGAAAGACGGGCAACGCAGGCCAGGAGGCCCGCGCCACTGAATGTCAAGAAGCTCCTAGGGATTGGACCGGGGATCGCCAAAGCTCACTCCGGACTGGGCCTCGAACTTACGATAGGAGCTAAAGACCGCCTCGTTGCGGTCTTCCCGCCCATCGTGAGTCGTGCGCACCACGGCCTTGGCGGGCAGCCAGTAGCGATGGCCGCCCAACTGGACGTAATCGTAGTCTACGGTGCTGTCAAAGCGGATCTGGAACGAGGCTGGAATCGAGTCGCCAACGTACCGAATGCGGAGGATGGCATGGGTCTGGCGGTCGATCGCCACCTCCCCGCGCAGGCCAGGAACCCGATTGCCACGGTTTACTCCGGTTCAAATTCTATCACACAAATAGCCGAATGTGTCTGTCACACGACTTGGAGGATGAGGCACTTCAGGTACATGGTTTCGGGGACGGTGAGGAGGATGGGGTGATCCTGGCTCTGGGTGCGGCGTTCGAGGACGCGGAGGGTGCGGCCGGCGTCGAGGGAGGCTTGGGCGACCACCTCGAGCAGCATGGCTTCGCTGACGTGGTGGGAGCAGGAGCAGGTGACGAGGATGCCGCCGGGGGGCAGCAGGCGGAGGGCGCGGAGGTTGATCTCCTTGTAACCGCCGGCGGCGGCGTCGAGGTTGCGGCGGGCTTTGGCGAAGGCGGGGGGATCGAGCACGACGAGGGAGAATTGGCGGCGGGCGGAGGCGTATCCGGCGAGCAGATCGAAGACGTCGGCTTCGCGGAAGTCGACGTTGGCGATCGAATTGGCCTGGGCGTTGGCGCGGGCGGCGGCCAGGGCGGCGGCGGCGCTATCCACGGCTTCGACGGAATCGCAATGGGCGGCAAGGTGGAGGGCGAAACCGCCGGTGGAGGTGAAGCAATCGAGCGCCTGACCGCCGTGGGCGTAAGTGGCGGCGGCACGGTAATTCTCACGCTGGTCGAGGAAGATGCCGGTCTTCTGGCCGCGCAGCAGGTCGGCGCGCAGGGTGAAGCCGTTCATTTGGACGGCGACGGATTCGGGGACATCGCCGGCCAGCACGGCGCGCTCGATCGGCAGGTGTTCCTTGGCGCGGACGGCGGCGTCGTTACGCGCCACGATGGCGCGCGGGTGGAAGATTTCGTCGAGGCAGGAGACGATTTCGGACTTGGCCGCATCCATGCCCTGGTCGAGCGTCTGGATGACAAGGCAGTCGCCGTAACGATCGACGATCAGGGCGGGCAGGAGGTCGGCTTCCCCGTGGATCACGCGATAGGCATTGGTATCGCGAACCACGGCGCTGCGATATTCCTGGGCGGCGCGCAGGCGGCGCAAGAAGAACTCGCGGCCGATCTCTTCGACCTGGCGCGAGAGCATGCGGAGGGTGATTTCGGACGTGGAACTGAAGTGCGCCATGCCGAGCGGACGTCCGGCGGGATCTGCCACCTTGACGGCTTGGCCGGGTTGGGCGGCGGCGCGACCGGCGATGTCGCTCGAGAAGATCCAGGGGTGGCCGGCGGCGATGCGGGCGGCGGCTTTGCGGGTGACGCGGATTTCAGTCATAGGAGAGATGGGGCCAAGAGGGGTGGGCAAAATGGGCGAAAAATGCGTCTGTCCCCTTTTTGTGGTCATCGCAGGGCCTGCAGGCGGGCGATGCGGTTTTCCGTCGAGGGATGGGTGGAGAACAGGGTCTTCATGCCGCCGGCGGTGAAGGGCTTGATGATGAACATGTGGGCGGTGGAGGGGGTGGCGTCCATGGGGATGCTTTTCGACCATCCTTCAAGTTTCTTCAAGCCGTTGATGAGGGGGTAGGGGGATCCGACGTACTTGGCGGAAGCGGCGTCGGCGTCGTATTCGCGGGAGCGGGAGATGGCCATCTGGATGAGCATGGCGGCGATGGGGGCCAGGATCATCATGAGGATGGCGGCGATGGGGCCGCCGCGGTCGTCGTCGTCGCGGCCCGAACCGCCGAAGAAGAACGCCATGCGGGCCAGAAAGGTGATGGCGGCGGCCAGCGTGCCGGCCACCGAGCTGATGAGAATATCGCGGTGCAGGACGTGGCCCAGCTCGTGGGCGACGACGCCTTCGATTTCGTTATCGTTCATGAGCTGCAGGAGGCCGGTGGTGATGGCCACCGAGGCATGGGCCGGGTTGCGGCCGGTGGCGAAGGCGTTGGGCGACGGCTCGGGGATGAGGTAGAGCTTGGGCTGCGGAAGCCCCATGCGGGTGCACAGCCCGTGAACGATGGGGGCGATGCGGCGGTAGGCCTCGGGGTTTTCGGTCGCGCTGACGGGCTGCGCCGAGTACATGGACAGGGCGATCTTATCGGAGAAGAAGTAGCTTCCGAAGTTCATGACGAACGCGAGGCCGAGGCCTATGATAAGGCCCTGGCGGCCGCCGAGGGCTTCGCCGCCGATTAGCAAGACGGCGCTGAGAAGGCCGAGGAGGAGCGCGGTTTTTAGCGTGTTCATAGGGGAAGAAGCTTTCAGCTTGCGGGGCCTTACACCCCCACCGGGATGAGTTTGGAAAACTCCAGGGATTCGGCGCCATCCTTGAAATCTACCAGGACGGCGTCGCCGTCGGCGAAATCGCCGTTTAGCAATTTGTGCGCCAGCGGGTCTTGGAGCAGGCGCTGGATGACGCGCTTCATGGGACGCGCGCCGTACTGCGGGTCGTAGCCTTCGGTGACGATTCGATCTTTGGCCGCGGCGGCGATCTCGATGGAGATTTTGCGCTCTTTCAAGAGCTTGACCACGGTATGCAACTGAATGTCCACGATCTCGGTGAGGTGCTCGCGGGTCAAGGCATTGAAGACGATGATGTCGTCGACGCGGTTCAAAAACTCCGGACGGAAGGCGGTGCGGAGCTTGTCGAGCAGGCTCTTGCGCATCTCTTCGCCGCGTTTGCCGGTGGCATGCACGGAGAAGCCGAAGGTATTCTTATCGACCATGCCGGTGCCCACGTTGGAGGTCATGACGATGACGGTGTTCTTGAAGCTGACGGTACGGCCCTGGCCGTCGGTGAGGCGTCCGTCGTCGAGAATCTGGAGCAGCATGTGGAAGACATCGGGGTGGGCCTTTTCGATTTCGTCGAACAGGACCACGGAGTAGGGACGGCGGCGGACCTGTTCGGTAAGCTGGCCGCCCTCCTCGAAGCCGACGTATCCAGGAGGCGAACCGACCATGCGGGCGGCGGCGTGCTTCTCCATGTACTCGGACATGTCGACGCGGATCATGGCCTTGGCGTCGTCGAACAGATACTGGGCCAAGGAGCGGACCAACTCGGTTTTGCCGACGCCGGTAGGTCCCAGGAAAATGAAGCTGCCGATGGGGCGGTCGGGATCGCTAAGGCCGGCGCGGTTGCGGAGGATGGCGTTGGAGACGAGGCGCACGGCTTCGTCCTGGCCAATGACGCGGTCCTTGAGGCGTTCGGGCATTTGGACGAGCTTGCGCATTTCGCCTTCCATCATGCGGGTGACGGGAATGCCGGTCCACTTAGCGACGACGCTGGCGATTTCGTCCTCGCCGATTTCTTCCTTGAGGAGGGCGTTTTCCTTGACGGCTTCGAGCTCCTGCTCGGCGGCCTGGATGTCCTTTTCGATTTGGGAAAGGCGGCCATAGCGGAGTTCGGCGGCCTTCTCCCAGTCGCGGGCGCCGCTGGCGGTCTCCTCCTGCTGGCGGAGGGTATCCTGCTCCTCTTTGAGGCGGCGGACGCGTTGGATGGCGGCCTTCTCGCGGTTCCAGCGCTCCTTGAGGACGGCGGCCTCGCCGCGCAGGCGCTCAAGATCGTTTTCGACCTGGCGCAGGCGGTCGTGGGAGGCGGGGTCGTTTTCCTTACTGAGGGCCTGGCGCTCGATTTCGAGGTGGGAAATCTTGCGGTCGATGTCGTCGATTTGGATGGGCATGGAGCCGATCTGGAGGCGCAGGGCGGAGCCGGCTTCGTCGATCAGGTCGATGGCCTTATCGGGCAGGAAACGGTCGGCGATGTAACGCTGGGAGAGCATGGCGGCGGCGAGGATGGCGGAATCCTTGATGCGGACGCCGTGGTGGATTTCGAACTTCTCCTTGAGGCCGCGAAGGATGGCGATGGTATCGTCGACGCTCGGCTCGCCGACCAGGACGGTTTGGAAGCGGCGGGCGAGGGCGGCGTCCTTTTCGATGCGCTTCTTGTACTCGTTGAGGGTGGTGGCGCCGATGCAGCGCAGTTCGCCGCGGGAGAGGGCGGGCTTGAGCAGGTTGGCGGCGTCGATGGCGCCTTCGGCGGAGCCGGCGCCGACGAGGGTATGGAGTTCGTCGATGAAGCAGATGATTTCGCCGTTGGAATCGATGATCTCTTTGACGACGGCTTTGAGGCGGTCTTCAAACTCGCCGCGGAACTTGGTGCCGGCGATCATGGAGCCGAGGTCGATGCTGACGAGGCGCTTGTTCTTGAGCTGATCGGGGACATCGCCGCGGACGATGCGCTGAGCGAGGCCTTCGGCGATGGCGGTCTTGCCGACGCCGGGCTCGCCGATGAGGACGGGGTTGTTCTTGGTGCGGCGGCTGAGGACCTGCATGACGCGGCGGATTTCCTCTTCGCGGCCGATGACGGGGTCGAGCTTGCCCTTGCGGGCGGAATCTGTGAGGTCGACGGCGTAGCGTTCGAGGGCCTGGTACTTGGACTCGGGGTTCTGGTCGGTGACGCGCTGGCCGCCACGCACGGAGACGAGGGCTTTGAGGATGGCGTCGTGGGTGGCGCCGGCGCGGTCGAGGAGCTGGCCGGCGGGGTCGTGACGCTGTTCCGCGATGGAGAGGAGGAGGTGCTCGGTGGAGACGAATTCGTCCTTGAAGCGGCTGGCTTCGTCGAAGGCCCGTTCGAGAACTTCGTTGAGGGGCTGGGAGAGGTACATGCCAGGCTGCATGCCGGAGGTTTTGGGCAGGCCGGCGAGCAGGCGGCGGGCCTCGGTGAGGACGGCGTCGGGGTGGGCCGAGCATCTTTCGAGCACGGGCCGGACGATGCCTTCGCGTTCTTCGACCAAGGCGATGAGGAGGTGGAGCGGGTACATGACTTGGCTCTCGCTCTTCTCGGCGATGGACTGGGCTTGCTGAAGGGCCTCCTGGGCTTTCTGCGTGAGTCTATCGAGACGGAACATGCTAATCCCCCTTATAACAAATGGGGCAGGCCGGCGCCGAAGCGCGCGTGCCTGCCCCGGATTGGCCAACGACTAGGCTTTAACTTCGACTTTGATCTGGCGCGGCTTGGCGGCTTCGGTCTTGGGAAGCGTGATGGTGAGCACGCCATTCTTGTAATCGGCGCCGATGGCGTTGGTGTCAAAAGCGTTCGGAACGGAGAAACTGCGCACGAAGCTGCCGTAGCTGCGTTCGATGCGGTGGAAGCCCTTGCCGGACTCCTGTTGGGAGAACTTGCGTTCGCCGGCGATGGTGAGGGTCTGATTCTCGACGCGGACATCGATATCCTTGAGTTCGACATCCGGCAAATCGGCCTTGAGGACCAACTCGTTCTCGGTCTCATAGATATCCACGGAGGGAGTCCAGGGGCGGTTGGTCTGGGGTTCGGCGAGCAGGCGGGTGAAGGCGTCCTCGAAAACGCGGAGATTGGCTAACGGGTCGAAGTGGGTGAGAGACATGGTGATAGAGCTCCTTAGGATGTTCATTGTGAGGCCATCCGATGACCTCATTCGATTACCATCATAAAATATGCGCTTGCGATTGTCAAGTATTTTTTAGCGACAGTTTGTCTATGCGACGGGTGGGGACACTTTGGGCCGCCGATGAACGCGGATGAACGCGGATCGGACGGGAATAAACCTTTTGTTATAAATCAGATATGGTAGGTGATCGATTTGGTCGGATTAGACTTCGAGCTTCCAGGGGGCGCGGTAGTCGACCCTTATGAAGGGGGCGGCTTCGGGCTGGCGGACGGTGAAGGTCTTCTCGTCGAGGTCCACGCGGGTCTTGGCGCGCATGGAAACGTTGGCCAAGAGGCAGGAGGCGGAGGAGCGTACGAGCCGTTCGATATTAGCACGATGTTGTAGTGCGTTCCCACAGCGACATGTCACTGGCCAATCAAGACTATATTTGCCAAACAGATGGACTCCGCTAACGAATTTGTGGACATAAAGGGCCTGGATATTTGGGCAGAGGCTTGACTCCAAGTCCTCTCCATGGGGGGTCCGCAAATACGGCCCGCCGTTTGTTCGGCGTTCGCCTTTCGAAGCCGATACACACGACCTCACCGAAGACTCTTTTGCATTTCGACTACGAAGGGATGCGCAGCGAAATGACTGCCGTAAGCCTGCGCTGCTGCGAGCAAGCCTTGGCGGGCAGCCTCTGCAGCCCCCTTCTCTCTTCCCGTGGCGCGCAACAACTCCATCAGGCGAACATAGATCTCGACGCTTAGATCCGGCTGTTTGCTCATCTCCTTTTCCTGGATTGCGAGAGCTGCGCGCAGGTGCTGCTCGGCCAATCGCTCCGAACCGCAGCGGGCTTCCACAATTCCGGCGAACAGGTCGTGCCGGATCCGGTCGGCCGGCGCTACCGTCCCGGACGTCAGACGCCCCTCCACATCGCGCAGGCGCGAAAGCGCACTCCGATTTCCTGCGAGAGCCTCGTACGCGGCCAATTGCAGCGCCCGTTCGTCGGGCCCCATGAACCAGGCCTGTCTTCGAGTGACCAGGTCCAGTGCCTCCGCCATCAGCCGGACGGCCTCCGCATAATGGCCCCGCACATCTTCCCCAAAGGCACGGGCGTACAGAACCGGCACAATCTCAATCAGCGGTTCCTCTTTTCCGCGCAGCGGCGGTTCCGCGTCCCGCAGCAGGCGCTCGCCACCCTCCAGGTCGCCCTGGCGCAGACGCAGCATTCCCAGCCGGCTGTTGATGACCGCCTGATAGGCCGGCTGGTTGGGGCGAGGGAATCGCCGGGCTTCGCGGTACATTGCCTCTGCGGCCGGCAACGGTTCGCCGGCGTTCACCGCCATGTAGGCGCTGTCGTGCAGGACAGCGCCCAAAATGCCGTGGTCGACCTCGCGATAGAGCGCCACCGCCTGGCGGCACGCCTCCAGCGCGCCCGAATAGCGGCCCTGAAACGAGCGGGCGTCGCACAGATTGGCGTAAAGATTGGCTGCAATCCGGGGAGCGCCGCCCGGAATGCGGGGGACCAGTTGGAGCCCAAGAAGGAGCTGCGCTTCCCCTTTCGCCGGTTCACCGAGCACGGCATACGTACTACCCAGCGTCGACCGCAGATCGGCTTCGGCCGCGGGATCGTTGCCGAGTTCCCGGCCCAGCCGTGCGGCAGCGCTGTCCAGGATGTCGCTGAACTGAATCGCGTCGCGCTTACCACGCAGGGGGCTATGCCACGATGAGGTGGCGGAGAGGAACGTGTTCTTCGCGAACTCGCTCACCCGCTGGGCGCGCGCGGCCTGCGCCCGCGCCTGATGCGACTGATAGACGGATACCACCGTCAAGCTCGCCAGGGCCGCAATCGACAGGCCCGCCGCCAGTACCGCCGGCCAGTGGCGCGCGGCGAATCTGCGGGTGGTGTACCAGCCCGTGTGCGCCCGCGCCTGAATCGGCCGGCCCTGACCGAAGCGTTCCAGGTCCTCTCTCACGTCGCGCACCGATCCATACCGGGCCGCCGGTTCGTATTCGAGCATCTTTAACAGAATGGTCGATAGATCTCCGCGCAGTTGGCGCCGCAAGCGGTCCCGGCTCATGGCTCGCTCCGCGGCCGCCCCTTCGGGCGGCGCCTGTGCGGGCGCGCCGGCTTGCCGCCCGTGCAGCATTCGTTCCATCGCGTCCGCCGTTGACTTCGGGTCGCCAAAAGGCCAGGCCCCCGTCAGCGATTCGTAGAGGATTACGCCCAGGGAAAAAACGTCGCTCAGTGTGTTGACCCGCTCGCCGCGGAGTTGTTCCGGGCTTGCGTAGCGCGGAGTCAACGATGCGAACTGCGTTACCCTTCCCTCCGGATCGCACAGCAGTTTGGCGGCGCCGAAATCGAGCAGTTTGACGGCGCCCTTCGCGGTCACCAGTATGTTGGCGGGTTTCAGATCGCCGTGAACGATCAGGTTCCGGTGCGCATACTCGACCGCCTCGCAGACCTGAAGGAAAAGCCGGATTCGCGCGTCCACCGTCAGCTTGCGATCGGCGCAGTACCGGTTCCAGATCTGGCCTTCGACGTATTCCATCACCAGGTAATGGTCGCCGCCGGGCGTCACACCGCCATCCAGCAGGCGGGCGATATTGGGATGATCGAGGCCAGCCAGCAACTGCCGCTCGTTGCGAAAGCTGCGTACGAGTTCCTCACCTGCGAGGTGAGGGGCCATGACTTTGAGCGCAACGGTCTGGTCGAACTGGCCATCGGCCCGCCGCGCCAGATATACCGCGCCCATGCCGCCGCTGCCCAGCAGTCGCTCCGTTCGATAGGGGCCGAAGCGCTGGCCGGCGGCGCGCAACTCGCTTTCGGAGCGGTCTGCGTCAGCGGCCTCGACGACGGCCGGCGTCTGCGCAATGAGTTCCCAATGCCTTCGGTCGGCCGCCAGAAGGGACCGCACCTCGTCGCGAATCATCGGATCGAGCCCGGCTTCTGAATCGAGCCACGTTTCGCGCTGGGATTCAGGGCGTTGCAACGCGGCATGAAACAACTCGTCTACGCGCCGCCAGAATGGATCCATTTACGTGTCTCCAAGCGGTTCAGGTTCGGCGCCCCGAGGCGCTACTTTTCGGGCCGAAGCTCGCGGCAGAGCCAGGCGCAAGCCAACCTCATATGGCGGTCCACGGTCGCCTTGGACAGGTTGAGGATGCCAGCGGTTTCTTCGGCCGTGCATCCGAGGTAAATGCGGAGCTCGACAATCTTTACCTTTCGGGAGTCGATGTCATCGAGCCGCGACAGTGCGCGGTCCAAATCGAAGGCATCTTCTTTCCGCTCACCGAGCCATCGTATGTCCGCCGTAACGGGTAGCAGGCGCTCGATCCGGCTATCCTCGCGAGCGCGCGCGCGCGCGTGATCGGTGAGGATCCAGCGCATCGCTCTCGCGCAAAAACTATAGAAATGCTCCCGATCTTTCCAGTCTGCCAGCTTCGCTCCGGCAAGCCGAACATACAGTTCCCCGACTAACGCCGTCGGTTGCAGCGTGTGGTCCGGCCGCTCACGGCTTACACAACCGCGGGCGATCAGCCGCAACCGGTCGTAAGCAATCGAGAGCAACTCGCGAAACGCCTCGCCGCGCCCGTCGCTCCATTGGCGTAATAGCTGCGTAATATCGGCATCGACGGCGGGCGCAGGACTCATCCCTGGGGCTCCTCGGGTGTTGGCTTCCAAGGTAATTATACAGGAATCTTAAGGCCTGTTTATCCTCAGTATTACCAGTACCGAAGAGCCCCGGGCCGCAAGAAAGCGGAGGCATGCCAACCAAAGCACATCGACAGCCACAAGCGGGGACTATCGCGCCAGGCGACGTCTGCCGATAGATTCAGGCCAGAAGTTTGCTCCGGATGACGACGCCCAACCCGGCCAGCATGGTAGCCAACAGCAAAACGCTGGATGGTTCTGGCACAGCGGAGGGGGCGGTGTCGGCAGAGCCCACACTCTGAAAGCTCTGTGGGTCGAAAGGGTAGGTCGTCGATGGCCCTCCGACGTTTAGATTAACTTGGTATGCGGTGGCGTCGCCACCGGAAATAGTGGTCCAGTGATGAAGAGCGGAGGAGTCATTCCAGCCTACTATGCGTTCGCCAGAGCGTGGATTGACGTATGAGTTGACGGCGTTACCACGCTGGAACCAATAACAGGTCCCCGCATCAAGGGGCAGATCCCCGAGGGAGAACGTCTCCAGGTGGATGTTACCCTCAGGGCCGCTATACGCTGGAGCCGTTATCGCTACTCTGTACAAACCCCTTTGTCCTCACAACAGGACACTGCAAGTCTCACAAGGTTTTAGGCCGAATCATCAGGATGCGCTGGTGAGCGCGGTGGCGGCGGCGAATCCGCACACCATTGTGGCGATCGACTCGGGCGGGCCGGCGCCTCTTCTCTGCACGTATCGGATGCACGTGTGCCCCATACGTGGGGTACGTGCGCCCGACACGCCGCAGTTGCTGCTGGAGCATCACCTGAAGGAACTGCGGCTGCCCACCACCCTGCGCGAGTACGACACGGTCACTATCGAGTCAGGCGCCGACGAACCGGTCCCGCAAGTCCAGCCAAGCAGCTCAACAGTAGCAAAAGGCTCGATGGCTCCGGAACAACGGATTCGGCGACATTGACAGTGAAGCCCTGAGCGCCCAACATATCTTGGGCGTTTCCGTCACTACCGCCGAGAATCTCGAACATTCCCGCGTAGACTCCGGCTGACGTTCCAGGCGATACGACGAGAGAGAACACTTCCTTCGTAAGAACCTCCCCCGGATTCAACACCGGGGGAAAATTGTTATAGAACGGGCTGTCATCCACGGACAAGCCGGCATCTGCGGTTGCGCTGTCGCCCATCAAGTAAATCAGGCTTTCGCTTGAGTTGCTCACAGTCCCGAAGAACGTGAGGGTGTCGCCGGGTACCGCCTGTTGAGCTGCCACGTCGATCGTGAACGACAATGAGCCCGCCCTTGCGGTTATTCCGCAAGTCAAGAGCCCCACAATCACCACTAATAGGGTCGACAACCTTCTCACTTTGTTCATGCTCTTCTCCAAGATGACTTCATTCGACATTGAGGATCACCATCGTTTATGGCAGCACCGCGCGGAGACTTCCTGTGAACGAGCCACCGGTGTACGTTCCCGCGTACTTCTCGACGACCGACGCACCGTCGCTGCCCGCGCTCTGCGGGAATGTAACCGTCAAGGTGACAGATCCACCTCCCGCAGCGAGAGTCCCCAGACTCTGCGGCAATGGGGAACCCGAGGCGACGCCCACTGTTGACGTGGTCAGCAGCACATTGGCGGCAGGTGCGGAACCACTGTTGGTGATCTTGATGGTTGCCTGATAGCCTCCAGACCCCTTAGTGAGTGTCGCCGTGGTTGTAAGCACCACCGCGGGAGCAGCACTAACCGTCAGCGCGCCATCGACGTAGTTGAAGACGTAGTTTGCCGCACTCAGAGCCTTGGTTGAGAAGGTGATCGGATATGTTCCTCCTGGCGATGTGGTGGTTGCAGTCGTAGTCTCTGTTGCCGTGCCCGAAACAACCGCTGTCGTGTCTCCGTTCACCAGGCCGGTGATCGTATCAGTGAATGACGGGTTGCCTACACCGAAAGCCCGCGACGCACTATTCGCGGTCACCGTCAGCAGGGCTGGAGCAACCGTAAAGCTCCGTAATACCGGGGTCGCCGCCGCGTAATTGCCGTTGCCCACTTGGGCAGCCGTCACGGTTACCGGGCCTGCGCCGATGATCGTCAGCGCCGAACCAGATACAGTGACCGCTCCGGTGACCGCATAGGTTACCGGCAGCCCTGAGGAAGCGGTCGCGGTAAGCGTGATCGGACCGGCGCCATAGGTCACGTCGGGAATCGCGTTGAAGGTGATGGTCTGCGCGACTCCGCCCGAAACGGTCAGACTGCCGCTCACATAATTGAAGGTGTAGTTTGCCGCCACCAGGCCTTCGGTCGAGAAGGTGATGGGATAGGCGCCTGCACCCGATGTTGAGGTCGCGGTCGTTGTTTCCGTCGCGGTTCCCGATACCACAGCGGACGTTTCGCTGTTTACAAAGCCCATGATTGCGTATGTGAAGGCGGGGTTGGCCGCTCCATATGCCCGCGATGCGTTGTTAGCCGTTACCGTCAGCGCCGCCGGGTTCACCGTGAAACCCCGCACGACTGGCGTCGCCGCCGAGTAGCTGGCGTTGCCCGACTGGCTCGCAGTGACGCTGACTGGACCGGCGCCGGTAACGGTGAGCAATGAACCCGCGACCGTCGCCGGCCCGGTGACTGCATAGTTGACCGGCAGCGATGACGAGGCTATCGCATTCAGCGTGAGCGGACCCGAACCGTAGATCACGTTGGAAAGCGGATTGAAGGCGATGGTCTGTGACCCAACCGGACTCACGCCGGTACCACTAGCCTGCAACATCTGCACTCCGGCATTGTCGCCGATGGCGAACGTCGCCGATTCTGCGGAGGCGCTGGTTGGATTGAACGTAATGGTCACCTGGCAACTCGCATTCACCGCCAATGTGGTGACGCAATTATTGACCTGGCTAAAGTCAGACGAACTCGCCGGCGCTACGGATGAAATCACCAGCGGGTTGCTGCCGGTGTTGGTTAGGGTCACCGGAAGCTGAGCTGGCGCGTTCAGGTTCTGATTTCCGAATGCGGCCGGGTTTGGCGAAATCGCCGGTACCGTGTCTGTCGGTGTGATGGAGAGTAATGCCGAGGCGTTCTCCTGAGGATAGGTGGTATCTCCACTGTAGACGGCATTCATGGTGTGATCGCCGGCCGGCAACGTGGATGTGGTGAAGGTCGCAATACCGCCGTTGACAATGATCGTGCCCAAATCGGTAGAACCGTCCCGGAATACGACGGCGCCCGTCGGAGCCGAAGCGTACAGCGCGGTTGGGGTAATGGTCGCCTTCAACGTGACCGTTTGCCCTGCTGGTGTGGGAGAAGGCAGCGCCGTCAGTGCGGCGGTGGCTGTGCCCTGCGGCGCAATCTTGGCCACAGCGCCATTGCCTAATCCGCAGCAGACGCCGTTAAGGTCGCTTTCCGTTGGCATGAACACGCCGGGGGTGACAAGCAGTCCCGGACCAACCGTATTGGCGGCAACGTAAATGTTCCCCGTAGCATCAACCACCACTCCGGCGGGCGAGACAGTACTTTCCGCAATGGAGTTGATCTCCGTGTTGATCTGTGTGGCGAAGAGCAACTTCTGCCCATTGGGATCAAGTTCGGCGACGAAGGTCGGCAACGAGCCGCCGATTGCAGTTGGCTCAACCGCATTGACCTGAGGGAAGCCAAACCAGGCTTGGCCCGTCACGTAGACATTCCCGTTCCCATCCACTTGCATGGGACCGGATGTGCCTATGTCGCTACCCGAACCATAGACGTTGCCCACGTAAGTAGCCCATTCGATGGCGCTCAGGGTGGGATTCAGCTTAGTAACGTAAGTTGCCGAACATGACGCGCCGCCGCCGTAACCGCAGGTAGTTTGATACGCACCTGTAGTTATCGGGTAGTTAGGAGATTGGGTGTAACCGGTAATATAGACATCGCCGACACTGTCCGTCGCTAGCCCGCTGATGAAGTCGCTGAGATTCGATACGTCGGTCGGTGGCTGGGCGCCAATGTAAGTAGCGTATGCCAGTGTCGCGCCGCCGCTTGGAGTGACGGGAGTGAATTTGGCCACATATCCGCGCCAGGAATATAACCTCCTTCCTTCGTAAAGAGGGCCTTGCGTGGGCTGGATCACACCGGCCGTGGTCGGCAGGGCGCCAGCTTCAGTATGACCAGCCAGGTAGAAGTAGCCGTTTGCATCCACGACGACGCCAGAGGCGTAGGTTACGCCGGAGCCAAGATTGGCATCCGCCCCAATGCCATTCATGTCACCGAACAGGGAGGAGTAGAGCAGACGTGCGCCGGTTGGATCAAATACGGCGACAAATCCGTTTTGTTGCGAATATGAGGATGTTGCAGTCCCGTCAATCACCGCGCCAGCCGTGGTCGGAAAACACGTGTAAGGATAAGGTTCGGGCGTTACTGGGGCGTCATAGCAAAACCCTGTGGCATTGCCTGCGATATAAGCCCGGCCCGCGGGGTCAACCGCGATCGCTACGCCTCCATCATTACCTTCCCCACTGAGAAAGGTCGAGTAGACAAGGCCGGTCCCCGTCGAATTGAGCTTAGTCACAAATGCGGAAGCGTTGTAAAAGCTGGTGCAGGATGAGGTTTCGCCGATGTTTGGGCCATGGTAAAAATCAGGTATTGGTGAACAAACCGTCTGGTACGCTCCCGCGGTAACCGGAAAGTCGGGCGAAGTTGTTGAACCAGTGATGTAGGCATTGCCGTTCGAGTCAACGGCGATGGCGAAGCCGTAGTCAAGACCGTTGCCACCGAGGTAAGTGGAATAGACGAGCGAACTGCCGTCGGGACTGAACTTGGTGACAAAGGCAGAAGGCCATCCCCCAGGACTTGTGCCTGACATCTTTGCAGGAGGTGCGTCTTTATAAGGAGCTTGCATTGGAAAATCCGTGGAATAGGTGTATCCCGTCACATAGACACTGCCTTGCGCATCCACCGCGATCGCCTGTGTTGGAGACTGGCTCCCAGGTCCAATATAGGATCCAATGTTGTCCGTGCTGGTTCCACCCAAATAGGTGGCGTAACTGAGAATGGGGTCGATAAAGAGCGGTTTGGAATGGTCATACTCGCCAACGTGAAAACGAATCTGATCACGCGCAACGACAAATGAGCCGTCCACGCCGAGTTTCTTGCCACCTTCCGCCTGGTAGAGAAACGGTCTCTTGAAGGTCGTCGGGCCATTGGCAGCCGTCAGCGCCAGATTTCCGTCCTTGTCGATGCTGGCGTTGGCGCCGTCAATCTGCCACGCTATCTGGCTGGGATCCGCGCCGGGCGCAACCACAAAGTCATATTCAAGTTGGCGCTGGTTCCCGTAAAACACCAGGTCAACACCAGAATAGATTTGCGAGTAGTTCACCTTTCCGAACGTTGCGACGCCAGAGTGCCATTTCTTAGGGTCATTGCCGACAAGGTAGCTCACCACGCCGGGTTGCGGGTCGACTCCAACGACCACCGCGTTGGTATTCGCCCCGAGCAGCTTCATGCGAAGGGTATCAACGGATCCTGCGTTGGGCTTGCTTGCCGGCGGGTGGGATGCAGGAGTTTGCCGTTCCAGATTCAAGACGGCCTCATTTGAAGTGAGGAAAAGCGAGTAGCCAGAGCCACGGGATAGGAACTGTACCCGCGCGTCGGTCTGGCCAAGGTTCGGTTCGAATGTCAATGGCAAGTCACTGTGGGTAATTGCGCGATGAGGAACAGCAGATTGTTGCTCCCGGGATTGAGCATTTACAACGCAGATCCACAATACTGCGAGGAATAACGACAACACGCGATAAGTGCAAGTTTTCCACTTCATAAATGTTCGTCTCCGTTTCGTTCCCGTTCTTCACATTTCATTGCGGACAGTAATCAAGTGCAGCACTGTCGCGCAGTACCGAAATTGTTCGGGCGGGCTCCGATTGTCTTCCCGGCGCTTGTTTTGTTTTGCTTTGTTTTTCGACTTCCACTATGGAAGCGACGCCAGCCGGAGAAATGACTCACACCAGTGCGGGCGAGAAGCCGGTCGCCCGAACGAGCGAGCCGACATACCAAATCAGCGCGGTTGCCCCGTTCGTCCGGGTACCGCCCCCAACGTATGCCAGAGCAGGCATAAGATGTTCGTCGGGAACTGTAGCACGTACTGTAGCAGTCCGAAAAGCGACGCTTCGCGATCCGCGGGCAAACCGCGGCGAAGTCCCTTTCCAATAACGAGTTACGGCCACCATCAGGTTCCCAGACAATCCTGCCAATGGCAGTCCTAATCGTCTCCAAAGAATGCGCATCTAGGTAGTGCGCGGTAACAGGTCGTCCCCCCCGGCACGTGATTCTGTCGCCGGAAATCCCAGGTAGGGCAAAACGCTCAAGTGCCCGCCAATTAGCGGTTTCTCCGAATTCTCGCGCAGAGCCCTAATTTCAGTCTTTGATTATCGAAATGACAATACCACGCGCCGTCACTGCCTGGTTATGCCGGTTTTGCTTGATGTCCTCACCGCACCGAGGTAAGGGCCAAATGGCTACCGATATTGCCCATTATGAAGACCTAAATAACTGATTTGATTGTGGTTCCAAAGACGACCGAATGGCGCCGACTGAAGGCGCTGGTGCTGGACAGCGTCTCTTCTCCGATAACGAAGCGGGTTTACAACCTGGGGCTGGACGAGTTCATAACCTGGTACGGCCAGGAGTTGCGGCCTGCGGCGGTCTGAGGTGGCGGCGCTGACGATGGGGCACATCCAGCACCGCGACGGCCGGTGGTGCATAATCGATCTCCTCGGCAAGCACGGACGAGTGCGGACCATTCCGATGCCGGTCTGGGTGAAGGTGGCCATTGACGCCTGGACCTTCCGCGCGGGCGTGGTGGACGACTACGTGTTCCGCCCCGTCAACCGCGGCGATCAGGTCGCGGGCGAGGTCCTTTCCGAGAAGGTGGTCTGGCAACTGCTCCGGCTACTACGTCCTGGCGACCGGGAAGGCTTATCAATCAGTTGGATATGCGATATGATCGATGCGGTTCGGATTAGACTTCGAGCTTCCAGGGGGCGCGGTAGTCGACCCTTGTGAAGGGGGCGGCTTCGGGCTGGCGGACGGTGAAGGTCTTCTCGTCGAGGTCCACGCGGGTCTTGGCACGCATGGAAACGTTGGCCAAGAGGCAGGAGGCGGAGGAGCGTACGAGCCGTTCGATCTCGGCGGCGGGGGTTGCGCGAGTCTGGACGCAGTCGAGGAAGTTCTTCCAATGGTCGCTCGGTGCGGGCGGGGTTCCGCGGGGAGCGGCGGGCGGATGGTACTCGACGGGCTCGACCTTAGAGGAGGGGGTGGAAGGCGCCAGCCAGCATCCGCCACGGGTCACGACCACATAGGCGTCGGTACCGAGGACAGCCGAGGCGCCACCCTGGCCGAGCAAGGGGACGGGGCAACTCTGGCGCAGTTCGTAGTCCATGGTGAACTTGGGGTACTGGAAAGAGGCCGACATGGTATCGGCGGTTTGGAGGTTGTCCTGGATCCAGAAGCGGCCGCCTTGGGCGGCGACGGATTGCACGAGCGGTTCGCCCATGAACTGGTGAATGGGATCGATGTAGTGGACGCCCCAGTCGGTCGTCTCGCCGCCGGCGTAATCCCAGAAGTAGCGGAAGGTGGGGTAATTGCGGCCGTCCACGCCCCAGCGATTCTGATTGAAGGGGACCTTGGGGGCGGGGCCGAGCCACATGTCCCAATCGAGTCCGGCGGGGATTGGGCCATCGGGGGGATTGCCTTTGCCGGCTTTGGCCGATAGACCGGTGGACCACGTTTTGCACCAGGTGATCTCACCGAGCAGGCCCCGATCGACGTACTCCTTGGCCTTCAAGAAGGTGGGCATGGTGCGCTGCATGTTGCCGCCCTGGACGATGCGCCGGTACTTACGCGCGGCCGCGACCATGAGGGGTCCTTCGTCGAGCCGCGTGCAGGCGGGCTTTTCGACGTAGACGTCCTTGCCGGCTTTGCAGGCTTCGACGGTCATGTAGGCGTGCCAGTGGTCGGGGGAGCTGATGCAAACGGCGTCGATGGAGCGGTCGGCGAGAAGCTCGCGGAAATCCCTGACGGACCTGGCGTCGGAGGAATACTTGGCGCGCACGGCGGCGGCGGCCTTTTCGAGAGCCGGCTGATAGCAATCGCACAGCGCCACAACCTGCGCCTGGGGGGCGAGGAGGGCGTTGCCGAGGTTGCTGGTTCCCTGCATGCCCAGGCCGATGAAGCCCAGGCTGATGCGGCTGTTGGCGCCCTTGACGTTGCCGGTAAACATGGCAGTGGTGAGCGCGGCGCCGGCGCTTGCCAGGAAATTCCTGCGATCGGTCTGCATTCGGGATGCCCTCCCTCGCGGCAAGCCTATTGTAGCTTGCTCATCACGCGGTCTTTGATCCAGTGCTCATCCCACCACTCGCGGGGGTTGATCTGGACGCCGTCGATTTGCATGCTGAAGTGGACGTGGACGCCGCCGGCGAGGCCGGTTTGGCCGGCGATGCCCATTTTCTGGCCCTTCTTGACCATGTCGCCGGGCTTGACGTCGATTTCGCGGAGGTGGCCGTAGATGGATTGCAGGGAGTAGCCGTGGTCGACCACGATGCAGTTGCCGTAGATGCCCAGGTCGGAGGCCCACACGACGCGGCCGTCGTTGGCGGCGTTGACGGGGGCGTTCTGGGTGTCGGAGAGATCGAAGCCGAGGTGGACCTGCTGGTCGACCTTTTGGCCGTGGTAGATGTAGTTGCGAACGTCGGCGAAATCGGCCTCTTCCTTACCGTAGTGGATGAAGGGGCCGTCCCACAGGACCTTCTCCTCGGTCTTGAGACGGAGGTCGGCAAGCTGGCGGTTGTTGCGGCGGCGGATCTCGCCGTTGATGTAGAGGAAGCGGGCGAGCAGATCTTTGCCGGGAGCGAGCGTGCCGGTGGGATCGACGGAGTTGACGAGCTTCTCCATGAGGGCGTCGTCGATGGGGAAATCGCGGACGCGGAATTTCTTGGGAAAGAGCTTGAACCAGAAATGGGCGGTGGCCTCCGTGCCGGCGGCATTGCGGGCGAAGACCAGGGGGATGGCGTCGGGCGCCAGATCCCAGGGATAGGCGAACATGGCGAAGCGCTGGTTGGGATCGCGGCCGGGCAGGGGGAAGCTGCGAAAACTGTAGCCATCCACTTTGACGCCGGCCTCGTTCCAGGAGCCGCCGGCGGTGAACGTCACCAACTCCATGCCGCCCTGGTTGACGTAGTGCTGCAAGCCGTCGGGGGTGGCGCGGGGGGCGGCGAGGACCACGGTGACGTCACAGGCGGCGGTGGTGAGGGCGGCGCGGAAATCGTTCGAGACCGCCTCTACCACGATCCGCGCGTTGCCCTCTTTTAGATTCGGAACTTTCAGCTTGCCGGCGTCAAAGGCGATGGACTCCGGCGCGACGTGACGGTTCCAGAAGTAGCGGCGAGCCGGCGCGGTCCGCAGGAAGATCTGGTAGCGCGCCCCGTTCTGCTCGAGGTACGCGTCCACGGTGCGCACGCCGTGCGGATTGCTCAACTTCACGGCGACGGGCGTGCTCACGCCGATGGTCTTGACCAGGGGCGTCATCTCCAGCGAGGTAGTGGTGGAGGCGAGGTAAAGGGCGACGATGCCGGCCGCCAGAATCAATATGAGGAAGAGCGCGACGATTTTCACTTTTTCACCCAGGAATCCAGCCAATCGATAAAGGTCTTGTACCAGAGGAGCGTGTTTTGGGGCTTGAGCACCCAGTGGCCCTCGTCGGGGAAGAGGAGGAGCTTGGAGGGGACTTTCTGCATTTGGAGGGCGGTGAACAGTTGCAAGCCCTGAGTGTAGGGGACGCGGAAATCGAGCTCGCCGTGAATGACGAGGGTGGGCGTGTGGAAGTCCTTGGCGTAGGTGGAGGGGGACCACTTGAGGTAGTCGTCACGCTTGTCCCAGGGGGCGCCGCCCATCTCCCAGAGGGGGAACCAGAGTTCCTCGGTGGCGCCGAATTCGCTGATCAGATCGTAGGGGCCGTCGTGGGAAACGAGGGCTTTGAAGCGCTGGGTGTGACCGAGGAGCCAATCGACCATGTAGCCGCCGTAGGAGCCGCCGGCGGCGGAGAGGCGCGCGTCGTCGGCGTAGGGGAGGGCGGCGAGGGCGTTATCGACGACGGTCATAATATCGTCGAAGGCGCGGCCGCCCCAATCGCCATTGATCTCATCGATGAACTTCTGGCCATAGCCGGTGGAGCCGCGGGGGTTGGGCTCGACGACCACGTATCCGGCCGCGGCGAATACCTGCGCGTTCCAGCGGTAGGTCCAGTTATAGCCCCAGGCGCCTTGCGGACCGCCGTGGATGAGCATCAGGACGGGGTACTTGACGCCGGCGCGAAAGCCGTAGGGCTTGACGACGAAATACTGGAGGCGCGAGCCGTCTTTCGAATCGGCCCAGAATTCCTCGAGGGGGGTCAGTTGGCAGGCGTTGAGGGTCTGGTCGTTCAGATGGGTGAGGGCGACGGGGGCGCCGCCGGTGGAAGCGGCGCGATAGATCTCGGTGGGCGAGACGCCGGTCTGCTGGGTGTAGACCATGGTGCGGCCGTCGTGGGTGAACTGGATGTCGTCGAGCTCGCCATCGCCGCTGGCGGCGATACGGATGGCGCCGCCGGCGGCCGGAACCAACTGAATGGCTTGGCGGCCGCGGTCGCCGGTGGTGAAGAAGAGGGTGGCGGAATCGGGACTCCAGGCGAAGCTATTCACCCAGCGGTCCATGTCTCCGGTGGGGCTGACGACTCTGCCGGTGGAGCGCTCGATGGTCACGAGGCGCCAGCGATCGCTCTCATAGCCCGCGCGATTCTGGGCGCGCCAGGCGATGAAGAGGCCGTCGGGCGAATAACGAGGGCTGATGTCGGCGCCCGGCGTGAGAGTGATCTTGCGCGGATCGCCGCCCTTTATAGAGACCACGTACAGGTCCGAATTGGTGCTAGTGGCGGGCACGGGGTCGGCGTTCATGGAGTAGCAGACTTCCTGACCGTCGGGCGAGATGGCGTAATCGTCCGGACCACCGAGGGAAAACGGGGGAACGTCGCGCGGGCCAGGAGTGAGGTCCCTGGGGGCGCCGCCGGCGACGGGAACCACCAGCAGGTGCGTGCGGCGCTGGGTTTGCCAGGCGTCCCAATGGCGGTAGAGCAGGTCGGTGTATTCGCGCGCTTTGACGGGGCTGGCTTTGTCGGCGGCGAGGCGGGCCTGGTTGCAGGCGTCGTCCGCGGCGCAATCGGGGTAGACGTCGCTGGTAAAGAGCAGGTTCTTGCCGTCGGGGGAGAAGAGCACGCCGCCGGCCTCGGTTGCAAGACTGGTGAGCTGCTTGGCGGAGGAGCCGTCGGGGTCCATCAGCCAGATTTGAGCGGCGCCGGAGCGATCCGAGACGTAGGCGATGCGCTTGGAATCGGGCGACCAGCGGGCGCGCTGGTTGGCCTGGCCATCGTGGGTGATCTGGCGGGGGGCGCCGCCGGCGAGGGGCACGATCCAGATCTGTTGGGGCTTCTTGTTGCCGGCGAGGTCCACGGTTTGTAGGCCGAACGTCACCCATTTGCCGTCGGGAGAGAGTTGCGGGTCGGAGATCCGCTTCAACTCCATCATGGCGTTGACGTCGAACGGCCGCTTTTGGGCGAAGAGCGTCGCGGAGCAGATTAGGAGAAGGAGGAAGAACAGCCTGCGGAACATACACTCCGATTGTAACGCGGGGTTGCGCAAGGGCATGGGCGAGTTCCCATAGTGAAGGGGGCGAGGCTCGCGCGCGTCCGGCGCCCGGTGCACTGCGAGGAGGCCTAGCATGAGGACGTACACCGCGGTGGTGGAGCGTTGCGCCGACACCGGTCTGTTTGTGGGCTACGTCCCCGGCTTTCCTGGAGCGCATACGCAAGCGGAAAGCCTGGACGAACTGAATCGGAACCTGCGCGAAGTGATCGACATGCCGATCGAGGACGGCGAACCGGAGCTGGATGCCCAATTCGTGGACACTCAGACGGTGACGGCCGGTTGAAGGTGGGCGAACTCCCAGTTCTCAAGTCGCGGAAGTGATTGCCATCCTGGAGCGGCTTTCGGGAGGCGCGCCAGGGTGGCTCAGATAAGCGATTCCGGCATTCCGACGGCAGAACGACCACTGCGCCGATTCACCAGGGACGCGACATTTCGCCGATGCTGTTGCGGCAGATCGCCAGGGATATGGGAGCGCAAGAAAGGGGACAGACGCATTTATGCGGGCTACTCAGGCGGGGGCGGCAAACGGGGGGGGCCGGCGGCCGACAGGTTCGCCTCTCTTTTCGGCCGGCCGCGCGCCAACACCCGGAGCGTCCTGCCCGTCCGCCGTTCGAGCGCATTGACAAACTCATCCGCGCCCAGAGGTTCGCCCTTGCGGGTCGCGCCACGAACCGCGTCGCATTCGTCGACGGGCATAGCGGCCGAGAGGATCTCCTTCCACTCGGGGTAATCCCACGGGCCCAGAAATGCGGTCCAGCGGCAGTCCAATGCGTCGTCCCGCCAGTCCAGGGTGGCATGCGCGCAGGCGCTAGACCACGGCCAGTCCCAAGCGTGGTGGGCCAAACCAGCGCGCACGGCATTCAGATCCACGTAGCGAAGCGCGCTGAGCAAATGGCGCTCGTCCAACGGGCAGGAGAAGAACCGATTCTGCCAGAGGTGTCCGGTACGGCCGTCGGCGCGGTTGATGGCGAGAGCGTACTCGGAATGCGCGCCGCCAAGGGCGCGGGCGAGCGACTCCTCATGTTCAGGCACGGCCACAAGGTGGACGTGATTGGTCATCAGACAGTAGCCGAGGAGACGGACGCCATGGCGCACGGAGTGGCGGCGGAGCAGATGGAGGTAGAGGCGGCGATCCTCGGCGGACCGAAAGACGGATTGGCGATTGTTCCCACGTTGCGTGACGTGATGGGCCACTCCCGGAACGACAAGGCGCGGACGGCGGGGCATAACATAGGAGTGGCGCGGCGGCGCGGAAGTTCTCAGGATTAATGCGTCTGGGAATAATGGGAATAATGCGTCTGTCCCATTATTTAATTGCGTCTGTCCCCTTTTTGAGGGCTTCGGCTAGGGCGGATTGCTTCTCGGGGGTTAGCTTTTTGCCGTTGGCGGTGACGTAGAAGACGTCGATGGCTTTGTGGGCTTCCGTGTCGATCAGGACGACCTCGATGTTGGCGCCGTGGCTTGAGATGGCGGAGGTCAGGTCGTAGAGCAGGCCGGGACGGTCCTGGGCGACGATTTCGATGAGCGTGGCGGTCTGGCTGGCGTCGGAATTGAAGCTGACCCGGCCGGCGATGCGGGACTTACGGCTGGGCGGGGTGGGTTTGGGGCGGTTGAGCAAGAGCGTGGTCACGTCCATCTTGCCGGCGACGACGCGCTCGGCGGTGGAGCGCAGGCGGTCCACTTCGGTGGGGTTCAACTCGAGGGTGCGCATCGGGTCGGCGAAGGTAAACGTATCGAGGACCATGCCGCGGCGGTTGGCAAAGGCCTCGGCGCGGAGGATGTTGAGGCCGAAGCCGGAGAGGGTTCCGGCGGCGGAGGCGAATAAGCCGGTGCGGTCGGGCGCGGCCAGGATCATGCGCCAGGCGGATTCCTCCCTGCGCACCTCGACGGCCACGCCGCGGGCGCGGGCCTTGGCTTCGAGGGCCGCATGTTCGTCGATTTCGGCTTCGGTGTGAGTGCGCAGGTAGCGCGTGGGGAAGCCCGCCAGGAAGGCGGCGCGCTCGGGCGGGAGAGCGGGGGCGCTCTCAATGCGGTCGGATTCAAGCGAGCGGGTGAGCTCGTTATAAGTACCCAGGTAGAGTTGCCAAAGCTGCTCCGCGCGCCAAGCCGTCATGGCGGTAGGATTGACGGCGGAGATATCGGCGTAAGTCAACAAGGTGAGCGCCTTGAGGCGTTCGACGGTTTGCATCTGGGCGGCCACGTCGCGAATGGTCTGCGGGTCGAAGATGTCGCGCGACTGCATGACGGCGGAAAGGACGAGGTGTTTGGAGATCAGGAAGAGCACGGATTCGCGGTCGGCGGCGGGGGCGCCGAGGCGGCGCATGGCGGCTTCGGCCAAGCGCACGGAGCCATCCACGTGGCCGGCATTGGGGTCGCCCTTGCCGGAATCGTGAAACAGGGCGGCGAACACCAGCGCGCCCAACTGGCCGGCCTCGGCGAGCAGACTGGCGAACGGATCCTGGGGCTTCAAGAGGCGTTCGAGGGCCACAATGGTGTGCTCGTCGACGGTGTAGCGATGGTAGAAATCGCGGATGACCTGGCACTCGATGCTTTTCAGCTCGGGGAAAAAGGCGTACAGCGCGCCGGTTTCGTGCATGGAGCGCAGGGCCATGGCGGCGTACGGAAGGGTAAACATGCGGCACAGCGCGGGCCAGGAGGGCTGCTCTCCGCCGAAGCGAGCTTCGAGGCCGGCGAGATGGGCTTCGATGCGCCGGCCGGTCTCGATGGACGGACGGATGCCGTGGCGCGCGACGAATTCGAACAGGCGCAGGGCGACGTCGGGATCGGCCTCGAGTAATTGGGGCTCGCGGAAATGGGCGCGCTCGCGGCGCACGCCGATGTCGGCATTGCCCAAGCGGGAGCGCCAGTCGCGGAACTGCGCGAAAAGGCCGCTGGTTTGGGCCTCCTGACTCTCGAGTTCGCGGGTAGCGGCGCGATAGATGGCGCGGGACTGGCGGAAATACTCGCGCATCCACTCGGCGGCGCCGCCTTGGCCCCATTGCTCGGCGATGGCGTCCTGGGCGTCGAAGGTGACGATGTTCCGATCGCGGCCGGCTTCGGTGTGCAGCCACCAGCGGATGCGGGCCATGTGCTCGAAGGCGGCAAGCAGCTCCGGGGCCGGCTGGGCGGAGGAGGCGCCGCGCAACTGTTCGAGCCAACAAATCAACTGGAAATCCCGCAGTCCTCCGGGAGTCTCCTTGACGTTGGGCTCCAGGTGGTAGAACGTGCCGGCGTACTTGGCGTGGCGTTCGTGGGTGAGGGCCGCCAGATTGGCCACCAGGGCGTCGCGGTTGGCGTGCACGAAGCGGGGGATCTTCCGGTCCACGGCGTCATAGAGGGCGCGGTCGCCGGCGAGGAAGAAGCGGTCGAGCAGGCTGATGTTGAGTTCGGCGTTGCGGTCGTGGACTTGCAGGCACTCCTCGGGCGTGCGAACCGACTGGCTGACGCGCAATCCGGCGTCCCAGAGGCGCTGGAGGAATGCCGCGAGTTCGGAGCGGTGTTCGAGAGTGGCGCGCTCGGAGGCGAACAGCAGCAGCAGATCGACGTCGGAATAGGGAAACAACTGGCGCCGGCCATACCCGCCGACGGCGAGCAGGGCCAGATCGGGGACGGCGGGGAAGAGCAGGCCGCCGGCAGCCGCGAGTACGGCGCGATCGACCTCGGCGGTGCGCTCCGCCAGTAAGACGCCGGGGTCCAAGCTAGAGGGCCAATTCTCCACGGTCGTCGTTCCGGATGCGAATCGCTTCGGCGACTTCGTAGACGAAGACCTTGCCATCGCCGATCCTGCCGGTGCGCGCGGCGGCGGCGAGGGCCTTGACGACCTCCTGATAACGGGAGTCGGGCAGCACCAACTCGATCTTGACTTTAGGGAGGAGGTCGACGTTGTATTCCTGGCCGCGGTAGACCTCCTTGTGGCCTTTCTGGCGGCCATGCCCCCGGACGTCGCTGATGGTCATGCCATCGATGCCGATGTTCTTGAGCGCCTCCTTGACCTCATCGAGTTTGAACGGCTGGATGACGGCTTCGATCTTCTTCATGTCTTTAGCCTACCCTCTTCGGATTCGGACCTACCCTTCGAGAGTATAACCCTCCTCGCCATGCATGCTGAGATCGAGGCCTTCGATTTCCTGTTCCCTAGAGGCGCGGACGCCGACGAGGACGTCGCAGATCTTCAGGATGATCAGGGTGCCCACGATGGCCAGGAGCCAGGCGATGGCGCAGCCAATGGCCTGGTTGAGAATCTGGCCGGCGTGGCCATCGACGAGGCCTAGCGGCAAGGTGCGGCCGGCCGAATCCTTGAAGCCGTCGTTGACCAGGCAGGTGGCGAAGACTCCGGTGAGGAGCGCGCCGAGGGTGCCGCCGGCGCCATGCACTCCGAAGGCATCGAGGGCATCGTCGTAACCGAAAATATGCTTCACCTTACCGACCATGAAATAGCACATGACGCCGGCGCACAATCCGATGAGCAACGCCGGGAACGGTTGCACGAAGCCGGAAGCGGGAGTGATGGCCACCAAGCCGGCGACGGCGCCGGAGATGCCGCCCAGCATACTGGGCTTGCCGCTGTGGATCCACTCGGCGGCGATCCATCCGAGGGCGGCGGCGGCGGCTCCGAAATGGGTGGCGACAAACGCGCTGGTAGCGAGGCCGGAGGCGGCCAGGGCGCTGCCGGCGTTGAAGCCGAACCAACCCACCCACAGCAGGCACGCGCCGATGACGCTGATCACCAAGTTATGCGGCTTTATCGGCTCGCTGGGATAACCGACGCGCTTCCCGAGGTAGAGGGCGCACACCAGGGCGGAGACGCCGGAGGTGATGTGGACGACGGTGCCGCCGGCGAAATCGAGACAGGGAATCACGCCGCCGGAGGCGTTGAGCAGGCCGCCCTTGCCCCACACCATATGGGCCATGGGGAAGTAGACGAACAGGGTCCAAAGCACGGTAAAGAGCAGCATGGCGCTAAACTTCATGCGCTCGGCGTAGGCGCCGGAGATCAAGGCCGGGGTGATGATGGCGAACATCAACTGGTAGATCATGAAGGTCTGGTGCGGGATGGTGGGAGCGTAATCCGGGTTAGGCGCGCTGCCCACGTGGCTGAGGAAGGCGAAATGCAGGTTGCCAACGACGGGACCGGAACCGCCGAAGGCCAGGCTATAGCCCACAACGGCCCAGATGACGGTTACCACGGCCATGAGGATGAAGCTGTGCATCATGGAGGCGAGCACGTTCTTGCGGCGCACCAGCCCGCCGTAGAACAGGGCGAGACCGGGGCCTGTCATCATCAAGACCAGCGCGGCGCTGACCAGCATCCAAGCGTTGTCTCCGGCGCTCTGAGCGGACTTAGCGGCGGCTTCGACGGCCGTCAAACGCGATTCGATATTGGGCGCCGCCGCCGACAACGCGAGGGGGGCGGAAAGGAGCGCTAGCGCTCGCAGACATAGCGATGATTTCATCTTGGAATCCGGCCCAAACGTGGGACCAATGACATTGTCGCGTATGGCTTTGGATCTCACAGACGGAAGTTTCTATGGGGGGCATCGGAAAAACTTATTTGCGCCTTACGCTACAATGCCATCCAGGAGATGACGACGGCCCTGGTGAAATCCCCCGCGATCGATCCGCGGTATGCCTGTTTCAAGCTGGCGATTCGCGAATCGAAGATACATCGGCGCGGGGTGTATGCGCTGGAGCGGATTCCGGCGCGGCGCAAGGTGATTGAATACACTGGGGAACGGATCGGCCGGCGCGAGACGAAGCGGCGCGGCCAAGGTCCGCTGACGTATCTGTTCACGCTGGACGATTACTGGACCATCGACGGCGCGGTAGGCGGCAGCGGGGCTGAGATCATCAACCACAGTTGCGACCCCAACCTGGTGAGCAGCATCCGGCAGGGCCACATCCTCTACATCAGCAGGCGCTTGATCGAGCCGGGCGAGGAGTTGACGGTGGACTACCGGTTCTCGGCGAAGATCGAGACGGTGCGCTGCCGGTGCGGGGCGGCGAAGTGCCGGGGCGCGATCAATTTGAGGTAGAAGAAGCCTTCAGCCTTCAGCCTTCAGCCTTCAGCTTTAGGAAAACCGCCGGCCTCCGGCCGGACGACTGAACGCCGATGGCTTGATTTTAGAATTTCAACTCGATGCGGATGGCGTGGGATGGGGTGGCGCCTGTGTTCTTCAGCGAATGCACGATGGCTTCGGACCAGGCGGCGGTGTTGGCTTTGCGCGAGGAGACGGTAGTCTTTCCATCGTCGGTGGTCTGCTGGAGCGTGTAATCGGTGAGGTAGACCACCACGCTGTGGCGGTGCCGGTGGAGAGGTTCGGAGGCGCCGGCGGGGATGCTGTCGTCGATGACGCGAACGAAGGCGTTTTCGAGGATCAGATGCTGGGTATCGGCGCAAACCGTCAGGGAATCGAGCGGGTCGGGGGCGGTCTGCGGCCGGGCGATGCAGGCGGCCGCGAGGCAGACCGCGCCGGCGAGGCACAACTTGAGCTTCGTGGTCATGGCAGTTCAGAGTATATCTCATCGGCGGGCGCCGGCTTGCCGTATCATTTGGATGATGCCAAGACACACGGCGCCCCACCTTATTTTTCTGACGCTTGCCGGGATGCGGCTGCTCTCCGCGCAGGCTGCATTGCCGGCGGAGTGGATCGACTCCGACACCGGCCATCGGGTGATTCGACTGTCGCGCGAGCCGAACACGGCATCGCTGTACTTTCACCAGAACGCGTACTCGGCGGACGGAAAGAAGCTGGTGGTCACGAATCCGCGCGGCATCGCCACCATCAATCTGGCGACGCGCGAGACGGACCAGGTGGTGGAAGGCCGCGTGAACATTCTGGTGACGGGCCACAAGACGGGGCAGGTTTACTACACGAGGGACGGCGCGATCTTCGCGACGGATCTGGACACGCACGCCACGCGGGAGGTGGCGAAGATTCCGGCGCAAGCGGGGCGAGGGGGCGCCATCGCGGTCAACGCGGACGAGACCATGCTGGTGGGCATTGCGGCCGATCCCGAGGGGAAGACCGTACGGCGCACTCCGCCGCCCGGCGGGGATGGCGGAAGCCTGGAGGCGAACTGGGCGGCGGGCACGCCGAAGATGCTCTATACGATCGACATCAAGACGGGAGCGTTCCGGAAGATTTACGCGGAGAACGATTGGACCAACCATCTCCAGATGTCGCCCACGGACCCCAATCTGATCATGTTCTGCCATGAAGGGCCATGGCATTATAACGACCGAATCTGGACGATCCGCACGGATGGCGCGGGGCTGCGGCTGATGCACGAGCGGACCATGAACATGGAAATCGCGGGGCACGAGTTTTTCAGCGCTGACGGAAAGACCGTGTGGTACGACTTGCAGACGCCCCGGAGCGCGGTTTTCTGGCTGGCGGGCGTGGAACTGGCCAACGGACATCGCACGTGGTATCACCTGGAGCGGAACGAATGGTCGGTGCATTTCAACGTTTCGGCGGACGGGAAGCTGTTCGCGGGCGACGGGGGCGGGCCGAACAGCGTGGCGGCGATGTCGGCGGACAACCAGAGGCTGGTTCCAGCGGGCAACGGGCAGTGGATTTACCTGTTCCGGCCGGTGATGGTCAAGGGAAGCTCCTACCGCGACAAGAAGGACCTGATCGACGTGGGATATTTCAAATCCGAGCGGCTGGTGAATCTGGCGAAGCACGATTACGGGCTGGAGCCGAACGTCACGTTTTCCCCGGACATGAAATGGGTGGTGTTCCGGTCGAATATGCAGGGGCCGACGCAGGTCTTCGCGGTGGAGATTGCGAAGCCGTGAATGCGGCTCATGTTAGAATCCAAGACAACCGGCCTTTGGAGGACTGATGAAGAACATTCTCTTGACGCTGCTGCTGGCGGTGGTTGCGCAGCCGTTGCTGGCCCAGGGAGCGCCGCCGCAGGGGGCTCCCGACCAGCCTTACACGCTCGAGTACTACTACAAAGTGCAATGGGGGCATCAGCAGGAGTTCCTGCAACTCTTTCTGAAGAACCACTACCCGCTGCTCTTGAAGAACGTGGACAGCGGCCGCATGCTCGGGGTGAAGATCGAGACGCCGGCCAACCACATGACCGAGGATCAGCGGTGGGACTATCGGGTGACGATCCGCTTCAAGAATTCGACCCTGGCGACTACGGCGAATCCCGATGAAGACCGCCTCATCAAGCAACTGTGGCCGGACCAGGCGGTTTACCAGCGGGAGGAACAGCGGCGGTTCGAGATCCTGCTGGCGCACTGGGACTTGCCGGTGACGGATATTACGCCGGCGAGACGGCCCTAGTCCGAGTCTTTCAGAGGATCTCCGGGGGCGGGCATGGCAGGCGGGGGCGCCTGCGCCACGCAGGTGTATACTCTGCTTAGTAACTTGTCTGGCGGGCCTCGTGGTGCACAACCCGCGCGCAACCGCTCGCGTATTCGGAGTGCGTTGACTCTGCCCAGGCTGCGCAGGCTGTCGCAGGCGCTCTTTCTCGGCCTGTTTCTGGCGCTTCTCCTCAAGACGGAGTTTCCCGGTTCCTTGCCGCCGGGCCAGCTCGATTTCCGATTGCGGTATCCGGCGCGTGCCTTCTTCGAGGCCGACCCGCTGGTTGCCCTTGCCAATGCGCTGGCCACGCACGCGCTCTATCGCGGATTGCTGTGGAGTCTGGCGATCCTGATTCCGACGCTATTCCTGGGGCGGTTCTTCTGCGGCTGGATTTGCCCGTTGGGGACGATGAACCACATGGTCTCGACCGTCCGGTGGCAGGGAAAACTTGGCCGGCAGGGCATCGCATCCAACCGTTACAAGCCATGGCATAGCCTCAAGTACTATGTGCTATTCGCTTTGCTGGCGGCGGCGTTTTTGGGCAGCGCGCTGGCGGGACTCTTGGATCCGATGGCGCTGGCGGTGCGGTCGCTGGGGCTTTCGATTCTGCCGGCGTGGAACTACGCCCTGAACGCGGCGATGCTTGCCGGCGTCAAGCAAACGCACTTCCGGCAGGCCTTTCCGTTGGGGGCGATCTTGCTTGTCATCCTGGCGCTCAACCTGCGGATCACGCGCTTCTGGTGCCGCGCGGCGTGCCCGCTGGGAGCGCTGTTGGGGGTGGCGTCGCGCTGGTCCATTTTGGGACTGGAGAAGCACCCGGCGCATTGCGAGGATTGCAATCGATGCCTGCTGCATTGCCAGGGCGGGGACGATCCGGTTCCAGGCGCGCGATGGCGCAAAGCCGAATGCCATCTGTGCATGAACTGCGTGGCGGATTGCCCGGAGAGCGGGATTCGATTCCGCTTTTTTCCGGCGGCGGCCAGCCCGCATACGGTGGAGGGCGCGGACCTTGACCGGCGCAAAGTGCTGACTGGGCTGGCGGCCGGCGCGGCGGCGGTCCCGCTGTTGCGCGCCAACACGGGCCTGGCGGCTGAAGCGCACGAACGGCTGATACGGCCCCCGGCGGCGTGGGACGAGAGCGAATTCCTGGCGCGCTGCATCCGCTGCGGCGAGTGCATGAAGGTATGTCCGAACAACGCCTTGCATCCGGCGCTGACCGAGGCGGGATGGGAGGGCCTCTGGACGCCGGTGCTGGCGCCTCGCGTGGGGTATTGCGAGCCCAGTTGCACGCTCTGCGGCCAGGTCTGCCCGACCGGCGCGATCCGGCGGTTCACGTCCCAGGAGAAGGGTTGGGTGGGGGCGGACGGCCCGCCGATCCGCCTGGGCACGGCGTTCTACGACCGGGGCCGCTGTCTGCCCTGGGCCATGGCCACCGACTGCATGGTGTGCGAGGAGTGGTGCCCGGTCTCGCCCAAGGCGGTCTACCTGCAAACCGCCGAGGTGGCCGATGCGGCGGGGAACAAGCGGCAGGTGCGGCAGCCGTACATCGACCCGCGGCGCTGCGTGGGCTGCGGCGCGTGCGAGTACGCGTGCCCGGTGCGGGACCGCCCGGCCGTGTACGTCACCAGCACCGGGGAGAGCCGCTCGAAGACCAACCAAATGCTGCTGGGGCGGGCGAAGAAACCCGAGCCGCGGTTCCCGGAGAGCGGCGAGGTTCCCGGCTGGACGAAGGCGGGCGAGACGCGCCAATTCGAGGCAGCCGATCTTTGGAAGTATGTGGATGGCGACGCGGAGCGGTACCTGCGGGCGGGCGTCCGGCGCACGCTCACGGCGAACTACCGGTATGGGGATGGCGTGGAAGCGGTGGCGGACATCTACATGATGGAAGCGGCGGGGGGCGCCGCGGCGATCTTCGAAGGCGAGTCATCCGCCGGGAGCCGGCCGGTAGCGTTGGGGGAGGCGGGCAGGAGCTATGGCCAGAGCGTGACGTTTCGCCAAGGCGCTTGCTTCGTCCGCCTGGTGGCCTACGAGGATACGCCGCGGACGGAGGCGGCGCTGGTGAGTTTGGGGCAGGCTATTGGGGCAAGGCTGGGACGGGAATGACGCCGGCGCCGGAGTTCCACGCGGCGCCGCCTCCTATGATCGAGGCCCAAAGCTGCACCCATCCCGTCAACGACTCCGCCCACCCTTCCGCCCCGGACCGTAGCCGCTGCGCGCGGCCGGTTGGTGCGCGGGCTGGGCTGGCGAGGAACGGAGGGCGGCCGCGGAAAGAATCCGGTCCCGGAACTCGCTGTTGAGCCAGATGGCGATCAGCAGGGGAGCGGCGTAGGGCAGCAGGCTTTCACCCAGGTAGCTCGCCAGATCCAGTGCGAACCGCGCGGCGGCGCCCGGGACGAATTGCGCCAAGTCGTTAGTGCCCTTGACAAAAAAAAGGAGCAGGGACACGAAGCCGATGGCCGCCGCCAGCGCACTGCCACCGAGGGCCGCACGGAGCCGGCTTTTCCGCGGGGGAGCAGCCAACAGGATCGACCAGTATAGCGGCAGGGAGAGAGAGAACAACGATAGGCTCGTCCGGGCGCAAACCACCTGCTTGGAACTGATGCGCCAGGGGACCTTAGCCGCTGCGTCCGGTAGACCGCGCATGGCCTCCTGTATGGCGTTCTGCAGAGGCGCGCTTGCGGCGCCGGGCGGCGCCGCGAAGGACCATTGTCCGTCCGGCCCGGTGAGGATTCGGGTCTCCTGGCCGCAACCTGGCAGCAAACGCAGCGCGAATTCCGTCGGCGCCCGCATCACCGCCAGCACCGGGGTGAGCAGGAGCCACCACCAGACAGCCAATATGGCGGTCGCCAGGATCGAGGCGCGCGCCAGGAATCGCAGTTGAGGGCTAGGCGGCATGGGCGTGCAGGATCGGGCCCGGCTTCCTTATCAACCAGACCCACGTCCAAAACACGACGAGAGCATCAATCGTAATAAGACTCTCCCACAGATAGACGTGCGCGAAGTCAAAGACGTCCCTGTTCCACCGGCCTAAGTAGAACAGGCTGATTATGCGGATGAGGTTGACCGCATGGATGGCCGCTCCCCCGCCCGCCAGTCCCTTGGCTCGTTGCGGCCAGGTAGCCGGGAAACTGAGGACGGCAGCCCACAACAGCACCGTCACGTGCGCTGCGTTGCAGCCGGCCACCACCATCAGCGCGAAGCTGTTGTCGGGAGTTCGCAGGATAGCCCCTTCCGCAATGGCCTGGCCGCCGAAGGCGCGGATCAGTCTCGCGCAGACGGTGACAAGGGCCCCGGTCATGACGCTCAGAACGCTCTGCGCGAAGGACGCCTTCAGGACCGTGAAACCAGACAGCAGGTACACCGGGAACAGGATCAGAAACCGCCGCATCGGATGCCGAGGCTTGGCGGGCGGCTGGGGCGAGAGATGCCGGCCACGGAATGATCGCCTGGGAATGGCCATTGGATTTGAGCATTATGGCATGTTTCAGCGCGATCCTGAAGCGGCGAACCCGCCTCAGGGCAGAGGCGCCGATCCACGATTCCGGCAACGCGAGCGGCCTCCTCAATATTCCGCTGAGACAGTAGCGCAGCGGTACGCTGATCGCCCGCTATGAATGCCTGGTGGGCGAGGTAAAGGCCAGGACCGCCAAAGGCCGCGCCGGAGCGGGCTGGTTGTAAGAATCAAGGCCCACTAGGAACCCATCCTCTTCAAATGGCCAAAATCCACCGGTTTCAGTACCGTTGAAGGCAACTTGCCCCCCCAACCCGAGGACTTTGGTCGTCTTGGATAGGGTCGTGAAGGGTGGGAGATCTCGTTCTCTGCCAGTCGCGCGCTAAAAACAAACGACTTAACCATACCAGGACTATTCCGCCTATCCTATCTTGGACAACAATGATCTATTCTCAAATCAAACATTGAAAAGCTAAGATTAAACCGTGTATAATCTATACTCAAGGCTTTGAAATGTAGGCGGTCGATGAAAGGAGCGTGTTGTGAAGCGACTTTGCGTGTTTCTTTTTGGGTGCGTGACGTTTCATGTTTGCCTGCAAGCGGCCCAATTGCCCGTGACCCTGAACTCGGACGTCGGTTTCGCTGTTTTAGCCAGCTCCAGTGTTACGAACACCGGCGCTACTGTCGTCAATGGAAACGTCGGGGTAAGCCCGGGTACCTCTGTGAGCGGATTCCTGCCCGGACGTGTCGCGGGGGGGTGGGGGATATACAACGCGACACCCGGCGCCGCTGCCACGGCGCAAAGCGACTTGACGACGGCATATAACGATGCAGCGGGGCGAACGGCAGTGCCATCCGCTGTCGGTAACGTGGCCGGTGACATCGGTGGCCAAACCCTGACGCCTGGCCTGTACAACTCCACGTCTTCGCTGGGAATAAGCGGCACTCTTACGCTCAACGGTTCAGCGACTAGCGTCTTTATCTTCCAGATTGGGAGTACACTGATTACGGCCAACGGCAGTTCAGTGGTCCTCGAGGGCGGCGTGACCGCAGCCAACGTCTTTTGGCAGGTCGGCAGTTCAGCGACTCTCGGGACGGGTTCTACCTTCAACGGAACCATCATGGCCTTAGCCTCCGTCACGATTAATACCGGCGCAACGCTGAATGGCAGGGCTTTGGCATCGAACGGGGCGGTCACAATGGATACCAATCCGATCGCCGAGCCCGGACCGCCGATCACGGCCCCGGTGGACATTCCGACGCTCTCGACCTGGGGCTTGGCCGTGCTCGCGCTATTGCTATTGCTGGCAGGGTGGTGGTCGCTGAGATTCAGCCGAGAGGCGCACCCTTAGCTTTCCCCCGGACTGCAATGCTGCAAAGCGGTTATCGGGCGATCGCCGACTTTGGATACGGACGCACCCGCTAGCGTGAGCAGCGGACGCAACTCCCCACCGACTGGCGGCTGCGGCGTCCCGCCGGCGAGGAACAGCAAGAACGGGAAAAGCCGACGCATTTCAGGCAAGGCTGGCGCGCCACAGGCTAGAATCGTGACATGGTGCGCATCGGGACTTTGAGTTATTGGCGGCGGCGGACTTGGAGGCGGCGAATCGGGCTGAGCGCGGGCCTGCTGGCGGTGCTCGGAGGCATCCCGGCGGGGCGACGGCTGAGCGCGCAGCAGCAAGGCGGCGGCGACATCCCCCCGAACTTCGCCGTTCCCACAACGGGCTTCGACTACGTCAAGCGCGAGGCGATGATCCCCATGCGGGATGGGGTCAAGCTGCACACCGTGATTGTCGTGCCGAAGGATGCGAGGAATGCGCCGATCCTGCTGACGCGGACGCCGTATGAGGCGTCCAAGCGAACGGCCCGCAACAACAGTCCGCACATGCTCGCGACCCTGCCGCAGGGGGACGAGGTCTTCGTGGCGGGCGGCTACATCCGGGTCTTCCAGGACGTGCGCGGGAAGTATGGATCGGAGGGGGACTACCTGATGACGCGGCCGGTGCGCGGTCCGCTGAACCCCACGGAGGTGGATCACGCGACGGACGCTTACGACACGATCGACTGGCTGGTGAAGAACACGCCGGAATCGAATGGGCGCGTCGGCATGCTCGGCTCCTCGTACGAAGGGTTTACGGTGGTGATGGCGTTGCTCGACCCGCACCCGGCGTTGAAAGTGGCCGCGCCGGAAAGCCCGATGGTAGACGGCTGGATGGGGGACGATTGGTTTCACTACGGCGCCTTCCGCCAGATCAACCTGGACTACTTCGCGGAACAGACCACCAAGCGGGACGAGGGCGACGGGGTGGCGCGCGGCGCGTTCGACGACTACCAGGAATTCCGCAACGCCGGATCGGCCGGCGATTACGTCCGCGCCCACGGCCTGGACCAACTCCCGTGGGTGCAAAAGACGCTGGCGCACCCGGCCTACGATGCCTTCTGGCAGGGCCAGGCGCTCGACCGGCTGGTGGCGCAGCGCCCCTCGCGGGTGCCCACGATGTGGATTCAAGGCCTGTGGGACCAGGAGGACATGTGGGGCGCGGTTCACTGCTACATGGCTCTCAAGGCCAAGGGGCAGGCCGACCACAACTATCTGGTGATGGGTCCGTGGCGGCATAGCCAGGTGAACTACGACGGGTACAACCTGGGGCCGTTGAAATGGGACGGCGACACGGCCCTCGAATTCCGCCGCGACGTGTTGAAGCCGTTCTTCGACCAGTACTTGAAGGATGATGCGCCGCGGGTGGAGACGCCGCCGGTGCTGATCTACAACACGGGCGAGAACCACTGGGACCGTTTGAAGAACTGGCCGCCGGCGTGCGAGCAAGGGTGCGCCGCGCCCTTGAAGCCGCTCTATTTGCAGGCGGACTTCGGGTTGAGCTTCAACAAGCCGGCGGCGCCGGGAGCGGCGGCGGACGCGTATGTCTCCGACCCCGCCAAGCCCGTTCCGTACTTGCCGCGCCCGGTGCGCTTTGCCGATGAGGACCGCTGGAAGACGTGGCTGGTTTCCGACCAGCGCGCGGTGGAGGACCGGACCGACGTGTTGGTCTACCAGACGCCCGCGCTGACGGCGCCGGTGCATATTGGCGGCGCGCCGATCGCCGACCTCTACGCGGCCACCACCGGCACGGACGCCGACTGGGTGGTGAAGCTGATCGACGTCTATCCCGACGAAGTTCCGAGCCAGCCCGGAATGGGCGGGTATGAGCTGGCGGTGTCGATGGACATTTTCCGGGGGCGATACCGCGAGAGCTTCGAGCGGCCGTCGGCTATACCGGCGGGAAAGACGGAGCATTATCGCTTCGCGCTGCCGACCACCGATCACGTGTTCCTGCCGGGGCACCGAATCATGGTGCAGATTCAATCGAGCTGGTTTCCGCTTTACGACCGCAACCCGCAGACGTATGTCGAGAACATCTTTTTCGCCAAGCCGGGGGACTACGTGAAGGCGACGCAGACGGTGTTCCGGTGGGGGGATCAGGCCAGCGCGGTGTGGCTGCCGGTGGCGCCGTAGGGGGGGCGGGGATTATGGCCTGCATTCTTCGACCCGATCGTTCTCGCCGCCCGGAAGGCAGGCCAGGAGGCCC
>Ga0182027_10000849_pt1 | contig 51766 bp, 40 predicted proteins | sample 712E1DmetaG_FD_121300 | JGI IMG/M metagenome (GOLD analysis project Ga0182027, IMG submission 121300) | Permafrost microbial communities from Stordalen Mire, Sweden - 712E1D metaG (Illumina Assembly) | ecosystem: Environmental > Terrestrial > Soil > Wetlands > Permafrost | place: Sweden...
ATTTCAAGAAACAAGAAAAAGGAACATCAATGGCAGAACAAGGAACAGTGAAGTGGTTTAACGACGCCAAGGGCTACGGCTTTATCAGCCGTCAAAATGGCGAAGACGTTTTCGTGCATTTCTCAGCTATTCAAGCAGGCGGCTTCAAGAGCCTGCAAGAAGGCCAAACCGTGCAGTTCGACGTGACCAAAGGCCCCAAAGGCTGGCAGGCGGAGAACGTTACCGCTGTCTAGGGGAACGACGCTTAGCGTCATTAAGTGCCCGGGATTCGCAAGAATCCCGGGCATTTTCGCGTCTGGGTTCTGTTCCAAAACTCCGCTAATTCACCATCTGCGTCAGCGCAGCCGAACTAATGGTAAAGCTGGTGCTGCCGTTGTATGTCGCCGTGATGCCATGCGCGCCCGACGCCAGCTTCGAGGTTGTGAACTTTGCCGCCCCTGCGCTGACCCTTTCCGTTGCCAGAATCGTCGTCCCATCCACGAAGGTCACCGTCCCGGTCGGCGTGCCGGTAAACTGCGGCGCCACGGTTGCCGTGAAGGTCACCGCCTGTCCGGCGGTCGATGGGTTCAGCGATGACACGAGTGTGGTCGTGCTCGTAGCCTTGTTCACTGCCTGCGCCGCAGCGGGTGACGTGCCGGCGGCAAAGTTCGAGTCGCCCCCGTACACCACAGTAACTGCATCCGTCCCCACCGCAAGCGTAGAGGTCGTGAAGATCGCCGCGCCGCTGCTCAGGCTCGCTGTCCCCAGCACCGCCGCGCCATGCTTGAACGTGACCTTCTCTCCATCTGGCGGATTGCCGACCGATGAAGTGACCGTCGCAACCAGGTATACGGTCTGGCCATAGGCAGACGGATTCGGGGAAGGCGTAATGGTCACAATCGGGGTGGCCTTCACAAGTTGACTCAGCGGCGCGGAAGTACTCCCACCATAGTTCGTATCCCCTCCGTAGACCGCCGTGACCGTGTCAGAACCCGCCGGCAATGCCGTTGTGTTGCATTTCGCAGTGCCTCCGCTAACACCGACGGTCGCCAGCGCCATCGCGCCATTGTAGAAAGTAACCTTGCCGGTTGGAGTTCCTGTCCCCGACTTTGGAGAAACCGTAGCCGTGAACAAGACAGCCTTGCCCGCTTGCGACGGATTGGCGGAAGACGTGAGCGAAGTCGTAGTTGCAATAACCGTGGCGTTCTGCACTAACTGCGAGACCGGCATCGACGTGCTGCCAGCAAAATCTACGTTACCGCTGTAGACCGCCGTGATCGAGTGCGTGCCCACAGCCAGTGTGGATGTTGTCAGGCTCGCTACGTTGCCCGACACGGCGACGGTCGCCAAAGTCGCACTTCCATTCTTGAATGTTACCGTCCCGGCGGCCTTCCCTCCAACCTGCGGGTAGATGGTGGCAGTGAAGGTCACCGCTTGTCCGGAAATTGAAGGATTCACTGACGACCACAACGCAGTGGTCGTGGCTTGCGAACTCGGTAGCCCAGTGCCTTGCAGTGCGATGCTCTGACTGGCATAGGGCGCGAAGTTGAGCGCGTTATCGGTAAATGTTGCCTCCGCCGTGAAAGCGCCGACGCTCTGGGGCTCGAAGCTGATACTGAGTACGCAAGCTGCTGCCGGCGCCAGCGCGAAGCTGCTGGTGCAATCTGCCGGGTTGCCCGGGCCCGCCACCTGGACAAAATTCGCCCCTATGCTCAAACCGGGCGTAACGGCATTCAGCGGCTGGTTGCCGATGTTTTGCAGCGCCACCAGATACGGGCTGTCACTGCTTGTGGTGCCTACGGGAGTGGACGCAAAGCTCAAAGTCGGTGCTTGCGAGCGTAGCAACTTCACCGCGTGGTTGCCGGTACCTTGCTGGGTGAAGTAGACATCGCCCGCTGCGTCCACCGCCACACCGCTCGGGTAGCTCAGCCCAACGAGCATAATAAACGTGCGGCCTCCACCAACACGAACCAGTCGGTTGTTGCCACTATCCGCGATATAAACATCGCCCGCTGCATCTACGGCTACAGATGTCGGGGTACTTAAGCCGATGCCCAATGTGGTCTGGGCGCCGCCATTGGCCGGAACTTCCACTACCCGGTTATTGCCACTATCCGCGATGAAGACATTCCCCGCTCCATCCACCGCCACATTCCTGGGGGCAAAAAGCCCACTACCCACCGTGGTCTGGGTGCCATACACCCCGTTGGCACCGGCCGGAACCTCCAACACCCGGCTGTTGCCACTATCCGCGATGAAGATGTCTCCCATTCCATCCACCGTCACACCGAACACGTTACTCAGCCCGCTGCCCACCGTGACTTGGCAGATATCGGTGGTACAACCCACCGGAACCTCCACCACCCGGCTGTTGCCTTCATCGGCGATGAAGACATCGCCCGCTCCATCCACCGCCACACCGGTTGGATCACTGAGTCCGGTCCCCACCGTGATCTGGGCGCCGCCATCGGTCCGAACCTCCACCACCCGGTTGTTGTAGGCATCCGCGATGAAAACATCGCCTTCTCCATCTACCGCCAAACCATACGGGGCATTCAGTTCAATGGCCGGCACCGCCGTCTGCGTGCCCGGTCCAAATGCGACTGCTGGCCCCTCCCCAACACCGTGAATCATGGTCGTAACCAGCACGTTGCCCGAGGAATCGGTGAGTTGCACCGCGCCCATACGCACTCCCGGAGCGAGCGGCGTAAAGGTGACGTTTACCGTGCAGGTGCTTCCCGTGGAGAACGTACCCACGCAATTGTTGTCGCTGTTGATCGTGAAGTCGAGTGCGGGCGCACCTTGGGTGACTACTTTGGTTGTGCTAATGGTCGTGGTCGCGACAACGCTGTAGCTCAACGGGACGGTCACGCTGCAGGGTTGCGGAGCGGTCTGTCCCCCGGGGCAAACGTTCACGCTGCCGAAATCGACCGGACCGCGACGAACCTTAATCACCTGGTTGCCCTCGATGATGAAGACGTCACCCACTCCATCCACTGCCACATCTCTCGGGTTATACGGTCCGATGTACATCGTGATCTGGGTGCCTCCTCCGGCCGGAACCTCCACCACCCGGTTGTTCCCGGAATCCGCGATGAAGACGTCGCCCGCTCCATCCACCGCCACACCGTACGGACTGTTCAGCCCGCTGCCCACTGTGGTCTGGGCGCCGCCACCCGCCGGAACCTTCACCACCCGGTTGTTGCCGGTATCCGCGATGAAGACATCGCCCGCTCCATCCACCGCCACGCTAAACGGGGAATTCAGCCCGCTGCCTACCGTGATCTGGGAACCGCCGCCGGCCGGTACCTCCACTACCCGGTTACCGGTCCCATCGGCGATGAAGACATCGCCCGCTCCATCCACCGCCACTTCGACCGCGTTCAGCCCGCTGGCGACCGTGGTCTGGGCGCCTCCACCGGCCGGAACCTCCACCACCTCATTCATTTCCGCGATGAAGACATCGCCCGCTCCATCCACCGCCACACCTAGCGGGTAGGACACTAAGTTGGCCGGCACCACGGTCTGTGGGCCACCACCCGCCGGAACCTCCACCACCCGTCGGTTCCCGGAATCCGCGATGAAGACATCGCCCGCTCCATCCACTGCGACACTCTGGGCGCCATTTATTCCGATGGCCGGTACCGTCGTCTGGGCCCCGCCGAAGATAACGCTTTGGGCGTGAGCCGGGCGAGAAATGGCTCCAAGGAAGAGAAGAACGGCGAGAAGAACCAATAACGACGCATGACGTTTCGAAGGCATATGATTTTCTCCCGAGAAAATTTGGACACGAGATTAGCGCCTGCGATGGTACGGATCGCCGCTAGCCATGGGGAAGGTCATACTGCAGAGTTTTTTCTGCAGCAGGCGGCGGCAAACGCAGGGTTCGGACGAACAGGGCTTGTTTATACGTGTGAGAACACTGCGTCAAGGACATCCATCACAGTCAGGTGTGATCGCAACGACGGTTCTGAGACGGTTCCTGCCGTAATCATTTAAATCCGGAGGGACCCCGTCCAAGCGATGCGTGGGCGGGGCCTTCGACTTTTTCATAACCGGCAGGCGGGCGGCCATTGCCCCTACAAGCGGTCAGGCGTATACATTTTCTGCCGTACATTTCTTGTAGGAGAGACATACATCTATGAAATCTGTGGCGTTTGTGGCTTTGCTATCCCTTGCTCTTGCTCTGCCGTCGTTCGGCAAGACCTCCAAGAATACCTATCCCGCTTCTTGTGGCGATTTGTGGGTTGCGGTCAAAGACGTCCTTAGCAATGCGGAGAACTACAACGTCGAAGAGAGTAACGACACCCTGATGGCTGCTACCTACAAGGTGAAGCACGCCGCTCATGTCACCGTTAGCGGAGCGGTCCTGCAGCGCGCCAACCACGTCGCCCTGGTATCGAAGGGCGCGGAGTGTGAGATGCAAGTCAAGTCGAACTATAGCGGATTTGAGCACGACGACAGTGGTGACTTCCGGAAGCGCGTGGAGGAATCCTTTGCCAAGCTGAAGGCGTCGAAGCCTGCCGAGCCCGCGAAACCGGCGGACGCCCCCAAGTAGTTTGGGACCGGCGGGTGGCCGGAGGTCTCTGTGCGTACATTTATTATCAGTACAAAATGTTCCACGGGGGAACATTGTACGTACACCTGAGCCGCTCCTAGACCGGAATCGACCCCTTAAACAGCCAGACCAAATCGATGATCAGGATAATCACCACCATCAGCTCCAGCACAAATGCCCGGCTCTGATGGAACTGCTCGACCATGAAGCGGTAAAGTTCTTCGGCGGTGTGAACTTTCTCGTTGACCAGGTTCTTGTAATCAGTGACGCCGATCTTGTTCGCGGCAACTTTATAGAGGCGAGCCGAGAACATGTCGCTCAGGAACTTGATCGCGTTGTCGGCGCGCTCGGTCAGTTCCCCGACATCGAGCAGCACCGTGTGCAATCGGCTGGCTCGTTTTGCCGTGCGCCAGCGCGCCAGAATGCCCATCGAGCCGTTTTCCATGAAGTCGTAGACGCTCTGCAGTTCGCGGGTCAGCAGTTCGTCGTAATGCCGGAATTCGAGGAGCTGCGAGTTGGCGTATTCAAGCAGTTGAATAACAGTTTCCGCCCCTGCCGTAGAGTCATAGAGGAACGCTCCGTTCCAGCTGATCACGGCCAGGTCGTTCGGATAGTACGAGATCTTCGACTGCATGATTTCCTGCTGCTCGCCGTCGGAGAGCGGGACATTTTCCCCGCGCACGATCTGCGCGATCCGTCCTCCCTCGGCCGCGAGCAGCTCGGCCGCCGACGGATTGCCGGCGATGTCGCGCACGTGGAAAACGAAATAATCTTCATGAAGCCAGCTCTCATAAAGCTTGACCAGCGCCGGCCGGGCGCGCTCGATCTTCTGTTTGACGATCTTCTGCGCAAAGCTGGTGAAGTCGGTGTCCCAAACCCAGCGGCTGGCCAGGCGCACAAGCGTGTCCCAGTCGCCGGAAAAAGGCAGCTCGAAGACCACGCTCAGCACGCCGTAATCGTAGTACTTGATCTGCACGTCAAGCCGTTCGCCGCTTTCAAGAACCAGCGGTTCGACCTGCTCCACCACCGGAGGCCGTTGGAAGCGAACATATCCCGGCGCAGGATGCTTAAAGCTGGCCTCTTGCCGCCGGGCTCCAAAGATTTCTCGCAGGGAGTCGAGGTTAATCTCCTCGCAAACGTCGAACTGGATCAGCACCAGCACCGACCCTTGCACCGACTTGTTCAGGGTGACGGCCGCGGACTGGGCTGGCGTTGCAGCTGGGACCGGGAGGGTTGGGTTCGCGATTTCCATAAGGTTTCAGCTTTCAGTTGTCAGCCTTCTTGTAAAGTGAGCGGCGCGATCTACGATGCGACGGGGAACCAAGAGCCGCTACGGGCAGGCCTGCTGTCTATCTCTATTGTCCCAGAAACCGGGGAAGATGGGCAGTGGTCGACTTAAGTCGTTGCGGTGCTCCATCGTCAAGATCTGTCCGTCGGAAGAAAGAGACCAGCGATCGCGGAAATGCATCTCGCGCGCACCAAACTGCACCCACGATTCAATCACCAGTTCCTCGCCCTCCCATGTGGCGTTCCCTCGCACCGGGGTGCCATTCAGCAGATTTCTGTTCTGCTCGCCATTAATCCAGCAGGTGAAGACGGCACGATCTTCGCTGCCGTTTTGTCTTGTGACGACTAACTCTTCTCGCAGCTCAGGGTGCGACTGCTCGATCTTTACTGAGAGAGCCTTCGGTAGTGGGCCCAGGAATCTGCACTTGCGCAGATTTGCCTGCCAGATACCAGTGAAATCGACACCCATATCCCCTCCGCATCCGCCGGACGACTGTGGGAATTTAGCGTCTCCTGGCGATCGCCAACAGCAGCGCCGCACCCACTGCGATTCCCGCCACGGCCAGTCCGGTTCGCTTCATGTTTTTTTCGATAGCCGCCTGGTGTAGCCGCACCCAGGCGTCCTCGGGATAGTGTTGCGGCGCGGGGTCAAACATCGGGAAGCCTTCGGGGGTTTCGGCGGCTTCGCGCAGGGCCATCTGAAGAACTTCGGCGAGATGCAGCGCGTGGCGATCAGTTTCCTGGGCGATCTGCTCGCGGCAACTAAAGCCGTCGGCGACGATGAGCCAGTCGGTCGGAGCCTGGCGGACGGCAGGGAGCAGCTCAAGTTCGCCGATCGCCTTCGAGATCTCGTATTTTCCTTTTTCGAAGCCGAACGCTCCCGCCATGCCGCAACATCCGGGAGCGGGCGCGGTGAAGTGAATCCCCATGCGCTCAAGCACCGCCTCTTCGGCGGTCATCTTCATGATGGCCTTGTGATGGCAATGCCCGTGGATAAGTGCTCGGCGCGGCAGTTTGGGAAGGGGGAAGTCCTTCGCGCGCTGCTCCAGAAATTCGCTAAGCAGGAAGACTTGCTTCGAGAGGGCCTGCGCCCGTTCGTCCTTGGGGAAGAGGTTGGTAAGTTCGTCGCGGAAGACAGCGGCGCAGCTCGGCTCCAGAACGACGATGGGCGTGGCGGCTTCGATCTCGGGGAGAAGCTCGTCCATGATCTGCAGGAGCAGGCTCTTGGCCCGGTCGAGCATGCCGATGTCGTACAGCGGACGTCCGCAACAGAGGTGTGCGCGCGGGACGAGAACGTCGAAGCCGGCAGCTTCGAGAACTTCGGCGGCGGCTCTGGCGGTCGCAGGGAGGAAGTGGTTGTTGAAAGTATCGGCCCACAGGAGGACGGTAGTGCCGGCGTCTCGCCGCCTTGTATTACGCTGAGAATCCGGTGCGGGCGGGCGAGAGGCACGCTCGACAGCCGGCGAGCCACCAACGCTACATTTTGCCTCCCACCACTCTTTAAATGTCTGCGGAGCCAACGCCGGAATGCGGCGCTGGGCGGGGATTCCGCCCACCAGCTTGACGAGGTCGCGCAGCCCCGGGAGTTGAGTCGTCAGATTCACCAGACCCGGCGCGTGCGACGCGGCTCGGAGCCAGAGATCGATATTCGAGAGCGCCAACTCCTTTAGTGGACGGCGATTGCTTTCGTAGTAGTGCGACAGAAATTCTGCTTTGTAAGTCGCGACATCGACGCCGACCGGGCAATCGCTTTTGCAGCCTTTGCAGGCAAGGCAGAGGTCGAGCGATTCCTTCACCGCTTCGTTCTGCCAGCCGTCCTTGATGACATCTCGTTTCGTCATCTCCCAAAGCAGGTGGGCACGTCCGCGAGTGGAGTGCTCTTCATCGCGCGTGACGCGGAAGCTTGGACACATTACTCCGCCTTCGTCGCGGCGGCACTTGCCGACTCCGACGCAGCGCAGCGTAGCAGCGGCCAAGCTGCCGTGGTCGTCGGGAAATTTAAAATGCGTCACGGGCTGCCAGGGATCATAGCCCGCGCCGAGCCTGAGATTTTCGTCGAGGCGATAGGGATCGATCAGCTTGCCCGGATTCATCTTCCAGTCGGGATCCCAAAGCGATTTGAACTCGCGGAAGGCCTGCATGAGTTCGGGGCCAAACATCTTGGGAAGAAGTTCGGCGCGGGCCTGGCCGTCTCCGTGCTCGCCGGAAAGCGAGCCTCCGTAGCGAACAACGAGATCGGCGGCCTCTTCCATGAACTGGCGAAACTTGCGGACGCCTTCGGCGGATTCGAGGTCGTAATCCATGCGCGTGTGCACGCAGGCGTGGCCGAAGTGTCCGTAGAACGAGCCGTCGTAATGGAAGTCTTGCATCAGCCGGCGCAGGTCGCGGAGGTAGGCGCCGAGTCTCTCGGGCGCGACCGCGGAATCCTCGAAACCTTCCCAGCGCAGCGGTTCGCCCGGAACGTGCGAAGTCACGCCCAGACTGGACTCACGGACATCCCAAATGCGCCGCGCCTGCCGTGGATCGGTGAACAAGCGCACGTCGGGAGGAGCTGCAGAGCGATTGAGCCCCTGCATCAGATTGCGCGCCTGCGATTCGGCCTCGGCGACAGTGTCTGCGCCGAATTCGACTATCAGCCAGCCGCCGCCTTCAGGCAGCAGCGCCAGGCCTTCGAGGTTCATACCCTTGCGCCGGCTCGCTGCGACCATGATGTCGTCCAGACCTTCGAGGCCGATGGGGCGATGCTCCATAACCTGCGGGACGTGGTCGGCGGCAAGATAAATATCGGGCCATCCGATAACGAGCAGCACCCGCGCCGGCGGACTCTCGACGAGACGGCAAGTGGCCTCGAGAACCGTGACGCAAGTGCCTTCCGAGCCGACCAGCGCGCGGGCCACGTGAAAACCGCTTTCGGGCAGCAGGTGGTTGAGGTTGTATCCGGAAACGCGCCGTGGAATGTTCGGGAACTGGCGGCGGACTTGGTCGCCGTAGCGGTCCGCGAGGGCCTTGAGGCCGGAGTAGATTTCGGCGCGGCGTCCACCCTCGTGAATGAAGCTGTCAAAGTCGTCAGCGCTGGTCGCACCAACGTGCATGCGCTGGCCGCCGTAGGTGAGGACTTCGAGCGACTCGATGTTGTCGTCCGTCTTGCCCGCCATGATCGAGTGCACGCCGCAGGAGTTGTTGCCGATCATGCCTCCGAGTGTGCAGCGGTCGTGAGTGGCGGGATCGGGCGCGAAGGTAAGGTGGTGTTTCTCGGCGGCAGCGCGCAGTGTATCGAGAACAACTCCGGGCTCGACGCGCGCGATGCGGCGAACGGAATCGATTTCGAGAATGCTCGCCATGTACTTTGAAAAGTCGAGGACAACGGCGGCGTTACAGCACTGTCCGGCAAGTGACGTGCCGCCGCCGCGTGCGAGCAGCGGTGCGCCATAGTCGCGGCAGAGGGCAACGGTGGCGAGAACGTCTTCTTTGTCGCGAGGAACTACGACACCGATCGGCACTTGGCGATAGTTGGACCCGTCGGTGGCGTAGAGGGCACGGCTGCCAGAGTCGAAGCGGACTTCTCCGCGAAGGTGGCGGCGGAGCGAAGCTTCGAGCGCGGAGGCGTCGAGCTGCTCGGAATGGGCCGGAGGCAGAGCGATCTCTTGCGGCATAGGATACAGAACATCTTCGAGGATGCGGGCGCTGGGCGCAAGGGCTGAAAATAGTTAGCGTCCGACGGTTGTGTGGCGCGGGCGCCCTCGCCCGCGCAGCTGTGTCACCCTCAGAGCGCCACTGCTTTTGGTCCGCAGTCCAAATGGGAGGGAGCTTCCAAACGAGTCTTGCACCAGGCTGAGATAGAACTCGCGGCTTTTCGCGGGCGAGGGCGCCCGCGCCACACAAAATACGGTTACCGCCAGGATCGAGTCAGGTAGTCGGCCAACGATAGTGATATCAGAATCGCGAGAAAGAAGAAGCCGGAAAGGACTACGGCTCCGGCCAGCTTTTCGCTTGCGTCTTTGACGTGCATGAAGAAAAGCACGACGACAATGGCTTTGATGGTAGCGATGAGCAGTGCGACGACGGGGTTGAAAGGACCGAGGTTCACAAAGGCCGCGCCGACCGTTGTAGCCGTTCCGATGAGCAGGCCGACGCCAATGGCTATGTAAAATCCTTGCGAGTGAGTGGTGTGCTCTTCGTGTTCCGACATGGCAATCCTTAAGACCAGTTTTCAGCCATCAAATCCGACCGTCATCCAACGTCACGAGTGCCGGCTGATCAGATACAACAGCGGGAACAGATAAATCCAGATGATATCGACCAAGTGCCAGTACAATCCCGCGTTCTCGACAGGAGTAAAGTAGCCCGGCGAATAATGGCCCCTCCATGCCAGGACGGCTAGCACGCTAAAAAGGCCGCACCCAATAATCATGTGCAGAGCATGCATGCCGGTCATCGCGAAATAGAGCGAGAAAAAAAGCTGAGCTTCGTTCGAATCGACTGGGATCTGCCTGCCGTTGTCGTCGAAGGTGTCGGTGAACTGGAACGTGGGTCCGGGTACATGGTGTCTCTCGAATTTCTCGCGATACTCGAAACCTTTAATCCCCAGAAAGGTCAGGCCCAGTAATACGGTAACCGCGAGATAGCCGACCAGCACTTTGCGCTTGCCTGCCTCCGCCGCTTTCACCGCCAATACAACTGTCACCGAGCTAATGATCAGGACGGCGGTATTAGTGGCTCCCAGCGCGATGCTGAGTTGCTGGCTTCCCGCCGCGAAGGCGTTGAAATATTTCAGGCGATAGACCAGGTAGGCGCAGAACATGCCGCCGAAGAACATGATCTCAGTGACCAGAAACAGCCACATGCCAAGCGAGGCGGCGTTTTTCTGCTGCTGAGCGTCGACAAAGTGGTGGAGCAGCGCCGGATTATGAGCTTCGTGTTCCATGGCCGTAACTGGAGTCGCAACCTGAGTCGTCGCTGGGCTATCTGGCAACGGGAGCCTCCAGTTCCTTGTCTGGAATTTCGTCGTAGTTATAAGCTTCCCAAGTCACTACTGGCGTCTCCTCAAAATTGAAAGTGGGCGGAGGCGATGTTGTCTTCCACTCCAGTCCCGCGGCGTGCCACGGATTGTCTGAGGCGATCGGGCCGTAACGCAACGACCAGAGGAAGTAGATCATGGGCAGAAGATAGCCGACCGCGAGAATGCTGGCGCCGGCGGTTGAAAGCACATTCAGGACCTGAAACTCCGGCGGATACTGCCAGTAGCGGCGCGGCATGCCGACGTAGCCGAGAATGAATTGCGGGAAGAAGGTCAGGTTGAAGCCAACGAACACGAACAACGCCGAAAGTTTCGCCCACCCTTCCGGATACATACGGCCGCTGATCTTCGGCCACCAGAAATGCATGCCTCCGAGATACCCCATCAAGACCCCACCTACCATGACGTAGTGGAAGTGCGCGACGACAAAGTAAGTATCGGTAACATGCACGTCGATGCCGATGGTCGCCAGCATAAGGCCGGTCAATCCGCCCATAGTGAATAGCCCGATAAAACCAAAGGCATACAGCATTGGAGTGGCGTAGGTGATGGATCCCTTGTAGAGGGTGGCCGTCCAGTTGAAGACCTTGACGGCGGAAGGCACGCCCACGGAGAAACTCAGGAAGGAGAAGATCATGGCGGCATAAAGCGAGATGCCGGCGACGAACATGTGATGTGCCCACACCAGGAATCCGAAGACGGCGATGGCGACGCTCGACAGAGCGACAAACTTATACCCGAATATGCGCTTGCGCGCGAAGCAGGCAATGAGCTCGCTGACCACGCCCATGGAAGGCAGGATCATGATGTACACCGCCGGATGGGAGTAGAACCAGAAAAGGTGCTGGAACAGGAGCGGGTCCCCGCCGAGCCGAGGGTCGAAGATGCCCAGGTGGAAGAGGCGCTCCACGGCCACGAGCACGATGGTGATGGCGACGACGGGCGTGCCGAGAACCATGACGAGGCTGGTGGCATAGTTGGACCAGATGAAGAGCGGCAAACGGTCCCACGTGAGGCCAGGCGCGCGCATGCGGTGAATGGTGACGATGAAATTGAGTCCGGTGAAGATGGACGAGAAACCTGCGATGAAAACGGCGAGTCCGGCCTCGACAATCTTGGTGTTGGTGTACTCCGTGCTGAATGGAGCGTAGAAAGTCCAACCTGTATCGACGCCCCCGGTCAGCATGACGTGTGTAATCAGAATGCCGCCGATGATATAGAGATACCAGCTCAGCAGGTTGATGCGCGGGAAGGCAAGATCCTTCGCCCCGATCATGATGGGAATCAGAAAATTCCCCAGCACCGCCGGCACCACCGGGATCAGGAAGAAGAACACCATGATCATGCCATGCATGGTGAACACCTTGTTATAGGTGTCGGCTTGCATCAGGTCGCCCTGCGGCGTCAGCAATTCGAGGCGGATGAGCATGGCAAAGAAGCCGCCGAGAAAAAAGAACGTCGTCACCGAAATCAGATAGAGGACCGCGATTCGCTTGTGATCGGTGGTCAACAGCCAGGACCTGAGGCTATGGCCGTTGTTGAGATAGTTCAATTTCGGAGCCTGATTCGCCGGTATTACTGCGCTCGCCATAACTATTGCACCTGCGTCTTCTGTGTTTGTGCCGGAGAAGCGGCGGGCTCGTTCTGCAGCCCCGCGCTTCCCGGGGTTGGCTGGGCCAACGATTTCACATAGGCCACCAGCGCGTTCAACTGCTCTTCGCTGACGATGCCCTGGAAGGTGGGCATCACCGGTTTGAACCCGTTCACAATCTTTGCCGTGGGATTGAGGATGGACTCGCGAACATAGTTCTCATCGGCTGTCACCGTGCGTCCGTCTTCGAGCAGAACCGGTTTGTTGTAGATACCCACCAGATTGGGGCCGCGCCCTTGGACGTCGGAACGATGGCAGGTCGCGCATCCGAGCGTAGCGAATAGCTGCTTGCCGGTCTCCTGCAAGGGGACCGCCGGTCCGCCCGCCATCCACTGCGCGTAATCCCGTGGCTCCATGACGACGATTTCGCCGCCCATCCCGGAGTGGTTGGTCCCGCAGTACTCGGCGCAGAACAAATGATAGCGGCCGGGCACCGTGGCCTTGAACCAGAGCGTGGTGTAGCGGCCGGGCAAGACGTCCTGCTTGAGGCGGAATGCCGGGACGAAGAAGCTGTGGATCACGTCCTGCGAGGTCATGATGAGCTTGATGTTCTGGCCGGTGGGCACGTGCAGTTCGTTGATCTCGCGCTGCCCCTCCATGTGCTCGAACTTCCACATCCACTGCTTGGCGACGACGTAAATTTCTGTGGAGTCCGCAGGAGGCGTGCGTTCCTTGAAGTAGAGTACGGCGCCCCAGATGAAGAAGGTCAACATCACGAAAAAAGGAATGACCGACCATGTGATTTCGAGGATGGTGGAGCCTTCGATCTGTTGGGCTTCGCGTCCACGCACGCGGCGATACTTGATCGCCAGCACCGTAACGGCGACAAAGATGAGCGCGGTCATGACGCCAGCGACCAGGAGCAGATAGATGTAGAGCGCATCCACCTGGCCTGACATGGTCGAGGCCTGATCGGGCCACAAAGGTAGAAATTTCGACATAGTTACTTCACTCGCCCCGATTCGCCATGCGCCGCCTTATGATCGAACCGGAACATGACGAACATAAATGTTCCCAGAATGAGCATGGTGCCGAGCGCAGCCAGCTTCAAAATGTTGCTGACAACGGCGTCGTATTTTCCGGTCCTGGGATCGTAGTGGTAGCAGTATAGAAGCACCTGGTCGCCGATGTTGCCGATCTTGTTTTGCGAGGCCTGCACAAGTCCAAGGCGCAGATCCTTGGGAGAGAACTCGACCCCATAGAAGTATCCCGAAATGTGGTGGTCGGGCGTGAGCATAACAATGGCGGCCGCGTGGGCGTACTGCTCGGTTTTCGGATCGAACTGATATTGGAAGCCCACCGCTTGCGTAAGCGCATTGATCTGGTCTGCCTTGCCGGTGAGAAAGTGCCAACCTTTATCGGCATTGGGGCGGCCGTAGCGCTTCATCATGTCCCGCTTTTTTTCGGCCGCCATTTCCGTGGTTTCGCGCGGGTCGAAGCTCACCGTGATGATGTCAAAATCCTGGCCGAGATTGAAGGTGAGTGCCTTCATCGAACCGACTAGCCCTTGCAGCAGTTCGCTGCATAACATGGGGCATTGATAGTAGCCCAGGTTCAGGATGACCGGGCGTCCATGGCCGAAATAGTCGGCGAGCTTGACCGGGTTGCCGAGTTCGTCGCGGAATTCGAGATCGACGGGAACGTCGGCGTTGAGATGTTGCTCAATGCCGACGAATTCAAGTCCAGGTGGACGCTGGTTGGCGGGCGGACTCATGATGCCGCCGCCCATGATGGGACCGCGCGCACCCTGCGCAAACAGCGGAACGACCGAGAGCATGAGCACGAAAGTCGCTGCGACGATCAAGTTGGCGAAACTGCTTTTACTATGCACTGCTTTTTCCTTTCCGACTGTCCGGCCGGAACGGTTCCTTCGTATCAGGGCATCGTCTTAGCGATACCGTGGGTTCGTATCAGGGTATCGCTTTAGCGATACCGTAATCGCTTCGAAAGCACACGCCCGCTTTAGAGGCCAAGCACCTACTGCTTTGCTGCTGCCGATTTCTGAGCGGGCGCTTTGCTTGCCGCAGCGCTCGCATTCGCGCTGCTTTGCGGATACACGGGCAATCCGCGCTGAACGATCAAGTCCATGGCGCGCTCGATCGGAATGTGCGCCACGCCTGCATCTTTGTCGATCCAGCCATAGCTGTTGAGTTGGTTCTCCTGATTGAGCAGGAAGTCGCGAAACTGGCCGCGCTCGTTGACTTCGAGCATGGGAACGCCGTTTTCCTTGAACCGTTGCTCCATGTACTCCTGCGTGACCACGCGCGACATCGCCCCGTTCGAAGTAAGCAACGGACTGGCGGTGGCCATCTGCGAGCGCTCATATTTGTCGAGGAACGAGTACATGCCGATGATGATGAAATAAATGGCCACGCCAACGATCGCGAGGCCGATCATAAAAAAGAAGATGCCGCGCGAACTCAAGTCTTCGCGTTCGAAACCGGCTTCCTGGCCGGAGCGGCCGTGATTCATTTCGTCACTCATGCGACGGCTCCAGAAGTCTCAGCGTCTGCGGCGCGTTCACGGCCAGCAACGGACGCGCTCTCAGGTTGTGAAAGAAGTAAGCCATCCAAAGACCGCCGATTCCCGCGACGATCGTGAAAAGCACCCAACTGACGTGAAACGCAGGATGCGATGCCGGCTCGATGTGCCAAAAAATGTCGACAATGCGCATGAATATCAGCCAGGACGCGAGCCAGACCAGAGTGTGAGTCTTGCGCTTCAACCGGCGCGAGAGCAGGAGCGCGAACGGCACCGCGAAGTGAAACACCACGAGGAACAGGCCGACCGTTTCCCACCCTCCATTCATGCGGCGCACATACCACGGAATCTCTTCGGGCAGGTTGCCGGCCCAGATGATGAGCCATTGCGAAAAATTGAAGTACGCCCAAACCATCACGAAGGCGAGCATGAACTTGCCGTGGTCGTGGACTTCCGTATCCGTCAGATACTCGGACATCGGCTTGCGCTTGCCGAGAATGCTCTCGATCACCACGCAGAAGCAGAAGGCGGAGAGCGCTTCGCCCGCAACGAAGAGCAGACCGTAGATAGTCGAGATCCAGCGCGCTTGCAGCGACATTACCCAGTCGATCACGGCGAAGGAAATCGTGAGCGAGTAAATAACAAGTCCAATCGAACTCAACGCGCGGAAGCGCACCGTGCTCTGCCCGGCAGTCGAGTCCTGCTCGGTAGACCAGCGATTCAGGAAGTAGGCCATCCCGATCCAGATAACGAAGTACAAGATGTAGCGGGCCAGAATGCCGTTAAAATTGAGATAGCTGTGCGCGATCTCCGCGATCTTCGGATCAGTCCGCCCATCGGGCCGGGCCCAGAAATACAGTTTGGGCAGATTCAACAAAATCGGAATGAACAGGACGAACATGAGTGGCAGCGTCATCATGCCCGACTCGAGAATGCGGCGAATCACCGTGCCCCACGCACCGCCGACCAGGTGGTAGAGCATCAGGATGGCCATGCATCCGAGCGAGAGACCGAGCCAGAACATGAAGCCGGTAAGATACGCGGAATAAAAACTTCCGGGAGCAAGAAAAGCCCCAACGACGGAAACAACGGCACCAATCACGCCGATGACGAGCGACCGCTGCTGCATAATCTGAGCCACGGGCGGGGCCATCAGGTCCGCCTTATTCATAGCGGCCGTGGTCATTTGGATTCCCCTTTGATTGCGGCGGCGGGCGGCGCAACTTGTGGCAGCGTGGCTCCGTTGCCAATGTCGCGGAACTGCGGCGGAGGCGACGGAATTCTTTGTCCCGAGGGAATCTCAGCCGAAGTTGCATTCTGGCTAAGTTGCAGTGCGCGGATGTACGCCGCGATGCACCAGCGATCGCGCGGCGCAACCTGCGTGCCGTATTCAGGCATCACGCCGAAACCGTTGGTCATGACGTCGAAGAAGTAGCCTATCGGCACTTTGCGCAAACGGTCGATGTGATACGACGGCGGCCGGCGAAATCCGCGCGATGGGATGAAGCCGTTGCCATCGCCGACACGACCGTGGCACGGTGTGCAGTTGATATTGAAGCGCTCGCGTCCGCGATCGAGAACTTCTTGGGTCGCCGGGAATGGCAGAAAGTCGCCGGGATTGTTGCCGATTTTTCCAGTGTAGAAGTAGGTATCTTCGCGAAGATCGCCCCGCGCGATCGTACCCTCGACCGGCAACCGGGCAGAGCGATCGTCAGTGAAAAAATCGCTCTTCGCCATGGGCCGGTAATACGGCTGTATGTGCATGTCGATGCGGCATCCGGCGGTCACGGCGATCAGCGCCAGCACCGGCAGAAACTTTCGGAGGTTGCGCGTTGTACCCATGGCTAGCTTGGCACCTCCGCAATCATGCGTGGAGCAAGGTCGTTGAGAAACGAGCGCGTGCGGGCAGCATCATATTTCGGGTCGCTCGAAAACACGATCAGGAAGAATTTATTTTCCGAGGCCTTGGCGAACTCGGGCACGTTAAACACCGGGTGATAGGGCATAGGCAGGCCGTTGAGGGCAATCATGCCGATAGCAGCCGAAAGTCCCGCGAAAAGAATCGTCAGTTCGAAAGTCACGATGATGAACGAAGGCCAGGAGTGATAAGGGCGTCCAGCGACGTTGACCGGATAAGTGATCACCGCCACCCAATACTGCAACGCGTACGCCGATATCCCACCAATAAGTCCGCCGATAAGCACGACGAGAGGCACGCTGTTCTTATGAAAACCGATGGCCTCGGCAAGGCCCTCGATGGGGAACGGGCTGTAAGCATCGATCTTCTGATAACCCGCCGCGTGAGTCTTGTGCGCAGCGGCTACCAGTTCTTGCGCCGAATCGAACTCGGCCATCAATCCGTAAATGGGTGACTCGCTGGTTTCGATTGTCATTGCTTCACCTCCGCCGCCTCGTGCACCTGCGACTCCGGCAGCAAAGTGCGCAATTCGAAGATGGAGATCATGGGCAGAATGCGTACAAACAGCCACATGGCAGTTAGAAACATGCCGATAGTGCCGGCGAAAGTCATCCAGTCCCACTTCGTTGGGTAGTATTGGCCCCATGAAGAAGTCAGGAAGTCGCGGCTCAAACTGACGACTACGATGATAAAGCGCTCCAGCCACATACCGACCAGAACCACGAACGAGATGAGCCAAAGCCAGCCGGTCGAGACGCGGAATTTCTTCAGCCAAAGAACCTGCGGGATGAAAATGTTGCAAGCAAGCAATGCAGCGTATGACAGCCGATAGGGCCCGTGCAGCCGGTTCCAGAGCAGAAAAGAATCGAACTGGCTGCCGCTGTACCAACCCATGAACGCCTCCATCCCATAGCCGTAGGCAACGATGAGGCCGGTGGCCAGCATGACCTTGGCTGCGTTCTCCAAATGGCGCATGGTAATGAAGTCCTGCAGTCCGTAGATCGCGCGGATCGGAATCGCGAGACAAAGCACCATGGCAAAACCGGAATAGATGGCGCCCGCAACAAAGTACGGCGGAAAGATCGTAGTGTGCCAGCCAGGAACAATGCCGACCGCGAAATCAAAGCTAACAACGGTGTGAACAGAGAGCACCAGCGGCGTCGCAAGACCGGCGAGAAGTAAGTAGGCCGTCTCGTAACGGTGCCAGTGGCGCGCCGAACCGCGCCATCCCATCGCGAGCAGCCCGTAGATACGCTGGACCAAGGTACTTTCGGCGCGGTCGCGCAACGAGGCGAAGTCGGGTATCAATCCCACAAACCAGAACACCAGCGAAATGGTGAAGTAAGTCGAAACCGCGAACACGTCCCACACCAGCGGACTGCGAAAATTCGGCCAGTAACGCATGGTGTTCGGATACGGAAAGAGCCAGTACGCGAGCCATGGGCGTCCAGTGTGAGCCAGCGGGAAGATGCCGGCGCAGGCAACCGCAAACAGCGTCATAGCTTCGGCGAAGCGGTTGATCGAGTTGCGCCAAGTCTGGCGAAGCAGGCACAGAATCGCTGAAATCAGTGTGCCGGCGTGGCCAATACCGATCCACCAGACGAAGTTAACGATGGCGAATCCCCACCCGATGGGAATGTTGATGCCCCAGATTCCTGTGCCCTTAATGAACAAGTACCCGAGGGCCATCATCAGCATGTTCATCATCGAGAACACGATCAGGAAGCCGAAGATCCATCCCAGTGAGACTGGGCGGCTCAGCACGATGTTGCTGATCTTCTCGCCGATGGTGGAGAAGGTATGGCCCGGCGCGATCACCGGTACTCGCCTGTCTGCCACGGGTATTTGTGTGTTCGTAGCCATGCCTTACATGCGCTCCACTATGCTTTTGACTCCGGTTCTAACTTACTTCTAACTCGGGGTTGGGATTGCGCACTTCCGCCAGATACGTTGTGCGCGGCCGTGTATTCAATTCGCCGAGCAGGGAGTAGTTCCTAGCCTGCGCTTTCCACTTATTGACCTGGCTGTTCGGATCGTTGAGGTTGCCGAATACGATGGCATTGGCCGGACAGGACTGCTGGCAAGCCGTCTGCAACTCGCCTTCCTTAATAGTGGAATCGGCGCGCTCGGCGTCGATGCGCTTCTCGCTAATTCGCTGCACGCAGTAAGTGCACTTCTCCATGACTCCGCGGCTGCGCACGGTCACGTCCGGATTACGCATGAGCTTGAACTGCGGAGTCTCCCAGTCCTGGAAAAGCAGGAAATTGAACCGCCGCACTTTGTAAGGGCAGTTATTGGAGCAGTAACGAGTGCCGACGCAGCGGTTATAGACCATGTCGTTCAGGCCCTCGCTGCTGTGAACGGTAGCCTGCACCGGACAGACCAGTTCGCAGGGCGCATCCTCGCACTGCATGCAGGGCACGGGCTGGAAAAAACCCTTCGGATTATCGCGCGGGCCGTTGTAGTAAGCGTCCACGCGCAGCCAGTGCATGTGACGGCCTCTAAGCGTTTGCTCTTTGCCGACCACGGCAACGTTATTTTCCGACTGGCAGGCTACGATGCAGTTATTGCATCCAACGCAGGAATTCAGGTCGATCGCCATGCCCCAGGAGTAAGTCTCCTTCGAATAATCGAAAGGCTTGTAAAGCGTTAGAGCGGCTGGCGGCTCGCCTTCCTTCGCGAAGTTCGGTTCTTTCCTGTACCCCTCAAGACTGCGCTCCTGCACCAGCGGACGCTCGCTGCCGTCAGGCGTTTCCATCGACTGATAACCCTGCGTGCTGGCGAGGTCGTAAGTCTCGCCGGTCCGGCGAAGCTGCGCACCGCTCGCGAACCATGGAGCCTGACTGGTGCGTAGCGGGTAAACGTCAAAGCCAGTTCCAGTGCCGATGCGGCCAGCGCGAGTGCGCCCGTAGCCGAGGAAGACTGTGATCGAGTTATCGGGATGGCCAGCCTGAATCCAGACTGGGCCTTTGACTTTCTTGCCCTGAAATTCCAATTCTGCGACGTCCTTGAAATTCAGCTTCAGTCGCTCGGCCATCGCGGGGCCGATCATTATGCAGTTATCCCACGTCAACTTAGTCAGCGGCTTGGGGAGTTCCTGTAACCAGCCGTTGTTCGAGAAGCGGCCGTCGTAGATAGAGGGGTCGCGACGGAAGTTGAGTTCGTAGCCCGGCGCGCCTCCACCGGTACCAAGAACTGATGTGTTTCTGAGTGAGCTTTCTAGGTCGGTGAGCCTTATCGTCAGATTTCTTGGGGCGTAAATCGTGCCCTCAACCCAGCCATCATGCAGCGACTTTCGCCAGAATGCGTCGAAGTCAGCGCCCGTGTGTTGCCTCTGCCAGTAGGCCTGGACAAGATCGTGCCCCGTAAGGCCAGACTGGCCCGCGAGGATCGTGATGATTTCATGCGCGCTCTTGCCGCCATAGAGCGGCTCGATCAGCGGCTGAATAATGCTGACCGTTCCGTCGTAGGCACGGGCATCGCTCCACGACTCGAGATAGTGCGCTTCGGGAACGTGCCAGTGGCAAAGTTCCGCGGTTTCGTTGCGATGCGTACCGAGAAACACTTTCAGATTGACGGCATTCGATTTCAGAGCGGAAGCGAATTCGAGTTCGGCGGGCGCGTCGTACGCCGGGTTGCCGCCAAGGATCAGCAGCAGGTCAACCTTGCCGGCGCGAATGTCCTCCACCAACGTGTGCAGCGACTCCTTGCGACTCACCGGATTTGCGTCGACAGGATCGGTATAGAAAACCGTCTTGCCGGTATTGCCAAGCACCGCGTTGATTGCATACGCTAGCGCATGAACCATAGGCGGCTGATGGTCACCAACAATTACTACGCTTGAGCCGCGGTGCGCCGACAGGTCAGCCACAACCGCTTTGTCGAAACCAGAGGCCCCTCGGGATTCGGACCCACTTACCGCAATTCCGAGAGCCGCCGCCAAGGTCTTTGTAAACGTCTCGACGTAACTCGCCTGCACCGGCAGCCGATGATCCGCCTTCATCCCCGTAGACGAGGGCGTGCTCTCGACCACATACAGCCGGTTCATGTTCCCATCAGGATTGCGGCGCGCAGCGAAGTCGCGCGTGTAGCGCGCTGAGCCAGGGAATCCCGCGTACAAGAAATCGGCATCAAGCGAAACGATCACGTCGGCCTTCGACAAGTCGTAGCGCGTCTCGACCGGTTCGCCGAACGCAAGCTTCGCGCCTTCATAAACATTGTCGCGGTTGATTGGCTCGTAGACATGCCACTTGGCCATCGGATTCGTTTCAAGATAACTCCGAATCTGTGCCGCCAGCGTTGGCGAAGTCACGGTCTGCGTCAGGATGCGAACGCCGCCGCCCGCCAGGCTCTTCTGCACATTCATCGGCCCGCGAACCGCTTCCATGAAAGCATTCCACGAACGTACGTCGCCCAGGTACGTGATGTTCTGCGCCCGGTCGGGATCGTAGAGATCGAGAATCGAAGCCTGTGCGTAAACGTCAGTGCCGCCGAGGCTCGCCGGGTGCTGCGGATTGCCCTCAACTTTCGTCGGACGGAAAAGATGGCTTTCGACCAGAATCGGCGAAGCGTAACCGCCAAGCGTGAACGCGGTCGCGTAGAACATCGGTCGCCCGGGGACCACGTTTTCCGGCTGCCGTACATAGGGCACGATCTCGGTGATCGGCATCCGCGTGCATCCGGTCAAACCGGCGAGCGCCAGCGACGCGCCCATGGTCTTGAGAAATCCGCGGCGCGAAAAATCGTCGAGCCACTCCGAAGCGCCCTTCGGAAACTCGCGGTGCAGCATCTCCTGAAACTCTTCGCTGCCAGCCAGCTCTTCGAGGCTGCGCCAGTACTCGGGGCCGGTCGTCTGATCGATCTGCTCCTTGACGGTCGCGAGGTCAAGCTGCTTTCGCTTGCTGGGACAGACGTCGGCTCCAACCTTCACGCCGGCGCTGTTTCCGGCCGGTTTCATTTTTTGCTCGTCCATACTCATCGTCGATTTTCAGTTCTCAGCTGTCAGCTTTCAGTTCTCAGTTCTTGCGATTGAAACCCCGACCCTAGCGATGGCAGGTGTTGCAACTGGTGATGTCCTTCACGGATCGCACCTTGTATTGCTCCTTCAGAGCGTTCCCAAGCGCTTCCTGATCGGAGTATGCCGTTTCCTTCCCGTTCTCCTTCACCACGACGGGGCCGTCCGTGGAGGGCTCTTCATAACGCATATTGAAAACCTGTTCGCGCGGGCGCAGATATTTTTCTGGAGCACGGTGGCAATCAAGGCAAAATTCCATCTGCAGCGACGCATATTGATACGTCAGCGGCATCTGGTCCACGGGACCATGGCAAGTGTTGCAGCCCACGCCCTTATTAACGTGGATGCTGTGATTGAAATATACGTAATCGGGCAACTGGTTGACGCGCGTCCATTCTAGCGAGCGGCCCGTGCGAAAACTCTCCCGCACCGGCTCTAGATATGCCGCGTTGGTCCAGATCTGCGCATGGCAGTTGATGCAGGTCTTGGTCGGCGGGATGCCGGCAAAGCTCGATTGCTCAACCGAGGTGTGACAGTAGCGGCAGTCGATGCCCAGCCCCGTCACATGGTGCTGGTGGCTAAACGGGACAGGCTGCGTCTTTCGCACTCCGGCATACGTGATGTACGGAGAGCGCTCAACCTGCACCATGGCCCAAAACAGCCCGGCCACGGCAAGAACCGTGAGGACCATGGAGGCCCGGGCAATGGCATTGCTGCTGCGTGGAAAAATCTGCATTGAATGTGAAGTTTTGCGAGATTGGCTTAGGCCGCTCCCGGCTGACCGCATCTGTATGACTTACGTCACGTACTGGTGTGACCCGCGATACTGAAACAGCAAAGTATAACAGTTGACCGGCAAAATGGAATAGGCCGCGCAGGTTTCTTTTTTCTCTTTATCGGTGCGCGATTTCGTCTTGGAAAGTTGAACGTCAAGAAAACTCGAGTCATTTCTTGAACCGGCCCGGAAGCTAGCACCTCCCGGTTAATGCATTGTGAATCCTTTGCCAAAAAATTCGCGGATCACGAAATCTCAGCGCAAGTGCATGACCAGCAGCTTGGGTTCTGTCATTTCCTGAATCGCCTCGCGCAAGCCCTCGCGGCCCAGTCCGGAATCTTTGATGCCGCCATAGGGCATGTGGTCGACGCGAAACGTCGGAACGTCGCCGGCGATCAAACCTCCGACTTCGAGTTCGTCATAGGCCTGAAAGATGAGTTTGGCGTCGCGGGTGAAAAGTCCGGCCTGTAATCCGTATGCGGAACTGTTGATCTGTTTCAGCGCGGAGGCGAAATCGTTGTAGGGCTCGACGGTCACGACCGGCGCAAAAATTTCCTCGCAATTCACTTTCATCGTGGGCTTGGTGCCCGTAAGTACGGTGGGCTCGAACAAAGAGCCTTTGCGGTTGCCGCCACAGAGCAGGCGCGCACCGCCGCGAACCGCTTCTTGTACCCAGTCAGCGGCACGGATGGCGTCGCTTTCGCGGATGAGCGGACCAAGGTCGCTCGCCTCGTCGAGCGGATCTCCGGCTTTCAGCTTCCGGACTTCCGCCAGGAACAACTCGGTGAATTTCCCGTAGACGGAGTGCTCGACCAGAATGCGCTGTACGGAAATGCAGGATTGCCCGGCGTAGGCAAAGCTCCCAGTGACACAACGGTCGGCGGCGTAAGCGAGATCGGCGTCGCTGTGAACGATGACGCCCGAATTCCCTCCCAGTTCGAGAACGACTTTTTTCTTGCCCGCGTCGTTCTTGATAGCCCAACCGACGGCGGCGCTGCCCGTGAAGCTGATGAGCTTGATGCGTTCATCGGTGACGAGCAGGCCGGAATCTTCGTTGGAGAGCAGCACCGCGTTGAATCCGCCATCCGGCCACCCGGCCTGCTGGATCACTTCTGCCAGCAGCAGGGAGGTGAGCGGCGTCTGCGGCGCGGGCTTGAGCACCATGGAACAGCCGGCGGCAATGGCGGGGGCGACTTTGTGGGCGACCAGGTTCAAGGGGAAATTGAAAGGTGTGATACCGGCGACGGGGCCGAGGGGAAAACGCTTGACGATGCCCCAACGCCCGGCGGTCGACTGCTGCCAATCCAGCGGCAAATACTCGCCGTAGCCGCGAACCGTCTCTTCAGCGGCGATGTTGAAGGTAAAGACAGCACGGTCCACTTCGGTGCGAGCGCTCTTGATGGGCTTGCCCGCTTCCAGCGCAATCGTGCGTGCAAACTCTTCTTTGCGATCGTGAATGCCGGCCGAGATCTGGCGCAGAACTCGCTGGCGTTCGAAGGCAGGCAGTCGCCGGGTGGTTCCGAAGGCCTTGACTGCGGCGGCAATGGCGGCTTCGGCGTGCTCGCGGCGTCCCTGGTGAACATGCGCGAGGAGTGCGCCGTCGTAGGGCGCGCAAACGTCAACGATCTCACCCTCCTCCAGCCACTTCCCATCCAGGAAAAAACCGTGGGTCGCAACCGGAGCCGCCGTCATCTCGGCCATACCTCACCTCTTTCGAGCGCGCTGGTGATTCGCTCTCTGATTCGATTCTTGTTTCGCCCCAACGATTCGCGTTTTGATCGCGTCCTGGTTCAGTCTAACGATTATAGAACTTAGTGAGGAGAGCTAATCAACAGGCGCCGTGCGGACACTCGCCGCTCGACTTCATTGGCCGGTTTGAGGTTTGAAGCGGTCGTCGACTTCCACCTGATATCCCGCAACCAGGCGATTAGTTTCGTTCGCGATCCCGACCACGGACATCAACTCTTTGAACTGGGCATCGGTCATGCCTTTGTTTATCGCCGACGCGGTATGCGAAGCAATGCAATATTCGCACTGGTTCGTGACCGAGACGGCAACGTAGATCAGTTCCTTGGTGAGCGGATCGAGCGCCCCGGGAGCCATGATCTGCTTGATGTCTTCCCAGGTCCGCCTCAGCCTGACCGGATCGTGCGCGATCGACTTCCAGAAATTGTTGATCCAGTCGGTCTTGCGCGTGGCCATGATGTCGTCGTAGATGGCGCGGACTTCGGGGGTGGCGTCGGCGTATTCGATAAGGCCAAATATGGACATGCGATTCTCCAAAAAGGTGTCAGGTGTTAGGTCTCAGGTCTCAGGAAAGACAAAGGACTACTCCGTCATCACTCCTTCACGAATTCCTGAGACCCGACACCTGCGATCTGAGACCTGCTCTTCTCACGATACCCAGTCTAAGACCTTGTAGTATGCTCCCGCGAATGGCAGAAACCACGGCTTGCCGTTATACAGCCCGAGCGGCGCGCCCGGGAACGGAATCTCCGCAAACGGATTGTCGGTCTTCCCGTCGGCGATCCATTCCGCCATCTTCTGCCCTTGGTACGTTGCCATGGCTACGCCGTGTCCCGCATACCCGACGGCGAAATAGATGCCGTCCATCAGCCCGGCGTGCGGCATGATGTCGAAGCAGAAATCCAGCGTGCCGCCCCAGACGTGTTCGACTCTGGTGTCACGCAGTTGGGGATAGACATCAATCATGCCAAGCCGCAGAATTTCTGCGCTCTTGCGGATGGTCTGGTCGGTCTCCGGAAAAAACGCAGCGCGGCCGCCGAACAACATGCGGTTGTCGGGCGTGATCCGGTAGTAATAAAGATAGTTCTTGGAATCGTAGATCTGCCGGTTGCGCGGACTCAACTCGTGAGCCAGCGCTTCAGGGAGCACTTGGGTTGTAATAATAAACGACCCGATGGGGATGATTTTCTTCCGCAGTGCGGGAGTCGCCGCGCCCGTGTAGCCGCTGGTACCGACCAACACATTGCGCGCCCAAATCGCGCCACGAGAACTGTTCAGCCTGAAACCTGGCGCGCCGTCACGCGATTCACGCTGGATGTTCTGCAGTCGTGTGTGTTCGCAAATCCAAGCTCCGGCGCGCATGGCGGCGGCGCCGAGTCCGGCCACGTAACGCGCGGGATTGAGCCCGGCTGAGATTTCGTCGACCATGCCGCCGTAATAAATGCCGGAACCGATCTCGCTGGGGAGCTGGTCGCGCGGAACGACGCGCAACTGGTGATTGAATTCGCGCGCGATCACTTCAACCTGGCGGGCATAGTCGTCGAAATGCGCCTGTTTGCAGGCGACTTCGAGGTGTCCGGTGCGAACGAAATCGCAGGCGATGTTTTCCTCTTTCACGATGCGCTCCACCGAATCGATAGTCGCAAGCGACGCGGCGTACATGCGGCGCGTAAGCTCTCGTCCATACATCGTGATTAGTTTGTTGACGCCGAGCTTCAGTCCGGTAAGCACCATGCCGCCGTTGCGCGAGCTTGCGCCCCAGCCGATGGTTTCCGATTCGAGCACCACTACTCTCGCACCGCGTTTGGCCAACGCCAGCGCGGCGGAGAGACCAGTGAATCCGGCACCGATGATGGCAACGTCGGCGCTCTCCGGCAACGATTGCGCCGGCGAGGTTGGCATCTGAACGGTTGTTAGCCAGTAGTTGAGTTCCTGCGGCATGTCGATGCAGAGGTCGCTCAGAATCTTTCCCGTTTATCGAACCTTAGGAAAACGCGGCGGCAAGCGCCACCCTAGCCAACACCACGACAGCAAACCAGCCGAAGACTACGGCGAACGCGGTTCCACGTTTCACCTTGCTGATGCAAGTAATGCCGATGGCCGTCAGGACCAATGTCCAGATGGTGACGACATCCAATGGTGTGAGCAGGGCGCGCAGTACGGCCGAGCCGCTCGGGTCGATGAAATATCCGGGATTGACAGCCACAGGGTTCTCAATATTAAATCCATCCCCGCTGACTCCCGCCAGAATCGAAACGACTGCCAGCAACGCCCGCAGCAGCTCGGGTAGGCGTGTATAGACAATTAGAGCAAACAGGGCCTTGAATTTCACGTCGGCGCTCGCGCCAAACTTGAGGGTCGCAAACAGAACGCCGGCGAATATTGCGTACACGATGAGCGCAAACACGGGAACCGCGTAGGAGATTATTCTTGTGATCGTGACCTGTTGCGCCATGACTCTTTCCCGTTGATCGGCAGGTAAGCGGTCAATGCGCTCGGCCTGCTTCGGTCGCAACTGGATCTGATTATCCACCACCTTGCGAAAACCGACCTTCTGATCGACCACATAAACAAACAGCAGCGAAACGAGCGCGATGATCAGAAATGGCGCCCACCAACTGGCGCTCCTTCGCAGGTCGGTGAAAGTCTTGCTGGGGGCAAAGAAAGTGTCGACGAGGCGTTGCCCTTCAGACAAGCGCGCTGGTTCCTGCAGAGGCTGCGATGGTACCTGCGATAGCTGCGGTGACACGGAAGGGTTGGTCGCCATGGGTTCTCCCCGAACAGGAAGAGATTGTAATTTCCTTCCATCGGAAGGACAACAGCCAAGCGACGAATACTACGATGCCGCCATCTCCGGCGTTGCCGCCAGCAGTTTTCGCGTGTATGCATGCCGCGGCTGGGTAGTGATCTGCTCCGTGCTTCCGATCTCAACGATCTTGCCCCCGTACATCACCGCGATACGGGTCGAGAGGTAGCGAACTACCGGCATGGAGTGCGAGATGAACAGATAAGTGAGGCCGAAATCGTGCTGTAGTTGCTGCAGAAGATTCACGATCTGTGCGCCGACGCTGACGTCGAGCGCCGAAACCGGCTCATCGGCGACGATGAACTTCGGCTGCAGGGCGAGCGCGCGCGCAATGCCGATGCGCTGCCGCTGGCCCCCGGAAAACTCGTGCGCGTAGCAGGGCATAGCGGATTCATCCATACCCACGGCGCGCAAAAGTTCTCGCACGCGCTGCCGGCGAGCATCGCGGCTGAGGCTCCCGCGGATGATCTTCTGATGAAGAATGAGCGGCTCGGCAATCACGTCCTCGACGCGGTAGCGCGGGTCCAGCGAACCGAACGGGTCCTGAAAGATGATTTGCATGTCGCGGCGAAGACGGCGCAACTCGGAGCCGTTCGCTTTCACTAGATCGACGCCATCGAAAAGCACGACGCCCGAAGTCGGCTCGATGAGGCGGAGAATGAGCCGTCCAAGAGTGCTCTTGCCGGAGCCCGATTCGCCCACCAAACCGAGCGTTTCGCCTTCGTGGATATCGAGCGAAACATCATCCACGGCGCGAACTTCGCCCGCGCGGCGCCCGCCGAACGGAGATTCCGCGAGATCGAAAGTCTTGCTCAGGTTGCGAACTTCAAGCAAAGGCACGGGAAGAGAGTATCAGCGACTGGAGAGCGTGTCAGCCTCGGTTGCCTTGTCCGTCAGCCAGCCGCGGCCAAGCAATTTGAACCGCAATAGCGATGATGAGTGTCAGCAGAAAGGCGGCCATCTGCGGATGGGCGGGCCAAATCCTCCGCGCCAAACCGAACTCCCAGGCAGAAAAGCCGGCCGCAGTCGCAATCAAAGTCGCGATCAATGAGATTTTCAGAGTTCCCATAATCCATCCTCAGAGAACTTTATACGCCAAGGGCCCGAGTTTCGTTCCATCTAAGTTCGCCCCATTCCCTATCCCGCGATCATCGGCACAGCTACCAGAGCGGCGACCATGCCAAGGGTACGGGCGCGGCTGAAGTGCTCGTGCAAAAAGATGCGGGCGAGCACAACGGTAACGGCGGGATAGAGCGAACTAAGCACGACCGCGTCATCCAGGCGCCCGATTTGAGACGCAAGAATGAACACGGTACTGCCGGTAATATCGAGGATCCCCGCAACCGCGGCAATGCCCAGCACCGGCGCCGGCACCGTGCGGAGGTATCTTCCGAACAGAACGATCGTTGCCGCGACCAGGAAGGAAGCGGATCGAGAGCAGGCGGCGACCCACAGGGCCGAGGCGTTGCCCGCATGGTGGATGCAGAGGTAAAAACCTGCGAAGCCAATTCCGGCGAGCACGGCCATGCCTAACCCGTGGGGACGGCCAGTGCCAGCTTCGGTCCGCGAGATGAGCCAGACGCCGATTCCAGCCAGAATGAAACCGAGCACATGCCGATATCCGGGAAAGCCCTCCGCGAAAGCGGTCACGATGGCGGGAATCGCGGCGCCGAGAACGGCGCCCACGGGCGCGACGAGTCCCATATTTCCGCTGGCCAATGCACGATAGAACAGAGCTAGAGCGAGGCCTCCGATCGACCCGGCGGTCAGCGACCAGACCAGGCTGGCGTTTCCAGGAAATGGCGCGCGAGTAATCAGCGCCAGAGCACCGATTACAACCAGGCCACTGATGTGTACGATGGCCGTGAATAAGAACGCATTCACGCGCCGCGCCCCCACGCCACCCAGAAAATCACTCGCACCCCAGACCCCGACCGCAGTCAAGCTATAGGCAGCAGGAACAAATTGGGCCGCGACAGACATGGGAATTTGAGATTAGCACGCAGCTCGGCAGCTAGGCGGTTACCACTTCCGGTTGCGCCTCCTCCGCCAGCAGTTGCCGCAGCACGTACTGGAGAATGCCTCCGTTGGCGTAGTAGAGCGCTTCCTGCGGAGTGTCGATGCGGACGATAGCTTGAACTTCCTTCGCCTTCCCGCCCTTCACGCGCACCGTAATTTTCCGGCCGGAAGAAAATTTCTCGACCACCTCGCGAACTCCCGCGATCTCGAATACTTCTTCGCCGGTCAATTCCAGCGTCTCCGCATTTTCGCCCGGCAGAAATTGCAGCGGCAGAATGCCCATGCCGACCAAGTTCGAGCGGTGAATGCGTTCGTAGCTCTCCGCAATCACGGCGCGAACGCCGAGCAGACGCGGTCCCTTGGCCGCCCAATCGCGCGAACTCCCGGACCCGTATTCCTTGCCGGCGAGAATCACCAGCGGCACTTTTTCGGCATGATATTTTTCCGATGCGTCGAAGATCGACATTTCCGCGCCATCGGGCAAGTGGCGGGTGAATCCACCCTCAGTGTTCACCATCTTGTTGCGCAGGCGAACGTTGGCGAAGGTGCCGCGCACCATCACTTCATGATTGCCGCGACGCGATCCGTACGAATTGAAATCCGCCGGCTGCACGCCGTGAGCAATTAAGTATTTGCCCGCGGGGCCATCTCTCTTAATAGAACCGGCGGGCGAGATGTGATCGGTGGTAACGCTGTCGCCGAGCACGGCCAACACGCGCGCGCCCGCAATGTCCTCAACGGCGGACGGTTTCAGCGCCATGTCATCGAAGTAGGGCGCCTGCCGGATGTAGGTAGAGTCCTTTTCCCACGCGTAAGTCTCGCCCTTTGGAACCGGCAGCCCGCGCCAGCGCTCGTCCCCGGAGTACACCTCGGCATAGCTTTTGCGGAACATTTCGGACGTAATCGCGCTTGCCATTGCCTGCTCGACTTCCTGCTGCGAAGGCCAGATGTCGGCGAGATAGACGGGCTTGCCGTCTTTGCCTTTTCCGACGGGATCCTTGCGTAGATCAACGTCGATGCGGCCGGCCAGAGCGAATGCCACCACCAGCGGCGGCGACATCAGATAGTTGGCGCGGACTTCAGAGTTGATGCGGCCCTCAAAGTTGCGATTGCCAGAGAGCACCGAGGCAACGACCAGATTCTTCTCGTCGATTTCTCTCGAAACTTCAACTGGCAGCGGGCCCGAGTTCCCGATGCATGTAGTACATCCATATCCAACGATGTGGAACTTCAACTTCTCCAGATACGGCATCAGTCCGGCCTTTTCGAGGTAGTCGAGCACGACCTTCGATCCGGGGGCAAGCGAAGTCTTGACCGTCGCGGGCACTTCAAGGCCGTGCTCTACCGCCTTCTTCGCCAGCAGTCCTGCGGCCAGCATCACGGACGGGTTCGACGTGTTCGTGCAACTGGTGATCGCCGCAATCACCACGCTGCCGTGATGCAGCGCCACATGCCCATTCGTCGGAATGTGCTCGTGGACATTCGGGTCTTCGACCCCAACTGCCGTCGGATTTCCGCCCTCCTGTTCCCAACGGTTAACCTGCTTAACAGCGACGTCGGCCGGAGCCGCAGCGGCGACCTTAGTCTTCGGCTTGATCAGCAAGGGCAACGCCTGCGTAAACGACTCGCGTGCCTGCGACAGCACCACTCTATCCTGTGGACGCTTCGGTCCAGCCAGACTCGATTCGACCGTGGCAAGATCCAGACTCAGCAACTCGGAGTATTCGGCTTCGGGCGTGTTGGCGTCGTGAAAAAGTCCCTGCTCGCGAGCGTAGGCTTCGACCAGCGCGATCTGCTCGTCGCTGCGTCCGGTGAGTTTCAGATAGCGCAGGCTCTCTTTGTCGATCGGGAAGATGCCGCAAGTCGCGCCATACTCGGGAGCCATGTTCGCAATCGTAGCTCGATCGGCGAGTGGCAGGTCTTGCAGGCCTGGGCCAAAGTATTCGACAAACTTTCCGACAACGCCGTGCTTGCGCAGCATCTCGGTAATGGTAAGAACAAGATCGGTAGCCGTGGCGCCTTCGCGCAGGCGTCCGGTAAGCTTCACTCCGACCACCAGCGGGATGAGCATGGACACAGGCTGTCCCAGCATGGCGGCCTCGGCTTCGATGCCTCCCACGCCCCAGCCCAGCACGCCGAGTCCATTGACCATCGTGGTATGCGAATCGGTGCCGACAAGTGTGTCAGGATAGGCGGTGCGCTTCCCGTTTGCTTCGTGCACAAACACCACGCGCGCCAGATATTCGAGATTGACCTGGTGCACGATGCCGGTGTCCGGGGGCACGATGGCAAGATTGCGGAAGCCCGTCTGTCCCCAGCGCAGAAACGCGTAGCGCTCTTTGTTGCGTTGGAATTCCAGCAGCGCGTTTACGTCGAAGGCGCCCGGCGATCCGAATTCGTCGACCTGCACCGAATGGTCGATCACCAGTTCGGCGGACTGTAGCGGATTGATGAGCTTCGGGTCGCCGCCCAGACGTTTCATGGCGTCGCGCATGGCTGCCAGATCGACAACCGCGGGGACGCCGGTGAAATCCTGCAGCAACACACGGCTGGGCGTGAAGGCAATCTCTTTTTCCGGTTTCGAATTCTTGCTCCACGCGGCGAGCGCGCGAATTTCGCCCTGTGTCACGTTGCGCCCGTCTTCGGTCCGCAGCAGGTTCTCCAGCAGAATGCGCAGCGAGAACGGTAAGTGCCTCGTCGAGATGCCCTGCTTGTCGAGAGCATCGAGCCGGTAAATCTCGTATTCCTTGCCGCCGACTTTGAAAGTTGCGCGAGCGCCAAAACTATTCGTTGACATGTTGGTATTCCTTCACAAGCTCCGGCACAGAGCCGGGCACAATGCGGACTCGGAGTTAATAGTGTAATTCGTTTTGAAAGCCGTTGTGGGGACTAATGCCGCCCGATTGAGCTAAAGTAAAAACGACCTATGATGCAGACGCTGGGCTATGTCGCGCTGGTTGTTCGCGAGTACGATGAAGCGCTGGAGTTCTTCACTCGTACACTCAACTTCAGAGTGGTCGAAGATACTCATTTGAGCGAACAAAAGCGCTGGGTATTGATCGCCCCACCGGACTCTCAGGGTACAAGCTTGCTCCTGGCCCGAGCCGCGACGCCAGAACAGATGAGCCGTATCGGCAACCAGACCGGCGGGCGAGTTTTTCTTTTTCTGCACACCGACGATTTCTGGCGTGACTATCACGAAATGACTGAGCGCAAAGTAAAGTTCATACGACCGCCGAGCGAAGAGGCCTACGGCACCGTCGCAGTTTTCGAAGACCTGTACGGCAATCAATGGGATCTATTGGAACTGAAAGACAGTAGCTCACGTTAACGAAGCGATCCATCCTACCGCACGCCCGTCCAGATCTGATAGACAACCACCCCGACCATGAAGACCAAATAAATCCTCAGCGCCCAGAAAAGTACCATCTCGGTGCGAGTGAGCTGCCGTCGCGGACAATGATGGTGTTCCTTGGCGGAAATGATCTGGTCCGGCTCCAGCGCGGTCACCACCGAGGCGAGATCTTCGTGACTCAGTTCAGCGGCGTGTGCGGAATCAAATTGTTTTTCCATCTACCTGCCTCCAACCAGCGCCAGCACATTAGGCGCAATCACGCTGATTCCAAACAAGAGCCCGGCGCTGACCAGTACGGTCACAACCCCCAGTGCCAGCACATTCGCCCACAGCGGGCTGACCAGCGCGCCCATGATTTCACGGTCGTTCACCAGCATGTACAGAAAGAGAAGCGCCGGAGGCATGGCCAGGACGGCGATTACGTTCACCAGCAGCACGATGTATACCAATGGAATTCCCGGGATCAGGACCAGTCCCGCTGCGGCGGCAGCTTCGATAAGAAGAACGAGGTAGAACGCCCTCCCTTGCTTGAAGGGGAGATTCAAACTGTGCGGGCGCCGCGCCACTTCTCCGAAGGCGTACGCGGACGAAGTTGAAATCGTAATGGCGGCAACCATTCCTGCCTCGAACATGCCCAATGCGAAAAGCGCCGCTCCCCAGTGTCCAATAAACGGTTGCAGTGCCTGGGCGAACTCGGCGGCTTCGAAGTTCGCTGCCGACATGTGGTGCATGAACAGCGGAGCCGTCGCCAGCATCGCCGCGAGCGCGGCAATTGTCGCCAAAGCTGCTCCCAGCACCGTGTCGATGCGTCCGAAGCGGATGTCCCGCGTGGTGAGACCCTTATCGGCAATCGCGCTTTGCTGAAAAAACAGCATCCACGGAGTGACGGTCGCTCCGATATCCGCCAGCAGGATCAGAACCGTCTCCTGCGAGATCCCGCCGGGGAGTGGCCTCCAAGTCAGCAATGCGCGGCCCACCATTCCCCAGTGCGGATGGGTCAGCAAAGCCACCGGCACGAACACTAGGTTGAACATGGCCGCGCCTAAAATGAGCCGCTCCCACGTCCAGTACCGATGCGTCATGAGCGCGACCGAGAGCACCAACAACGCGGCCAGGACCGCAACCGCCGGCCGCACGCCGAAGAATCCGAGCCCGGCGCGGATGGCGATGAACTCCGTGACCAGCGTCAGAAAGTTGCCGATCATCAGGTCGATCATCGAGAACCAGCCCCAGAAAGGACCGAAGCGATCGAAGATCAGCTCGGCGTGCCCGCGATGAGTGGCCGCGCCCAAACGCACGGTCATTTCCTGCACCACGCAAGCCATGAGGAATGTCAGCACCACGAACGGCAGGAAGAAGCCGATGCCGAATCGCGCCCCGGTCGCCGCGTACGACAGCATGCTGGGACCATCATTCTCTCCAAGCATCACCAGAATGCCGGGGCCAATGAGCAACCAGAACAGCCGCAACCGCGGCCGGAATCCCCGCCGGGCCCGCGTCACCGATACCCGTTCGCGGTCGTGCGCGCGATCGATATCCTCGTGGGTGATGACGACGTCACCGCCAGAAATCCGCTGATCGGAAGGCAGGCCTGATCGGGGTGCGGCATTCCCTCGCGGCTCCGATGCTGCCTTTTGTTCTTTCATTCGGTTGTTCATCCCACTGATGGAGTGCGATAGGGACAGCGAGGGTTGTCGCTCGCTCGCCTATTAGCGTGAGTATACATGATGGTATAAACTATGGTTAATTACTTTACCACTTTAGCAACGGCTTTCCCATCCGGCTTAACCCAGACTTTTTCAGCAGCGGATATACCCAACGACACTCGGCCCACGCCGGTAGTTAGGGTCAGCGTGTGGTCGTAGTTGCGATGCGCGACGTGAATTTTGGCTCCGGGACGGATGCCGCGCTGTTCAAGAAACTCCAGCAGGCGCCGATCCCGCTCATAAATTCCACTCACCTGGAAGTTCTCCCCAGGTTCGGCCTGAGCCAGCAGCAGCAAGCCGCGGCGGCGACGGCTTGCGGGACTCTCCAGTTCAGTCAGATTACCGTGCGGACACGCGACTCCGCGCCCGAGCTTGGCGAACAGCCGGGCCTCGAAATCGGGTGAGACCGCGTGTTCCAACCGTTCTGCCTCATCGTGTACCTTGTACCACTCCATCCCGAAGATCTCGGCGAGCATGCGTTCGATCAGGTGGTGGCGAACCGTCAGCTTGCGGGCAATCTTTCGCCCAGCAGCAGTCAGTCGAACGCGTCCGTCGGCATTCACCCGCACCAAGCCGTCTTTCTTCAGCCGGCGCACGGCCATCGTTACGGCCGGAGGCGAAACTTTAAGCCAGTGCGCGAGCGTGGCCGAAATAACGCTTTCCCCCTCGCTCTCGGCCTCGAGAATCGCTTTGAGGTAGTCCTCTTTGGAAACTGTGATCACGCTAGCAGATTATACGGCGGGATTAAGCGGAGCTAACCGAAAGATCGCAGTGGTCAAAAGTCAGAGGACAGATGGCAGAGGTTCCCCCTTTTGCGGTGAAGGGCCTTTGGCGAAAACCAGGAGCGAGTGCCGTTCAGTTCTCACCTCTGCCATCTGACCTCTGCAATCTGTTCTCGTTTGACATCGTCTTCTCGCGCCCCTACCCTTAAATGTTCAATTATGAAGATCCTCGTCATCGGCAGCGGAGGACGCGAGCACGCGCTGGTGTGGAAGCTCCGGCAATCGCCGCGAGTCACGAAGATCTACTGTGCGCCTGGGAACGGCGGAATCGCGGACGACGCGGAATGCATCGCGGTAGACGTTAAGAGCCTCGACTCCATGGTCGCACTCGCCAATCAGATCCAGCCCGACCTCACCATCGTCGGGCCGGAGTTGCCGCTGATGCTAGGCCTGGTGGACGAATTGACGCGGCGAGGCTGGCGCACCTTTGGCCCCACGCAAGCCGCCGCGCAGCTTGAGACCAGCAAAAGCTTTGCCAAGGAGTTCTTGCAACGCCACCACATTCCGACCGCGCATTATGCGATCTGCGATTCTTCGGAGCAGGTCCGCGATGCGCTGCCGCACTTCCACACTCCGCTTGTAGTGAAGGCCGACGGCCTAGCTGCCGGCAAGGGCGTTGTCATCGCCAAAAGCAAAGACGAGGCCTCGACCGTCGCCAATGAAATGCTTAGCGGCAAGATGTTGGCGGAAGCGGGATCGCGTGTGGTGCTGGAAGAGTTTCTCGAAGGCGACGAACTTTCGTTTCTGGTCGTGAGCGACGGCGAGCGGGTGGCGCCGCTGGTCGCCGCCCAAGATCACAAGCGCGTGGGCGATGGCGACACCGGCCCGAACACCGGCGGCATGGGCGCTTACTCGACGCAGGCTCTCGTGGACGACCAGATGCGCGACTGGCTCCTCACACACATCGCGCGCCCCGTGGTTGCGGGCATGAAGGAAGAAGGAGCGGAGTACAAAGGCGTTCTCTACTGCGGCTTGATGATCACCGCACGCGGCCCCATGGTCCTCGAATTCAACTGCCGCTTCGGCGATCCGGAGACGCAGCCTATTTTGATGCGTCTCGAAAGCGACCTGGTCGAGGCCATGGAGGCGTCCATCGACGGCCGCACCAGTGAGGGCGATTTCAAGTGGTCGAACGACGCGGCGGTCTGTGTGGTAATGGCTTCGGGCGGTTATCCGGGCGCCTACGAGGTGGGTAAGAAGATCACCGGCCTGGAGGATGCGGGAAAGTTGGAAGGCATAAAAGTCTTCCATGCCGGCACCTCGAAACGCGAAGGGGCTTTCTACACTTCCGGCGGACGAGTGCTCGGAGTAACGGCCCGCGCTGCGGGGTTGGAGGCGGCCGTGCAGCGCGCCTATGAGGCGTGCGCAAAGATCGGCTTCGAGGGCGCGCACTATCGCAGAGATATTGCGGGGCGGGCACTGAAGAAGAGCTAGCGAGATGTCCGGAATTCGTTACGCTATGTTTGTGCCATCATCACAATTTGTATTGTCTGGATTTACAACTTCACGAAAAATGGACGCAAAACCATCATGGCCAAACCACTCGTTTCCATCGTAATGGGCAGTGATTCCGACCTGGAGATCATGCGCGAAGCCGGGAAAGCTCTCGATGAATTCGAGATTGCCTACGAGATGGATGTAACTTCAGCCCATCGCTCGCCCGACCGCACCGCGGACTACGCGCGCAAGGCCGCCGGACGTGGCATTCGCGTGATCATCGCCGGCGCAGGCGGAGCGGCGCATCTCGCGGGTGTAATCGCGGCGCACACAACCTTGCCAGTCATCGGCGTCCCCATTCCTTCCACCTCCCTGCAGGGCATGGATTCCCTGCTGGCGACGGTTCAAATGCCGGCAGGCATTCCGGTAGCTACCGTCGCCATCGGCAAGCCCGGCGCAACCAATGCAGGGATCCTCGCGGCCCAGATTATTGCCGTGTCCGACGCGGCCATCGCGAAAAAACTGACAACGTACAAAGAGAAGCTCGCGCGCGGCGTCGAAGAGAAATCGAAGAAGATGAAAGTGACGATGGAAGAGCGAGCGAGACAATAGCAAAGACGTGCGGGCGGGAGCATCCTTCACGCGCCTCTTTCGGCGGGCCGGGCTTCGGCGGTATGGTTATCTCAAATCCTGTGGGCCCCCTGATTGATCTGGCTTCATATCCCCCGCTCGAAAAATTGTCGGCGTCAAAGAAGCTCAACGCGGCGATGTGACGACTGTGTGAAAGAGTGGCCCCAGACGCGACGCCCCGCGAACAAGCTATAGCTTTAAACCTCTCAGATATTCCCGGAAGTCCCCGCCCAGATCTTCGCGTTTCAAAGCAAACTCAACCGTGGCTTTGAGGAAACCGAGTTTGTCGCCAGCATCGAAGCGGCGTCCTTCGTAAACGTAGGCGTACATCTTCTCGCGCTGCAGCAGCCCGCGCAGGCCGTCCGTGAGCTGCAACTCGCCGCCCGCGCCGGGTTTGATATCGGAAAGCGTCTCGAAGACTGCCGGCGTCAGAATGTAGCGCCCGATCACAGCCAGATTCGAAGGTGCTTCCGCCAGCTCCGGCTTTTCCACCAGGTCGAGAACTTCGAAGAGTTTGCCCCCTGAGCCCGAAACCTCTTTCGCCTTCAGCACGCCATAAGAAGAAATCGCCGGCCCGTCGACCACCTGCGTCGCGATCACGGAACAGTGCTTCTCGTCGAATACATTCATCAACTGCTTGAGCACCGGCACTTTTGCATCGATGACGTCATCAGCCAGCAGCGCGGCGAAGGGTTCGTCGCCAATCAATTCGCGCGCCGTGAGCACAGCGTGACCGAGTCCGAGCGCCTCCTTCTGGCGCACGTAGGCCACGTGGATCATGTCCGAAATCTGGCGCACGATTTTGAGCAGGTCGTACTTGCCCTTTTCTTCGAGCATTTTTTCCAGCTCGTAGCTGACGTCAAAATGATCTTCGATGGCGCTCTTGCCGCGTCCCGTGATGATGATGATCTGGTCGCATCCCGCGGCCAGCGCCTCTTCCACGCCATATTGAATGATGGGCTTATCGACCAGCGGCAGCATCTCTTTCGGCTGGGCCTTGGTGGCCGGCAGAAAGCGCGTGCCTAATCCCGCGGCGGGGAAAATGGCTTTGCGAACTTTCCGGATCTTGCGGCGGTCGTTGTTCGCTCGTCGTTCGTGCGTCGGTTTCATCGCGGAATCATTGTAGCTGTTGGCGCTCATACTTGGTGCGTCACTTCTTCCCGCGCCTCCAGTTCTTCCAGTAGATCGCGCAGCGTTTGCAGTATTCCAGCGGCGCTGTCGACTTTTATCGTGAACTTAAGCGTCCCGTCCGGAGTGAACTGCGTCCCCCGCTGCGACGCCACAAAGCGCGCCAGCTTGCCGGGATCAATCGAAGCATTCGGGCTGAACTTGATGCTCACGAATTCGCGCTTGCGCTCAATGGCGTTTGCGCCCACCCGCATCGCCTGTAGCTTGAGCGCGGCGTACGCAAGCAGGTTGCGGACCGCGCCGGGCGTCTCGCCATAGCGATCGATCAGCTCTGCGCGCACGTCGTGCAACTGCGACTCGGTCTCCACTCCTGCGACCCTTTTATACATCCGCAGTCGCTGATTCTCTTCCTTGATGTAGTCGGACGGAATACGGATGTTCAGGCCCAAATTAAGTTGGATTTCCGTGATTTCAACGCCCGCCTCGCCCTTCATCTCGCGTACGGCGCGTTCCAGCATCTGCGTGTAAAGTTCAAATCCCACCGCTTCGATGTGGCCGCTCTGTTCTCCGCCCAAAAGATTTCCCGCACCCCGCAGTTCGAGATCGAGAGCAGCGATCTTGAAGCCGGCGCCGAGATCGGAGAACTCCTTGAGCGCGGCCAGACGTCGCCGGGCAATCGGCGTCAACTCGATTTCAGCGGGCAGAAGCAGATATGCGTATGCCCGCCGGTTCGAGCGGCCCACGCGTCCGCGCAACTGATAAAGTTCCGACAAGCCCAGCCGGTCGGCCCGATTGATGACGATCGTATTGCAGAGCGGGATGTCGAGGCCGTTCTCGATGATCGTGGTCGAGACCAGAATATCGGCTTCGTGGTGCATGAATTTCAGCATCACTTTTTCCAGCTCTCCTTCGCCCATCTGCCCGTGGCCCACGGTGATGCGCGCACCCGGAGCCAGCGTCTGAATCTTGGCCGCAATCTCCCAGATCGTGTCGACCCGGTTGTGCACGAAATAAACCTGCCCGCAGCGGTCGAGTTCCTGTTCGATCGCTGACTGGATGAGCTTTTCGTCCCAATTCGCGACCACGGTCTGAATTGCCATGCGATCCTTGGGTGGCGTTTCAATCACGCTCATGTCGCGCAGACCCACCAGCGACATATGCAGCGTCCGCGGGATTGGCGTCGCAGACATGGTGAGCACGTCCACTTCTGTTCGCATCTGCTTGATGCGTTCTTTGTGGCGGACGCCGAAACGCTGCTCCTCATCCACCACCAGCAGGCCGAGGTCGGCGAACTTCACGTCCTTGGAAAGCAGACGGTGCGTGCCGATCAGGATGTCCACTTTCCCCGCTTCCACTCGTCCCAAAATTTCCTTGACCTGCTTCGGCGTCCGGAAGCGGCTGATCATTTCGACGGTGAGCGGGAACGGCGCGAATCGCTGCTTGAACGTTTCGTAGTGCTGGAAGGCAAGAACGGTAGTGGGCGCGAGCACGGCGACTTGCTTGTTGTCGCTCAGCGCCTTGAAAGCAGCGCGCATCGCAACTTCGGTTTTGCCGTAACCGACATCGCCGCACAGCAGCCGATCCATGGGGAGTTGCGATTCCATGTCGCGCTTCACGTCGGCGATGGCCTGCGCCTGATCATCGGTCTCGTTGTATTCGAACGAATCTTCGAACTCTTTCATCCACTCGGTGTCGGCCGGAAAAGTGTGCCCACGCGCGGCCTGGCGCTGGGCATAAAGCTTGAGCAACTCGTCGGTCATATCTTTCATCGCCTTGCGCACGCGGGCTTTGGTCTTGCCCCATGCCTGGCTACCAAGGTGATTCAGGACGGGCTTCGCGCCCTCCGACGAACGATATTTCTGGACCAGATCGAGCCGAGTTAGCGGAACATACAGCCGGGCAGCTTCGGCGTACTCAAGCAGCATGAACTCCGCGGCGCCATCGCCTTGATTGATTTCCTTCAGACCTTGATACTGCCCGATGCCGTGCTCCACGTGCACGACGTAATCGCCGACCTGCAAATCGCGGAAATCAGAAAGAAACGCTGAGACTTTCGATTTCTGCCGTTGCGGTCGCGCCACCACCAGGTCCGATTCATCGAACAGATCGCGCGCCCCGAAAATTGCGAGGTGCGCTTCCGGCAAAACGAAGCCGTCGGGAAGGTAAGCCTTCAGTAGAGTAGTGGTAAGAACGTCGCCGGCAAAATACGAGGTTTCGTCGGCATAACTCTCTCCGCTGCGCGTGCGGCTTCCCAGACGATACGACGCGTTGTACTCGGTAAACATATCGGCGAGGCGCTCGACTTCTCCCGTGTTGGGCACAGCAAGAACTACCTGCGTGCCGCCGCCAACCAACTTCTGAACCGCCTCGATCATCGCGGGCACCGCGCCGTGGAAGCGCGTGACCGGCTGCGAAAAAAAAGCCGCCTCCGTTCTCCCTTCGCGCGCCAACGCCAGATATTCAAAATCGGCTCCGGCTAGCGCCGTCGTTTTTTCCCGCCAGCTTTCCGGCGTGAGATAAAGATCGGCGGGACGAACCAGGTTTCCCACCCCACTGCGCTCGTGCGCTTCTTCAATACGAGCCCAAACCTTGTCGAGTTCCTGCAGCAGAGCTTCGGGCTCGTCGAGAATTACCCGCGCTTCCGGAAGCAGCCCGAAAATGCTGCGGTCGGCGCCCGCCACCGGAGCATAGAACTCCCAACCCGGAAAAACGCCGGCGCCAGAGTCGCGCATCGCTTGTTCCAAGATCTCCGGTGCTCCCGTAATGCGTTTCCCCGAAAGCCGCGCATTGATCGCACCAAGCAGTTCTGAAGTGACCGGCGTTTCCGTCAGCGGCAGGAGCAACGCTTCATCGACTGGGTTCGAAGATCGCTGACTTGCCGGGTCGAACTTGCGCATCGACTCGATTTCATCCCCGAAAAACTCGACGCGCACCGGACGGTCCGCTTCCGGCGAGTACACATCGAGAATGCCGCCGCGAGCCGCGTACTGCCCCGGCATTTCCACCACATCGGTTGCGCTGTAACCAACCGTGTTCAGGTGCTCGAGCAGTTTCTCGAGGTCGAAAGTTTCCCCGCGACGCAGAACCCGCGCCAGGTCGGCATAATAGTCGGAGGAACGAAGAAGAATTGTGGTCGCGGTCACCGGAGAAACTACGATCGCGGCGCGGCCGGTCGCGATCTTCCATAACGCCGTAGCGCGCTCTTCCTGAATCTCCGGATGCGGCGACAAATTCTGGAAGGCCAGCACATCGCGCGCCGGCAGGCCGATGACCGAGTCAGGATCCGCCGCTCCTGTCAGTTCGCAGAACGCGCGCAATACGGGCAGTAACTCTTCGGCCGCGCGGTTGTCGGCCACCACCAGCACAAACGGACGCTCGACCGTGCGCCGCAATAAAACAACGATCAGCGCTTTGGCCGCCGCCGACAGTCCAGTGACACTCATACGCCCCGCGCTCTCCCGCAGATGGGAGGCGGCACGCGTGAAGGCAGGTAATTGTTCTACCTCCGCGAAAAGTTCGCGGACGAACGGCAAAAGCATTGCCCTTTGATTCTACCAAGCCGGACGGAATGGGACCCTGTAACGCCAACTGCCCAAAACGAAGCGCGAACGACTAACGACCAATGACCAACGATCGCCCCTACTTCCGCAGCAGCGGCCGAGTCAGGCAAGTCGGCCCGCCCCCTCCGTTGATGCCGATCTCCGACCCCGGAAACGTGCGCACATCAAAGCCGGCGTCCCGCAAGCGTTGATTCGTCCTGGCGTTTTCTGCAATCGCAATCAGCCGCTTCTTGCCCAGCGCCAGCACGTTGCAGGCGAGCGAGTCGCGTTCGGAGTATTCCATCTCAATCAGCCGAAACCCGCGCTCCTTCAGCAGTTCGACCGTCTCGACCGCCAGCCACGGCAGATCTACCAGAATCGTCTGCTCGTCGAGCATGCTCATCAGCGACATCAGGTGCAGACAGGCAGCAGGCCCATGCCCATATGGCAGCGGCGCGGATAGCACTTCAACATGCTTCGGAGAGAGCAAAGCCCGCATCTGTTCGATCCCCGCCTGGTTCGTCCGATAGCCATTCCCGATGAGCAGTGTCCGCGAATCGAGCCAAACGATATCGCCAGATTCGGAAGTCCCCGGCGTCCGTATTTCGCCAAACACCGGAACGCCCAGTTCTCCGCAAAAGTTGGCGTGCGCCTGCGCCTCCGCGACGCGACTCTTCTTTCCCGGATTCATCGTCACCAAACCATAGTCTGTGGCCAGCGACGCGTCGTGCGCATAGACGGCATCGAGCGTAAGCGATTCCGCCGGCGGCAGACTCACCACCTCGGCTCCACCGTCGCTAAGCAGCCCGCATAGAATCTCGTGCTGTCTTTGCGCCGCCGCAAAATCGGGAGCACGCTGAAATTCAAGCTCCCGCCATGCCGCGGCCTTCCGCGAGTTATCCCAACCCGCGCTGCGCGGCGGACACACCATCACCCGCAGCAGTTCGCCAGTCATGGAATGTCCGTTGAAATTCTCGGAATCCTCACGCGAAGGCACAAGAAATATTTCCGGCACGGCAGCAATCTCGGTCTAAGAATCTCTCGCTCCAAGGAAATCTAAAGAAAGCCACCCGCAAACGCAATGCTGGACTAGCGGCGCCGCCCCTGGAACCATAGTCCGAACAAAAGCCGAACAAAAGCCCGAACAAATAACATCTCCGCCTCTCGGTACTCTACTGGTACTCCACCTTACCGCTTGCGTAAACACCCTCTTCTGATGTACATATCGTTATCCCGACCCAACAGCGTGCTCAAAACTCAAGCAATTGCTGATAAACTGCGCACTCTGATTCCGGCCCCCGCCATGATGCGGAGGGTCCCAGGAGCTCTATGAAAGCGCCATTGCGTCTCTTCTGTTTCGCGGTCATGCTGTTGCTCGTCCGTCAATTTGCCTTTGCCCAGGGCGCCGCCACCGGCGACCTCCGTGTCAGCGTGAAAGACCCCAAGGGCGACGCCGTGACCAACGCCACGGTTACCGTACGAGATGTCGCCAAAGGCCTGGAACGCGCCGGCAGTGGCGACGGCCAGGGCGGCTACAGCGTACGTCAACTGGCTCCCGGCATTTATTCCGTCACCGTGGACGCGCCCGGCTTCGCCAAAGCCGAAGCCACCGGCGTCGCCATCACCGTCGGCGGCTTGGCCGAGTTGCCCGTCGCGCTCATCGTCTCGGGAGGCAGGGAAGTCGTCGAAGTCAGCACTCAAGCGGAGCTCGTCGAAACTTCTCGCAGCTCCAGCACCGACACGATCGGTGAGCGTCGCATCGACAATCTGCCGATCAACGGCCGCAATTACATCCAGTTCACGCTGACGGATTCGCAGGTCCAGCGCGACAGTGCCCCCCAAATCGGTGCCGCGCCGACTTCCGGCCTCAACATGAGCGGCCAGCGCGCCCGTTCCAACCTAGTCAACGTCGATGGCGCCGACGCCACCGACAATTCCACCAACGGCGTGCGCTCCACCGTCTCGCAGGAGGCCGTGCAGGAATTCCAAATCATCACCAACAACTACGCCTCCGAATACGGTCGCGCCGCCGGTGGCGTGGTCAACATCATCACCCGCTCCGGATCGAACGATTTTCACGGCGATGTCTACGGATACCTCCGCAATCGCAATTTCCAGGCCGTCAACCCCTTCAGCACCACGTCGAATCCGGCCTACACTCGGGTGCAGGGAGGCGCAGCTTTCGGCGGACCGATTAAGAAAGACAAGACGTACTATTACTTTTCCTATGAAGTCACCCGGCGCCACGAGACTGGATTTTCCAGCGTTGCCCCGGCGACTAACCTGCCGTACTACGGCCTGACCAACTTCGATACCTCCACAACCGCTGGAGGTCTGCTCCCTCTGCCGCTGGGCATTATTCAGACAACCCCATTGCAAGCAGGCTTTCTGCAAGGCTTGACCGCAGCGGATATCGGTGCTCTCGGAGAGGCGAACATTATCTCGTATGAAGAACTCTTAGGCGCTTCCTCGGGCATGGCTCTCACCGGAGCGTGGCCGCTCACCATGACAGGTGGCAACCCAGGCGTTGGCGGCTTTCCCACCACCTGCTCGGCGCCCCCATGCTTCGTGCCCACCTCTTACCAGTCGCTGGGATCGCAAGCCGGAAACTTCCCGGTATTTGAAGGCACCAGCCTGTACTCGTTGCGCATCGACCACAACGTAAACAACAATAACCGCCTCATGCTGCGCATCAATGCCAGCCCGAGCACGGTCACCGGCATCGAAGGCAGCGGACAAGACCAGCCCTTCGGTCAAAACGCCTACTCGCGCACTTCTCGACAAAGCTACCGTGATGTGGCCGGCGTGGTGCAGGACACCTGGACTCTCGGCAGCAGCAAAGTGAATGAATTCCGCTTCCAGTACGCCCGCCGCGGTCTGAATTATTTCTACAACACCCAGATCCCAGACGGCGCCGACCCGGCCGTCAACATTCCCGGTTACGGTTATTTCGGACGCGAGCCCTACTCCTACATCCAGCGCACCGAGAAACGCTACCAGTTCACGGACAATTTTTCCTGGAGCATCGGACGCCACAACACCAAGTTCGGAGGCGACTTCAACTATCTCCCGCTCCAAGCTACCTTCACGGTGAATTATGGCGGGGTGTACGACTTCGGCAGCGTTGCCGCATATCCTGCACCCTTCCCCAACCTGAACCCCGTGCAGGCTTACGGCGCGGGTCTCCCGCAGGACTTCATCCAAGGCATCGGCAGTCCCAGCGACTCGTTCTCCAACAAACCGCTGGGAGTGTTCTGGCAGGATTCCTGGCGCGTGAATCACAATCTCACGGTGAACTACGGCGTGCGCTACGACGTGGAATTTCCGCCGACGTTCAAGCCTCCGACGCCGCTGGCGCAGGTGGGATACAACTTCCTCGGGCTACAAAAAGGTATTCAAACCGACAAGAACAACATCCAGCCTCGCCTGGGGGTGGCTTGGGATCCCAAGGGCGACGGAAAAACCGTAATCCGCGCTTCGTTCGGCATGTTCTATGACCACCCCTTGCTCGGCCTGTATTTCCTCGGCGATGCCTCCGATGGCTCTACCAGTGGCCAGTTGATATTTCCCGGAGGCACTCCCTGCAGCGCCGCCTCCACCCCATTCAGCCCCTTGAATCTAAATGCCGCCAGTATTTTCACTGGGGTTCTTTCGAACGCGAATTGCATGCCCGTGAGCCAGCTCTACTATCAGCCGCAGCAGCAGCAATTCCAGGCTCTGAACCAGCCGAATTCCTTGTTCCTCAATCAAAACTACCTGACCAATTCGCCGGCGCCGTATTCTCCATTTCCGTTCCCGCTGGCGTTCCAGCCCTTCGGCTATCCGCAGGCCAAGAACTTCGTTTACGCCTACTCGCAGCAAGCGAACCTGACCATCGAACGCGACCTGGGCGATGGCTTCGCCCTCAGCGTGGCTTACAACTTTAACGGTGGCCGCCACCTCAACCGTCCCATCAACGCCAGCCCGGTCCGCGGCGACTTGGTAACGCAGAACTGGATGGCGGCGGTGGCTGCAGGAGCCGCCACGACGTCGACTAACCCGTTATTCATCACCACTTGCGGTCCAAGCCCGCTCGCGGGTGCGTTTCCTGGCGCTCTGCCCTATTACGTCCCGCCCACGCTGGTGAACCTGTTCCGGCCCTCCGGCCTGAATGCCTCCATGGTCACAGCCTTCCCGTCGTGCGTGACAGACGCCATTGCGGATCTGATGGCGGCCAACCTCAATGCAAACTGCAACCCAGGCACCCTCAGCAATTGCGTCCCCTTCGGCGACATGGACGCCAACTACTCTAACGGCAGTTCGGTCTATCACGGGCTCACCGCCAATCTTCGTAAGCGCTTCAGCAGCCACTACGAATTCCTGGCCTCCTACACCTGGTCGCACGCCATTGACGACTCCACCGACCTCCAGTCCACTCTTACCCCGCAGGATAGCTTCTTCCCGGCCCTCGATCGCTCGACCTCGCTGTTCGATCAGCGTCATCGTTTCGTCTTCAGCGGCGTTTACCAGACGGGCAAGCTCAGCGGCAGCGGCTTCGCCAGAAAGCTTTTCAGTAATTGGACGTTAGCCCCCCAGATCGAATTCAGTTCCGGGCGGCCGTTCAACATCATCACCAGTGGCGGCGACAACTTCCAGTTATCCTCTCTCACCAGCCGTCCCAGCGTTGTGGCGGCGGGAACGCCCACGAACAATTGCCTTTACCCGACCGTGGCTTCCAAGTTCTCGCCTACGGGCTTCTTTCAGGAGCCGTGCTTCGCTGACCTCACTTTGGCCCAGCTAGCCGACCCCCAGAGCGCACTGCGCGCGCTCGACGGCAACCTGGGCCGCAACGCCGGTGTCAGCCCATGGACCGTCTTCAACGATCTCCGCATCGCCAAGAAAATCTTCTTTGGCGAACGCTTCAACATGGATCTCATCGCCGATATGTTCAACCTCGCCAATGTTTACAACGTAGCGGCTGTAAGCCCGCTCTTCACTAACGCCGGGCAAGCCACCGCCGCGTACGACCCGCGCCAGTTTCAGTTCGCGTTGAAGTTGAACTGGTGAGATCGGATTGTGAAGTGATCCACTGTTTAGTTCAGTTCTTGGTTTGCTGTAGAGAGAGCTAGGAACCGGAAGGGAACGGCTTCACACTTTCCGGGTCGTTTTCTTTTCGCTTCCAAGGCAAAAGAAAAGCCGCAGCAAGCATGCGGCTGTCCTCTCGTTTAACTTTTGCGCGCGCCGGATTACTTGTTGGCTTGCTTGTCTTTCGCGATGCTCTTGCTGATCCGGTTCTGCTGACGATTAATGCCTTTCTGCTCGGCCTTAGTCAGATGGCCGTTGTTCTTCGCCATATCCCTCTGTTCACGGTTCTGCACGCTGGTTTCGCGCTTCTCGAGGTTGGCCGTTTGTCGCGAATTCAACGTCCCGTTCTTCACGCCGTTGCCAATGCGCTGCTGCTGGTTTTCTTCGCGGCGGTTCACTTCATTGACGCGCGGATGGCCGGGATCGACAACGCCAGGGCCCGCACCCGAGGTAGTAGTTGAGGTTTGAGCAGAAGCGGAACCAGCAAGCATGAGTCCCCCGACTGCCAGGATTAACAGCGAGTTGGTAAATTTGTTGTTCATGAGGATAGTAACCCTCCGTCGGAAGATTAGTTGTGGCAGGAAAAACGAACGACGAGGTGACCTAAGTGATAGGTCGCGGGTTACCGAGTTAGTCGGGCCGAATGGCACCTAATCGAAGTCAATCTTCTCGAATCCCAATCCCTGCAGCAGACTGCGGATCGTCGAAGCCGCATTCTGCTGAGCCGTTAGCAAAACGCCATCGGCCAGCGCGGCCTCTTGCATCTGCCGTTCCGCCTCCTGGCGCACTTGCGTTTCCAGATTCGGGTCGGTCGGCGCCAGCAACCCAGTTTGCCGCGAATACACCCGCGTCTTCGCGCTGTCGAGTCGCGTGCTGAACACCTGCGCCGCCGGAAGATGCAAGTGAATCTGCTTGCCATCCACTTTAACGTCGTCCAGTTTCAGATTCGAGAAGTCAATCCCGGCGACAACTTCGCCATGCACCATCATCAAGAGCCGGTCTCCAGTAAGAAAATCAGGAAGCAGAGGATTTTCTTTAGCGCCGGTCACTAACTTGTCCATGGTGTAAACCACGGTCTCCAGCCGCTGCAGCCGCTGAATGCGGTCGACCACCGTGGGCTGGCTGACATCGATGCTGATTGTTCTGCCTGTCACCGCCGACAACATATGGCTCAACAGAGTGCGCCCCGAATGCCGGGTCAGCATCAACCATCCAACCGAACCGAGACACAGAACTCCGAGGACCAGCCCAACAACGATGCTGAGAGCGATCGCAACGGTCGCTTTCGATCGACGAGGTCCAGGAGCCTGAAAACCCGCATCAGGATCGTGAGGCATGAAGTGGTTATGGGAGGGGGTACCCCCCCTCCCCCCTCCCTTGTGAAATCATGGGGTTAGGAGGAAATTCCCGCTAGATCTTTGGGTTTAAAGGACTTGCGGGTAAATTCTTCCAGAATCAACGAGTTACGTTGTCAAAGAGCGCTGAAAATGGTTTTGGGGCAGCTTCGAGGTGCGTCTTGGTGGAAGGACACATCTCGAAACTACCCCAATCAGACTTTCTATTGTCGCGCTCGGTGGGTTGTAAGTCAATAAATTTCGATTATGTATCGACAACGGACCCGCTACCGCGCGCGCTGTCGCGTACAGTAGAATCGGCTCGGCTGATCTTCACGAAATGCCCGACATCGCAGAGCGAGCCCTAAATGCAAAACGCGAGTCGAAGTATGTCGAGTTTAAAGAGAGGTTTGATCCAAACTCCGCCGGCGATTGGTGCGAGGTTATAAAGGACATTGCCGCCATAGCAAATTCGGGCGGCGGCATTATTGTTTTTGGCTTGGATAGTACTGGCAACCCTACGAGAGATTCTTTAGACGCTTTATCGCAGCTGGACCCTGCGGATATAGCAAACAAAATATCTCGGTACGCCGGTTCCACTCAGATCGAACTTGAGGTTCGGCAACTCGGGAAGGCCGGCGTCACGTTCTATGGGTTCGTTATCCAGCCAGTGTCCATTCCAATTGTGTTCCAGAAACCGGGCACTTACGACACCGGCACAGGCAAGCAAAAGACAGCATTCAGCGTTGGAACCGTTTATTTTCGACATGGTGCCAAAAGCGAACCGGGTACAAGCGATGACCTGCGAGCGGTGGTTGAACGCCAACTGGAAGTGATTCGGCACTCATGGATCAAGGGTGTTAGAAAGGTCGTGCAGGCGCCTGCGGGTTCCCAGATTATCGCGGTTCGGCCTGGCGAAAAAAACGGGACCGCGTCTTTTGCGCCCACGGTCCGCGTGGTCAACGATCCAAGTGCGACGCCAGTGATACTAACCAGAGCACGAGACAAATCGACCGTAGGAACGTTCGTCCATGAGGAGGTGTCGGAAGGGATTTTTGATGAGATAAATAACGTCATCGACGCCAATCGCGTCCTAGCGAGAGGGCAACGGCACTTCTTTCTCGGTCCGCCAGTCTATTACCGCATATACGCTGAAAGACAGTACGTCAAGCAGAGCGACGAGGGCACGTCGGTACTACTCCACAGCGCCCTGTGCGATCTCTACGCCCCCGCGCTTTTCTGGGTTCTGGCGCTACCGCCTGAAGTTGTCGCTGTCGCTCTTGCCGAACTGTATCTGCGCCCGAGAAGCCCAGAGATTCATTCGCTTATTCGAATGTCCGTTTTGTTGGGAAGTGAATTCTGCGAGTGGCTTCTAGAGAAATGGCATCGCAAGTGGAAAGGTTATGCGCAGCCGCCAAACTTCTACTGGGGATTCCAACAATTGAAGTCCAAACTGGCGGACACCGACCCTCGGATTCTGGCAGCTAGGGCCAGCAAGAACGCAGTCTATGTGGTCAGCGGCGATGAAGAAGTAGGAATGTCCAAGTTGTTGGACAGTCCGCAGTTGGCGTCGTCCCTCGTTTCGGCGGCATGCATGCGTGTATTCCAAGGCGAGAAAGAGATGAGGTCGGCGGCCCGAAACCTCGACTATTTTGCTTATGGACCTCGCCTTTTGGAACTGGGGCCGCAGATCGGCAGGGCAACTATAAAACTGATCGGCGATCGCGCGGCAGGCGACTTAGGCGAAACGACCCTTGAAGAAGCATGAGGCCCGAAGCACCGGAAGGGATGCGTGCAAGAAAAACGGAAAAGGCCACGCTCATTTCTGAACGTGGCCTTTATTTATGCCGGCAACGACCTACTCTCCCACGTTCGTGTGGCGCGGGCGCCCCCGCCCGCGAAAAGGGCTGGCGGCTGGGAATTCGTCGCCGCCTTTCGGGGTTTGAAATCGTCACATTTTGATTGTGTCCTGGTCACAGACTGGTTCGCTCGTCTTGCCGGATACTAACAAAGTCAAAAGGCAGCGGGCGGGGGCGCCCCCTTCACACACTCAACTCTTGACATTCCGATGACTCAAGCATTGCTTAAGGACAAGTACGAGTATCGGCGGCGGCTCCCGCACTATCGGAAGGACGAGGGGGCAGTGTTTGTCACGTTTTGCTGTGGCTGTCTCGATCATTTGTCGGAATCGGTCCGGGATATCGTTGTGCGGAACTGTCTGCATGATCGGGGAACGAAAGCGATGATTCATGCGGTTGTGGTCATGCCCGACCATGTGCATCTCTTGCTGACGCCGCTTCGCGATTTGGATGGGAATCTTTACAGCCTGATTGAGATTCTGCAGGGGATTAAATCGGCGTCCGCGCACAGTTTGAACCGGGCGCTGGGGCGCTCGGGGCCGGTGTGGCAAGAGGAGTCGTTTGACCATGTGCTACGGTCTGAGGAGAGTTTCGAGCAGACGGTGGAATATATACGGCAGAATCCGGTGCGGCGCGGGCTGGTGACTCGACCGGAAGATTATCGGTGGTTGTGGGTTGGGTAAGTCAAGATCAAGATCAACACCAAGGTCAACGGCAGCGGGCGGGGGCGCCCGCTCCACACAAAACGAAGCATGAAGCGGAAAAGGCCACGCTCATTTCTGAGTGTGGCCTTTATTAATGCCTGGCAACTACCTACTCTCCCACACACTTTCGCGTGCAGTACCATCGGCCCAGCGGGGTCTAAACTTCCGGCCGGTCATGCGACTAGGCTGACATCTTCTTTCCGGTGCGCAGGTAGTGATTGATGGTGGTCTCCCAGTTCTGCATCTTGGCCTCAAACGATCTCTGGTCGTAGCCTTCGAGCTCTCGGTTGCCTTCCGGAGAAAGACCAGTGTAGCGAAAGCGAATGTGGTTGTGGGTGGCTCCGTGTTGGGCTGGAATCAGCTGAATGCTGAGTTCGGTGAGGATCAGTCCAGGTTTCATCCAGACATATTTGATGCGAAAGGCGAAAGGATCGTAGTCGGTCACAATCCAAGTCGTCTCCGGTGCGCTCTCCGTTGCCGGCGCGGGCGGGTTGGGAGTAGTAAAGATGCAGCCTAGTTCCGCGACTCCCGAGTCGGAGTAGATCAGTCGATATTGCCAGCCCGGGAGCCAGTCGGCTTCGCGGACGGGGCAGAGAAGAGGGAAGACTTTGTCGGGAGTTGCGGGGTTTGTTTGGGTGTATTCGTAGGCGATGCGGTAGCTCTTGAATGCGGTCATTGTTTCTCCTTTGTTGCAATGAAAAACCCGCGGGCCTTTTGGGCCTCGCGGGTGGTTAGCATTGCGGAGCTTTGCTCCGCTTGGACGGACGAGGGCGCCCGTCCCCACATGGTCTATCTTCGTGTAAAAAGGTCGTGCAAAAGGAAAAGGCCAATCTGATTTCTCAGACTGGCCTTTATTAATGCCGGCAACTACCTACTCTCCCACACACTTTCGCGTGCAGTACCATCGGCCCAGCGGGGCTTAACTTCCGTGTTCGGGATGGGAACGGGTGGAACCCCCGCGGTAAGATCACCGACAA
>Ga0182027_10000850_pt1 | contig 51718 bp, 61 predicted proteins | sample 712E1DmetaG_FD_121300 | JGI IMG/M metagenome (GOLD analysis project Ga0182027, IMG submission 121300) | Permafrost microbial communities from Stordalen Mire, Sweden - 712E1D metaG (Illumina Assembly) | ecosystem: Environmental > Terrestrial > Soil > Wetlands > Permafrost | place: Sweden...
CTAACGTCCCCTACCGTTTTTGTGGGGAATAGAGGCTCAGAATGGCCCTAATCAGGGCGAAGGCTGCGACGTAAGTGATTGAGCGGGCTAGAAAAGTCCTATAACACTGGCAAAACTGGTGTACGGGAAAATAAACTCTCCCTGCCGGCACCATGAACCAAAGGTGTTGCGGGGTGAAGCGAAATCTGGGTGCACTTGGATTACTACAATGAACGTGGAATCGGCCTCGGTAAGGCAGCGCTCAAATCTGGGTGCAATTAGGATGCAATAAGACTTCGCGAGGGTTACTTTGGGCGCTAATAAAGGCGATCGGCGCCGTGACTTGTCAAACAGCTGCCTCTGAACCATCAGCCGTCACCTTAACCGAGCCTGTCGCGGTCCAGAAACGGCTTGCGGGAAGCTATTCGGAAAAACTTCCAATCCTCCGCGCAACGCTCGCTAGCTAAGAAGGAGCGGTCGCTGCCGAGACCGCCCCTGAGGCTAGAACGATTGTGAGAACCGGGCCTCCAGGAATTCGCCCAGCTTGGCCGTGGCCTTGAATTGTGGGACGGGATCGAGTTCCTTGAATGCCGACGTAAACGCATTGGAAAGACTCCAGATCGTTCGCGGCCGGAATTCCTCGTACTTCGGCTCAAAGTACAGGTCATGCACGGTGCGGGCAAGGTGCTTGGGAGCTTCGAGTCTGCCCTCGACGAACGCCTCGTAGATGACCACCTTGGCGGTGACGTCCGTCAATTCACTTTTCTGCCAGGCTTCCACCTGCTTCCGCATCGGCTCGAAGTTCCGCTGCATGCGATCAACGCCAACCGAGATGCAATCGATCAGCGAGAACGACTTCGAGTGCTTGGCAAGGACGGGGGTTAAATCCCCCGCGAAGGCCATGTTCGAGCACACGAACACGCGATAGCCACAAGTCATCGCCAAACGCATGCTCTTGTCGTGGGAGTTTCGCAAACCGATGGAGAAATGGCACCCTTCCATCTCGGTTGCGAGGTCGAGAACCCCGAAGGCTTTCATGCCGTCCGGCGAGACTGCGTACTCGTCGTGCACGACACCGATGTGCCGAAAGCCAAGTGTCTCGACCAATGCTTGCACGATCTCGTGATGCGGGACCGGGCGGTGCGTTTCCGTTGCCTCTGGTGTTGGCACCAGTGCTAGTTCTGCGCGGCCAATCGTTCGGCCGCCGTAACCAATAAGCGTGCTAGTTTCTGACATACTTCTTTCCTCCTTAGTTGATTTGGAATGACATTCTGGAAAGTGGTGACGGCGCAGGCTGCCGCCACGCTTGCCGTTGATCGTTTGAGAAAATTGGGAGAGGGGTCTGCGCAGCGTTTACAGGCGGGAAGTTCTCTGATGGATTATTGCGTATCCGAATTCAGCTTTAGTGACGACTGGAGTCACGGCCTTATGATCTACACCTGTCAAGTGCCAATGAAATCGGTTCCGGGAAGCAGGCGCTGAGGGAGTGGCGGAACCGGTTCATGGTGGTAGCGCAGGTTCCAATAGTTCCAGGAGCGGCGGTCGAAGATCCCAGCCGGCGGGTCTTTCAAGACGAGATCGAAATCGGCCTCCGAGTAGTACTTCATCGCGGTAGCGATGTCTCCTAGAGTCCCATACGTCATCAAGTGGGCAAGGAACAATTTAGGTTCTTGCAGAGTTTCTTCGGGCGCTTTGAACCAAACCACGCGTTTTGCGACTCGCTTGAGTTCCTCGGAATAGTTCATGATTCATCTTCCTGCCGACTTAAACCAGGTTTAGCCGCAACCAGTGGAAGCTCTCTTAAGTTTACCGAAGTCGCAGCCTCACGAAGTCGTTTTTGCACTGCGGGAGTCAGGCTGGGAAGATCACCATCCTCGAAGAACGTTAGCGCCTTGAGGCTGAGCGCTCCATTGAAGTTTTTCCCATAGATCGCCGCTGCTGCCCCCAAACCCTCCGCTAGGCTCAAGCCCGCGTCGAACGAGGCCACAATATCCCGATAGTCCTTCGCCTCGGCCCTCGACTGAACCGTCTTCAGTTTTGACGCAAGAAGATCCAGCATCGAAGCAACCTGAACCCCATTCTCTTCGACAACATCAGGGTCCCGTGCGCGCTTGATTCCTAGAGATCCAAAGAATGACAGCTTCACCGGCCCATTCCGATCCACTAGGGCAGTGAGTGTGTTGTCTTGGAATTGGGTCATTTCCGCGTGCTTCAGGTAGGGAATGCTATCGCGCAGTGAATCGGGGTGGAAGGGCTTGTTCGAGAAAAAGTCAAAGTCCTCCGATTGGCGGTGCCCCAGCCGCAATGCCAGAGCTGTACCTCCATAAAGCACAAACGCCTTCGGAGTGTCTCGCAATTCCGCCCAAAGTCGCCTTTGAGGCTCTGGAAGAATGCTCAGATTCGGTGTGAACATCTCCAACTCCTTCGGGCTACTGCCCCGCATCCTTAATCATCTTAAGGCCACCGTTTCTACGACCGGCCAGATGTGCCGAGACGTCTCCCTTATTTTGCCTGATTTAACTCAAGCTGAATAGCGACGTCTGCTCGGGGACTACGGACCTTGCGCGCCGCTTCTTACCTGACAACGATTGCGGCCGCTGTCCGAACACTACGATAGACGCGGCGTCCATGGCATCTTCAACAAGACGCGCGCGGTCAGGCTGAGTATCCAGCAGAACACCGGGCATTTCGATGGGTAAGGCATCATCGTCGCCACGAGAATTCGTGGGGAATAGCTTTTGATGTTCTGTACTGATGGCTCTCCAAACGGAGTCGGCGGTATCGCCGATCCCGTTCCTCTCGACCAGTTCCCGAGCCATCGCCGACAGCATGTCATCGTCTTCATCGATGCTCTGCAATCCCTCGCCGGCGAATTTTCCCTCCATGGTGAGTGCTACAAGGAGCTTCTTCCCCATCAGGCGGAGGCAGGAAGTCTGCATGGTCCCCTCAGAGCAAAGAAATTTCACGCGCACCGGTCGCCGTTGTCCGATCCTCCACGACCGGCGGCTCGCTTGCCGTAACGTGTGTAGCGAATATCCAGACTCGTAGAAAATGATGGTCGGAAAGTCCAACAGATCCAGGCCTGTTTCCACCAGTTTGGGGTGGCAGATCACTACCTGAACTCCGTCTTTGACTTGTCTGGCGTACCACGCTTCACGAAAGCTGATGGTGTATTCAAAAGGATTGAGTCCGCTGATTGGTCGCATTGCCCCCGTAGTCGGATCGGTGACGCTGGACCACAGCCGAGTTGCAGTCAGCTTAAGCTGGCCGTGCTCGATTCTGAGGTGGTCCAGCGGAAGAGTAAGGCTCACGATTGCTGCGTCTTCGGCTCCGGATCATTACTTATTACTTCAAACCACGGAAAGATCCGACGTCTAACGCAGATTGAACCGCTGCCCGCTCGTCCCATTGAACGATTGCACCCGCGTGTACCCGCCTTCTCTCAGGTCAAGATCACAGCTCAGATAACGGAGGTTGATTTGTTTTCCGTGTCCTTCTTCATATTCGCCGGTTGACGGTCGCACGGCCTTGTTTTGGAAGGCTGCGGCTTTTTATTGTCCATCGCGAACGGCGGTGGAGCTAGACGACAATTCCGTGCTACCCACTCAGCCCTGTTATCCGCCACAGATCGGTAAGCTTAAGTCGGCTAAGCGTTAGCTTTCGTCAGGATCTGGAGCCGCGCCCGGCGAGAACGATGGACCAACGCTGTCGCCGACTCCCCTCTCACCAGCTTTGATTGCTGGGCTGCTCATCGTTTAGCTACCCCGCTCAGGAATCCGCGCGCTTGGGGAACAAATGGCGCCTAGACGGTGTGCATGTCATATCATGTTGGGCAAAGGAGCAGGATCTCCCAATCTATGTTCACGCAAATCAGAGTTTGTCTCCTCATGGCCCTGATCTCGCCCCCAGGCTTGTCCGGCGCCGATTTTGCCATGAAGGTGACCGACAAGAATTACCTCGATACTCGAGGTTTCAGCGTCTTTCTCTACGACAGCACGTACCATCCCGTTTTTGTGGACCAAAAGAACACGGCCATGGAGATGATTCTCCACGGCCAGCGCATCGCCACTAACGGCGACGTGCGCCTCATGCCAACGCCGGAGCAGTGGGACCTAGTGGCAACCCTCAAGGGTCGCCATGCCGACAAGGCGAACAGCCGGCTCACCGCCGACCTCGCTTTCCCGACGTTCGACTTCGATTACACACTGGAAGTGGCAGCGGAGCCAGGCGGCGTGGAGGTCAGCATCAATCTCGACAAGCCGCTACCGCAGAAACTGGCGGGGCGGGCGGGCTTCAACCTGGAGTTCCTGCCCTCGATCTACATGGGCAAGGCTTACCTGGTGGACGGAACCAAAGCTGGCATCTTCCCGCGTACGCCTAACGATCCGATGATAAAAGTTTTGCCCCTGCCTGATGAACCGAAAAAGGCGTACTACCTGGAGGACTGGGATAAGGCCAAGGGATACACTCAGCCGCTGCCGTTCGCCGAGGGCAAGAGCATCACCCTGGGGATCGACGACGCGCTGGCCCGGGTGAATGTAGCATCGGATACGGCCAAGCTCATGCTGTTTGATGGACGCGACCGCGCGCAGAACGGCTGGTTCGTGTTGCGTTCACTGATCCCTTCGGGCAAGACCACCGGCGCCATCGTCTGGCACATCAGGCCGGACGTGATTCCGAACTGGACGCGGCCGCCGATGATCGCGCACAGCCAGGTCGGTTATGCGCCGGGCTTCTCGAAGGTGGCGGTGCTCGAACTCGACCCGAAGTACAACGCCCCGAAGACGGCCAGAGTGCTGCGCCTGATGGAAGACGGATCCTACAAGCAGGTGTTCGAGGGCCTGATCACGCCTTCAACACCCTGGCTGCGCTACGTCTATTCGAAATTCGACTTCACCCCCGTGAAGGACCCCGGCCTCTATGTTGTCGAGTATGGAGACCAGCGTACGGCCCCCTTCCCCATCTCAAAGGACGCTTACGCTAATATCTGGCAAGACAGCCTGGACCATCACCTTGCGGAGCAGATGGATCACGTTTCCGTTCGCGAAGGCTACCGCATGTGGCATGGCGCTTCGCACTTGGATGATGGCCGTATGGCGCCCGTAGTTGGGGAGCAATTCGACGGTTGGAACCAGGTCACAGCAACGGACGGGAAGTACAAAGGCGGCGATCACATCCCTGGAATGAACGTGGGCGGCTGGTACGATGCCGGCGACTTCGACCTCGAGGAACCTGCGCAGCTGAGCGTGATTCAGAGCCTCGCTCTGGCGTATCGCGAATTCAATCTCAAGTACGACGAGCTTGCAGTGGATGAAGCCGCCCGTGAGGTTGAGATGCACCGTCCCGATGGCGTGCCGGATACGGTGCAGCAAGTCAAGCACGGCGCACTGCTCATCCTGGCGCAGTTTCACAACATCGGCCACGCCATCCGCGGCACTCACGAGCCAGATCTGCGCCAATACACACACCTGGGCGACGGAGCGTCGAAAACTGACGGCCGCATTTACGACCCGAAGCTCGGCCCGAACGAAGCGAAGGGCGACTACTCCGGCAAGCCGGACGATCGCTGGATCTTCACTACTAACAACCCGTATTTCCAGTGGAATGCCATTGCGGCGCTGGCTGCAGCGGCGGATACGCTGAAAGGCTGGGACGACGCATTAGCGAAAGACTGCCTCGAGACCGCGATCAAAGCATGGAAGGACGCGAAGGCTCACCCAACGCAGTATCCGGCCAGCGGCGGCTTAGATGGAGAGGCTCCGGCAGGTGCCCCCGGAGGTGGTGTGCTGGCTGCGTCTCAGGGTGTGGCCTCTGGCGCACAAGGCGGTCGTAACCCAGAGGGCAGCTCGGGCGCTCCGACAAGCTCTGGCACCACCAGCGCACAAACAGCTGCGCCGGCCGGCTTCGGCCGTGGCGGATTTGGCGTCGGACTGGACTGGGCTGCGGCTCTGGAATTGACCATCGCCACGAATGGTGCCGAGCCATACAAGTCCCGTCTAAAGGAATTGTTTCCTCAGATGATCACCCCGCAGCAGATGGACCTCCATGGTTGGACAGCAGTCCGGGCATTGCCTTATCTGGACGCGAGCGCGAAAGATCAAATGCGCGAAGCAGTGAAGACATACATGGCGGGTTTGGACAAGCGGTTGGACGCCACCCCGTTCGGCGTGCCCCCGAGCCTCGGCACCTGGGGCGGATCGGGCGCAGTGGTGGACATGGCCATCCGAATGTATTTCCTGCACAAGGCGTTTCCGGATCTCGTGAGCCCCGATTACACACTTCGCGCCGTCAACTACATTCTCGGCACGCACCCGGTATCTAGCACTTCGTATGTAGCTGGAGTCGGTACGGTTTCGAAGACGAAGACGTACAGCAACAATCGCGCCGACAATGCTTACATCCCGGGTGCCATGATTCCGGGATACATCATCATCAAGCCGGATTTTCCGGAGTGCATCGATGACTTCGGATTTCTGTGGTTTGAGGATGAAGCCGTCGTGGCCGGGTCGGCAAGCTGGGTCGTGGCCGGCAACGCTGCGGACGCAATCATTAAGGAATCGAAGTAGACCCAGTACTAAAAGCGCCAGCGGCCACGAGCCGTGCCGAGCGCTTCTTTTTTGGGAAGAATTTGATTACGGCGCGGCGTTCATCGCATTTACGAGAATGCCGTCATGAAGGACGGCCGGATCCTGGGCGCAGGTCCGCGCAAGTTTTACGACCTGCTGCATGCCATGCGTCGAGGGTCTTGCTGCAGTGATTAGTCTCCGGAAGTCGGCAAGGCAACAGTTCTGTGTAGTGTGGGTTTTCTGCCTTGGCTGATTTCCTCAGCTAGTTCCACCATCTTCCATGCGGCAGCAAAAATGGCTTCATCTCCCTGCTCCTGCCAGAACGCGATGTTGAACGATCGATCAGGGAAGCTGCCCTCCACCAGTCGTGTCTTCCAAATGGAGTTTCGAGGAAGGATGGTGTTCTCCCCGTTGAATCGGTTGCGCTTAAGCTGGTTTCACGTTATCAAGGTGAAAACCCGCAAGATCACGGTTGAACGCAACGATCGCTTCGAAGACTACAGGACTTCGACCTACGAGGTTTAGCCATGGCGCACCCACTTAACCTGCCCGCGCGGCGAACCACCTTTGCTGGTGTTGGTCACGCGCCATTCGATCACCGAAGGATGAATAGGTACCTCCAGACTAGCGATCAGTTCTTTGATCGTTGCCGCGGTCGGTGTCAGGATAGTGGGGATGTTTATGTCGCTAGCCGGTGGAGCAAACTGCTGCACTGCTGTGCTGGGAATATTTGCAGAGTTATTGGCGTGTCCGTTGGCTGGGCTCATGACAGCTCTCCCTTCGTAAGGATGTGTAGGGATCTGGCAGACGTTCAGAATGGAATATCCTCGTCCCCGTTGTCGCTAGAGTTGGCTCGGAAACGCTGATTCACATTGTCGTTGGGGGTAAGGTATTCGAGCCCTGCTAGCGATTGCTCAGGCGGTTCAGATTTTGAGTGTGCAAGCCAGAATCGGAAGTGGGTTTGTTGCAGCCTATTTGTCTGGCTTTGCCGCGTTCGAATTCCGCTTAAGGTCTGTCAGATCGCTGTCACAACCTAACGCACGCTTGTTGGTCAAAAGGTCATCCAGGGAAATGAAATGCACCGGGACACCAAAGAAACTGCTTGCAACCTTCTTTTGCCACGCATCGGAGAACTCTACGGCCGTGATTTCGGTCAGAATATCAACGCGCACGGGAGCGACTCCAATTTGGTAGACCACCTGCTTTCCGGTGAATGTTTCTGCATTTATCCCATCATGCTCTAGAGGAGCCCCGAATTGTTTGAGCGCTGCGACTACTCGGATTGAATTCTGCGCTGAATTGCGTACCCACACGTCGAGATCTTTCGTATAACGTGGCTCCCCGTACTTCATGACTGCGTAGCCACCGACAACCAAATATTCAACTTCGAATTTGTTTAAGAGTTGTAGCAGTTCTTTGTAGTGTGGGTTTTCTGCCATGGTTGATTTCCTCAGCTAATTCGACCATTTCCCATGCAGCCGCAAAGATGGCCTCATCTCCCTGCTCCTGCCAAAACTCAATGTCAAATGAACGATCCGGGAACCCACGCTCCACCAGTCGTGTTTTCCACGAAGAATTTTCAGGAAGGCTCATTTCACCCCCTTCGATTCACACTCTAACAGTATCAGGATATCAGGATGAAGGCCCCTGATTGTATCTTCCGGCTCGACCCGCATACGCGGTTCCTACAGGGCCAAGCCTTGCCCTCAACCAGATCTCGTGGGCAGATTGTCTCGCGAGTGATTGTGCTGATCGACCTTTGTCGGGCCGGGATTTCGCATCTCCAGCGACTTCCAGCATCAATCACTCGCGCGGCGATCTGGCGACGACAGTGTCGGGGATCCAGTCAACGGAAAATAGTTGAAAGAAGAAGATGAACGCGGCCGTGTTTAGGAATCGGTCGTTCCGCCCGTGAAAGGCAGCTGCGCCTCAACGTTTTCACGGCTTCGCTGATCACCGAAATAGCAAAGGCCGACCAGTTCCTCGCCGGACTCGGCGACTAGCCGGACTAGTTGCTTGCCGTTGATGGAATAGACCGGACAGGACGGTCCGGCGCGGAGCCGAAAGCGAGCGCCGGAATCGCAGGGATCAGCAGGAAATTCGATCTCAATGTGCCGTCTTCGGCGTCCCAGTTCGAGAAGGAAGCAGGGCACCACAACATTTGAGACCTGCACGATTTCCTCCACACGCGCATCTTCGGCCGGAATCCCCCTTAGGCCAGCAAAGAGTTCAGCGATCAGGCGAGCCCTGGTGCGATCGCCCCAGCAGTCCGGCTGCACCGCGAGCTCAAGGATTTGGTCGCGCAGCGGGGCGAGGAAGCGTGCGAAACTTGCCTGCAGTAGGTTCTCAAGGAAGAGAGGAGAACTGTCCAGCATAGCCTCGCTGTGAGCGACCTCGGCGCGTGACAATTTGTTGCTTGAGTTACTGGTCAAACGGTAAGCCTCTGCTGTGACTTCAAGGAGAACCCAAACTTCTTCATAAATGGGCGACCCATACGGTCACACGGCTGAGAGTCTGCTGAAGGACCTTGATGAGATGACACTGCACTTCGCAGGCGCTGCCGTCGTCCTACATTTTTGCAAGCAATACACGTTTCTCGTATTCCACGACGAAGACTGTAGGTGCAAGAAGCTAACAGACCTGCTGTGCGGAGCTGGTCTGCCAGCCGGCTTCATTGCCTGGAAGGATGCTGGTGATAAGGCGATGTTCATGTTGGTGCCGTTGCCGGAATATGCGAACGATGAGGATGCGCAGTTATATCTAACGCAGGTGCTGGAAAGCATTCTTCCGCGCCTTCCCTCGTTCTTCACGGTTCGCCCTCCTGCGGACAGCATCTTTGTACTCTCGCTTGAGAAACCAGCGCAGGGGACTGGCCAAATCAGTGATTCATAGTGGAGGGCGGGAATTGTTCCATGTGATCGACGGAGCGCTAGTTTTTCACAGCAATAAAACGACGAAGTGGCCTGCTTTGGACAAATTCGTGAACGACAGATCGGGCTTGGTCGCAGAAACACATGGTGGTCTCGCCTCCGGGCTGGGAGCGGACTTCCTTCAAAATGGCCGGTCTACGAAGAGGTATCATTAACCCCGGCAGTTCCCGGCAATCGAATCGGAGGAAATAGATGATTCGAGAGCATCGGGGAAGTTTGAAAGTAGAAGAACGTTTGGGGGGGGATGCGGTTTGGGTGCTGCGCTTCAAAGTGACACGCGACTCCGACCACAAGTGGGTCGAACGCACACTGTCATCGGGCGAGTCCAAGACTTTCCCACGGAAGCTCAAGCTTTTGCGGAAGCAGAGCGCAGGCGCTTGTATGCCATCGAACCAGGATCGAAACGCGGAACCCTGACCTTCGCAGTTCTTGCGGAATTTTACCTGCAAGAATTAAAAAAGGTGCCAGAATCGAAGAAGCGCAAGCCGAAAGCTGCGTCCACTATCGAGGACAGAGAACGCATCATTCGCAAGCGGCTGCTTCCAAGATTCGGAGAGATGGAGGCTTCGAAGATCAAGCCCTCAGAAATCAAAAGGTGGTTGGAGTCGGTGCAGGACGAAGAAGACCTGGAGAATTCAACGGTGGACAAAATCCGCGGTGTGATGCATCTGGTTTACTCGATTGCACAGGCGAACGACCTGATTCCGCGGACGGTGGAAGCGAATCCCGTCACACATGTTCACATCGCCACGACCACCGAGTACGAGGCCGTTCTCGTGACGCCACAGCAAGGCTGGAATATCATCTGCCGGATGCAAGCATTCGAGCGGCTGCTGACCTTACTGGTTGCGGTGACGGGATTGAGGATCGGCGAAGTGCTCGCGTTGCGATGGAAGCATGTCGATTGGGGCAAGTTCCGCATCTACGTGGTCTCCAATTTCGTGCGGGGCAAGTTTGGCGAACCCAAGTCCTCCGCCTCGAAGAAGCCTGTCGTGTTGCATTCGCTTGTCATGGGCTTGCTGAAGAACTGGCGGGAGACTACGGCTTACGCGGGAGACGAGGACTTCATCTTCGGTTCCGACCGGCTCAAGGGCAAGCAACCGCGTGTCCCGAACATGCTGGTGGAGGATCATCTCCGGCCCGCAGCGAAACAAGTGATCGACATTCCGCACGGTCACAGGTTTGGCTTCCACAACCTCAGGCATGCATTAACCTCGTTCCTAGTAGAGATTGGAACCGACTCCAAGACTATTCAGGACATGCTGCGTTGGGCAGACCCTTCAATCCTGCTCAAGGTCTACGCGCACTCGCGCATGGACAAGCGCATGGAGGCTCAGGCGAAGATGATCGAAGCCGTGGGTCCGAACGAGGAAACCGCTCAACAGCTCATCCAGTAGGCGTGGGTGATCGACCGTGGGTGATTTTGCCAGTCTTTTGTCGCCAGATTTCCACTAAGTTCTTTGGAATGATGGTGGCCAGGGACGGAGTTGAACCGCCGACGCCAGCCTTTTCAGGGTCAAAATTAACAGTGATCGCAAGTACTTAGAGGTGCCTCCCGGCGCCGTAAGTTACTGAAAGTCATTGCAGGAAAGGCCGACTGCCGGTAAAACTGCCGGTAAGTTTTGTTCGCCTTGTGTTCTTCTTGGAAAGCAGCCCGCGCCCGATTGCATTTCAGGCGTTCGAATCTCAAATTCACGAGATCCCAGGTCAAGGGTTTCGCGAACTGAAGGAACGCGGTGCGTCTGCGGTGTCGAATCGCGATCCGCCCCGGTTGCTCAAAGGCAGAGAAGTGCCTGCCTTCTTTTAGCTTGCTTTCGCCTCTTCGTCGCGCCTTCGGGAAGCGGCTCCTTCAGGATCGGTGATTATATCCACCCACTTCGGGTCAGGCGAGGCCTCGGCGTCATAGTTATCGTGCCAGTTCCACCACTTGTACGGCGGGGTCTGAGGGTAACCCTCTGGCGAGTGCTCCCAAGTTTCCTGACGGCCGAGCGGAGTGATGTCTAGGTAGCTCCAGGTGGTCCCCATCGCCTCGTCGCCGCGGCCGTTGATGAAGTATGTGCGGAACACCCGCTCGCCGTCGCGGAAGAACACATTGTGGCCGTGCCATTCATCGACGTCGAAGTCCTTGTCGAAGCCGTCGGTCATGGTGTACCAGGGCATCTCCCAGCCCATCCGCGCTTTCACGCGAGCGATGTCCGCCTGCGGCGCGCGTGAGGCGTAGGCGAGGGTGGTGTCACGAGCGTTCAGGTGGGCCAGGTGCGCGACCTGATCGGCGCCCAGGGAGCAGCCGCGGCAGGCGTGCTCGGGCCAGCCGAACACTCCGGGCTCGAAGAAGGCGCGATAGATAATCAACTGACGACGGCCCTCGAACAGGTCGAGCAGGCTTACTCTGCCCTTGGGTCCGTCGAACTCGTACTTCTTCTCCACAGCCATCCACGGCATCCGCCGGCGCTCGGCGGCCAGTGCATCACGGGAGCGGGTCAAGGCCTTCTCCTTCGCGAGGAGTTGCTGGCACGCAGCCTCCCACTCCTGCTGCGACACGATCGGGGGTGTGTTCATCGCGAGATCCGGATTCTCATTAGTTCTGGTCGACATTTTTATTTTTCCTTTCCTCTGAGTTCGGCAGGACTTCTCCTGTCCGGTTCTTGCGAGATACTTTGACGGCCAACGCCGCCAGCCCGCCGGTTGAAACCGCGCCGGCAACGACTAGTCCCATGGTTGCAAAACAGAATGGACACATCGTGCACCTCCTTGGTGGCGAAGTTTGATCGCTAAACCGCCTCTATAGTGGTGATGGGCGATGAGAATCGATTTCGACAGATGCGTCCCCTTTTTTCTGGTTGGGCTTCCCTTTGCCTGTAGCAATTAAGCTCAGCAGACTACCGTTGATATAGGAGCCCCACGCGTTGGAACAGACCTTGAAACATTCGTATTGGGGCACTAAACCCTCGTGAGTGAAGCGGACTTCAGTCTTGTCGCCTCTTTTTGAGACTTCAAAAATCACTTTTGTGCCCTTCCACTCGGTTTTGTCTTCGGTGAAGTTGAAGTAGTTGTCCAAAACGAGCCACACGACTCTCTGGTTGGGAACGAATTCTACTAACTTCATTCTGCAAGTGTGGACATCTTTGTAGTGATACGTGCACTCGTCTCCGAGCTTGCCGGTGGTGCCTTCAATTTCCTCCGACCACCATCCACGAACATTCCTTGATGGCCTCGAAGGCTTCCTGCGGAGTTTGGTCTACCGTAAAGGTCATGGTGAAGTTTTGATCCGTCATGATTTTCTCCAATTTTCGCAAATTGCGGTGTGGGGTTGCGGTGTGTCTGTGAACCCAGATCGCAAGGTCTTATTCGATGAACCTGCGTCCGTGATTTAATCTTTCTGGGCGGGCTGCCCTTTACCGGTCGTGATCAGGTTGCGCAAACTGTCGCTGATGTAAAAGCCCCATGCGCCTGAACAGTCACCGTAGCATTCGAAGGCAGGAACCAAGCCGACGTGCGTAAAGCGGAGTTTGGTTTTGCCGCCCTTCCTGGTGATCTCAAAGACAACCTCGGTGCCATTCCACTCGGTCTTGTTTTTGACAAAGTTAAGTCGGGCTTCCGACACATGCCATACAACTTTCTTGCCCGGTACCAATTTGGTGATCTTCTGGGTGCTGCGGTGAAGGTCTTTGTGGTGGAACTTGAACTCAGCACCGAGTTCGTCGGTGTGACCGTCAATCTCTTCTGACCACCACCCACGAACGTTGTTGATGGCGTCAAAGACTTCTTGCGGAGATTGGGTTACCGAAAAGGTCGTGGTGAAATCCTTCTTCTTCATGATCCGTTCCTTCATCCTCTCGTTCTGTCGCGACATCCGCGATGTTATTAAAGAACTGCCGCGGTCTCCGGCACGAAACCTGCGTACTGGCGCTCGAATGCCTTGGCTACGCCAGTGCGCCAGCCGTCGGCGATGGACTGAGACGCTGGATCGGGGAAGATATCCTCTTCACCATTCTCCAATCCATCGAAAATGCCCGCCGCGACTGATTCAGGCGAGGCCTTCGGTATCTCGAAGCCTCGGGTCATGTCGGTGTCAACAGGGCCCAGGAGGACGCCGTGGACCGTCACACCCTGGCTCGCCAGCAGCGCTCTCAGTGATTGCGTCATGTTGAACGCGGCCGCCTTCGAAATGGCGTAGGCGGGCGTGATCGGCAAGGGCGCCAGGGCCATCAAGGACAGGTTATTGACGATGGCCCCTTTGGAGCGCCGCAGCAACGGCAGGAAAGCGCGCGTCACGTTGAACGGGCCGAATAGGTTGACGGCCAGGCTCTGCTCGATGGCGCCTGAATTGCTCAGATCGTCGTAGAGAGCGGTGCCGGCGTTGTTGATGAGAATATCGAGAGATTCGACTCTTTCGACTGCTTCCTGAATCTGCTGAGCGTTAGTCACGTCCAGTATCAGGGGCGTGACCCGCCCATCCGAATGGAACAAGGGCTGCCGCGTACCGGCATAGACCCGCTTCGCGCCTCTCTTCAAGGCTTCCTCGACCAGCGCCTGCCCTATACCCCGATTGGCCCCGGTCACTAAAACTGCTTTGTCTGCGATTGTCATATATCCTCCTATTTAAGTTAGGCGTCTCGGGGAATGCCGCCAAGCCGCCTCTATGGGGATGACGGGTGAAGGTAGCGGATTTCGACGGGGCAGGTAGAAAAAAATTAGCCTCGCCTTTGGAGCAGAAACTGTCTCACTGCGGGGTCCTCGGTCAGACCAATCGCCCTGTCGAAGGCATCCAATGCCTCAGGTGTTTTCCCCAGCCGTTGTAACATGTGAGCACGAACCGCCCAGTACGGCTGATATGCGGAGATATCTTCCGGGCCGATCGCATCCAACGCTGCCAGCCCGGCTTCGGCTCCCTTCGCTTCGGCTACGGCCGCGGCGTATCCAGTTCGCGTGCCGAGTGTCGGCGATATCCGGATCAGCTGTGCATAGAACATCATGATCGCGTTCCACTGAATCCCGCCGCTCCGCGCCCGCTCGGCGTGTACCGACTGAATCGCAGCTTCGAGTTGAAACCGGCCGGTGCGGCCGTGACTCGCCGCTTTGGCGAGATGCCCTTCCCCCTCTTCAATTAAGGGCAGAGACCACTTCTGGCAATCCTGCTCCGAGAGAGGCACGAACCGGCCGTCCGGCCCCCGCCGCGCAGCTCGGCGGGCTTCGCAGTGGAGCATCAGAGCAAGCAGACCGTGAACCTCAGCTTCCCTTGGCATCAACTGCAGAAGCACTCGTCCAAGCCAGATCGCCTCCTCCGCGAGATCCCGTCCGCGTTGGTCGACACCGGCCATGTCATCCCAGCCGATTCCGAAAGCGGCGTAAATCGCCTCTAGTACCGCGTCAAGCCGCTGCGGCAATTCACGCTCTTGCGGGATTTCGAATTGAATACCCGCGTCGCGGATCTTTGTCTTGGCACGCACCAGGCGCTGCCCCATCGTGGTGGGCGAAATCAAGAACGCCCATTATTTCAAGACCAGTTAATCCAGCCGAGAGATGCATTTCGTCACCTGGTCTGTGCATTGTGAAATTCGAAGCGCCTGACGACGGGGCAGGATTGCGTGCGGACATGCCGGCTGCAAGGACAAGAGCGTCCGAATAAGAAATGTGTTCAGCAGTTGGTGAACGAGCCATAGGTTAAGAAGCAAGAGTCAAGTTCGTCCACGACCGTCGCATTATCTGGAGAAAATAGAATTGAATTTAAGACGTCTTTTTCCCTTTATGGGCACGCCCGGCCGAACTCAGGACCATCGCGCAAGCGGCGATCCAAAGGGTTACTCGGCATTGGCGACTGCCCAATGCCAGATGCGGATTCTGAAGAAGCATATTTGGCGGTGTCCAGAGCGGGCATCAGTCCGCTGGAGGTAAGTGCAGCAGCTAAATCCTTCACTTCGTTCTCTGGTCGCGAGCAGGCTCCTCCTGCTGCTCTTCAGCCTCTCTCCAACCGGAATTGGGGTTGTATTCCTTCATGCTTTTGGCGAGGACAGCGGTCTTCTTGCCGAGATCCTTCTCATATACGACTCCATCCTCGTTGACGATGAATGTCATCACGCCGGACGATCTGTATTCCGCCGGATAAGCCACAAAAGCAACCCCCCCGGTCATTTTGCCGTTTACTACGTAACTCTTGGCGCCACTTGGAGCGTTTTTCCCCTGACGAGTCAGGATGTGAAAATAGTATCCCTGATAGGGAGTCGGGACGTCTCCCTGGCTTTTGGAGTAGCTCTCTACAACTGCTGCCGCCACCAACGGTCCGATGGGGCTCTCTGGTGCCCCGTCCGCGGCTTTCCAATAGAGGCCGTTGTGCTGCCCTTCATCACTGAAGATTTTCTCGGCGTACTCGTTGTGCTGGGCGGAGTAGTATTCCTTTTGCGACGCGACGAGTTCCTGGCAAACGCGAATAGACGATATTTCGTTCTGGCCAATTCGCCTGTACAAAATCTCTTTCTTGCCCGCCTCGGTGTCGAAATACCACGAATCTCCATGGTTCACGAGCGGTATCGGCGTGGGCCAGTTCTCGGCTCCGATATATAAGGTGGTGGTTCCATCCGGTTCTTGCACCAGACGGTGCATTTGCTGATATTTCTCTACAAAAGTAGCGCGGCTGCTGGCATCCTCGGCTTCGTCACCTGACGAGACGATTTGCTTCCCGTCTGGTCCAAGGATATTGAGCATCGTTTTTTCGTCGTTACCCTGCGCTGCCGTGACCAGTGCCTGGCTCGCGTCTTCCGGCGATGAAAACGTTTTCTGGCCCGGTTGCTGCGCCATGGAATGCGTAGGAAGGCACACCGTCACAATGATCGCGACCGCCGCCAGTTTAAAAAAATTGGCCCAATCAAGTTTGTCGAGGTTCAGCGTCATTCGTTGCATATGGCTTCTCTCCATTTCTAACTTTTACAAACTGCCCGGAACATAAACGAACCTCCGATCAATGATGCCCTCCACCGCCGTGACTTCCGCCACCGGCATGCCCGCCACCACCGAAACCGCCGCCACGCGCGCCGCCGCCCATACTGGCGCTTCCGCGTGAGGAAGAGCTTCTCGCCTGTCCGCCACGCTGGTAGCCGCTGAACGCGCCCGAACGAACGCCGCTTTGTCCGCGAGGTGCGGCGTATCCTCGTGCCGCCCGAGTGTTTCCGTTGAAAGCCCTGCCGCTCGCACCGGAACGGGCGTTTTCTCCGCCGCGCTCGCCGTTAAATCCCCCGCGAGCGTTCGATCCTCCTCGGGTGCCGTTCGACCCGCGTTGCACGTTCCTGGCTACGCCCCGCTCGCCTCCTCCCCGGTAATAGCTGTTCCGGTTGTAAAACGTGTTGCTCCGGGAGTAGTACCTGCCGCCGCCGTACAGCCCGTATCCGCCGCGCCAGTTGAATCCCCAGTTATTCCAGCCCCATCCGAACCCGCCGTACCAGCCAATCCCGAACCCCATTCCGAAGGAAAGGTACGGGCCGCCAAACCAGATTCCGGGATACGGGTACCATCCCGGCCACGCCATTACCGGTCCTCCATAGACCGCCCACGGATCGTATGCGGGGATATAAACCTCATCCGGGTCGGACGGCGCAATGCTGATGTCAGAGTCTTGCGTTGCCACGGTTTGCTGCGGCGTGCTCTTAAGATTGCCCGCTTCTTGCGCCCTCCGGCGCATTACCTGGACGGCATTCATAACGTCCGCCTGCTGGTTGTAGTATGCGTCGCCCAGAGACGAAGCCCAGGAGAGGTTCTTGTCCATATTTCCCAGAACGGATGGAAATGCAGCCAGCGCTTTGACGCTCGGGTCCCAGGGTTGTTGGTCCACAGCCTTACCCAAATCGGCGCCCTTCAAATCAGGGTGCGCTTGCACCCACCGGTCGGCCTCGACGACTTGCTCGGGAAAGGTCGACGCCGCCAGAATCTGCGCCACCAGCGAATCCGGATACAGCGCAATCGGCGCGACCAACTGCTGCAACTGGTCGGGAGTCTGTTGGGCGTAGGACGGCGCCTGCGCGACCTGCTGGTCTGGTGGCGGCGCCGGGGCTTGCGCGCCTTGGTCTTGATCGGCCAACAGGTTCTGAGGCGAAGCCACGAAGCACAGCGTTAACGACAAGAGACAAACCAGACTGCGGTTGCTCAACCGACATCTTGAAAAGCCTGCGACATGTTTGAAAATGTTCATGTTCCTGAACCTCCTCCGTAGTACATTGTTCGGGTGGCGCTAGTTCTCGGTGCGCTGTCATAGTCGCGTTGTTCCGGGCCTCCGGCGGAAGGGAAAGATTGGCGTATGAAGGCATTCTGATTCTCCGGTCGTACGCGGCCTTGACTTCGACCACCGTGTTGTTCTTGTCGATGGTGATCTTCGCGGCCCGACCGAGATCGGAAATCCGAATGTTTTTCAGCTGGATGTCTAGGCCTTCAGTGATAGTCCTGCCCCCAGTAAGGATGGCAATGCCCTGCAACATTCCCTTGCGCTGATCCCCGAAGCCGGGTGCCCTGACGGCGGCAACTTGCAGCGGGCCACGCAGCTTCTTCATGACGAGAGTAGCCAGCGCCTCACTCCCAACATCCTCTGCTATTATGACAAGCGGCCTGCCACTCTTTGTGATTTGTTCAAGTAGCGGGAGGAGGTCTTGCTTAGAACCGATTTGTTCTTCGTGAATGAGGATGTAGGCGTTCTCGAAGGCAACTTCCATACGTTCGGGATCTGTGACGAAGTAAGGTGAGAGGTACCCGGAGTCGAATTGCACAGAGCCGTACGGCGGCTTGTCACGAGCACTGCGAAGAACGATGCCTCCGCCGTCCATTGCACCGGCGGCTTCAACACTCGCCAGAATGTGCTCGTCTACGGTAGCAAGTTTGGCTGTCATGCTTGCAGAGTCTCCGGGAGCAGTGGCTCAGGGCTTACTCGTCCGAGCGCGAGATGGATCATTCTGTTCTTGGCGACGTGCCAGGTTCTTCGATCCAGCAATAGCAGATGACCGTTTTGTTTTCGCTATCAGTTCCTTCGACTGCTGAATGGTTTCCGCTTCTTTGGCATTCACACGACCGCTTATCTCTCGTCTTTCAGTTGTGTTTGGCAGTGCTTATGAGTATGTCCGATTTCAACTTTGCAATATGGTCACTTTTGTACACTCTGGAAATAACCCACGGGGAGACTTGCATCGACCGTAAGCCCATAGGATTTGGACCGTCCAACGCGTCGACTTTGAATGCCGGATATTGATTCCACTCGGCAAGTTAAGATAAAAGAATTGCATTGCTTGGCCCTATGCCTCCTGGTCGCCAACCAAAGGGTTCTCCACGCACAAGGGTGGTCGCGCGCCCAACCCCAATCGACCCGCCGCTCCAAACAGGCCGCAATGCCGCAAATCTAGGTGGAGTGGCCAATGAAAGGCGTGCTTTCGATCCCAATGCATTCCTCGCCACTATTGCGGAGGGCAGGAAGGTTTTGCGTTTCGCGAATAAGCAACGAATCTTTGCGCAAGGGGATATCGCTGATGCGGTGTTTTATATCAAGACGGACAAGGTAAGACTCACCGTGGTCTCGAAGACCGAGCAGGAAGCAACAATTGCATCTTAAGTGAGGGGGAGTTTTTCGGCGAAGGTTCGATTGCGGGCCAGGCTTTCCGCATGGGGTCTGCAACCGCCATGAGTGATTGTTCTGTTTTGCAGATTGACAAGAAAGCCATGATGAAAGCGCTTCATCGGGAACACGAATTCTCCGACATGTTCGTAGCTTACCTGTTGGCGCGAAATATTCGCTATGAAGCAGATCTAGTCGATCAGCTTTTCAATTCGAGCGAAAAGAGGCTGGCGCGCATTCTTCTCCTGCTTGCCCGTTTTGGCAAGGAAGGCACACCCGAGACTGCGATTCCTAAGATCAGTCAGGAGATGCTAGCGGAAATGATCGGCACGACTCGTTCGCGAGTCAGCTTTTTCATGAACCGATTCAGGAAATTAGGCTTCATCCATTACAAAGCGGGCTGCAGGTCCATAGCTCGCTGCTGAATGCCGTCCTGCACGACTAGCGTTATTCAATATCAAACGCTAGCCACTGAAATCCGCCTCCGCGCTCCACTTGCAGCACAGCGGATTCATGTGGCTTGACCTGCGCTAGAGCCGCACGGAGAGAACTCAACGAGTCGATCGGTACCTGGTTCACGCTGTGGATAACGTCTCCAGTCTCCAGACCAGTTTCGGAACTCATGACGCCCGCCACTCGTGCCACCACGACAACTCCCGAAGGATTGCGCAGCGTGCCCAACATAGAACGCACCTGATCGTTCAAACCGAGCGCGAGTACCCCAAGCCGGGAAACCAAGCTATCGCGTGAATTGACTAAATCAGGCAAGGCATCCATCGGATCTTTCATCTCAAGCGCGGGGATGAAAAGTGTCTTCCGTTCGGTCCCTCGAAGAACTTCGAGCTTAATCACTTCATCTAAAGGATGGAGATAGAGAGCGGCAGTAAAGGCCGGCAGCGTGCCGATGAGGCGGCCATCGGCGCTGACTACAATATCCCCGATCTTCAGCCCAGCCGCCTCAGCAGGACCTCCCGGCGTCACGTCATCGATCACGACCCCCCAATTTTGCGCAAGGCCCAATCCTTTGGCCAAGCTACCAGTGATCGTTTGAGCGCCTGCCTTGACCTCGATGCGATGCACATGCCCATACTTGCGCAGGTTCTCGTACACGAAACGCACGATCCGTGCCGGGATGGCAAACCCTAATCCCTCGCTCCCGCCCGCTGCGGAGAGAATAAAAGTGTTAATCCCTACTACATAGCCGTCCGTATCCACCAGCGGGCCGCCGCTATTGCCTGGGTTTATGGGAGCATCGGTCTGAATGTAGACCATCGGGCGGCTCGGATCGGCCTGCCTCGCAACTGAACTCACTACGCCCATGGTCACCGAGTTCTCAAGTCCTTCGGGACTGCCCAGGGCGAACACTAATTCTCCTTGATGGACAGGACGGCGGTTGCCCAGCGAAAGTGTGGGTAGCCCAGTCTGATCAATCTTGATTAGGGCAAGATCAGTCTCCTTGTGGAGACCGATGAGTCGTGCCTCCACAATCCGCTGCTTGCCCACGGGCGCAATCTGGTCGGGAAAATCCACCGAAGGCACTGCAAGAGCCACGTGAATGCGCTGTGCCCCCTCGACGACATGAGCGTTTGTCATGATGTAGCCGTCAGGGTCCACGATCACTCCTGATCCGATCGCATGTTCGCGGGTCATGAGCGCCGTTTGACCGTGATTGTTTTCCTCCAATGCTCCATAGCCGGTGACCAGAATTTGAACCACCGCAGGCGAAATCCTGGCGGTAAGCTGCTCGATCGCGGAATTAAGTTGCTGTAGCACCGGGGGAGGTTCTGCAGGTCGGGTTCCCATCAACTTTGCTTTGTCAATGTGGGGCTTCGCCGTCTCGCCACCGGCGACGGTCGGGATTTGAGGCGCTATTTGTTGGCCGAAACTTGGCGCTGCAAACCATAGGGTGCAAAAGCACGCAACAACACCAAGGAGTGAGAAGTGGAAGATCCTTTTCGAACCGCAAGCTGGGCAGAGCATAGCGACACACTCCTTTGGCACACCTCTATCGTGTTACGACTCAGATCATGAGTACGCTGGAATGGAATAAGGGCGAACTTCTATGTGAAGGAAACTCGGTGGTCGCCGGTAGATCTGCCGACGCAACCCTGAACTGTTATCTGTCCTTTGGCATATTCTGAGTTGTCCTGACTTGCCCCGCTGGGCGGATTGCTTTCTTGCGCCAAGAGAACACCGGCCCAAATCACGGGAACGAGCAGTATTGTTGTTTCATAGAATTGTCTCCTCTTAGAGTCAACACTCCTTGGACTGTTTGAAACTGAGCAGTATTGAACAGTCGCGGCGTGGTGAATTGCTCTACGATGGCTTACTTTTTGGAAAGGCATCAATGAAAGCGCATGGGAATCGATCAAGCTCTGCCATCGTTTTTCATTCTGGCCTTAGAATGACTCACGCTCGCAACTTCCGAGCCTTTGGTGATGGCGGATTTCACGAAGCCGGTGGTTTTCACTCAAGAAGGTCCGTCGCTGCGCTGGCAGGGTTCTCGGGGCCAGTCAAGAAAAATTCGTTACCGGTCAACCAAAGCGGCGGTAAAATCATCTAGCTCTAGAGGGGATTACACATGTCGCTTGCCCGGCCCATCCGGAAGAGCAGCCGCGGATTGGTTTCGTACCGCGTCCTAATCATGTGTGTTGCCGCTCTGAGTCTCTTGTTGGCGCGCAGCGCTCCGCCAAATCTTCCTCACATTTCCACTGGTTTAGCTGTCAACTCGCAGGCGGACCATGATCATAGACTATGTTCTGATCATGAGGATTCCCAGTGGGCGACTTGCCTGAGCGTTCTGCTGACTACTCCGCCACCGGTTGTCTCGGCTCACCCGACCCACAATGTTGAACCCTCCTTCGAAATCGTGAAAGAGGGTTGGCATTACAACCGTCCTCCTCCGATCAGCTAATCCTGCTGGTTCGGCTCCTAGCGCCACAGCCGGTTGCAGCTTCGCTTGCTACAGCGAATGTCGTTGCAATAACGCCTGACGGTGAACCGCGGTATCCCCTACAGAAGTCGAGTTTCGGAGGAAACACACTATGGCTGAAGCGCGCCGCAAGAACTGGAGAGATTTGTGTAGCGCCGCACTGGAAGCAAAAGATGCCGATGAGTTGTTGAAGATCGTTCAGGAACTCAATCGAGTCCTCAAACGTGAAGAGCAGGTCCGTCGTGATTTCAGGGAGGCCGTCAGAACCAACAAGGCTCCTGAGGAGATCCGATGTTAACAACGGTGCCTGCCCCGCACAGAGTCACACGCCGCTGGACGAGCGGCCGGGGCTTGGGCAGTTCGCGGTCGGATGATCTCCGAGGGGCCGAGCGGATTAGGGCTCTTCGAGAAATACCGCCACGAGAAGAACAGCGGGATGGGTACGCGCATTTTCAAAACATGCAGGAGCGGAGACACATGAATGCCACAAGAGTTCTTTGCGTTGAGAATCACCCTGAGTACATGGGCGTTCTGAAATACATGCTGGAAGCAGCGGGTTATGAAGTCATGGCGGCTACGACTGGCGGCCAAGGCCTCCGCCTACTGACCGATCTGTATGTTGACGGCGTTCTTCTGGAATACAACTTGCCGGATGCTACTGGCAGCGCCGTGCGTGCGGAGATGAAGCGGATCAAGCCGGACGTCCCAGTCTTGTTGTTTGCGGGCATAGGCAGGCAGACACCGTTCCTGCTTCGCTTTTTTGATTCGTATCTTCGGAACTCGGAACGACCCGAAGTGGTTTTCGATGACCTGGACGCATAGGGTCGAACTCTGTACCTGTAGGGGCACGACCCGTGCTTGGTTCTGAAAAGCGAAGCAGGGACCGGGAAGACCACCGCCTCACTCGTACGGAGTCTTTGTCACACAACTGGAGGAATTGTGAAGACTATGGAAAAAGCACAGATTCAGCAATACCGGTGGAAGCTTGAGTCCCGGCGGGAAGATGCTGTCCGGCTCCTCGGTCGATTGGCGAGCGAAACACGCGCGTTGGATGTTGACTCTCCACAAGACAGCGGCGACGAATCCACTGGCAGCCTCGCAAAGGAGTCCCTGTTTAGGCAAACCAGCCAGCGCAGGCACATGGTCCGAATGATCGAAAGAGCGCTCCGACGAATTGCTGACGGCACGTACGGCATATGCGTTGCCTGCGCCGGTGATATTCCGCGCAAGAGATTGGAGGCGTTGCCGTGGACCGATTGCTGCCTGCGTTGTCAGGAAATAGCTGAACGAGAGATTGAATCCGAACCTTCGCCGCAAGCTTCACGCACGGATATCCCATGGAAACGGGCGGGGTAATTCATTGATCGGTCTGCGGCGATCGCCCTCCAGAGTCTGAGGGAAGGATGGGACTTGAAGCACCGATTTGTTAGTTCTTCCATCCGAGGAAGTTGTCTTATGCGCATCCGGAACTCTTGAAAGGGGGCCAATCATGACGTCGGCGGGAGTGGCCAGGAACCTCAGTCAATTCGATACCAAGACATTCCTTTCGACCATGAACGGCGGTCGGAAGATCGTAGCTTTTCCCAAAAAGAAGACGATCTTTGTTCAGGGCGACTCGTCCGCTGCTGTCTTTTATATACAGAAAGGAAAAGTAAAACTCACTGTTGTGTCGCAGATCGGGAAGGAAGCCACAATCGGCATTCTGAACGAGGGCGATTTCTTCGGAGAAGGTTGCCTTACAGGGCAGCCTCTCCGCCTGTGCTCCGCAACCGCAATGACCGATTGCTCCGTGATGAAAATCGACAAGAAGTCTATGGTGGAAGTGCTTCACCGGGAACACGCGTTTTCCGATATGTTCGTGGCATATTTGCTGACTCGGAACATCCGATACGAAGCGGATTTGGTCGACCAGCTTTTCAATTCCAGTGAGAAACGACTGGCTCGCCTTCTGCTATTGCTGGCTCGCTTCGGCAAGGATGGAAAGCCCCAAGTTGCTATCCCCAAACTCAGTCAAGAAACTCTGGCGGAGATGGTGGGCACAAGCCGACCGCGGGTTAGCTTTTTCATGAACAGGTTTAGGAAATTGGGCTTCATTGATTATCACGCTGGCAATGCATTGCAAGTTCACAGTTCACTCCTGAACGTTGTGCTCCACGACTAGGACTTCGTTTCGGACAAACGGAACCGACTCTATGAGTCGTCACGGGGCACTTCTCAGAAAGCCGCATATAGGTGTCCAAAATGACAGCCCGATCATAGGAGTTGAAAGCTGACGCGGGGGAGCGATACAGTTTGAATAGCGACACGGGAAATGATGATGCGTTATTGAATGCGGGTCCAAAGGCAAGCACCTGATCTAGCGGAGAGGTCGCTCTGATGACAACTGTGAATACGACAGGCCCTGCAGGATCGAAGCCGCCCTCGTTCGGAATTGGACAGTTCCTGCTTGTAGTCGTGCTGGCAGTCATCCTTCTTCTGCTTGGCCAAGACATGGTGCGTCATCGCTTCTTTCAAGGTGGCCGGGAACACCGGAACGGCTCCATCGGACAGTAGCAGAGACTGAAGAAGGCCTTGGTCGCGGCCCTTGTGAAATCACGGGTGTGTTCTGTGAACAGCACTGCGGCTAAACTGCTAAATCAGAATTTCGCTCTGCAAGCAAATTTAAAGGAGAATCGCGACGATGATTGAAAGACTTAAGGACAGCAGGGGAGCGGCTTTCGGGTTCAAGGTTGTCGGAAGGACTAGCGGCGATGAAGTCAAGGCATTTGAGCCGCAGATTGAATCCCTCATCAAAGAACGGAAAGAGCGGCCGATCGGGATCCTCGCGGATCTTTCGCAGATGGAGGGCGCGGATTGGAAAGCACGTTGGAATGAGATGCGTTTCCTCCAGAAATACACCGACCATATCGCGCGAATGGCGGTGGTCGGCGCGGACAAATGGGAAGAAGTGTTGGCTCTGCTTCTCGCCGGAACCACTGTTCTTCAGGCCGAGACCCGCTATTTCGCAACTTCAGAGATCGCTCCAGCCTGGGACTGGGCCAGATCGAGCAAGAATGCTGATCACATCCCTGTACGAAGGATGTATCTCGGTACAGGTCTCTTTAAGGACTATGTTCCTGAGTACACGGATCTGTAAGACTGCTTCCGAAGATATTTTCGATGTAGTTCTCGCGTCACCCCAGGGAGAGGGGCCGTCAGGCTTAGACGAAACCGTGCGCCGTAACTGCAGAGGCTTACTGAGAGGGCAGGTCCCTCTGCTTCTGTCGTTGTTCAATTTCTTCGTCCGTCAGCCGCGCGTCGTAAATCGATCGCGCATCGACGCTACGCGCTATCAGTGTCGCAATTCCCACGACAAGTAGCATCGGCAAGATGAAAGAGCGATCTCTTCCCGTCAATTCCATCATTAGAACCACGGCGGATATCGGACCCTGAGTTGTAGCTCCGACCACAGCCCCAGCTCCAAGTAATGCAAATATTCCTGGTTGAGCGCCGGGCCAGAAGTGTGACCACAGGAGCCCTAACACGCCGCCGAGCATGGCTCCGAATGTCAGCGATGGCGTGAACATCCCGCCAGGCGCCCCACTGCGCATGCACAAGATCGTCGCGGCCGGTTTCAAAACGAGCAACACGAGCAGTAAAAGAGGCGCGACCTGGCCCGTGAAGGCGAGTTGCGAAATGTCTTTTCCGTTGCCAAGAATTTGCGGAAACCAGATCGAGATGATCCCGAGCGCTCCAATGACGATGATGGGTGCCGTGATCCGTCCCCAACCCTTCGGCCGGTGGCGATCTGCCCAGGTCACCATTCGGACGTAACCAACGGATGCCAGACCTGCGATCGGCCCCATGACCAATGCCCATAAAATGATGGACGCGGAGCTGACGAAGGCCGGGATCACGTAGGTAGGCGCGTTGGGCAGCGCAAACCAGGAGACTCCGGTCGCAATCATCGACGCAAAAAGGGCGGGTAGCACAAAACGGAGGGCCAGCTTTCCGCGCATGACTTCCAGTGCAAAGAGTGCACCGCCCAAGGGAACTCCGTACGCCGCCCCCATTCCAGCACCCGCTCCGCAGGCAACCAACAACCGGCGCTGCTCATCCGACAAACGCCCTTTGTCAGAAAAAAAGTTGGCGAATACCGCGCCAGCTTGTTTCGGAGCACCCTCGCGACCGAGCGATACCCCGAGGCCTACGATAATCACGGAGAGCACAGCGCTTCCTAGCGTCCGGAAGGCCGGCATTCGTCCGGCGTGGAACCAAATTGCAGCAGTTGTATCGATGCCGTTTCCGCTGGAGAGATGCTTGAGAAGAAGTTGCCCGATACCGGTGAGCAAGACGGCAGCGAGAAGCACTACGATGTGCCGCATCGGAGTCGCATGTTGAGCCGCATCAAGGATGTTGGTGGCTGATCCACTCCAAGCTACGTGCTGTACGACTTCTAGGAGCCGAGTTAGCGCTGCCGCTCCAATTCCTGTACCAACTCCCGTAAACAGAACGGCGAGCCAGAAGCGTACGGCGTCCGGAGACTGGAGCGTCGAAGGAATGATGTTGCCAGCTGCCGTTGGCAAGGATCCGGTAGTCAATTTCATGGGCGTCTTCCCTCAGCCGCTATGTTCGTCGGCAGCGAGACTCATCCTTCAATTCGATATCGATGTCACGCCGAGAATCATGCCCAGAGTTTACGACATCATGTGATACTTGGCGGCAGGCGAGCTTCAATGTAGTCGGTGCTTGCGGCCGAACAACCGATTCTGAATCAATTGCTCGGCCACAGTTGCAAGCCCAGAAGACAAAGGACGAGGAGTTGACAGTCACCCTTACCGCAGTTCAGATCGGTAGAAATGGCGGCGCTCGAACAAGGAAACAGGCACTTCAAACACCTGGGTCTCACCTCCTTCGAATGAGAACTCCATGTCGCACCCTGGCACCGTACAGGTGGTACTAAGCCTATCCTTAAAGTGCTAGCGTCTCCAACGGCTTTTCCCTGAGCGACAACCCAAGCCCCACAGCGGTGGCATGTCACACAGGAGTATGGCGCACTCCCGAATTCATTGATGGATAAACGATGGGGCGTCCAGATTGGGACTGTTGATGTGGGGTCAGTAGATCAGACGCTTTGAATGGTTCGCACAAACCTTCGCAAGTCCCTGAAGAAAAAATAAGGAGTGCCGAAATTGGGTCAGGCTAGCTATGGCGGTCTCCTCCGCACGTTCTGCTGAAGATTCGCGCCTTGAGAGCGCAATCCGCAAGGCTGCGCTTTGAAGGCACAGCTTCCAAGGAACTCATTGAGAACAAACTGAGTGGTGGAAGACATTATGGTGCGCGACCCGCCCGCTAGCCCACAAAACTCAGGCTGAATTATTAATCTTTAAGTTGATGAAATGTATGTAACCCATTGAAATGATGGTGGCCAGGGACGGAGTTGAACCTCAGCGATCACCCAAAACCGGCCACTGAGTATCACCTGAAAACCGGCCAACGAGAGTAGCGTCCAGGACATGGAATCCCGCGGAGGCTTGTAGGCTCCGTGGGCATGGCCAATGTCTTGAACGAAGAGAAGAAACAACAAGTCTTAGCTCTGGGACGGCTGGGCTGGTCGCTGCGGCGCATCCAGCAAGCGACCGGAATCCGTCGTGAAACCGCGGGCGCGTACCTGAAAGCGGCGGGGATTGCGGTACGTCCGCCTAGTGGCTGGGGACGGCAGGAACCAAAACCGGCCAACGAAGTGATGACCCGGTTTGGCGTGGAGTCGATAGGCCTAGAAGTAGAAAAATGTTCCACTAAGGCCCACGCATGCTCCGCTGAGGCTCACAAGAAGTCGGAAGAAGCAGCTCGAGTAGCAGCGTAAGACGACTAATCGATCTGAAAAGTCAAGCCGCCCATGTGGACGGCTTTTTCAATTATTAACGGGGCGCAATAATACTTGTCTTGCCCGCGAGTGTCTACTATTGCTCAGACCTGAAGGACGCGAGGATGCGAGCTTGATGCGTTGGAGTTTTGGATCGCAAGGGGTCGCGGGCAACGATCAACATTTTGTGAGTCGCCGCCGACGCCCTACTTGCCGGCGCCTGTGCGCGGCAATATCGCAATCGCCTCGATCTCGACCAACAAATCAGGGCGGCATAGTTTGGCCTGGATGCCCGTCGAAGCCGGCAAAGGACTCAGTCCCTGTTCCTTGTAGAACGAGGTACGCTCTTCATTGAATTCTTTGTAATCACGGTCAATGTCGCGAAGATAGCAGGTAGTGCGGACTATGTCTTTCCAAGTAGCGCCTTCGGCAGCCAGCAGTTCCGTGATGTTCTTGAATGTACGTCGCGTTTGGGCGCGAAGATCGCCAACATGCACAGTCCGGCCTTGTTCGTCGATGCTGGCTGTTCCGGAAATGAGCAGGATTGTAAATCCATTCAGGTCAATGCGCATGCCGCGCGAAAAAGCGCTGCCGTAATCGTAAGCTTCGTTCAGCGTGTTAAGATTAGTAATTGCCCGTTTCACAACCGGCGAGTTGGTCGCTGTCTGCAAGACTTCCTGTAAGGTCATAGAATCCCCTTGGGCTCCCCTTCTTGAATGAATTCCTGTGTGGCGTATGAATCGATTCACCTCACAGACATTTTTGCCGCTTTTTCGACAGCGTACGTCGCCGACGATCAGTCCGGAGATCGCCGCCCCGATCCAGTTTATGTGTCACTTAGCGATCTCCCGTTCAATTTCGTGAGCGTGTTCCCGCATAGCCATATAGGGCCGCAGGTCGCGCATCATCACGCGGAACTGCTCGAAGTTCAATGACTGAATGCCATCGCTCAGCGCTTTGTCCGGCGAGGGATGCACCTCGACCAGCAGGCCGTCGGCGCCAGCAGCAACGGCAGCACGCGACAGCACCGGTACAAGAAGTCGGAGCCCAGCAGCGTGGCTGGGATCGACAATGACGGGAAGACATGAGACGGTTTTCAGTACAGGCACAGCGGCGATGTCGAGCGTGTTTCGCGTGGCTGTCTCGAATGTCCGAATCCCGCGCTCACACAAGATGATGTCGAGATTGCCGTTCATGGCAATGGCTTGCGCCGATTGCAGCAGCTCACGCAATGTGGCCGTGATCCCGCGTTTCAGCAGGACCGGACGTCCACATCTCCCCACGGCTTCCAGCAGCGCGTAGTTTTCCATGCTACGCGCCCCGATCTGCATGATGTCAGCATACTCAGCCACCACATCGACATCTTCCGGCCCCATTACCTCGGTCACGATTGCCAGTCCGGTAGCTTCTCGCGCTTTACGAAGAATCCTCAACCCTTCCACACCTAAACCCTGAAATGAATAGGGTGATGATCGTGGCTTGTAAGCACCCCCGCGAAGGATTCGAGCACCCGCTCTGGAAACAGCTTTCGCTGTCTCAAACACCTGGGACTCGGACTCTACAGCACACGGACCCGCCATAACGACGAGTTCGTCTCCGCCGATTTCGATATCTCCGACTCGAACTACTCTTCGAGCACTTCCCGCCAAAGATGTGACAAGTTCGAGAGATGAGAAATGCCCGTTCCAAGGAGAGCTCATCGGGCATCTCCTCCTATAGGACGTGGGCCCTCGGAGTGTTCTGCAAGAACGGCGCGGAGCGTTACCGGGCTCTGGTTCTGGCCCACTGCATCCCACTGGATTTGGCCGGTGATGCCTTGGTAGGGCGAGAGTTCTCGGACTGCATCGCGGATCTTTGCCCGATTCAAGCCAGAATTGCGGACCGCTTCAACCAACAGCGTCGCGGCATCGAAGCCGTAGGCGGCCGCATAGTCTGGCGGACAATCATAGCGAGCTGAGAAGGTGGCTCGGAAGGTCGCCGGAATATCTCCTAGTACCGGGATCATGACCCCCTCGAGGGGAGTATCAGGAATTGCCCGGCCCAGCAAGGGGCCGGCAAAGAGGGTGCCCGTAAACCCAGCACGCCGGATTGCCTTGATCAGTACATAGCTGTCTGCTGTCCCTGCGAGGACGACAACCGCCTTGGCGTCAGTCTTGAGCAAGCGATCTACAACTCCCCCGACGGACAAGTGGATGTCTTCGAATTCGACGTGAAGAGTGGGCGAGATCCGGTCATGGGTGAAAGCCAGATTCAGTTCTGATAGAAATGCGCGTGAATCGTGGTCGGTTCCTGACAACAGAGCGAATGGTTCCCCGCGTTCCTTGAGTGCCTGACTGATTAGTGGTGCCTGGAGGTTGTCCCCAGGAACAACGGAGAACATCCAGGGGACGTTTGCCATGTGGATGCTTCTGTCCGTAGCAGCGGGGTTGATCAGAGTCACCAGCGCTTTCGTCACCACCTGCTCGGCCAAATGCGTAGTTGACCCATCAATTCCTCCAATGATTGCCCACGCTTTATCGACGTACACGGCACGGATAAGGCTGGCAGCGCCCCCAGCCCATGGATTTTCGGCCCACGCGGGAATGAGCCGGAAGGGGAGTCCTCGGTATCCTCCCTGCTGGTTTGCTTCCTCGATGGCAAGACTTGCACCTTCCCAGATCGAATCGCGTCCCGAATGACCGGAATCTCCCGGGCCAAAATATGCGATCCGCACTTCGCTTAAATCGCCCGGATCCGGATCTTCTCTTCCGGGACCGTTGTAGTTCAGCGGGACGCTCACGCGATCATGATATGGTTTGGGCTGTGCCTCCTGGGCATGGGTGACACTCACCAGACTCAGTAGCGCGACTGCCAAACAAACTGCACGAGCGCCGTTCATGGCACGTTACTCCGCCGGCGCGGATGGCTTCATGGGATCAATTGCGCCAGTCGCACGGTTCACACGATCGCGTGCCGGAATGTATCCACGGGGAACATTCAAGTCCTCCCGTGAGTAGAATCTCCAGCCGCCATTCTGAAACTTGGCAAAAAACACATCCCCGATATCGTCCAGCGCCGCGCCAAAAGGAATATCACCGGTAACGCCAGGCCACGGTTTGAAGCGATAGGCCAAGACGTCGCGGATTTTCGCGCGATTCAATCCCGCAACCTGAATCGCCCAGATCAGCATGTTCATGCCGTCGTAGGCGTGCGCCGCATAGGTGTCCGGCTCGTCATTGAACCGCTTGCGGAACGCTGCGCGAAATGCATCCAGCTTCGGGTCCTGGCGCTCGGGATTCCACGGATATCCGCTAATAACGCCCTCTGCATTCGCGCCTGCGAGTTTCACGAACTCGGGTGAAACGGAACGGTCACTGGTAAAGTAGGGCTGGTTCATGCCCATTTTCCGCATTTGGTTCAGAATCAATGCGCTTTCCTTGGCATCACCCCAATGGATGACCACGTCAAGGTTGGCCTCCTTCATGCGTTGCAATTGCAGCGAAAAATCCTCAGTGCCCACTTTGTACGCCATCTCGATGAGGACGGGGTGCTGGTGCCGCCGCGCAGCATCGTTTACCTTGCGCACTCCAAAGCGGCCATAACGGTTGCTACCGCGGATGATTCCAATCCGTTTGTATTTCATCTTGCCGAGGATATAGTCCATCAGCAGGTAACCCATCTGGCGGTCATCGCCTATGCAGCGCATCACCCAAGGGATATTGGTCTCGATGAAGGTGGGATCGGTATCGCCCGTATTCATCATGACAACTTCAGACTTGAGTGCAACGCGGATGGCAATGTGGCTGTTAGCGCCGTCAATCGTGCCCAAGATGGCCCACACCGGGTCCTTGTATGCCATCTTGATAATTTCGTTTCCCGAAGAACCCCAGAGTCCGTTGTCGTTGCTGATGTCCAACTCGAACGGAATGTGCCGCCGGAAGTATCCGCCTCGCGCGTTCCACTCCTCCATGGCAAGTTTCGCGCCTTCGAGCATCTTGATCCCTAATGCTTCCTCGTGGCTCTTGCCTCCTGTTGCAACGGACACTGTGGACATGATTGGGCCTATGAAACCGATTTTCACTGATTTCAGATCCGGTCCTGGCTCTGGAATGGCGCGGCCGGGTCCCGTGTATTCCATTTGCTTGAGGAAGAACTCCTTGTATGGCTTGATTGCACCGTAAGGCTCGTAGTCGACAGAAGTGTGGGCATAATTCGTGTCTTCCCGCAGACGCAGGTTCGGCACTTCGTAGGGCGAGAGACCGTTGATACGCCGTAGGACTTCCGCCGTGTCGTCGTCAATGAGCGCCCGCAGTTCGGGTGATATGGCTTCATCTGTTGTCTTCACATTGCTGGGTTGTGCAGCAGCAGTTCCGTCGCCACCTTGTTTTGCGGGCGTCGCTTTTGGTTCTTGCGCGCCGACCAGGGAAGCGACTAATAGTGCTGCAAACATGCAAAGCCGCCGGACTTTCATCGTGCACCTCCCTTTGCGGCCGCGACCTTAGCAACCGTCTTCGGACGCTCTTTTAACCCGGGGTAGTAGCTTTCGCCGACGCCCCAGCCAAGGCCCTTCGCGGTCGCCACCCAAACATCATTGCCGTCGATGTCATAGTTAATAATGAAATTGTGGGGAATACTGACGGGTAGATCGACTGTTTCCAGCACGTCGCGGTCGCGCATGATGACAGCCTTGCCGCCGACTCCCTTGGCATCTCGCGTGTAGGTCACCCATGTATTCGTCTTGAAATCGGTGATTGCGCTCGCGCCCTTGTCGGTGGCGAACCAGGCCTCATCTGCGCTGCGGCCCTTGGCGTTGTTTATGAAATCGCTGGCCAGACCGGAATCCTGGTTGTAGTAGCCGCGCCAGTGACGCCCGTCATAACGGCATGCCCCAAAATAAGTCGATATCCAAACGACGTCATCGGCTGGAGAAGCGGAAGTCACGATCACGTGCACAATACCGTCATCGCGATACAGGTCAATTTCCATCTCGCCGTCAGGATCGAGGTAGTCTTTCCAGCGGCCCGTGGCGAGGTCGTATTCGAGCACGCCGCTGCCCCAGACTGCGAGGTAGACTTTGCCCTTACCGACCGCCACGTTGTAGTTCCAGATCTCTTCCATGGGTGAATTCTTCTCGGTGAAGATCGTCCACTCGCCCGTGACGGTGTTGTAACGGCTTGCGCCCGCGGTTGTCGCTGCCCACACGTATTCATCCTGCACTGCCACGCCGTAAACGACGTCATTGACGAGGCCGCTGTTCAACTGGTGCCAGTGGTCAAAGCGTCCGCCACTGAACCGCGCGAGTCCTCCTCCGAACAAACCAAGCCAGACATCACCGGTTTTCTTGTCCACATCAATGGCCGTGATCACACGCCAGGGGAGGCCATCCTTCTCCGTCCAGCTCTTGATTTTGCCCGTGCGCTTGTCGATCATCGCGAGGCCATCCTGGGTGCCGACCCAGACGCGAGGGCCATCGACCTTTACGGCGAAAATGTGATCGTTCGGCAAACCATCTTCGACGGTAAAGTGCTTCCACTTCGTGTACACGTAGGGCAACTTCGGAGGCTCGGCAGCAAAAGTAATCGCGGCCAGCGCCAGCATCAGAATTGCCGTTGTAAGAGTCCTCATCTTCTCGCCTCGCAGCCTTAAAGCGTTTTCAGGTACTCGATTAGATCGTTGAGCTGATCTTTCGTCATGTCGTTGGTGACCCCATGTTTGTCCTCGGGGTTGTAGACAGTCCAAATCTGTTCCAGCGTCGCGGCCATGCCGTTGTGCAGATACGGGGACGAATCGTAGATGTTGTTCAAGTGCGGCACATCGAGGTTGCCGGTACGATCAAACGGCATCTTGGTTCCCACGTCATGCCGCTTCCGATCGGTGTAGTACGGAGGAAAGTGGCAGGTGATGCAGCGATTATTGATTGCGATAAGGCGGCCGTCGTTGGTCATGGTTCGTTCAAAGAACTGTCTCCCACGGCGCTGCGCCGGTGTGAGCGTGGCCCCCAACGGACGATACCAGTTCGGCGGCCGCGGAATCGTTGTGACGTAATAGTCCACCGCCGCCAGTTGCTCCGGCGTAAAAGGCGCCAGACGTGTAAAGAAAACCGCCAAGCGGGCCCCGCATTGCCGCGAGAGGCTCGGATTAGTGCCTTCCCACTTAAAGGGAGCGGTGTCCAGAATGCCCCGAAGAGTACGATTGTCGACCGGCATAATGCCGATGCCGTCGGCCTCGATGTCGTATGTCATCCCGTCCACATGGCCATCGGGATGGCAAGAGTTGCAGGAGTATTGCCTGTGAAAAGTCACAAATGCGTTGTGAAACAACTGCTCGCCCCAGCGCTGTTTGGTTATGGTTTTGGGGCCGCCCAGATCGATTGTTCCCACAGGCTTCATCGTCGCGAGGGCGATGACCCCAATTGTGTCATCGAGCGCATTGGCCACGAAGGCGTACCGGTTGTCCGGAGTCGCGGCGATGCCGCGGGGACTCTTCCCGGTGGGGATGTAGTTGACGATGAACTCACTGGGAAGTCCAAGATGGTTCGGAAGGACGTGCTCCCGCTCGTACTTTGACGAACGGCGAACCAGGGAGAGCAGTTTTGCCACATCCACGACTGCGATGCGGTCCGTGCCCGAACTCGTAACTAGAGCGTACCGGCCGTCAGGTGTGCAGACGACATCGGTGGCGTCGGCAAAGCCCATATCCGATTCATCGAGCAGAACTTCATCCACCGTACCGTCACGCCAGATGACGCCCAGACCGTTGGTGATGGTCCACCCCTGAAGCAGGCGCGTCATGGGAATTGTGCCCTTGGTGCGGTTCAATGTGGCCAAAGCAAATTTGCCGCTGGGATGCCATGCGACACCCATCATCAGGTTCGCGTCCGGAACAACCAGCCGGTCCTCGACGGTGCCCCGGTTCGTCTCGATGGCCGTCACTTCCGACACGAATGGCTGGCGCAGAGGAGCAAACCGGGACTTCATGTTCGTGATCAATATGTGGCCGCCGTCGGGCGACATCGCAAGCGACCAAGGGCCATTGCCCGCGCTCAAGTTCTTGACCCATTTCAGGGTTGCGACATCAATGACGGAAATGTCATTTGACGAAGTATTAAGGACGTAGAGTAGTTTTCCGGCGGGATCGGTGAGCACACCGTGCGGCTCATTCCCAACCTTGATGGCCGCAAGTACCTTGCGCGCCGTTGTATCTATTACTGAAACTGTGTCGTCGAGGCGGTTGGTGACGAACGCACGCCGTCCGTCCGGAGTAAACCCAATTCCCGTGGGATTGCCTCCGACAGGAATTTCGGCGACTTTTTCGCGAGTGGCCGTGTTTACAACAATCACCGTGTCGGACGCCTCGCAGGTGACGTAGAGTTCGTTGCTCTTCGGACGCAGCGCCAGACGCAGCGGAGTCTTGTATCGCGGATCGTGCGCCATTGTCCCGGGCTTCGTCGGATGGGCAATCTTCTTGACGGCTTCGTCGAAATCGAAGCTCTTTCCGTGCGCCTGCTCATGGCAACGCATACAGGTCTCACGAGTGACCGTCTTCAACCCGGCAGCCATGGCGGCTGGCTTGTCGCGCATGACAGCTTCCGCCATGTAATCACTGCCCGCACCGTGACAGCCCTCGCAACCTATGCCTTCATCGGACCTGAATCCAGCCATGCGCGCGCTGCTCGTCGTGGTCGTATGGCACTTCAGGCATTCAGGACTGCTCTGGGGATTATTGATGCCCTTCTCGCGCGCCATCTCTCTTGCTTTGGGAGTACCCAGCACCGCCCAGGCATCGGCATGTGGATCCATCCGCCAAACGCTCCACTGATTGCCCATCTTCGGCCCACGATGACACGTGCCACACGCCATGGCCCCGGCAAATTTCGGGCCCTGTGATTTCCCATCAGCAGGAGTAACTTCTGCGGCAGGGCCGGGCACCGGGTTGCCGGCCAGGGGATGGAGCACGCTTTCCCAGCCCATCTTTATATCAACCGGTGGACGCTTCAGCACTGCGACGTGAGAACCCTTCTCGATGTGACAATTGAGGCAGAAGTCGCGGTCGGGCATCTGGAGGCCAGCCTTCATCGCGGCCTGGCGGTCTTTCATCACCTCAGCGGAGGCATACTCACTTCCCGGTCCATGGCACCCTTCGCACTGAACACCCTCTTCCATATGGAAGGTTTCGTCCTTTTGCCAATCCTCGGTGTCCCATGCGGTACCATGACAGCCGAGACAGATCGCAGAGTCCTGTGGCAGGGTCCGCAATCCGCTCAACTTGGCGATCTCAAGCGAGTCTGGCCGCGCAAGCACGGCATACGCCTGACTGTGCTTGGAATGGAGCCACTTGCTGTACTGATCGCCTATGCTCTGGGCGGAGTGGCATCCCGCGCACACATGCACGCCGACGTACACCGGCTTCTTGGGCGCAGCTTGCACCCCCCTCCACCCAAATGCCAGCAACAAGATGGCCGCGCCAACAAACAGAAGGATCTGCGTGTGTTTCATCGCTTGACTCCACTCGCGCTGGTTTTATGCACGAGCTTTAGAAACTGGTTTGCTTTAACTTTCTCCATCTTCTCGACTGTTCCATCCGGCCAGCGGATCTCCACCGAATCGGCAGCCTGCGCCTTTCCCAAGCCAAAGTGGAGCCGCGGGTCGCCTTGCGACATGTAGCCGCGGGACGGAATGAGATCCTCGACTTGTTTCAGCGATCCAGTCGTCACGGTCACGCGCGCGCCGATTGCGTCCCGCGTGCCGGTTGGAAATTGAAGCTTCGCATCCACGGTAAGCCAGTTGTTCAACTTGTCGCCGCCATCGTTACGAAGCAGAATGGGCCGGTCGTTTAGGTTGGAAATGACGAGATCGACGTTGCCATCGTTGTCAAAATCACCCCACGCGGCGCCGCGGCCAACGTATTTTTCCTTGAAATGCTGACCCGAGCGGTCGGATACATCCTCGAACGTGCCGTCGCCCTTGTTGCGCATCAATGTGTTTTCCTGAACGTATTCATGATGCGCGTCGCCGTGAGTGGTAAAAATATCCAGCCAACCGTCGTTGTCGTAATCGAACATCACCGCGCCCCACCCAGCGTACTGGCCCAATGCTTGCGACAAGCCTGTCACCGCCGTGCGGTCGGAAAAATTGAGCTGCCCATTCAGCCTGTCCTGCACAAAGAGGATGCAGTAGTTCAAGTTCGGAATGAATATGTCGAGCAGTCCGTCGCGATTCACGTCTCCGACCACTGGCCCCATGGACGAGACACCCTGGCCGTTCTCTCCGTATGCGATGCCATACTCGGGGGCCTTCTCAATGAACGTCCCCTTGCCAGTGTTCTCGAAGTAGTTGTTCTCCATCGCATCATTGGTCTCGAAGATGTCAAGCAGCCCAACATTGCGGAAGTCTGAGACGGTTGCGCTCATCGCGCGGCCTGGCTTGAAGACCCCCGCCTCCTTGGTCACTTCGGTAAATGTGCCGTCCCCGTTGTTGCGATAAAGTGCGCTGGGCTCAGGGCTGTAGCTCAGAGGGCCGGGATATCCAGCCGCCGGATAGAAATCGCGGAATTTGCCATCGTCGTATTGCAGGTAATTGGAGACGAAAACGTCAAGATAACCATCATTGTTGTAGTCGAACCAAGTCGCAGACAAACTCCAGCGCGGGTCGTCGAGACCGGACTTCTTTGAAACGTCAGTAAAGGTACCGTCACCGTTGTTGTGGTAAAGAATGTTCCGGCCGTAGGTGAGGACGTAAAGATCGATGTGGCCGTCGTTGTCATAGTCGGCAGCCGAGCAGCCAGAGCTGAAGACGCCGTTCCCGCCGACGCCTGCCTTTTCCGTAACATCTGTGAACGTGCCATTGCCGTTGTTGTGGTATAGCTTGTTCGACAACTTGCCTCGGAGGTCGCGGCCTTCATTGCTGGAGACGTTTTGCGTCCAAGTCCCAGTAACAAAGTAGATGTCCATCAGTCCGTCACCGTCGTAGTCGAAGACGCATACGCCGCCGCCGGTCCCCTCGACGATATTGTCAAGGTGATGGTCGCCGTAGCTGTGCTTAAACGTGATGCCAGCTTCCTTGGTAATGTCGGTAAAAGTTGGGAGCTTCTGCGGTGGGCCGCCAGAAGCGAAGGCCACACCGATTACCGATCCGATAAGCAGAATTACAACCCAGGTTTTCATTGCCGCCCTCCCGATGCCGTCACCGACTCGCTGACATGGTGTGAAGGCAACAGATTGAACTGTGCCCCGAGGTCGATCCACTCGACGATCGTTCGCTTCTCTTCTTCCGTCAGCGGCTGAGATCCCGCTGGCGGCATGGACTTGACGGGCTCGGCTGCGACATGATCCCAGGGCCGTGAGGTATTCCGTCCGATAATGGCCCAGACCAACCGACTGGTGCGGGCACGACCCGGATTGACATACTTGCCGTGGCCGCTCGATGCTTCGGCCCAAGCCAGAAGCCGCTCATAAGCCGTCGTGAATCCGCTGGAAGTCGCCTCGCTGCTGAGTTTAGGTTCCACGGCGCCGCCGTGACACATGCTGTTCGCACACTTTGTGGCCAAGATGGGCATCACATCACGACGGAAGACCACAGTGCGACGGCGCTCAGGAGGTAGTGTAAGCTGCGAGGCTTGGTGGCTGAGCGCCTTGGCGAACACGTTTTCCGGCGTGAGTTCGTTGTCCTCGTGGCAGCCGATGCAACCCCGATTTTCCTTGTTCTTCGTCCATATCCATGCGCTCGTGCGAAGCGCCGTCCCGTTGTCATCGACGATCTGCACCTGGACGGGCACGTTGGGGGGGACGAGCAGGTGGAAAGAGCCGTCCTCGTCCAACTCCACGTCCCCTAACAAACGCTTCTGAATCATTCCCGAAAGGCTGTCGCCGGTCGCTCCTGGCACTGCCCGACCCGAACCCAAAACACGGCTGACGTAATCGCGGGAATCCGTCCCCATGCGCGGCAGCCCTTCAATCACGCGCACCCGTTTCGCGGTTCCCGGAGGCATCCATTCCGGTTTGAGGTCGTTTTCGTGGACTGTGAGGCAGTAGAGCTTCGACCAGTTCTGATCATCCTCTACCACTGAAGAGTGGCCGTCCGGCTCGGGCCGGGGGGCAAGCACCACCGACTGAATGTTATGGAACGCCGGATCGGCGTACACGAGCGTGCGGCGGCCAGTGTTCAAGTCGAGCCGGTAGATCGCATGCGTGTCATTTCCGCCAACGGACCTCCTCGAAACGAGAATGGAACCATCCGGCAGCGCAGATGGCGAGTGGAACAAACCGTCGGACGGCGTCGTGAGTGCCTTATAAGAATGCAGGTTCCGCCGCAGACTTAGGATCGCGAGATTACCCGAGCCATCCCACGGCACTCTGTCGGACTCGACAAACACCACCATGCGCTTTGGCGTCGTACAGGCCATATGCTTAATCCGTCGGCCTTGAATTCCGGAAAACGCAGCGTAGTCGGTACCGTCCAGGTTGATGCCGAAAAGATCGATGCGGCCTTGATTCCCGCGCTCCATATGACTACGTTGCCAGTTGGAAAAGACAATGCGACCGTCTTGCATCTGGTAAGGTGCGTAGCTGCTTGACACGGCGTATGTAAGCCGTCGGAGGCCGGAACCGTCGAACCTTACCGAATAGAGGTTGCTTGCCGGAAGCGGGCCATACTCGTTCGCCTCTCCCGATGCATCGCTCACGAATGTGACCTGATACGAAGGCTCCGAGTCATTGAGGTAGAAAAGCGCGGACTGATACATCGGGGTGCGGCAGTTAGCTATTTCACGGGTGATTTGGCGCAAACCCGACCCATCCGTATTCATCTCGTAAATGTTCCAGCTATCCGTCGCCGATTTCTTCCCAGCGAAAAGAATTCGTTTGCCATCAAACGAGATCGCGGGATCGGCTGCGCTGTCGAAGCCAGAGGTCAGTACTCGTATGTTTCCCGCCTTGGGCAAAAGAACCAACCGTCCGCCCTCACCGAACTGGGCAGGAAGCATGCCCCCAGCAAGTGGCTTAGCGTCCCTGACGCGTGCCGCCGGAATCTGTGTAAAGACAATTCCTTCATACCCGGGTGCATATGCCGAGATGTCATAGTTGATAGTTGCCCGTTCCGCCGCATGTACATGGGCCGGAGTGCGGGTGGGCCCCTGCAGCCCAAAGCTGGCTACAAAGACTGCTGTGACCGCGATGGGAACCACCGACCGCCACCGGCTCACGGACAACATCCGCATAGACCACAGCCTCCTACAGACACCACTAGTTACCTGCTCTTATATGTAAATTGCATTTATAACAGATCATCTGTCAAGCCAGAAATACGTGCACGCCCTGAGACCAGCCAGCATACTCAGCCGGAGATTTCAAAACGGTGACCGAGATCATGGGACACTGTGATATCCGAGGTGGATTCGGCAGAGCAGGGCGTGGAGCCTGGGGAAAGTCGCGCCGCCGATAATACAAATCTACTAGAGTATCCATGGGCCGTGCGGGATGAGTGTCCAGTTCGGCGGGCGGCCCGGGAGAAGATTCCTGCACAAATGCTCAGCGGGAGTTTGCCCTTCGGCGGCGATGCCCGGCTTCGACCGTGGCTGGTTCCCTTCTTCCATTGGATGGTTTCCCGTTTATCCGATTGACCCTTCGCACAAATCGCCCCATCGATTTTGACAGGTTACCGAGCACCTGGCCCCATTCTTGAAGGTGCTGCTCTCCGTCTTTGGTCAACAGATAGAGCCGCTTCGCAGGTCCGGCACCGTGAGTGTCCCACTGCGAACTCACATAGCCATGGTCTTCCAGACGCCGGAGTGTCCGGTAAAGTGCCGCAACCTCAATTTCTGCGTCGGTCAGTGCGTTCTCTGCAAGGTCGGCTGCCAAGCTGTAGCCGTAAGACTGGCCTTTCTCTTTGAGCAGGAAGAGCACTACCGGCTCCACAAATCGGTAAATGTTCCCCATCGCACAAGTGCAAGGGTGGTCTTTGCCATGACGTGGGCAGGTCTCGCGTCGCATGATTGTCCTCCGAAAGCGGTCAACCCCGATCAGGGGTTAGCATAGCACTTTGTTATAAACGTTAATTACACTTACATGTGAATAGCATAAATATACTAGATACTCGAACACGAGTTTGGTCTATCGTGCGGCAAAGGCAGGCCCCAAATGGGGCGAGGTCGCAATGCTGGTACGGATGGCAGAGCACCGGGAGTGCTCCGGTGAAAAACCGTTTCACAATGTAGCGACCAGGCGAAATGAGCGCACAACGGTGCCGTTTTCGAGGTCAAGAAGGAAATTCCGGTTTAGATCGGCTAGGTTCCGGGTGCCGTCGCGGGATTGAAGTCGTGGGACTGAATTGCGACATAGCGGAGGGAGGAACTTGAAAAATCGTAACGGCTTTGTTCGAGCAGGCCTGATCATGGTCAGTGCATTTCTTTTGATGGGGCTCTCGGCTTGTAACCGCAACAGCAGCAGCGGCGACGTCATGGCATCGGTCAATCGGCGGAAGATTTATCGCAGCGAAGTCGACAAGTATTACGCCAACCACACGGCGGGTTCAGATCAGCAACCGGCGGGCGAGCAGGCGGTGAGCCTCCGGCTGAGCATTCTGAATGAGCTGGTCGAGATGGAAATCCTGATGCAGCGCGCGGAGAAACTCGGGCTGCTGGCGACGGACGAAGAAGTGGACCGCAAGCTGAACGAAATCAAGTCGCCCTACACCGCTGAAGAGTTTAACAAGCGCCTGCAGGACAAAAAGATAACAGTGGATGACTTCAAGCGCGATCTGCGGCGCTCGCTGACCCGCGAAAAGGTATTGAACAAAGAAATCACCTCGCACATTAACATCACCGACCAGGACGTTTCCGGCTACTACAACGAGCACAAGACCGAGTTCAACCTGATCGAAGCGCAGTATCATTTGGCCAAGATCGTGGTTTCTGGAGCGGGCAACGCCCAGGTGCACAACCTGCAGAACAGCAAGGCGCAGAACGATGCCGATGCGCGCAAGAAAATCGAGATGATCGCCAACCGGCTCGATAGTGGTGACGACTTCGCTACGCTGGCCATGAATTATTCCGAGGACCCGGATACCAGCAATAACGGCGGCGATTTGGGAATGGCGCCAGAATCCCAGCTCACGAAGAACCCCGATCCGACGACTCGCGAAGTGGCCGCGGCGGTGATGAAGCTCAAACCGGGCCAATATTCGCCCGTGATCCCGCTGCTCAACCCGACCAATCATCAGCCCTTCGCTTACATCATCCTGGAACTGATTTCGAAGGAACCGGCGGGCCAGAGGGACTTGAACGATCCGCGGGTGCAGCAGGCGATTCGCCAGCAATTGCGCGATCGCCGCGAGCAGTTGTTGAAAGCAGCGTATTACGAGAGCCTCCGCGACGACGCCAAAGTCACGAATTATTATGCGGAGGAAGTGCTGAAGAATCTGGGAACAACGAAGTAGCGCGGCCCTCGGCGGCTAAGGCCATTCCTTCCTCCTGCAGAAACGGGGCTTGCCCCGTCTCCTCCGCCGTCCATAGATGTGCGGCGAGCCGCGTCTCTGCAGGAAAATACATCATTACCCTTCCGGCTTCTTTGTCGAAACTTTGTTCACCAAGTGGGGGATTGGCTATGAAATGAACCGTTCTTCCCTGCCTCGACGGTCGTCCCCACTGTGGGCAACTGTTCTTATCTCACCGGGTGCACAGGCACTCCATCGCCATCGCGTCTTCTCAATTAGTTTGGAGCTCTGCTTCCAACACTAATCGTGCCACTCATGGTGGTGGCCATGATGCCAGTGGCCACCATGCTGATGATGACCATCGTGACAGCAACACCTCTGAGAGCCTCCGCACCTGGACAGTTGCAGTGCGTGATCTCCTTCGCGGATGCTTTGCGCTACCAGCAATAAGTTCCTTGCCCGGACTGCGTCGTCAGACCTTCTACATCGATCCTGTCGCTGATCCCACGTTCTTTACCGACAGGCACATATTCCCGGTTCCGAGTACATCGGCCCTGCTTCCAGCGAGAGGGCCGGCCAGATAATTAGAGACGTAGCTACCATTGCTCCGGAGTCCCACAGGTGGCCGACTGCCAGCCCCCGGTCAAGGCGTGACCTCCGGGCATTGCGCTGCTTCGCCAGTTTGAGGTCCCGACCGGTCGATTACCGAGACAAATTGCTCAATGCCGACCTCGGAATCGGTTTTGGATGTCTCCCGTTCGCGGGCTTGCTGGAACAACTGCATCTCCCTCGACGCCAGTTCCCCTCGGCCTGAGCGCCGGTACGCGCCCGCTAAACGGTAGTGCGCTTCATTGATATCCGGAGCCAGTCGAATTGTCGCCTCATATTCGCGCGCGCCGCCCTCGTAGTCACCGCGACCCTCATATAGAACCCCGAGTTGAATATGGGCCCTAGCAAGGCCCGGATCGAGCGCGATTGCCCGCTTCAGCAATGCCTCGATGCTGACGATGTTGACGGCAGCGTCTGCGTCACGCCCGTTTAGAAGGCTGACGGCATAAAAGTACGAGGCTTCCGCGTTGCCGGGCGTAAGATCCAGAAAGCGCTTAAAACTATTGCTAACTCTTGCGCTCTCCGCCCGGGAGATCCCAGAAGCGTTTGCCAGGAACGAATAGGGTCGCGGATCTGAAGGGCTCAGATCCGAGGCCTGTAAGAAAAAGAGTAGCGCCTCTGACGTGTGCCCTTGTAAGAACTCCGCTGTTCCAGCACCGATCAGCAGCTTGATCGACCGCGGATGCTGTTTCAGTCCCGACTCAAAGGCTCTGGCGGCATCCGGGGGCAATCCCGCCAGAATCAGTTCGTAACCCACGCCGAAGAGGTCCTCCTCGCCATGCTCGTCCTGGGCCGCGAGCTGATACTGCTGGCACGCGTGCGCAAACATTCCGGAGCCTTCGTCAGCGCGAGCCAGGAGCCGGTGCGTCTCAGGTGTAGGCTGTTTTCCCAGCAGCGTCTCTAGCAACTCGCGGGCGGAATCGAATTGTCCGTTCTTCATCCACGCAACCGCCAGATCACTGGAAGTAAGGTCGTCGGCGCGATCAATTTCCCGAGCTCGTTGGAAAAAAGGAATGGCCCTGACCGCTTGATTGTGGGCAGCATAAAACTCGCCAAGCCGTCGATTCGCTTCTCCCTGATCCGGGTTCGCTGCGACCGCCTTTCTTAATTCCGGCTCGAGACCGCAAGGCCAGTCCTTTGTGGCGAATGCGCCATACCCGTTACCGGCGCGCTTGATATTCGCGATTCCCTCAATCAGACCCGACGCGGCAGCTGCGCTTGCGGGAGCGGACATTCCGCCTGCGGAAATCAGAGCGCGGACGCCCGCAGCCTCGAACTTAATCGGAGGCCGGGATTCCGGCGTTGTCGTTGTCTTGGGCTCAGCCGCGGACGACAGTGGCGTCAGCTTGAAATCGACCGCAGGGGAGGCCGACTCAGCAAAAGATTCGATTGCCTCGGGTGCTGTTGCAACAAATCCACTCATCTCCGCCGCAACGTGATACTTGCCAGGGTGGAGTCCCGCGAAGCGATACAGCCCTTCCCTACTGCTTATCGTCTGCTTTGTGATCGCAGGAGGTTGATCGCTAGTAAGGGTAACCTTGGCGCCCTCGACCGGCTTGCTTTGCACATCTCGCACGGTTCCTGAGATGATGCTGACTTCATCGCTGGCTGCGCAAAACGCTGCCAGGACGGGCAAGGCAACCAAACACGAAGCAATGACACGCAGCATTCTCATTTTGGATCCGATCTTCTCCAATGCACTGTGTATTCCCTCGTCGTCAGGGTGCCGTACCAGCAACTCCTCGAGCGGTTCCCGCGCTTTCTCAGACTGGCCTGCGCCGCTGTAAATAATGGCGGAGGCGATATAGGACCGGCCGAAGTCCGGAGAAAACCACCGGCACTCCTCGAAGCGGGCAACTGCCTCATGGGCAAGCCCATGCGCATCGGCACCGCGCCAAGCAGGATCGACCGTCCAGAACGGCGGGGCCAATGCCGTGTGTCGTTGTGGCTATGTGCATCTAGATGTATGCTACACCTGTGCCAAAGCCCTGTCGCGGATGCAGATGATTAAAACCCAGCAGCAGATTGACAACAAGCTTTCGCCTGCGACCAGTATGTCATCACGAAATCTGGATTCAAGTGGGATCAAAGCCCGCTTGCCTGCCCTGTAGACAAGGAAGTCAGACCAACATTGCGTACAGCCCGGAAACAATCGAGGATGAGACGTCCGATGATGAATGCCCGACGCTTAAGCGTCACGACAATTAAATCGGTGCCTCGACAGAGATAGGGGGTTCGCTTGTTCGCCACCGCGAGCCCGGAGATTGAGACATGCAAACGGCGAGAAAAATGAAAATTCTGATAGCTGACTGTTATGTGGAGGTTCTTTTCGCGCTGGGGAGGACGTTGGAAGACGCGGGATTCGACACCACCACTGCATGGACCGGTCGTGACGCTCTGGGTCTTATCGAGTCGCAGGCTTTTGATCTCGTGCTGGTTAATAAATATTTGCCAGGCACCGAATGCGAGGACATTTTGAAAACGCTGCAGCAGACTGGGGCAAGCATACCGTGCATTGTCATGCAGCCGAGCACACCAGAATCAGCTGAAGTTGACGCTCTCCGCGCTGCGGGTGCCTGCGACGTTGTTTGCAAGTATGCCTATTACCAGATCGTCGAACTTGTAACCATTAGGCTTGGTCGGGGCAAGACGGCCGCCGCTCAGGTAGCCTAGGAATGACCATCTTCAAGAATTGGAAGTCACGATCGCTGACAAGGAAGCCCCCTGCTCGCGAGAGAGATCACAAAGGATGGGAAGACCCTGGTCTTGCGGAATGCTCAGGGCACCCCGGAGTGGTCCCACGTTCGACGCCGTAGCAACGGATGCCTGCGTCAGTAAGACCCTGCGTCAGTAAGACTAAGAGGAGCACCCGCCCGACGCAGGAGTTATCCGACTCCCCCTGCAACAGTGTCGACACGGTCGAGTTCGAAACTTTCGCCAGGTTGATTCCCACGTTCGCGCAAGTGGTTGCATTGTCCCCCAGACAACTGAGGGACAAGATTACGGGGTGTGCTTCCCTGAGCTACGGACCAAGCTGGTCCTCCTCAGCAAGCAAGCTCTCGGCACCGATCTTCAAGTCAGGGACTTGTCGGAAGACACCCGTTGGACAAATCGGGTCATCGAACCGGCAACCTTCGTCAGAACTTGCCCCCATTCCCTAAGGTGTGCTTGGCCGTCTTTCGTAAGGGTATATACCCTGCGCGCAGGTCCCGGCTCTTCCATATCCCAATCCGAAGTTACGTAACCGTTCTTCTCCAAGCGCCGGAGCGTGCGGTACAGAACTGCCTTCTCGATTTCTGCGTCAGTGAAGGCATACTGAGCTACGCTTGTCGTCAGATCGTAACCGTACGAACGGCCCTTCTCCCTGATTATCAGTAGCAATACAGGCTCTATGAACCGATAGAGATGTCCCATAGCGCACGTACAGGGGTAGTCGTGCCGGGAACACATGTTCTTCAGCTTTCGTTTCGTGGCAGTCTTAGGCAACTGTATTTTCTCCACTCGTAATGATTGCTCAATGGCTGCAACCATGGCCTGAGTGATTGCAATGGTTGGCGCCTGTTTCCAGTCTAGCGTTCATGAAGTCGGTGACCAACACTTCCGGATCTATGGCCAATACGCCGGTCAGCACCTGCATCGAACTGGCCGCGAGCAGATCTCGTGCGTGCGCGCCCATTCCCGATGCAATCACCACATTGACACCGTGCTCTGCGAGCCACTTGGGAAGCAGACCAGGAATATGCTCAGGGGCCGCCTCTACTTTCTTATACAGGACTCTCTTCTGCTCCAAGTCCGCATCGACAAACAGGAACTCCTCAGAATGCCCAAAATGCTGAGACAGTCGGCCTCCGGATAGTGGGATTGCAATTCGCATCAGTCTTCCTCCCTGGCAGTTCGAGATATTGAATCTATCTGCATATAGGTGTATCCTACACCCATTTAAAAGAACAAAGGAAGAGGTTCCCTCGGGAGCCCGATCCAGGGAGGAATCATGAATGCCCAGGTAAATACGCTCCTGTTGCTCCTACTCCCCCTTCTTGCCCCTTTCGTTCAGTCTCAGACGCAGAACAGCACGACAGTTTTGAAGGGGACCGTCAGTGAAACAACTTTCCTATCCAACAATGACCTCCATGTCTGGCTGCAAAGTGACCGAGCCGGATCTGAAGTTTGTTTAGGCCCGGCGCGATTCCTTGACGATCAAGGTTTTCTCCCTGAGGTAGGCGACAGCATCGAGGTTACTGGCACCCGCGTCGGCAACGGATCCTTGCTGGTGGCCAATTCCCTGCAAATGGGAGGCAGGATTTTGACGCTACACCGGGCCTCGGCAACGCAAGGCTGTCCGGATTGCGGACACAACTGCGGCCACCACGACTGCGGCGGCTACCATCACGGCTGCAATCATGATCATCACGGACATTGTTGTGACCATGAATGAGCATCAGCACCCAAGGTCAAAACTACACCCAGCGTTCATGGCTCTGCTGATTGCATGCATGATGGTAGGGCTCTGTACGACAGCCGGCTTGGCGGAGTCGAGCGACTTGGACGCATTCGCCAAGTGCGTGGCGGAGAAAAAAACGACCATGTACGGCAGTTTTCTCTGTTCTCATTGTGATGATCAGAAAAAACTTTTCGGCCCCTCATTCAGGTACATTCCTTACGTAGAGTGCTCTGTGCGTGGCAGTCGCCAGATGAGTTTCCCTTGTATTGCCGCACAGATTCATTACACGCCTACGTGGATCTTCGCAGACGACGAACGGCGCACCGGTGTTCAGCCCTTGAAGGATTTGAGCACAAAGACGGGGTGCCCGCTCCCATGAAGAGGAACGGAATCCGCTATCTGTCATTCGGATGCTGCACGATCGGGGCAGTCTTGTCGGGCCTCTCGCTTCATAGTCACTACGGCACCTCCGCCACGGAGTATTGCGACTTAAACACCATGTTCAACTGCGACTTGGTCAACCGGAGTGTCTATTCTCAGTTCTTTGGCGTGCCGGTCGCCTTGATCGGGCTGCTTGGGTATTTCTTGCTTTTCGCTTTGACTGCACACGATAGCCGATTCGTGACGGTACTTCGCCTCGCAGCCTCGACTGTCGGACTCGCATTTGCACTGTACCTTGCTTACATTGAGACGTCGATACTTGCGGTCTGGTGTCTGCTTTGCATCGGGTCCTTGATAATGATCTCTGCAATTACGGTGTTGACTGGAATTGCACTGTGGCAGACCTGGAAAACGGAGCCTGAAACTAATGCATGAAGATGACTCAGCGCGGGAACAGCCTGCGAAGACCAGCGCTCGGCCTCCGTCACAGTCTGACTACGATATCGGTGCGCTGGCAGCAAAAGGGCAAAGTAAGACCTCTCCCCTGCCGTTTTCCCGCCGTCATGCACCACTCAATCCAAATTGCGTAGTCTGCGGAGTAGATAACCAAAAGGGACTGCAACTCGAGTTCCAGGGGGACCCGGATGGAGTCGACGCGGCGTGGGTCCCCACAGAAGAGTGGGAAAGTTTTCGGGGCACCGTTCATGGTGGCATCATCACAACGGTTTTGGACGAGGCCATGTCGAAGGCGGTCATCGCCTGTAATTGGGAAGCTCTCACTGTCGATCTGAGGGTCCGGTTTCGTGGCCGAGTGGCACCGGGAGAAAAACTTCGCGTGCACGGTTGGGTGGTTGAGAAGCAGAGGAGGAGAATTCTGACGGAGGCGAGTCTTGTGACCGGTACTGGCGTCGAACGCGCGCATGCTTGGGCGACATTTTTGGTGCCGCGGGGCTAGCCTGCCTGGTCTCTTTAGGAGGCGTTGCACATGCACGAACATTGGAAGGCAGAACGAACGCTCACAACGCGTCTGCTGACTAGCCTTTGCCTCAATGCCGCAATTGCTCTCGCGGAGATCATTGCAGGAGTATTTTCAGGCAGTGTTGCACTGATCGCGGACGCGACACATAACCTCGGTGATGTATTCGCGCTGGCGCTTTCATTCCTCGCCCGCACTCTCAGTTCGCGTCCGCCGAGCTTTCGCCATACCTACGGTCTGAAGCGCTTCGAGGTACTGGCGGCTTTCTTGAACGCGGTTGTGCTGATCGTGGTCGCAGTATTCATCGTCAAGTACGCGTTATCTAGACTATTTCATCCCGAGCCCGTCCAAGCGGGCGTCACGGCACTTGTCGCCAGTATAGCGCTCGTGGCAAACGGCGCTTCTGTCCTGCTCCTCCGTCACCATGACCCTCATGATCTGAATGTTCGGAGTGCGTTCTTTCACCTTCTTCAGGACGTGCTTTCGTCCCTGATTGTTCTTACCTCGGCCGCCCTAGCGAGGACCCACTTCGGATCGCGTCTCGATCCCATTGCCGCAATGATCATCGGCGTTGCGGTGCTGATCGGGGCGTTCTCGATCATCAGACAGACTTTCGCTACTTTGCTCGAAGGGGTACCAGACGGAATCCGGGTGCAATCCGTCGTCGAATCTGTGGAACAGAGGTTCAGCGCAGTTGCCATGCACCATGTACATGTGTGGCAGGTCGGCCCCAGCCAACGTGCCCTGACGGCTCATCTTTTGGTCCGCAATATGGAGGTCGCTCAGGCCGAGGTCCTATGCAACAACATACGTTCACACCTCAAAGAGAAATGGGACATTCAGCACGTCACGCTCGAACCAGAAGTCAGAGGTTGTGGGTCGGAAACGGTGCTCGGCACCTGGAACCCGGTTCTTGATGATGACGATTAGATCGAAGCAGCAGATAAGCACTACGGAACTCGAATTGAATGGAGGCTAGAATGCTTTACAGAATACTTACAGTCCTATTTGTCTGCGCAGCGCTCGCGGCAAGCGCAACATCCACCAGTCAAGCGGCGGCATCCGGGTCGGCAAACATGCTTGTCCAAACAAACTGGCTTGCCGCCCACCTTACGGACAAGAACCTGGTAATCCTGCATGTGGGAGCTGACCGGAACTCCTACGATGCCGCACATATCCCAGGAGCGCGTTTCCTCGCGTTGAGCGAGATTGCAGTATCTCGCAACGGTATTCCCAATGAGTTGCCGCCTTTAGACGATTTGATAAACACGTTCGAGCGACTGGGTGTTGGGGACCATTCACGTGTCGTGCTTTATGGAGATATGCTCGGCTTGTTTGCAACTCGGGCGTACTTTACACTCGACTACCTTGGCCACGGAAGCAGCACCGCTTTACTCGACGGCGGACTGGAGAAGTGGTCCAGAGAATTCGGCGCTGTGAGGACCATTCCAGCCGTCGTCACTACGGCCAAACTTACGGTTCATCCTCACCCAGAACTCATCATCGAACTGCCTGCGCTGAGACCGATCGTTTCTAACCACACAGCTGTGCTGATCGATGCCCGCCCCCCCGCAGACTATGCAGGTGCAGCCTCTGGCAGTGGCATCCCGCGCGGCGGCCACATCCCAGGAGCCAAAAACGTGTTTTGGGCGGGAACCCTGGTCAGCCGGGAGAATCCCGTCTTTAGGCCGGCCGCAGAGATTCGCGCAAAATATATAGCCGCTGGCGCAAAACCCGGCGTCAGAGTGATCGTGTACTGCCAGACGGGCATTCAGGCTGCACACGACTATTTCACTCTCAAGCTTACCGGATTCCGTCCTGTGCTCTACGATGCGTCATTTTTCGATTGGAGCAATACCTTCGGTACCCCGATCGAAACGGGAGCCGGAGGACAAAACTAGTGAGCAGTCGTCGCTGTCAAGGGAGAACAAACCGAAGTCATCGGTTCGAAGGTCAAGATGGGGGCGCAAGTTTTTTAATAGCGTGCGAGAAATCACAAACGCCGGCAAGACTCTGGTCCTGGGGAATGCCCAAAGCGTTTTTTGTGGTCTAGACGAAAGCGTCAAGCGAACTGAGGTGAACCAAAGGGAGCATCTGGGAGGATGATCCCTCGGTTTCTGTAACCACCTTATTCTTTGTGTTGGGAATCACTGTAACAAGCCTCCCTTTATGCATTCTTCCCTACAACAGCGGAGAGGCCAGTCCTTGCCGTTCAACTGTCATTGGCTCGAAAAACCGTGATTCAGCGGAAAGGTTGTTTATGACAAAATTACGCGTACTTACCGTCGGTGGAGTGGCTGGGGGCGCTTCGTGCGCAGTTCGGGTTCGTCGCCTGGATGAAGTGCCAATCTCCGCGCCAGAGCCGAGCTCATGCACGAGATCGCAGCTATTGTACAAAAAAACAAATGGACACAAGCCGAGGCGGCTACGCGATATGGATTGAACAATTGGAACGATTCGCGGAGACTACGATGCAGCGTTTAGCCGTAACTCCGGAACGCAGTATTCTATTTGGTCGAGAGAGCGGAGAGCCATACCGCAAAACCATTAATCGTAGTGATTGTCTTGCTCAGGCCCTTACCTACTACGACCTGAGAACCAAGTGCTTCCAATCCGGCCTTTCGCGATGGCCTATTTCTTCGCCGCCAATGGACAGGTGCTCAGTCCCACCAAACGGTAAAGCGGGCAAACCCGGAACGCTGCGGTTGCCAGGGGTACGACGCCGATAAGGCCTAGCCACCGAGCATTTCCGTTCAGTACGAAAAGGAGGCCCAACAGAGCCAGCCCAACGACCACGCGCACAACCCGATCCGCGCTACCAACATTTGCTTCCATAATTCCTCCCGAACTAAGTCCGCCGATACTGCTCGGCAGTCGTACTCACACCATCCTCACAGGTCTAGGTCCCTGCAATCGTCACTATCGAACCGAAATCATTGCGAGCCATCCACCTCCAGAACTCGGATTGAAGTGGGCAGTTGCTATTCGATTCCGGCAAGAGCCTGCGTGACTGTCCTCACCCAGAGAGGTGGATCGTCTGCCCGGCAGTTGTAATCGACGGCGTTAAAGTC
>Ga0182027_10000851_pt1 | contig 51649 bp, 39 predicted proteins | sample 712E1DmetaG_FD_121300 | JGI IMG/M metagenome (GOLD analysis project Ga0182027, IMG submission 121300) | Permafrost microbial communities from Stordalen Mire, Sweden - 712E1D metaG (Illumina Assembly) | ecosystem: Environmental > Terrestrial > Soil > Wetlands > Permafrost | place: Sweden...
CTACCTCCAGGCGCTGCAAAAGAACGGCAGCCCGTTGCACCAAACCTTGAAAACCCAACCCGCTCCTTCCTGTGAATAACTTTCAAAAAATCCTTGACGGACCAACTCAGAACTCTCCCCGAGAAGTCGCTAATGATTAGGGGTCATTTGCCGGAATCGCGCCACAGGCGCGACGTTACACGGCCCCACATGGCCCTCAATGATCGCGGAATTGTGCCGATATATTCAGTAGCGTCCGCGGAATAAACGGCGGGCGGCTTTCCCGGATCGGTCATCGGGCCTGTCCCGCGAAGGCGGAAGCCAATAATAATCAATGAATGCCATCGAAGAAGCGCCGGGCTATGAAGTGACGGAGTATTCCAAGCTGACCCAGCTTCAGAAGCTGGCGTGTTTTCTTCTGATTTTGGACCCGGATAACGCGGCCCACATCATGGAACAACTGGACGAGTCGGAGCTGGAGGCGGTTTCGGCGGAAATGGCAAAATTCTCCTCGATCTCGCAAGAGTTGCAGAATGAGATTTTGTACGAGTTCTCGCCCGTGGCGGTGCAAGCGGCCACGGCCATCACCGGCGGGGTGGACCGGGCGAAAGTTGTTCTGGAAAAAGCGGTCGGCTTGTTCCGCGCCTCGGATATCCTGGGGCGGGTTTCCCCCGCGCGCCCCTCGGTGGCCGCGATGCATGCGGTGGTGGAGATGGACCCGCGCGCGCTTTACAACGCGCTCCGGCACGAGCAATTGCAAACCATCGCCCTGGTCGTCAGCCACCTGCCGGCGGAAAAGGCGTCGCAGGTCCTCAGCCTGGTCCACCCGGAACAGCACGAACAAGTGATCGAACGCCTGGCCACGCTGGCGCCGACTTCGATGGATGTCGTCGAAAGCGTCGCCGAGTCGCTGCAAGCCCGTCTGGCCGGCACGCAGACGCGCGCGCTGAGCCACACCGGGGGCATCAAAGTGGCCGCCGAGGTTCTCAATGCCCTGCCCAGGAACCTGTGCAATTCCATTCTGACTTCGCTGAAAGAGCACAACGCGGAACTGGGCGAGGCGGTGCTGAAGAAGATGCTGACCTTTGAGGAACTGGAGCGGCTGGATGGCAAGACGCTGCAAAAGATTTTGCAGGAAGTGGATTTCCGCACGCTGGCCATCGCATTGAAGGCGGCTCCCGACGGTGTCAAAACCAAGATGCTCTCCTGCATCTCCAAACGCGCCGCGGACAATGTGCGGGAGGAGATCAGCTTTCTGGACACCATGAAAGCCAGCCAAGTCGAGGCGGCGCAAATGGAGATCGTGGAGATCGTGCGGCGGCTGGAGGGGGAAGGAACAATTGATTTGGAGGATCTGCGCAAGAAGAAATGACCGGCTCTGGATGAGCCATCCTGATTATGTTTTCCGCCACTTCCAAACCACCGACCGCCGGCCCGGTTTCCCAGACCATGTCGGAACCCGAAGTGGAGCGGCTCCTGTCACTGGTGAACGACGGCGACTCGGCCGCGGCGGAGGCCGGCCCCGCCGGCGGGGAACCCCGGCCCGGCCAGGATTTGATTTCGCGCCACGATTTTCCGCAATTGTCGTCCTTCTCCGACGATGAAATGCGGAAGCTGCGGATGCGTTGCGAAGCGTTCGTCCATTCGCTGGCGGCGCGCCTGTCTGTTCACCTCGGTTTGGAATGCGCCGTGCAAATGAGCGAGCTGGAGGCGGCGCGCTTCGAGCCGTTCGTGGCCAAGTTTGCCCATCCGACTCATCTTATTTTATTCAGACTGGAACCGCTGGGGGGTGTTTGCCTGCTGAACATTCCTTCGCGCCTGGCATTGACGCTGGTGGACCGCGAACTGGGCGGGCCGGCGGCGTGCCAGGAGGAAATCCGGGACCTGACCCAAATCGAAGCCAGACTGGCGGCCAAAGTCGTCGGCGTCATGCTCGGTGAATGGTGCAACACCTGGGCCGACACGCTCCAACTGCGGCCCGTTCTGATCCGGCACGAAACCTCCGGCAGTTACCTGCAGACCTCCGCCCCGGCCACGACGATATTCAGTCTGGGAATGGAAACGCACGTTGCCCAGACGGTGGAACAAATGCAGATCGTTTTCCCGCAATCCGTCCTGGAACCTCTGCTGCTCAAACTCAACTCCAACCTGCGGCAGGTGGAAAATCCCGGGGCCGCCGAAGCCAAGCCGGGCATTCAGTGGAATCCTGGGTTGAACGACGTGCCGATCAAAGTGACCGCGCGCTGGCACGGGATGGAACTGACGGCGCGCCAGCTCCTGGGATTGAAACCGGGGGACGTGGTGCCGTTGCGCCAGGCCACAGCGAGTCAAGTGGAAATAACCCTGGACTCGACGCCCAAATTCGCCGGCCAGCTCGGAACCTGCGGGCAGCAGATGGCGATCAAAATCGTGGCAGCGTTGTAACTGATGCTGGTTTGCCAGCCCCTCCCCTGCCCGCGCATCCCGGTATTATTCTCGGCCGCAGTGTGTAGGGGGTTTCATTAGAGACGGTAATGGTTTACCCGCGGAAAAAGCGGGGTTTGTGCCAATTGTTTGCGGAGGCCGCGCCGCGCACTGTAAGGGCATGACCCTGAGTGACTTTGCGAGGAAAGCTCGCGGTTTGGCTGGCGTTGCCGCCGCCAGCCTGCCCGCTTTGTCGCCGTCTTCAGGCCAGGCCGCCACGGGCACGATCCAAGACGTGCAACACGTCGTGATTCTAATGCAGGAGAACCGCGCGTTTGACCATTACTTCGGCGCGATGGGCGGAGTGCGGGGATACAACGACCGCAACCCCTTGGTCTTCCCCAACGGACAATCCGACTTGTTCCAACCCCAGGGCGCGAGCAATTACGTTTTGCCATTCCCGCTCGCGGCCCAATGCATCACGGATGTGGACCACAGCCACGGCAGCGGACTGGCCGACTGGGATTCAGGCAAATGGGATCAATGGGTTCCGGCCAAAGGCCCCGAAACGATGTGCTATTACACCCCTGCCGCCCTCCCGTTTCACTACGCCTTGGTCAATGCTTATACCATTTGCGACGACTACTTTTGTTCCTTGATCGGGCCTACCTATCCCAACCGCCTCTACCTTTTCACCGGAATGGTGGACCCCAACGGGACGGGCGGCGGGCCGGCCATCGCGAATCAAATTCCGCCCGGCGGCTTCACCTGGACAACTTATCCCGAGCGTCTGCAGGCGGCGGGTGTCAGTTGGAGAGTCTATCGCCCGACGGGCGATTCGTTCGGCGATGTTCTGCCTTGGTTTGCCCAGTACAGGAACGCCACTCCCGGAAACCCGCTATATGACCGGGGCGTGGCCATGGTGCCGGATGTGGTGGCGGCCCTGCAATCCGACATCACCAACGGAACGCTCCCCCAAGTTTCCTGGATCATCCCCACGATGGATCATTCCGAACATCCTCTTTACGCCCCGGTCAACGGCGGGATTTTCATCAAAAGAATCCTGGATGCGCTGGCCTCAAACCCGGCCATCTTCAACTCCACCGTCTTCTTCATCACCTACGATGAGAATGGCGGGTTCTACGACCACGTGCCCTCGCCCATCGCCCCAACGGGAACGCCGGATGAATATGTCAACGGCCAGCCGCTGGGCCTGGGCGTGCGCGTGCCCATGATTATCGTCTCGCCTTGGAGCCGCGGCGGACACGTCTGTTCGCAGGTGTTCGATCATTCTTCCATCCTTCGCTTCCTGGAAAGCTGGACGGGGGTGCGGGAACCGAACATCAGCGCCTGGCGCCGCCAGGTTTGCGGCGACCTCACCTCGGCCTTCGATTTTGCCAATCCCGATACCAGCCTGGCCGTCCTGCCAAACGTGGCTCCGGACTATTCCAGCGCGATTGCGCCCGCCGTGCCCGCCGTCCAAACCATGCCCATGGAGCAAACCAACTCGCTGCTGGCCATGCCGCTGCCTTACCAGCCCGAGGTTGCGGCCCAGGCCGATTGCGCGACCGGACAGCTTTATCTTACGATGAGCAATTCCGGCTCCGCGTCCGTCCACCTCGCCGTCTATGCCAACTTCGCTCAATCCCACCTTCCCTGGCAGTTTGACGTCAACCCCGGCAGTTCCCTGACCAATTCCTTCGCCGTCTCCGCCCGTGCCGGCAACGCCTACGACTTCACCTGTTACGGCCCCGACGGCTTTCAGCGCCGATTCGCGGGCAGCGTGGCCCTCGATTGCAACGAGGTGGAAGCGGCCTCGGCCATAGACACCAACGCGGGCGTCATGACGCTGACGACGCAGAACGCCACGGGGACGGACGTGACGTTCATCTTGACAGATGGTTACGGCCTGGCCGGGCCTTGGACGAACGATGTGCCCCCCGGCCTCACCGGCACCAACCTTTTCCCCGCCGTCGCCGCCAATCACGGCTGGTACGACCTCACCGTCACGTGCGACAGCGATGCCCAATTTTTGCGCCATTTCACCGGCCACATCGAAACCGGCTCGCCCATGCCGGCGGAGCCGGGATTGTACGTGGCGCTGCCGCCCGTTTCGCCACCCGCCACCAACGCGCCACCCGTGGTCTATCGGCCGCCCGTCACCAATACGCCGGTGGCCGTGACGAATTCACCGCCTGTCATCGGCCTGCTGGGCGCGCTCGAACCCATGCCCGGCACCAATTCACTGCCTCTGTATGCAACCTCCTACGACACAAACCTGGTTCTGGTCTATCCTGCCTGGGCTTCCAACTGCGTGGTTCAAGCCAGCCCCTCTCCGGGGCAGGACGCCTGGTCGCCGCAGAGCGTGACACTGAATTTCATCAGCAACTACGTCCTGGTAACGGTGCCGCTCTCCCCCTCGAACATGTTTTTCCGTTTGCAGCAATAGCCGCGCCGATGCGGTTGGGCCTCAGAAGGAAAAGCTGCCCGGTGCGTTTGAAGCCGCGCGCGCGCGAGCCGGAGTGAAAGGGGTTAACATTCGAGCAGACCGGAGTTTTTTACGCGGTTGACAAATGGCTCTTTTCCCACAACATTAGCCCCCCTTGGTTGCCTCGGTAGCTCAGTTGGTCAGAGCAGTTGACTCTTAATTTGAAAAGAAGAATTTCCTCTAATCGCCCGCAAAGGGACAACATGGAATTCAATCAATAAACGCAAGGGTTTTGTCCCTGTCGCTGGTCAAGTCGAACGAACTGAAAAGAACGCAAAAACCTCCAAAAAATCTTACGCGGGATACAATGCGGGTTACAATGGGTCACTGGCTTTGGCTCCGGTGCTTCCGTGGTAAAGTCTTCCTGGGCATTTCGTCAGAAAGGTCTTTTTTCACCCTCAATGGGACTGAATGGGACAATTGCCAAAAAAGGTTTTGACGGCGCGGCGGGATGGGGTAATTTTGATGCGGATCGAGGCTGTAAAGCATTGATTTAATATTTGAGAAGGGCGTCGGTTTTGTTGAGTGGGTGCCGTTTTGGTTGTGTCGTCCGAGTGGCATGATGTCGAACTTGGATCTGACCGGATGCCAATGGCGGTCGTGGCTCATCTTTCTTAGTCAGCTTCTCTCCCTAATGGCTGCTGAATTGTTCATCCTCGTTTCACGGCGGGATATGCCCGCCGTTCACCGTTAACCCGGGTCCGCGCTTCGGCGCGTACGCAGAACGAAAGATGAGCGATGAAAGTACATACTACGAAAGAGGTGGCGGCGCTATTGCTGGTGGGTGAAAAAACTGTCCTGCGGCTCTGTCAGCGAAAATTATTGAATGCGATTCCTGGGATTCGCCACAAGCGTTTCACCGAGGATGAACTGAACCGCTACCTGAAATCTCACTGACGGGGGCCGGAATATGGAAGGTGAGAACAGCGGGGTAAAACGAGCAGAACCGGACAGCGAGCCATTGAGCTCGCCGGTTCTGCGGTCGGATGTGGTGCCAATCGGCGATGCGGAAGGGCCAGCTTTACTTGGCGCTTCGCGTTTGGAGGTGGATTGTGCGCGATAATTCCTTCGATTGCTCCTCGGTCACTACGTTCGATCAGGCTGCTGCCATTGTCGCCGCGGATGCGGTCGTGCAGATAATCGCTTCTCAGGCGGATGGTTCTCCCAATAGGGATGTTGCGGGGCCTCTCCTGTCGTCACTTACTGGGTCTGTTGAATTTCGGTCCTTTGTTTGGGACGCTGCGAGTGGGTATGCTGACGGCCTGGGGGGCAGGGGTGGACGGGTTTACCCGGACGCCCCTGCCCCCCAGGCCGTGGTGCCTGCACCTGGCTTGTCTAAGGTGCATATTCCGCCGCGAAACAAGAACGGTGGCATATTGGAGGTATACCGCAACGCCAGTTACATGGAATTAACGAGTCGTTTAGCTGGGTCCAGGCCGGAAGGAGAGAAGGTGGGTGGCAAGCGGAGTGAGATCGAGGACTTTTCTCCTGCGTCACGGCGTCGGATGTTGGCTTTGCTGGCAAAGGTGGATAATTCGCAGGTGCCGTGGTTTGTGACAACGACGTACCCTGATGAGTTTGAGCGGTATGCGTGGGATGGTGAGGAGATCAAGCGGCATATCGAGATGATGAGCAAGCGGCTTGAGCGTCGGTTTCCGGGTTGTTCTGTGGTGTGGAAGCTTGAGTTTATAGCTCGGAAAAGCGGCAAGAGGAAAGGGGAGATTGCTCCGCACATTCATTGGTTCGTCTGGGGTGTGCCGTGGGTATTTGAGTTCCGGCAGCATGTGAGTGCTTATGTGCGGTTCTTGCCTCGGGTGATAAACGGTGTTCACGTGTGGGAGGAGAGCATTTGCGTGGGTGGGGACTGGGTGCGGATGCGTGCTGATTATTTGGACGAGCGGCCGGGCCATGACCAGATGGAAGTGGGGGAAGGGAGGTGCCCAGTGGTGTGGAACGGGGATTCTTTTGCGCGATGGGTTGCTCGCAATTGGTTTGATGTGGTTGGTAGCGGTGATAAGAATCATTTTAAGGCGGGGACGAGCACAGAGGTCTTGCGGGGGAAGCGTGGTGCCTTTGCGTATGCGTCGAAGCGGTATGTTGCAAAGCCGGGGGAAGCCGTGTGGTCTGCAAAGCCGGGGCGGTTTTGGGGTGTCGTGGGTCGTAAGAACCTGCCGTTGGGTCGTCGTGATATTCTGGAGTTGACGCATGACCAGGCTGTGCGGTTGCGGCGTGTGATGCGTCGGTATCGGATGGCGAATTGTCCAAAGGAGAAGCGGGCGAAGATGCGGAAGGGGCAGTTGTTCTCGCGGGATTTCACTGTCAAACTATTTGCTGGCGTTGAGTTTTGGATGGAGCGGCTTCCTGCGTTGCTCGGTTCGGCGCCCAGGCTTCGCCAGGCGGGTCCACGGCGGTTGTTCCCTTTGCTGATTTGAAAGAAGTTTGGATGTCTGGACGCGGTGTGAAATGAGGAGGAGCCCCCGGCGGGGTTGCTTGAAGATGAACTGTGTCCCGATGAAATTCAAGGATGGACAGGCCAAGACGCCTCCCCTGCGGTACTGCGGCACCTTGCCTTTTCCTGAGTCGAAAGAAGGCTTTACTGTTTACGGCTTGCGCAATCCGTCAACGGAGCGTAAAGTGGCTGGGTGTCAGAACCGGATGAGTTCAAGGCTTGCCCATTTTGTAAACAGCAAATTCGGCAGGAGGCTGTCAAATGTCGGTTTTGCGGAGAATGGCTCGAACGTGAGGTGGTGGCGCATTCAGGGTCGGAGCAGGACAGTTCAGATGCCGTCGCAGATGCTGCTGCCCGGACACAGTCGATTTCTTCTTACCCACCGGCGGAATCGCACTCAATCGTCCCTGTTGTCGAGCGGCAGCAGGCATCTTCCTCTGATTTCCGCTTTGGCCCAATTCTACGGGACGTTGCGATTGTCTGGGTTTTGACATTTATGGGAGGATTTGTGGCAGGATTTGCTCGGGGAACTGCCGGAGGTACATCGGCGGCTGTTATTGCAAATCTTTGCTTTGGTAGTGTAGGTTTCGCCATCAGCGGTTGCTTAGCGACTGGGAACCGTTGGAAACATTTGGGTTACGTCGCTCTGTTTTGTTGGCTTACGTCGCTCATAAATGTTGTATTTGGCCTTCCGGTAGTTCAATGGTTTTTGGGTGTACTTTTTATGCCTTTGGTGATGGGAATTGGCGGCGGGGTATCTTATATTTTTAAGAGAAAGACATGAAAACGGAAATTATCGATGCGAACGAGCCTGAGGTTGATAAGCTCGTTTAATAGTCTAATAACTGTCCTGGAGAAAGGCACCAGGTGAACCGGCTGAACGGGCCAGAAGTTGAATAAAAATCCGTTATAGGGGTCCCGTCCGTCAGCACGGGTTGCTTGATGATGAGCTATGCCCCGATGAAACTGACGGACGGACGCTCGAAGACGGCTCCCGTGAGCTTGTCGCCATGTTGGGATGATCGGGTTAAAGGCTCCGTGAAGGGATTAAACGAGATTGTGCTTGACGAGATATTCACGTCCCTTGTGCGCGAGAACGTAATCACCCCTCACGGTCCGAAAAATCAAGAAGCCGTCCCTAGCCAACTTGACAAAGTAGTACTTGGCTCGCACACGGTCGATTTTGGCAATCGCCGAATATATGTCGGGAGCAATCTTGCCATTCGACTTCGCCAAATATTTCAGGATTTCGATTTCAGCGGCGTCAATCTCAGTGTTCGGCTGCAAGGGCGAAGGATCGGGCTGAGTCGTTGCCATTGCTCCCTGAGCGGAAATTTGGGTCGCGGGCGCAGGCGTCCTGTTGACGATGCGATCACCCAGGTCTTCCTCAACTTCCCTCCCAGGGAAGAAGCACTGATGTATTGCGCGCATGTCGGCGATTAGCGCGTCGCACGAAGTTTTAAGCTTTTTATCTCGGTCCTTTGACACAACGAAGAACACAGCGGCCAGCACGGCGGAACAGGCTAAAATGGCCCACGTAGTTGGCCTTACCCATTCTGCAAGTTTCGTCGAATCCTGATATTCTGATATCAATGCGAAACCTGCGCTAACGAACGCGCCTATACATGCAAATTGTAGGTTTGCATATGTTGCTGACCCCTCTGGAATTTGTTTGGCCCTGGAAAAAATTCGTCGCCAGTCCATCAGTCGCATCGAGAATTCCGTTGTGTCCGTGGGCAAAACTGTCTTTATGGCTCGGTTTTCAAATTTAACGAGTTGAGGCTGCCCTGAGTCCAAGTTGCCGGGCGCGTCCATAGTCATTTAGGTTGTGCTGGGAGTGGTGGAACTGGTGCGTCAGGTTTGAACGGAGGCTGAACCGTGGACAGATCAAGACCGGCAACGAGGGCGTTAATGAATATCGTATTCCCGCAGTTGTTGCACGCTATCGTACAAACCGGATAAATCGGACTCTGTCCTCCAATGATAAGGCTGCCCCCTTGAAACGCTCGAAGTTCAAACACGATATCGTTAAGGCCCCAACTGTTCTGCCCGCACACTTGGCAGCTTCCGTGCCGCCATTTCGAGTTGATGAAGGCCTGCAGTTTCGCGTGCTGCTCTGGACTTAATTTCATTTCAGGAAAGCGAGCATTGCCAAAATTAAACAGAATGGCAATCCTTAAACTCAGCATATTCGAGCAAGAGCAAGAGTTTGAAAAGCAGTGGGTTGGCGTTTGCGGCGGGTGACGGGGTGAAGGGGAGAAAAGTGTATCTGGGCGAATTTTTAGGCCCCGTGCGGCTTAAAGCGCGCCATTTTGGCAAAGTGGTATGCTCTCCCTGGTGGCGGCGGCATTGACTCCAGTGTTGCAAGGGCAGCCGGGGCGCAATGCTGGGGCCAATGACGACATGACCAGGCACTTGTCGGGGCGAAGCGTTCGCGTGGTGGCATTTGGCTTGGCCTTCCTGTTTTCAGCAAGCCGGATGCCACCACGGGAACGCGCAGCGGGGAAGCGCGGTTTCGGCCAAATCTGATACTGCAATCTGATACTGTTTGGTGTCTTTCAGGCGAATTCGTGATGGTTCAGGCAGACGCGAAACGCTGCAAAGCCTTGATAATCAAGGTCGGGATGACGTGTGAGGACTCGTGATAAATAGTATTGTCAATTTCGAGTCAGGTGCCTTCAAAGACTGGGGCGCAAACAACTGGGCAGCCAAGCTGCCAGCGGGTAAAAAAAGATTGCCGCCCCTCGCGGCGGCGGAGAGCGAGTGATGGCACAGTCTGATTTTTCCCCCTCCGCGACAGCGGAAAACAACATTGACAGCCCAAAGGCCGCCTTCCCTCGCTGGCTTCAACTCCCTGGTGGTGATGGCGGTGGATTCCATGTTGCGAAGGGCAGACAGGGCGCAAGCTGGAATCCAGCGACTTCACGACCAGGCACTTGTCGGGGCGGAGCGTTCGCGTGTTGGCATTCGGCTTGGCCTTCGTCTTTTTAGCAAGCTGGATGCCAACACGGGAACGCGCAGCGGGGAAAGCCGGTTTTAATGATCTGCGTGGTTCTGGCCGAATGTGACGAGTTGGGCCATTGCCGCGCTGTGTTCCCGGCGCAAGTGACCATAAACGCGCATGGCCAAAGCTCCCCCGTCCACATGGCCCAGCCAACGTGCGACTGTCGGGATGTCAACGCCAGCTTCAATGCACCGGGTGGCAAATAAATGGCGCAAGTCGTGATGGGTGATACGGGGGATTCCCACAATGCGACACGCGCGGCTAAGGGATTTCTCACACTCTCCAAGCAGGCAAACCCCGTCGCTTGGTGATGGCTGGTGTTCGCCCTGCAAGCGTTGAAGCAATTCGCGCATCGGCGGGATGATTGGGAGAAAGCGGATTTCATGAGCGCCGGAAGTTTTGGAGCGTTTGGCGTTGTGGATTTTGATTTCGCTGCGGTGCCAGTCCACGTCGGACCAGAGCACTTTGCGGGCTTCGGAAAGGCGACAACCAGAGAATGCCAGAAAGCGAACAAAGTCGGCGCATTTCTGTGCCGCGCCGGCACCGCTCGTTTCGATGGTTTGCAGGAGCTTTTGAAATTGTTCCGGTTCGGGAAGTTGAAGCTGCTTCGGCTTTACGCCAAGCCGCTTGATCTTCCGGGCTGGATTGGCGTCGTGGCCGATTCCTCCCCGTTCAATGATTGCGCGGAGCGTTCCGAGAGCGTTGTTGAAATACTGCTCGTCGTGTTCTGCGGCAAAACGCTTCGCCCACTCCCGGCAACGGGATTCCGAGATTTTCGCCAGCTTCGTCTCGTCCAAGCCCGGCCAGGTGCGGAGAAGCGCCGCGATGCAGTTTTTGCGATAGCGGCGGCTCTGATCGGCCAAAGTGTGCTCGGCTTCAAGGTCGGATTCGTACAAGGCGCGAGCCTCCGCGAATGTGCCAACATCTGGCGGCGGCTTTCGGAATTGTTTGATCTTGTCGGCCAGCCGGAGTTTGGCGGTCGTGAAAACGTCCGTCTCAAGACTTTGGCGAATGGTCTTGCCTTGGACCTTGGCTCGTGCGAAGTATGTTCCGGTGCGAACGTACTGCAGCAGATTGGGAACTTTGGGGAAGTATCGCCACTTGGCGTCTTTGGACAAGTGTTGGTCTCGTGGTGTCTTTGGGCGTTTTGCGCCTGCCATTGTCGTATTCTGGATTTCGGTTTGCATGACTAAATCCTACGGGATACAATGTAGGGATGCAATGATAAAATGCGCAGGGTGTGCTTTAGTTGTAAGTGCTTTATTGTGAACTTGTTGCCTCGGTAGCTCAGTTGGTCAGAGCAGTTGACTCTTAATCAATTGGTCGTGGGTTCGAATCCCTCCCGGGGCACCACCTCCCACCGAGGTGATGAATTGGCAGCCGTGGCCGGGGATGCGGTTGGGATCGGAGGTTCTTCCGCAGTTGCCGTCGGTTCAAGATTGCCCACGCCGCCCTTTCATTGAGGCGGCGGGGGCGCATCACCAGGCCGCGCTGGATTGGAAAGGTTTTGCAGATCGCGATCCAACGCTGCGCCGTCGAATGGAACAACGATCACTTTACTGCCATGGACGTCATTCCCCGTGTCCTGCTGTTTTGGAACATCGAGGACCGCGAAGGTAAAATAAGCGACATGGCCATTTTCAATCAACACCCCGGGGCGCTCAATATTATTCCAATGGTTGACAGTCCCATCCGCATAGCGAATGAAGTCCGTGGTCGGATCGTAAGCCAATCCTCGGAACGTCCAGTCTTTGATGCCGTCGGGCGACGTGATGTGGTAGGCCTTGCGATCACTCCAGCCGTTGACCACGATGTGATAGATCCCTCCACTGTACCACACCACCGGATCTTCCAGATTGCGCAGCGGGAGGCCCTTGACCTGCGGATAAACCGACGGACCCTGAAGCTTGTAAGGCCCCAGGATGCCGTTGGTGCTGATCAGAATGGCCCCGGACCGCGGCACGATCTCGAAGCTGCCGTCGGGACGAACCATCATGCTCAGATTTGACGTTCTGCCGTCCCGGGAGTTGAACCCATTGGCGTCAATCTGGATCGAGCCTTGATATTCCCAGGGGCCATCCAGTGACTTGGCAATAAAAACATCCCCGGGCCTTGTTTCGCTGACGAGAACCGCATAACGGCCGTCCGGGAGGACAAGCGCGGTCACATTGTGCCCTTTGCCACCCTGATTATCCGGCCAGCAAAGACCCTTGTCCACATAAGGCCCGGAGGGATTATCGCTGACCGCACTCACGGCGCACGAACCACTCCATCCGCGATGGCCCTTGCTTTGATCCCAGCGGCTGGCAAACAGATGATATTTGCCGTCCGGCCCCTTGATAATCTGCCCGTCCCAATAATACCACTGTTTCAGGGTTTGGTCTTCCAGGCCGTTCAGCGGATCGCGAGGGAGGACGCCGGGAGCGCCCCAGGTGTTGGTCGTCAAGTGATCATGAATCGGTGTGGGAAGAAAATAATCCATCAAGGTTTTATCGGCGGCAGGCGACGAGGCGCCGATGGCAAATGACATCACCGCAAACAGCTTTATCAATGTTTTCATAGAACTCACTTGAATGGGTGTTTTATTATTTTTGACAGATTTTTGGGTTGTTCACGCAGGGGAAATGATTCCTTTGATTTTCAGCGTGACAGCGCTCGCGCAGGGCGGCTGGCCAGGCAGCTTGACGGCAAGCCCCTGCTCGTCCTGGGCCCACTCGATCTTGCCGCCGTAACCTAGGAGGGAAACATCGGCAACTTTGCGTCCGCCAATCTGCGGCGAGTGGGTGGCCAGGCTCTTGACCACCGCGCTCCTCGTTTCGGGCCAAACCATGATGAAGGCGTAGAGAGTGTCCCCTTTCATTGTGAAACGCAGGTCTTCGGAGGTGTATGGCCGCACGTCGCGCGCGCCGCCAAACTGGCCCCGCTGCTGCGGGCCGGTGACCGACGGTCCTTCGCCATAAGTTTTCCACGGGCGCGTGGCATGGATGCCTTCGCTGTTGACGTCCATCCAGGCGGTGAATTCGGACAGGAATTTGAGTTCATCGTCGTCCGGCATCCCGTGGCCGGGCAGCGGAATGTTCAACTGGAGGTTGCCGTTCTTGCTCACGATATCAATGAGCATCTGGGCGACTTGCCCGGACTTCTTGTATCTATGCTGGTCAAAAACCTTGCGCTCATAATGCCAGGAACCGATGCAGGTGTCCGTTTGCCAGGGCACGGTTTCGCCGCCGTTGGTGACGCCGCGTTCGACGTCCAGCACCAGGGCGCGGCGTTGTTCGGCGTTCAGGCCTTTGCCGGTCAACACCGCCTCCAGTTTGCCGCCGTGGCGGGCGAGGTTCGTGTTGTAATAATAGGCCGCGATGCGGAGGCCGATGTCGCTGGCGGGATAGATCGGCAGAACCGTGTCGTCGAAATACAAGAGGTCGGGGTGGTATTTATCAATCAGGTCAATGATGCGGTTGAAAAACTTCTCGATGTAGGGCTTGGCCAGCGGGGGATCGCCGGTCTGCGGCCAATCATAGCGGCCCGTGGCGTGATACTGCGCGTAAAGGTCCTGTGGATCGAGTCCCTTCCACCATTTGCCTTGGCCGCCGGCTTTGGTCATCTTCCCGTCGTAAGGCACGCCGGCCAAAGGGCCGGTCGGATCGGCACCCTGCGCCGCTTGATACCAACTCCAGGCGCGATCTCCGTGGGAGGAAACCGCCAGGCGCAGGCCGGCGGCGCGAACCGCCTTGGCCCAGCCGCCGACAATGTCCTTCTTCGGCCCGATGGCGACGCTGTTCCACGGCTGATACTTGGAGTGGAACATATCGAAGTTGTCATGGTGGTTGGCCATGGCCGCGAAGTATTTCGCGCCGGCGCGTTTATAGAGGGAAATGAGGTGCTTGGGATCCCAGTGCTCGGCCTTCCATTGGTGGATCACGTCCTTGAAGCCAAACTTCGAGGGATGGCCGTATTTCTGGACATGGAATTTGTAGATGGAACCGTTAAATTGATACATCTTCTGCGCATACCAGTCGCCCATTTCGGGCTGGCATTGCGGCCCCCAGTGTGCCCAGATGCCGAACTTCGCGTCGCGGAACCAATCGGGCACCTGATAGCCGCTGGCGAGCGATTCCCACGTCGGCTGAAACGGCCCGCGGGCGACGCCAAAACCGGGCGGCGCGGAAATCGCCCTCGGCGCCGGAGGCAAGCCAGACGCGGGAGCGGCGACGGGTGTGCTGCTTTTCGTGGCGCAGGATGGCAGGAGCGGCAGAGCTGCCGCCGCGCCTGCGAAGAGCGCGGATTTTTTGATGAATTGACGGCGGGAGAACTGCGTTTTCATAGGATGAATTTGAGTGTTGTTACATAGTTCTCATGTTGCTGGCATCGCAAGGCAGCCCGTCAGCGCGAGGACGCATGAGAGAATGTATTTGCCTGGTCCGTTCATAAGCTGCAATCAACGTTGCGGGCTGAATTCCCGCACAGTTTGTTTTCCCGGCGCCCTGTAAACAAGCATATTTCCGGAGCCAAAACATCGCCCTGATTCCGCGGGGATTGGGATGGTTCGGCGAGACGTTGAAGTTCACTGGACGATGCGCGAATTCCACTTGAGACAGAAAACGAGTCGGGGGCATAGTGCCGGCATGAACCCGCAAAAGCCCTCCACTGTCGCGCTCTTGCGTCAACCAATGAGAATTCTGGCGCGATTTGTTCTGCTGGCCTGTGTGTCCTGCCACTCCACGCCGCCCAGCCCCAGGCTCCAGCCGTGGCGGGAAGTCACCATGCCGACAGTGGCCGAGGCCGCCGCCGCGTTTCCCCAGCCGCCGATGGAATACCGCGCCATCCACTGGGCTTTTTGGGGAGGCCAGCAGAGCAAGGAGCGCATCCTGGCGGACCTCGAACGAATCCACACCAACGGCGGCGGCGTCTATATGATCAACAACTCGCGGGGCTTGCGGCCCAAGTATTTCACGCCCGAGTATCTGGATCTGGTGAAGTTCACCGTCGAGGAGTGCAAGAAGCGTGGCATGAAAGTCTGGATCGAAGGCGACGCCGGTTATCCCGACGGATTCGCCGGCGGCATGATCAGCCGGGACTATCCGCAGTTGGGCATGCAGGGCATCGTGGCCGACGCGCGCCTCACCGTAGCCGGCGGCCAGACGCTCAATATGCCGCTGCCCCCTGATACGCTGGGCATTGTGGCCAATCAACGGGCCGGGGCGGCGGCACCGGGCGCGGAGGCGCCCGCGCCGACGGGAACGGCGTTGCCGCTGCCGGCAGACGGAAAGTTCAAATGGACGGCGCGGGGGGCGTCGGAGGTGACTATCCAAGGGCCTGGCGGAGACGTGCGCTACAGCGTGGTCGCCGGCCAGACGCTCACCATTCCCTTGGCGTCGGGTACGCGAGGCATCATGGTCAATTCCGGAGGGGGTGGGCGCGGGCGTGGTGGACGCGCAGTCGGCGGGGCCGCGCAGCCGGGCACGGTGCTGCCGTTGCCCGCTGACGGACAACTCAGATGGACGGCCCCCGGCACGGGGACATGGGAGCTGACATTTGTACGGCACGTCTATCGCAGTTCGCCCACACGTTTTGTCAATCGTGAGGACGAGACCAACGACAAGGACAGCCTCTATTCTTTGATAGACTATCTCGATCCCGAGGCGACTCGCACTTATCTTAAAGTCATTTACCAAACCTACGAGAAGCTCGTCGGGGAGGAGTTCGGCAAAACCATCCTTGGCTTCCGCGGCGACGAGACTGACTTCACCGGCTTCATGCCTTGGACGCCGAAGCTGCTCGAAACCTTTCAAAAGGAAAAGGGCTACGACTTGAAACCCTGGATTGTCCAGTTTTTCGCCGGCGGGTTGACGGCGGAGGCGCAACGCGCCAAGGCGGACTACTGGGACGTGTGGAGCGGCCTGTTTCGCGACCATTTCTACAAGCTGATGGAAGAGTGGTGCAAGGCGCGCCAGATGGAATTCATGGTCCATCTGAATCATGAAGAACTGATGATGGGCGGGGGCGGAGATATGATCCGCAACGAAGGCTCCTTCTTTCGCGATATGCGGTATGTCGGCGTGCCTGGAGTGGATAATCTCAACCAAATCGGGCCGGGCATCGTGGCCGATTTTCCCAAGCTGGCCGCGTCCGCGGCCCATGTCACCGGCCGCCCCCTGGTCTGGGACGAAGAGGGTGGCGGGACGGGCCAAAACGGGAAGTTCGTCGTCAATTACCAACTCGTCCGCGGCATCAACTACATGAATATCCGCGGCCTCTCCTCGGCCGGCGGCGCGGAAATTGGCTGGTACGTCAGCCGCGCCCAACACCTGCTGGCCATGGGCCGGCCCGCCGCCCAGGTCGCGCTCTTTCACCCGACGGACAGCATGTGGATGAACGACAAGGAAGCCGACGACGTGACGCTCCGGCTGGTGACCCAGTTGTTGGAGCATCAGATTGACTTCGATCACATTGACTCGGATGAACTGGCCTCCCTCGTCACCCGGGAGGGCGGCGGATTGAAGAACCTGAGCGGGCAAATCTATCGGGCCGTGATCGTTCCAACCTCCACCGTGATCCAAAAGGCCGTGCTGGAGCGGCTGCGCGCCTTCGCCGCCGCGGGCGGCAAAGTCGTGTTTGTGGGCCGCACCCCGGCGATGGTGGTGGACCGGACTTTCCTGCATCCCAAAGCCGGCGCGCCGGACTTGAGCTTTGCGACCCTCGAGCCGATGCCGGAAATCACTGACCGCGTGGTCGCGGCGCTGCCGCCGCCGGATGTCAAACTCGACACGCCTTGCCCGCCGGTCAAATACCTGCACCGCGCGCTGAAGGACGGGGAGGTGTATTTCTTCTTCAACGAATCCAACCAGATCCAGCCGCGCACGGCGACGCTGGCCAGCAGCGGCCACGCTGAGGTGTGGGACGCGGCCAGCGGGACGATTCATCCGCTGGACATCGTCGCGAAAGAGCCGGGCCACGTGACCGTGACGCTGCCGCTTGGGCCTCAGGAAGCGCGCTTCATCGTGTTGAGAAGATGAACAGCCTCCGCTGACCATGACCAATCATTCAACCCGCGCGTTTCCGGTTGAGCCATGCCGTTCCGCCGCTCCGCGCGCCACTGCCCAATGACAACTCGTTGTTCTCCCCGGTATCCGTCCGCCGCCGAGCCAGGCCATTGCGCAAGGCCATTGGTCAGGGGATGCGGAGTTTTTTGAATTTCTCCCGCACGTTCTTGAAATGGAAATCCAGGGAGCAGAGCTTTTCCAACTCGCCTTTGGAGAAATGTTTGTTGACATCGGGATCGCGCCGCAGTTGCTCCAGAAAGTTGGCGCCCGTTTTGCCGGCGTGTTTGGCCCGCCAGGTCTCCAGGGCGTTGCGTTGCACCAGCTCGTAAGCGGCTTCGCGCGCCAGCCCCTTCCGGATCAGGGCCAGCAGCACGGTTTGCGAGTTCCACATCCCCAGCGACAGTTCCAGGTTCCGCCTCATGTTCTCCGGATAAATGATCAGGCCCTCCGTCAATTTCGCCAGCGTCACCAGCATGTAATCCAGCAGCGCGCAGGAATCGGGGAAAATAATCCGCTCGACCGAACTGTGGCTGATGTCCCGCTCATGCCAGAGCGCGACGTTCTCCAGCGCCGCCACCGCGTTGCCGCGCAGAACCCGCGCCAAGCCGGTCAACCGTTCGCCGGTGATCGGGTTGCGCTTGTGCGGCATGGCGCTGGACCCTTTTTGTCCGGGCGCGAAAAACTCCTCCGCCTCCAACACTTCCGTGCGCTGGAGATGGCGGAATTCGGTGGCCCACCGCTCGATGCTCGCGCCCACCAGGGCCAGGGCGACGATGAATTCGGCGTGCAAATCGCGCTGCACCACTTGGGTGGCGATGGCGGCGGGACGAAGCCCCAGCTTCTTGCAGACGCGCGCCTCCACCGACGGCGCCAGATGGGCGCTGGTGCCGACCGCGCCGGAAAGTTTGCCCACCGCCGCCACGTCCCGCGCGTTTTCCAGCCGGCGCAAGGCGCGGCCAAACTCGTCGTACATCAGCGCCATCTTCAGCCCAAAGGTGGTCGGCTCGGCGTGGATGCCGTGGCTGCGGCCGATCATGGGCGTAAACTGGTGCTGCCGCGCCTTTCGGGCAACGACCTCCCGCAGCGCCTTGACATCGTCAATGAGTAGCGCGGCCGATTCCGCCATCTGCACGGCAAAGGCTGTGTCAATAATATCGCTGCTGGTCAGGCCGAAATGCAGCCAGCGGCTGGCCGGCCCGCCGATGTTCTCCGCCACGTTGGTGGTGAAGGCAATGACGTCGTGATTGAGCGTGCGTTCCAGCTCCTTGCAGCGCTCGATCTGGAAGGCCGCCCTGGCCTTCATGCGGGCGAAATCTTTTTGGGGAACGACGCCCTCGGCGACGAGGGCCTCGGCGGCGAGCAACTCGATTTGCAGCCAGATTTCCAGCTTGCGCTGCTCCGTCCAAATCTCCCGCATTTCCGCCCGTGAATAACGCTGTATCATATTTTTAAATCAAAATGCCTGGCCTCCGCCCCGTTTACTTCCTGGCCATTTTACTCCGCGCGGCCTCCAGGATTTGCCGCTCCCGCTCGGTCAGGCTGTGAATGCCGTGGGCGGAGATTTTCTCGAGAATGGGATCCACCTCCCGGCTGATAAACTCCGCCGACGGCAGCTCTTCCATGTTTTTCCGGGGCCGCCTGGAAGCGCGTTGCGCGGAGACGCCGATTTTCTCGCGCGCCGGGCGCCGGCGGATGACCGGCCACCACGGCCCCCCCGCGCGATCAAACCAGCCCGCCCACCTGGCATAAACAATGCCTGTGAGCATCCCGCCCAAATGCGCCCCGTGCGCCGTGTTCCCCCCCATGAAAAGTCCGCCGACGGACACAACCGCTTCCATGAGCAAAAGCCATTTCGCTCTAAAGCTCACGGGGATGACGAAGAAAACCAGCAGGGTGATCGGTTGCTCCGGCGCGCGGGTCGCAAACGCGGCGATCAATCCAAGCACCCCGGCCGAGGCTCCCAGCACGTAGGAGTGGCCGAAGATCTTGGGGAAGGCCAGTCCGAGGGCCACGTGGAACAGTCCGCCCACGGTCCCGCTCAGCAGGTAAAGCCGCAACATCCCTTTGGCTCCCAGCATCTCTTCCATGGCCCGCCCAAAAAAGTAAAGCCCGATCATGTTGCCCAGAATGTGCAAAAATCCGGCATGCATGAACTGGAAGGTGATCAATTGCCAGACCCTTCCCGCGTTCAGGCCGGGAATGCTCAAGGCGAATAATTCGTCCACCCGGTCCATTCCGGTGGCCTTGTCCATGCCCATCATTCCTGTCAAAATAAGTTGGACAGCGTAGCACACCACCAGGCTCACCAGCAGAATCGTGGTCATGGACCAATAGGACCGCGCCGGCGCGCGCATATATGAACGATCATCGAGCATTCGCAGACACAGTAGCCGCGAAACGAAGGTTTTTCAATGGTTTACGCTCAAATTCACAAATTTCCCCGGCACAAATAGCCGCCTCCGGCGCCCTGGCTTGTGGCCAGCAGGGTCCGCATCCCGGGCCGCAATTCCGCAATCCCCCGCTCTCCGCCCGCGCCCGCCACCAGCAGCGCCGTGGACAAGGCATCCGATTCTGTCGCGGAAGGCAGAACGACCGCCGCCAGCACGGCGTTAGCAACCGGCTCGCCCGTTCGCGGGTCGAGCACGTGGCCATAAATCCTTCCCCCGGCTTCAAAGAATTTCCCCCAGCCAGCCGAAACAGAAAGCGCGTCATCCCGCAGCCGGACTGTGGCCAGTGGCGGCCTGGTTGGAGCGCCGGATTCAGGGGAAGCCGCCACCGCCACCATCCAATCCTCCGCGTCCGGCGGATGGCCGATGGCGCAGGTGGTGCTCGTGCCGCCGTGGATCAACGCGCTGGCCACGCCGGCCTCCCGCAGCGTCCGCGCCGCGCAATCCACGGCGTAACCCTTGCCAATCGCGCCCAGATCAATCATCACGCCTTGGCGATCGAAGCGGACGGAAAAATCATCGCCGTCCAGAATGACGTGCCGCATTCCAACCAACTCCCGCGCCAGGGCCAGTTCTGCCGGGTCGGGCAAATGGCCCGTGCCGTCCATGAATCCCCAGCAGCGCACCAGCGGGCCAATCGTGATGTCGAACGCGCCGCCGCACTCGCGATGCAGTTGCTGCGCGTGCCGGAGCAGTTGAAACACCGGCGGGCTGACCCCCACCGGGCGAAGCGCCGCCTGGGCGTTGACCCGCGCGATTTCGCTGCCCGGACGGTATAAGCTCAACTGGGCTTCCAGGCGCTCCACCTCGTCCAGGGCCTCCTCCCCGGCCGCCCGCAACGCCGCGGCGTTTTGGCCGTGCAACAGAATCTCAAAACGTGTCGCCATGGCATGACGGGCGACGCTCGTCGAAAATTTGGAGCTCAAAACGTAAAGTATGGAAGTTTAAACCACCGCCCGCCCTCCGCCGCTTGAGCGAAGGAGGGGCCGCCCGGCCAGTTCCCCGCCCCGCCGCTCACGACTTCTCCAACGTCCCGTAAGTAATGGCGGCCACTTCCTTCCCGTCTCCGTTGGTGATCTTGCGCGTCTTTTCGTCAAACAGGCAGACCATGTTCAAGCGGTTGGACATTTCGGCCAGCGCAATCACGGTTTGCACCCGGATCGCCAGGTCAATGTTGCCGTTCGGAGCGGTGTTGGCGCGGATACTGTCAAACCAATTTTTCTCATGGACCGCGATGTCCTCGCCCGGCTGGATGTTGTCAATGGTCAGCGGATCAATGTCGTCGGCGAAATCCTTTTCCGGCCTCAATTCCACCCGGTTGCCCGCCATCAGGAGCGTGGCCTTGTGTCCGCGCAGGACCGAATCCAGCCCGTATTGGTTGACGGTGCTGGAGATCATCAGCAGCGCCAGGCCGCTGGGGAATTGCGCCAGCGCCTGCACGTCCTCGGGACAATCGCGCTCGCTGGCGCCGGGGGTGTTGGCGTCGGCATGGACGGGCTTTTCTCCCAGGCAGACGACGCGGCTGGGGAACTCCGGATTGCCCGTCGCCAGCATCAGGGGGTGCAGGCGGTGCGGAAAAAGGTCCCCCAACAAACCGGCGCAATAGGGATAGAATTTGCGCCAGCGAAAATAAGCCTCGGCGTTGAACGGGGTTTTGTTGTGGACCTGTCCCTGCCATTTGGCCCAATCCAGATCCGCCGGACCCGCCCAGGGCTGGAGGTCTATGTTCCACTCGCCTTTGATGCTGTTGCGCATGTAGGAATCCTGCCCGAGCACGAGCGCTCCGAGTTTGCCCGCCTTGATCAACTCCGCCGCCTTGCTCCACTTGGCATCCGAAGTGCCTTGCGAACCGACCTGGAAGACCTTGCCCGTCTTCTTCACCGTGTCGTGCAATTCAAACGCCTCCCCCAGGTAGCGGGTCATCGGCTTTTCCAGATAGACATGTTTGCCCGCCTGCAACGCCGCCATGGCCGCTTTGGCATGCCATTGGTCAACTGTGGCAATGGTGACCGCGTCAATATCTTTTCGTTCCAGCAGCTTCTCAAAATCCGCGAAAGTGTCGCAATTGCCAATCGCCGCCTTTGCCTCCGCCTGGCGATGGGCGGACAAATCGCACACCGCCGCTTGCGCGATGTTGTTCTCCGTCGCGTGTTCCTTTTGCAGGTTGACGTGCGCCATCCCCTGCAATCCCACGCCGATGTAACCGACCACCAGGCGATTATTGGCGCCGACCGCATTGCCGGGCGCGGGCGCCTGGTTCTGGCCGTAAACGGGCGTTTTGAGCAAGTTCCGGCCGGCGGCGACGACGGCGGCGGCCAGGGTGGATTTTTTGAGAAACTCACGGCGGGTGGCCCCGCCGTGCCGGACTTTTTTCGATGGCTGATTCACAGATGAAATTGTTGGAAAAATTGTATCCCAATCCGCCCCCCGGTCAAGCCCCGCCACGGCCCGGCAGAGAAGACGCATTTTGTACACGGCGGCATAAATGAATGCGCATTGCCAGATCGCGGGCCAACCGAAAGCGCCAGAGGGCTGGCGCACTCCAAAACGCTTCGCGCTTTGCCTGCACCACCAGAATTCGCGCCCGCGTTTTGGACTGCGGCTCGCACCGTTGGTGCGCTTCCCACCGCCAAAGCCGATTAATAACCCGAATGAAAAAGTCATTTACAAGTCAGAGAACAACTCTGTTGTTCCATCTGTCCTCCGCCGCTTTCGCGCGCCAGGCGCAATTCCTTATGACGCTGTGTATAAATTCCTCGGCGAACGCCAAAAAATGAACCCTCTTTGTTTGATTCCAAAAATCCCCGGCTCAACTCCCCATCTCCCTTGACCAACGGCTGTGGTTCGAGTTGTGAGCGATCTGAAAATGAGCGCCTCCCGCATTGCCGTTCTTCAATGCGGGAGGCGCTCATTTTACAAACGCCGGCAGGCATGTCGAGAAATAATTTTGGGGACGGCAAAAAATCTCAGCACCCCTTCATGCCCCCAGCGCTCCATCAATCAACTCCATCACCCGCGGCGCGCGCGCGGCGATCTTGGCGTCATGCGTGGCCATGATCAACGTCGCCCGCCGCTCCTGGCGCAAGGCGCAGAGCAATTGGATGATCTCCTCGCCCGTGTGCGAGTCCAGGTTGCCGGTCGGTTCATCCGCCAGGATCAAATCCGGCTGGTTGACCAGGGCGCGGGCGATGGCGACCCGTTGTTGTTCGCCGCCCGACAATTCGTAGGGCCGGTGCTCCAGCCGCTCGCCCAGACCCACCCGCGCCAGCAAATCACGTCCCCGCGCCGCCGCGTCCGCCGGGGAAATCCGCGCCATGCGCGCCGGCAGGGCGACATTTTCCAGCGCGCTCAATTCGGGCAACAAGTGATAGGCCTGAAAGACAAAACCGATCCGGCGGTTGCGCAGCCGGGCCAGGGCGGCGGCCGGCAGCGTCCGCAAATCCGATCCGTCAAATATAATGGTTCCCGAATTGGGCAGATCCAGCCCGCCCAGCAGGTGCAGCAGCGTGCTTTTGCCCGCGCCGGACGCGCCGCGCACGGCGAGAAATTCCCCGCGCTCGACCCTCAGATCAATGCCCCGCAGGACTTCAAGGGGGCGCTTGCCCATGAGATAGCTCTTATGCAGGCCCCGCGCGTCCAACATCGGTCCGTTCGCCGGCTCCTCTCCCCCGGACTTCGGCCCTGGCGGGGCGTCATTCATGGCGCAGCGCCTCCACCGGCTGCAGACGGCTGGCCTTCCAGGCGGGGAAAAGCCCGGCCAGGACACAGGTGCAAAATGCCGTCCCGCAAATCACCAGCACATCGCCGGCCTGGATGGACGCGGGCAAGTCATAGACTTGATAAATGGAGGCGGGCAGCAATTGGGTGTGGGTGATCTGCCGCATGAGGTGGAGAAACTCGTTGCGATATGCCAGCGCCAAAATGGCCAGGCCAAACCCAAGGCCCACCCCGAGAATCCCGACCACGACGCTCTGGCTCAAAAACAGCCACAACACCTGCCCGTTGGTCGCCCCCAGCGCCTTGAGAATTCCGATCTCGCGGGTTTTCTGGACCACGAACGTGATCTGGCAATTGACGATCCCGAACCCCGCCACGATCATGATGAAAAAGAGGAGGAAAAACATCATGTTCTTTTCCACCGCCAGCGCGTCGAAAATATCCGGGAACTCATCGTGCCACGTCTTAAACTTGACGGGTTCCTTGATCGTGGTCCGCAACTGGCCGGCGACGGCGTCCGCCTGGAAGGAGTCGCGCAACTTCACCTCGATCCCATGTTGTCCGCCCTCGCTCTCCTGATAAAGCTCGCCCGCGTCTTGCAACGACGTGACGATGACCGAGCCGTTGTACACAGGGAAACCGACATCAAAAATCCCCCGCACGGTGAATTCCTCCGGCAGAATCCTCTCCTCGTTGGTTTTGCCCGCGGCGCGGACCATTTTTTGCAGGCTTCCCGGCGAATAGACCGCCACGCGATCTCCCACGCTTAAACCCATCTTGCTGGCGTACTCAATCCCGACGAGCAAGCCTTTATCGTGCAAATCAAACCCGCCCTGGACGATGCTGCGGGGCAGCACGCTCACGCTCCCCTGGCTGGCCGGGTCAATGCCAACCAACAGCGGCGCGGAAAAGCTCGGGTCGCCCTCGGCCGGTTCCGTCGTCACCGCCGCCTGGCCGTGAATGAACGGCGACACGCCGACGACATTGGAATTGGCGGCGATTTGCCTCATCAAGGCCTGGTCATCCGCGGGCGAGGAAGGACCGGCGGGATAAACCTTCAGATGCGCGTTGAACCCCAGAATGCGGTCGCGCCACTCCTGGTCAAACCCGCTCATCACGGCGATGACCACGATCAACACCGCCACTCCCAGCGAAACGCCGATGATGGAAATGACCGTGATGACCGAAACAAACGTCCGGCGCGGACGCAGGTAGCGCAAAGCCAGAAATGCCTCGAAGGGCGGCATCCGATTTATTATTTTGGCTTTCCCGGCGGGTTGTCAATATAGCGGAACGGTTCGCCAAATCGGCCGTAATCAAATTCATTGGTGTTAAAGTGCTCCCGGCCGATCACCCGCAGATAACGGTATTTCAAAACCACCGTCCCGTTCTCCACTCTTTCCGGCACGCCATAGACGATGGCCAGCTTGCCGGGGCTGGCATACTTTTCCGCCGCCGCCCCGTCCGCGTCCCGCCCCGTCCCGCGCAGCACCCATTCCGCGCGGAAGAGGCCCTCGCCCCGCGGCGAGAGGCTCAGTTGCGCCCTCCCCAGGTGACGGTCCTCCTGCCAGTCAAAATAATGATGCTCGAAGGTCGTGACCGCATGAATCAAACCGTCCGGCGCCACCTCCGCGTCGGTCTTTTGGATGATCCCGGCCCAGCCCACGCCGACATTGGTGTATAAATCCAGGTTCCGGCGGATATCGCCGGGATAAACGTCCAGGATGCACCTCTCGTTTTCGAGGCGTTCCGGCTGGCTCGCCGGACGATAAATCTCATTGGTGGAACACCCGAAAAGCAGGGGCAACCCGGCCAGAATCAAAGCGGTGACACGATTCATAAATTTCCTTTTGATTTGCGCAAACCCAGCTCCGGTTCCAGCGCAACGGACCGCCGCGCCGAACCGGCTGGTATTGACGGAGCCAGCTTACCCCATCCGCAATTTTCTTGCCACCAATCTTTTTGAGGCGCGGACAGGATGATCCGATCGCGGAAAACCTTGATTGCGGGTTATTCCAATGCGACCGGACGCCATCCTTAAAAGCCCAAACAGAAAGTTTGAGCCTGTCCATCGTATGTCATGAGGCAAAAAGACAGAATATCCCGGCCAATGAGCGCGTGAATACCCTGATGCAGAAGCTGCGATTCAATCACTGGAACTGCAATAAACGTGCGGTTTGCCACGGAATGCGGAAGCACAAGGCTCACATCAAACTGCTTCGCTATATGCGGAACCGCGCCACTGGTGGATGGTGTGTGGACTTGGGTTGTTCCGGTGGGAACCAGGCCAAGCCCGCTCAAAATAGTGGGGTCAATGCAGGTGCAACTTGCCCCGGTGTCAATCAAACCCTTGATTCGCACGGAATTGGGAACGGACCGACCTGCTTTCCTCAGTGCTTCGGATCGAGGAAAGCTGACGCCGACAAACAAATCCAATATGGGACCGCCGGGACCAATTTGCTGCGTCAGGTGTGGCATGGAATAACAAGATCACGAGTGAAATGCTGCGCCTGCTCCATCACTTCAATCTTCTTGACAAAAAACGGCTCCAAGCCTCTCTTCTCATAACCCACTTTGAGCGCGTCACTGTAGGAGTCATAGATGCCGGCCACCTCGTTGTCGAAAATCACGACAAATTTTCCCTGGTGCTCAATCAACTTGGGCAATTCGCGATTGTAAGTTTCGATTTCCTTTTCTAAAGCCATCACACCAACAATGTCGGCAATTTCATAAAATAGTCAAGGCCCTGGTTTCAATGCCACGGCATCGCACGGTGGCCGATTCAACAGGACTCCACTCCACCCTGACGCCTTGGAGTTGCCGGACGATGGCGCGGGAGCAAAAGGTCGGCAAGAACATCGTCAACCGCCTCTGGGTGTGTGACCAGAAAGTAACCTGACTTTAAAATGGCCTTCAAAGCGCGTGTTTTTGCTTGCATTGTTGTATCTATATAGATACAACATAGCCATGCCAAATAAAATCCAGCAACTGGCCATGGAGCGCGAGGCGCTCCTGGCCGAACTTCAATCCATCGACCGCCTCCGCCGCGGCACCTTGAGCCGGCAGTTTTACTCCAAAACACGGGCCGGAGAAGCTCGTGCCCAAGGCCCTTACTTCGTCCTTCAGAACTTTCATAAAGGCAAGAAGTCCAGCCTGCGCGTCTCCGCCGCACAGGCCGAGCAGGTCCAACTGCAGGTCAATAATTTCAAACGTTTTCAGGACGTGGCCGACCGGTGCATCACGCTCACCGACCAAATGACCCAACTGGCCGGGGGCCAGACCGACAGTAAAAAAAACTCCATCCAGCGGAGGTCCAAGAGGCGCGCTATCAGGAAACCGAGGCCTTCCTGAGGTTGGTGCGGGAGGATTTTGCCCGGCAGGGTGTGGGCAATATGGAAGCGCTGGAACTGGGCTTGCGCGAGGCGCTTTTGAAGGATGGACGCCGCTTGCTTGGGGAGTTGCTGGACCAGGCCCAGGAAAGTCTGGCGGACAACACCAGCCGTCCGGGCGAGAAGTGCCACCCGCGCCGGGTCAAACAGGCGCAGACCCTCTTTGGCCCCGTCCGGTTGCGCCGCTGCTATTTTTACGATCCGGCCAGCCAAAAGGGCCGGGCGCCGCTGGATGAGGCTTTGGGGCTGGTCCAGGGCTTTTCGCCTGCCTTGGTGCGCTTGTCCTCGCGGGCGGCCGCTCGACAGGGTTATGAGGGGGCCAGCCAGGATTTGCGGGCTTTTGCGGGCATCGAGATGGAAGGACGGCAGATTCAACGGCTGGTCAACCGGGTCGCCCCGCAAGTGGCCGCCCAACTGCAAGCGGGCCAGAGTGTCCAGAGCAATCCCATCCCGATCCTGTATCTGGAGGTCGATGGCACCGGCGTGCCGATGGTGGCACCCGAACTGGCTGGTCGCAAAGGCAAACAGCCCGATGGCACAGCCAAAACCCGCGAAGCCAAGCTGGGCGCTTGCTTCACCCAGGTCCGCTGCGATGAGGAAGGCCGGCCCGAACGCGATTTCGCCTCCACCACCTATGTCGGCGGTTTCGAACCCGCCGAAGAATTTGGCTTGCGCGTCCGCGCCGAAGCCCAACGCCGGGGCATCGCCCGGGCACAAAAAGTGGTTTTCATTGGCGACGGAGCCGCGTGGATTTGGGAACTCTGCCGGCTCAACTTCCCCGGCGCCCTTGAAATCCTGGACCTCTATCACGCCTTGGAGCATTTGCACCAGCTTTGCGATGGCTTGTACGTCGGGCAGCCCCATTGGGCTCAAAAAATGGAATCCACCTGGGAGGCCCAACTCAAGAACGACCAAGTGGCCGAGGTCATCGCCGCAGCTCACCGCCGTCTCCAACAATTAGGCCGGCAGGCGCAGATCCCCTTGGAAAGCCAGATCGCTTACTTCGAGCATCACCAACACCGCATGTTTTACAAGACCTACCGCCAAGCCGGGTTGTTCTGCGGTTCCGGCGTCGTGGAAGCCGGATGCCGCGCCGTCATCGGCCAGCGCCTCAAAAACTCGGGCATGTTCTGGACGGAAACCGGCGCCAAAAGCATCTTGGATTTGCGTTGCGCCCTCCTGGGCAATCGCTGGGACGAATGCTGGAATCGTCTGCATGACTCCGACCGCCTTAAAATTAGAGCCGTCGCCTGAGCGGCTCAGGTTACTTTCTGGTCACACACCGCCTCTGGCAGGCATACTATTTCATTGCCGGCAAAGAATTTGCTCCTCATTTCTCAGGCTTCATTTACAACAGGGGCATGGCACTTGATCAAAACCCGCCCGCCGGCGGCGAGGCCGGCCCGCGGGCTTTCGTGCGAGCGGAGACGCGCATGGCCGAATGCACGCCCCGCGCCATCATCCTGGGCACGCTCTTGGGCATGATCTTCGGCGCGTCCTCCCTTTACCTGGTGCTCAAGGTCGGAATGACGGTCAGCGCGTCCATCCCCGTCGCCGTGATTTCCCTCTCCCTTTTCCGGCTGTGGGCCAGGTTTTGCGGAGGACGCGACGCGACGATTTTGGAAAATAATATCGCGCAGACGGCCGGCTCGGCGGGCGAATCCATCGCCTTTGGCGTGGGGGTGACCATGCCGGCCATCCTGATTCTGGGCTATGATTTGGAAATGACCCGGATCATGCTGGTGGCCCTCCTGGGGGGATTGCTGGGGATTTTGATGATGATTCCGCTGCGCCGGGCCTTGATCGTGCAGCAGCACCACGAGTTGAAATACCCGGAAGGCACCGCCTGCGCCGAGGTCCTCAAAGCGGGGGCCGGTTCGCAAGGCGGCGCCAGTGGCGTGGCTGTTTTCACGGGACTGGGCGTGGGTTTGATTTACAGCACGGCGATGAGGGCTTTCCGATTGTGGAAGGACGTGCCGGAAAAAATCTTTCGCGCGCCCTACGACGGCGGCTCCATTTCCGCGGAAATATCCCCGGAGTTGTTGGGCGTCGGTTATGTGATCGGACCGCGGATTTCCGCCATTATGGCCGCCGGCGGCGTCTTGTCCTATCTGGTGCTCATTCCCCTCATCAAATTCTTCGGCCAGGGGGCGGCCGCGCCGGTCGCGCCCGGCAAAATGCTGATCAAGGACATGGCGCCGGATGATGTTCGCTACGCCTACATTCTTTACATCGGCGCGGGCGCGGTGGCGGCGGGCGGCATCATCAGCCTGGGCAGGTCGCTGCCGCTGATCTGGCGGGGGATTCGCGCGGGATTCTCCGATTTCGGAGCCTCCGCTCAACAGGGGCGCGCCCGGGCGCCGCGCACCGAGCAGGACCTCTCGATGAAGTTTGTCGCGTTGGGCTGTCTGGCGTTGGTGGCGGCGATCCTGGCCGCGCCCTCGCTCCGCATGAACCTGGTGGGGGCGGTTCTGATCGTCGTGTTTGGCTTTCTCTTTGTCACCGTTTCCTCGCGGCTCACGGGAGAGATCGGGTCGTCTTCCAATCCCATTTCCGGCATGATGGTGGCGACGCTCATCTTGACATGCCTGATCTTCCTCCTCGTCGGCTGGCGCGGCCCGGTTTATTTTGTCACGGCGCTGTCGGTGGGCGGCATTGTCTGCGTGGCGGCGTCCAATGGCGGATCCACCTCGCAGGATTTGAAGACCGGCTGGTTGCTGGGGGCCACGCCGCGGCTTCAGCAAATCGCGATCATGATTGGCGCGGCCGCCTCCGCGCTGGTGATGGCGCCGATCATGATGAATCTCAACGCCGCCGGAACCGTTTATGTTCCCGCGGCGCAGATTGCCCCGGGCTTGCGCGCCCCGGCGGGGACAGACCTTGGCCGCCTGGAAAAACTGCGGGGACCGCAGGCCCGGACCGACCCCGCGGACTATCATGTCTGGCAAAAGACCAATGACCTTGGAGGCCGCGCCGGCAAGTATCTGGCGGATGCCGGCGGGACCGCGGTCTATTACGTGGATCCCGGCATCAACGGGGAATTCAGTCGGCGCCCCGACGGGACCAAAGTCCTGAAATATCCCGTTCCCAAAGCCACGCTGGTTTCTTACATCATCAAGGGAATACTGGATTCCAAACTGCCGTGGGGCCTGGTGTTGTTCGGCGTGATGATTTCGGTCGTGCTGGAACTGTCCGGGGTTCCGGCGCTGGCTTTCGCGGTGGGAGTTTATCTTCCTCTTTCCTCTTCCACCCCGCTGCTGGCCGGCGGGATCGTGCGCTGGCTGGTGGACCGCCGGCAGCGGCACGCCTTGCGCGACGCCGGCCTGAGCGAGGCGCAACTGGCCGCCGAAAGCGACAAAAGCCCCGGCGTCCTGCTGGCCAGCGGCTACATTGCGGGCGGGGCGATTGCGGGAATCCTCATTGCCTTCGTCCAAGGGGTGTTGACCGACCAGGACGCCGCCATCACCAAGTGGGCGGAGGCATTCAATCCGTTTTACGCGGGCGCGCATTCGGACTGGCTGGCCCTGATTCCGTTCGCGGCGCTGGCGGGATTGCTCTATTGGGTTGGGCGCCGCGCGAGTTCAAACAACCATCGAACCAATAATAATTCAACAATCCGTTCGGAATGAAGCTGAATTGAGAATTTATGCGTTACTTTGATTACGAGAAGGCTGGTCGCGAGGCTGGAATTCCCGCCGACAAACTTGATCGGCTCGCAGAACTGTGCCAGCTCGAAGAACCGCGCGATCCCATGCTGGCCGAGTTGCATGCGATGCGCACATGCATGGCAATCAAAAGCGGGCGGATCACAATCGAGGAAGCGCTGGAGGATGCACAAAAGTTGGCGGCCTGAGTTGCGTTCCACATGCAATCCGTGGTTGTTTTAGGCGCGGCGACGATGTAGAATTAGGGCATGAGATCGGAATGGCAGGCGGACCATTTCCGTCAGGTAAGCCCTTAAGGCAATGAAGCGAATTAACATAGTGGCGCTTTTGGTTGTGGTGGCTTTTCTCGGAGCGGTGCTTCTTGCCGCGGCTTATGGCGCGGCACGCAAACGTCAGCGTGACGAATGGACGTGCCTTCGCAACATGCTCCTGCTCGACTCGGCCGTTTTTAATATTGCGATGAGAGATCGGTACTACCGCGGGGACATCGTGCCTCTTGATGAAGTGTCAAATCTGGTCGCTCGAGGAACCGAGGTCCATCCAGGGGAGACGGCATTTACCTGCCCCTCCGGCGGGCACTACGTTATTCCTCTAGTTGGCGGGAGGACGACTTGTTCGAAGCACGGCGACTTGCTGGCGGAGTATTACAAACTGCTTCCTCCACCAAGGTGGAAACCAACGGAGAGACCCAGACCGGAGGTTGAGAAGAAGTGATTTTTCATATGATGCGGTGAGCCCCAACACCGCAGTTCATCCTAGGTTTTGATGCGGTTAATCTCCGCTCCGGGCTTTGGCCATGGAGTTTTTCAGAATGGCTTTGCCGTATTCCCGGTTCATTTGCGCGATGAAATCCAGGCTGATTTCCTTGGGGCAGACCGCTTCGCAGGAACCGGTCACGGTGCAGTTGCCAAAACCGGCTTCGTCCATGGTGCGGACCATGTTGAGGACGCGGCGTTCGCGCTCGGCCCGGCCCTGGGGCAAGGCGGCCAGGTGCGAAACTTTGGCCGAAACAAACAGCATGGCGGAGGCGTTTTTGCACGCGGCCACGCAGGCGCCGCAGCCGATGCAGGCCGCGGCGTCCATCGCCTGGTCGGCGTCCGTTTTGGCGACGGGCAGGCAGTTGGCGTCCGGCGCGCCCCCAGTATTGACAGAGACGAAGCCGCCGGCCTGGATGATGCGGTCAAAGGCGGAGCGGTCGGTCACCAAATCCTTCAGGACGGGGAAGGGCCGGGCGCGCCACGGCTCGATGACGATGGTCTGGCCGTCCTGGAAATGGCGCAGGTGCAACTGGCAGACGGTCGTGCCGCGCTGTCCGCCATGGGCGATGCCGTTGATCATCATGGAGCAGGCGCCGCAAATGCCTTCGCGGCAATCGGAGTCGAATGCGATCGGTTCGGCGCCCTGGCCGATCAACTCCTCGTTGACCATATCCAGCATCTCCAAAAAAGACATGTCGGCCAGGACATTTTTGGCCTGGTAAGTGACAAAACCGCCCCGGCTCCGGGAGTCTTTCTGCCGCCAAACTTTGAGGGTAAGGTTCATATTAAATGCGGCAAATTGGATCCGGTAGGGCGAGACTCTGTCGAGCCGTGACTAAAGCAGGATGAAGTTAGGGCTCGACGGAGTGTCGCCCTACCGTGATGGGTTGAATGGCGACTCATTTGTAGCTCCTCGTGCTCATGTGAACCTCGTCATAGACCAGCGGTTCCTTGTTCAAAACCGGCGGCTGGCCGGGGCCGGCGAATTCCCAGGCGGCGACATAGGCGAAATGGTCGTCATCGCGCCGGGCTTCGCCGTCCGGGGTCTGAAATTCGGTGCGGAAATGGCCGCCGCAAGATTCGCGGCGATGCAAGGCATCCAGGCAAAGCAACTCGGCAAATTCCAGGAAGTCGGCCACGCGCCCGGCGTGTTCCAGGGTTTGGTTCAATTCGTCGTTCTGGCCGGTGACTTTGACATTCTTCCAGAATTCCTCGCGCAACGCCGGGATCTGGCGCAAGGCCGCCTGCAAGCCCTGCTCGTCGCGCGCCATGCCGCATTTTTCCCACAGGAGCAGGCCCAGCTCCTTGTGAAATGAACTGACGGTGCGCTTGCCGTTGATGCCCAGCAGCCGCGCGGTCAACTCCCGCGCCGCGGCCATGCCACTCTGGAATTCCGGCTGGCCGGGGGCGGGCTTGGGTTGTTTGGCGGTGGCCAGATAATCGCCCACGGTGTAGGGCAGCACGAAATAGCCGTCGGCCAGTCCCTGCATCAGCGCGCTGGCGCCGAGGCGGTTGGCGCCGTGGTCGGAAAAATTCGCCTCGCCCAGGACAAACAGCCCCGGCACGGTGCTCATCAAATGGTAATCCACCCAAAGTCCGCCCATGCTGTAATGGACCGCCGGATAAATGCGCATCGGCTGGCGGTAGCCATTTTCGCCGGTGATCTTTTCGTACATGTCAAATAGATTTCCGTAGCGCTCCCGGATGGCCGCCTCGCCCAGGCGCTGGATGGCGTCGGCAAAATCCAGGTACACGCCCCTTCCGCCCGGCCCCACGCCGCGGCCCTCGTCACACACTTCCTTGGCCGCGCGCGAGGAGATGTCGCGCGGGGCGAGGTTGCCAAAGCTGGGGTATTTGCGCTCCAGGTAATAATCGCGCTCGCCTTCCGGGATGTCGCCGGGCGCGCGGGTGTCGCCCTTTTTCTTCGGCGCCCAGACGCGGCCGTCGTTGCGCAACGACTCGGACATGAGGGTGAGCTTGGATTGATGCTCACCGCTGACCGGGATGCAGGTGGGATGAATCTGGGTGTAGCAGGGATTGGCAAAGGCCGCGCCCTTTTTGTAGGCGCGCCAGGTGGCGGTGACGTTGCAGCCCTTGGCGTTGGTGGAAAGATAGAAGACGTTGCTGTAACCGCCGGTGGCCAGCACCACCGCGTCGCCGGCGTGCGCCGAGATCGCGCCCGTGACCAGGTCGCGCACGATGATTCCTTTGGCGTGGCCCTGGACGATCACCACGTCGAGCATTTCCGTGCGGGGAAACATGGTGACCTGGCCGGCGGCGATCTGGCGGCAAAGGGCCTGGTAGGCCCCCAGCAAAAGCTGCTGGCCGGTCTGGCCGCGCGCGTAAAACGTCCGCGACACCTGCGCCCCGCCAAAGGAGCGGTTGGCCAGCAGGCCGCCGTATTCGCGGGCGAAGGGCACGCCCTGGGCGACGCATTGGTCAATAATATTCGCGCTGACCTGCGCCAGCCGGTACACGTTGGCTTCGCGCGCCCGGAAATCGCCCCCTTTGAGCGTGTCGTAAAACAGGCGATAGACGCTGTCGCCGTCGTTTTGATAGTTCTTGGCCGCGTTGATCCCGCCTTGGGCGGCGATGCTGTGGGCGCGGCGCGGGCTGTCCTGGTAGCAGAACGCCTTCACCTTGTAGCCCAGCTCGCCCAGGCTCGCCGCGGCCGACGCGCCCGCCAGCCCGGTTCCGACCACGATGATGTCGTGCTTGCGTTTGTTGGCCGGGTTGATGAGTTTGAGATCGAACCTGTGCTTGTCCCATTTTTGGGCGAGCGGCCCGGCGGGGATTTTGGCATCAAGTTTCATGGGCATCGCGTTTCTATTGGATCCATTTCAACAACACGGCCAGGGGGATGGAAACATACCCCAGGAAGATCGCCAGCGATCCCCAGCGGGCCAGGCCGTCCAGCAGCGGGGCGTAGGAATTCTTTTTCCAACCCAGGGATTGCCACATCGCGCTGGCGCCGTGGCTCAAGTGCAGGCAAAGCAGGGCGATGCCCGCGATGTAAAAGAGCGACACCCATGAGTTGCTGAAGCCCAGAATCATCATGGTGTATATATCATGGCGGCCCCGGGCGTCGAGTAACGGCGCGAAATCCCGCCCCGTCAGATTGACCGCCTGGACCATGACCGTGTAATGAAGCAAGTGATAAATGAGGAACGCCGCGACGATGAGGCCGCTGCATAACATCGTGCGCGAGGCGTAAGTGGCGGCGGTGGGCGCCCAGGTGTCGTAGTTGACCGGACGCGCCGCGCGGTTTTCGCGCGTCAGGCCGGCGGCGGCCCAAATATGGAGCGTCACGCAAGCCAGCAGGACGATGCGGGCGGGCCAGATGATTTCGAGGTTGGATTGCAGGAAATGGCCGTAGGAATTGATGGCCTCCGGACCGAGAAAGACCTGCAGATTGCCCGCAAGATGCCCGAGGACGAAAAGAAACAGCACGCCGCCGGAGCCGGCCATCACATATTTCCTTCCCACCGAGGAGCAGAACAGGTTGCGCAAAAGATTAATCATGAATGGCATGGCGCCGCCTGCCAGTGCCTCCCGCCAATCTAAGGGCGGGGCGCGGCGAGGTCAATCCGTTTTGCGCGGCGGAATCAGGTATTAGGATACGTTTGGATATATTTGGAGTACATAAACAAACCTAATTTAGGATTGTGGCGCCTTTGCTTTGCCTTCGGCAACCGCTTCCCCGGCGGACAAATGGATTGGCCCGGCGCCCGGATCAGCCTGAGTTTCCCGGTTGGCGGCACACTTGGCCGCACCACTCTTCGATCTTTTCCTGGATGGCATCGCGCACTTTGCGCGTCTGGTCGAGAACCTCCGCGGGTGTGCCCCGAAAGCTGGCTGGGTCGGCAAAGCTCCAGTGCAATCGCGTGGTCACGCCGGGAAAAATCGGACAACGTTCGGCGCTCGTTTCATCGCAAACCGTGATGACATGCGAAAACAGTTGGCCGGACTTGAACAGATCGAAAACCGCCTTGGTCTGGTTGCCGGAAATGTCTATTCCGACCTCCCGCATTGCCTCCACCACCACGGGGTTGAGTTTGCCGGGTTGAAGGCCGGCGCTGTGGGCCTCAAATTCCTCCGGGCAGATTCGGTTCAGAAAAGCCTCCGCCATCTGGCTGCGGGCGCTGTTATGAACGCAAACAAACAGGACTTTCGTTTTCATAAGGTGGTTCCTCCTTCTATCTTTGGCGCAACCAGGTTCTCTTCGCGACCGTCCGCCGCGGCATACCAATGCCGCGTCCGGTTGCAGGCCGCGCAAACCGAAAGCATCACCGGCACTTCCACCAGCACCCCCACCACGGTTGCCAGCGCCGCGCCGGAGCCTGGCCCAAACAAGGTGATGGCCACGGCCACGGCCAGCTCAAAGAAGTTGCTCGCTCCAATGAGCGCTCCGGGCGACGCGATGTTGTGCGGCACCCTCCAGCGGCGCATGAGCAGGTAGGCCAGCGTGGCATTGAAATAAACCTGGATGATGATGGGCACGGCCAGCAACAGCACGGCAAACCAGCGCGCCGTTAAGTTCTCCGCTTGAAATGCAAAGATCAGCACCAGGGTCAACAGCAGCGCCGCGATGGTCACGGGATGAAACTTCGGCAGAAAGTTTTCCTCAAACCAGTCTTGGCCGCGCGCCTTCAACAGGATGGTCCGCGTCAGCCAGCCCGCCGCCAGCGGGATCACGATGAACACGACCACCGACGTGATAAGGACTTTGGCCGGCACCACCACGTGGGCCACGCCGCACAGAAGCATGATGATGGGCGCGAACGCGAACAGCATGATGAGGTCGTTGACGGCCACTTGCACCAGCGTGTAAACCGGGTCGCCGTCCGTGAGATACGACCACACAAACACCATGGCGGTGCAAGGCGCGGCGGCGAGAATGATCAGTCCGGCGGTGTAATTCTTCGCCGCCTCCGCGTCAATCCAGTGTGAGAAAATATGCCGCATAAACAGCCCGGCCAGCAGCGCCATGCTGAACGGCTTCACCAGCCAATTGATGAACAGCGTCACCGCCAGCCCCCGCGGCCTTTTAGCGATGCCGCCCACCGCGGTGAAATCCACCTTCAGCATCATCGGATAGATCATCAGCCAAATGAGCACGGCCATCGGGACGTTGACCCGGGAGCCTTGGCCAAATTCCAGTTTGCCCAAAGACGCCGCCACGCCGGGCGCCAGCCGGCCCAGCATGACGCCGGCAACCATGCAAAGAAAAACCCAAAGCGTCAGGTAACGCTCGAAAACCGCCAGGCGTTTGGGTGGAATGGATTGGCTCATGCCCGACAATTCAGTCATGTCATTTTGTTGTACAACAATTCTCTCCGCGACAGGCGCCCCCCGGTTTCCGCGCTTGAACCTCAAGGCTCGTAATGTAGTCGGAAGGCTTCGCGCCGTTGGGCAGGTGATTGACGATGGTTCGGTAGAGCGGGTCTTCCCAATTCGTCATCGCCTCGACGTAAGCCGGTTTGGATTTCAGCACAATGTCTGTCAACCCAGCTTCGCGCGCCATGCGTTCCGTATCACTCACGAGCGCCGCGCCTGCCACACATCCGATCAGGGCCTCGACCATTTTCAAAACTTCCGCTGGCAACGGTTTCAGCAGCGCGATGTCCGACACTGCCACCCGACCGCCTGGATTGAGCACGCGGGCGATTTCGCGCCACACCTGCGGCTTGTCCGGCGAAAGATTGATGACGCAGTTCGAGATGATCGCGTCCACGCTGGAATCCGCGACGGGTAAATGTTCGATCTCACCCAGCCGGAACTCGACGTTCTCCAAGCCCGTTTCTTTGCGGTAATGAGCCATGTTGCGACGAGCTTTGCCCAGCATCTCCGGGGTCATATCCACGCCGATGGCGCGTCCGGTCCCGCCAACTTTGCGGCCCGCGATGAAAACGTCAAAGCCGCCGCCGCTGCCGAGGTCCAGGACGACTTCACCTGGTTTGAGCGCGGCCAGCGCGGCAGGATTGCCGCAGGAAAGACCCATGTTCGCCCCATCCGGGAGAGCTTGAAGCTCTTCCACGGAATACCCAAGCTCCCTGGCGAGCTGGTCGCTGTCTTGCGGCGATGAGCCGCAACAAGAAACCCCGGCCCCACAGGAACCGGCAGAAGTCTCCCGGGCAATCTTTGTGTAGCCTTGGCGCACTTTCTCGCGCACCGCTTCCGGATCGCTTACCGTTTTGGAATCACTCATAAATCGCAAGCCTCGTTTCTATTTTCCACCCGCCTGAGCCGCGTGCTCAACCCATTCGCATTCGCACCGCATCTTTTTGAGCCGTCGCAAATCCTGGCGGAAAATGGGATGGGACTGCACGCAGTCCTGCAAGCAGCGCAGTTGCAGGTCCAGTTCCGCCGGGGCCTTTTCCGGCAGCCGGTAGATCATCCATTTCTCGTGGCGCCGGGCGACGACCACGCCGTTGGCGCGCAGGCAGGCGAGGTGTTTGGAAACGGCGACCTGGGGCAATCTTAAAATACTTTGGAAATGGCAAACGCAGAGCGGCCCCTGGGTCAACAAATGCAGAATGCGCAGCCGGGTCTCATCGCAGAAACAGCGGTAAATTTGCAACAGTTTCATATACTTCATTAAACATATACTCTATCAGGTATATGTTTGTCAAGCCCCGGTTTGCCGGCCTTCTCAGAGCCTGTTTGAAAGCTCGCCCGGTCAGGGGACCAGGCCTGCAAAAGGTTGGAATTCTGCCCGTTTCCTGCAGGTCTCGAGCTTCATAAGAGTCAACCTAATTTCAGACCGTGTCTCTGACCCTATTTTTCTGACTTTGTTTCACTGGGGCAGCGAGGCCAGTAAAATGCGCCACGCGGACGAAGACGCGAAGGCCTCGTAGAGCGCCGGAAAAAAAGTCCGGCTCGGCGGAGTTTCCGCCAGGCCGGCAAAGGTTTGGTCCACCAACTCAGACCAGCCGGATAGATAATGCTATGGGGCGACAGAATGGAGGACAGGGGAAGAGGGATGGTAGTCGTTCAAGGCGCGCTCGGTGGAGGAAGGGACCAGGCGCAGCAGTTCCATGGCCTCGCCGACAAAATGGAGGGAGCCGGTGACAACTATAAATTTTTCGCCGGCGGCCCGGGCCAGGGCGGCGGTCGCGTTTTCGCATAGGATGACTTCGGCCCGGGGATTGGCCTGGCGGCAGCACGCGGCGAGCAAGGCCGGATCGGCCGAGCGGGCGCTGCCCGTCGGCGAAAGGAAGATTTTCCCGGCCAGCGGCGCCAGGATCCGGCAGATCCCGGCGTAATCCTTGTCCCGCATCGTTCCCAAAACCAGGGCCGGCCCGGGCCGCGCCGCCCCGCCGCCCGGCGACAGGATGTCCGGCAGGGCGGCGGCGAGGCTTTCCGCGCCGGCGGGATTGTGCGCGCCGTCCAGCAGAATGATTTGCCCGCCGGCGCGCTCGACCTTTTGCAGCCGCCCCGCCCATTGCACTTCTTTCAGCCCGGCCCGGATGGCGCTCTCTGGAACCGGAATGGCTTCGCGCAACCCCCGCGCCACGGCCAGCGCAAGACCGGCGTTGGTTTTTTGGTGCGCGCCGGGCAGGCCCACTTCAAAGTCGCGCGCATCGGAACCGCCGGCGGCAAGCACGGTCAGAGGCGCGTGGCGGACGCGGGCGGTTTGAGCGATGACTTCCAGCGCGGCGGGGTCGGCGGCGGCGGTGAAGACGGGAACGTTGGGTTTGATGATGCCCGCTTTCTCGCGGGCGATTTCGGCCAGCGTTTGCCCCAGGTATTCCTGGTGATCCAACTGGATGTTGGTGATGACGCTGGCCAGCGGCGTAACAATGTTGGTGGCGTCGAGGCGGCCGCCCAGGCCGGTTTCCCATATCACCAGGCCGCACTTTTGCCGGGCGAAGTATTGCAGGGCCATGACCGTGACCACTTCGAAAAACGTGGGCGATGCTCCCGCGAAAGCGCCGCTGGCGAGGAGGGCGCGCATTCCCTCCACCAACTGCACCACGTCGCTTTGGCCGATCAACCGGCGGTTGACCTGCATCCGTTCGGCGAAGGAAACCAGATGCGGCGAGGTGAACAGTCCCACCCGCAAACCGGCGGCGCGATAGATGCCTTCCAGCATCGCGCAAGTCGAGCCTTTCCCGTTGGTGCCGGCCACGTGGATGAAGCGCAGGCCCGCCTGCGGATTTCCCACCAGGGCGGCCAGGCGCAAGACGTTCTCCAACCCCAGCCTCATCCCAAAAAGCTGAAGGTCGTAGAGGAATTGGATGGCCTCGGAATAATCCATAATCGTCAATGGAGATTTGCTTGCCAGGAATTACCTCGTGAAAATGGTGAAATCTCTGAATTCCTGATTCTGAATTCCAAATTCCTGATTCTTCAGGCGGCGACCACGCTGATTTTGTGTTTCCGGGCGGACGGCCCGACTTGCTCCTGTTCCAGCAGCAGGGTCATGCCGGCTTCGAAGGCGAGGACGGAGATTTTCACCTCGTGGCAGGCTTCCAGGGTGCTGGCCCCGATGCACGGAATGTCAAAACGCAGATCGTGTCTCTCCCGGGCCACTTTCACGGCGACCGCGCCGCCGGCCTTTCCCGCCAGCGCGCCGCCGCGGCGCAGGCAATTGTCCGTGCCCTCCAGGCCCTCCACCGCCAGGACCGTGCCGGCCTTGACCACCACGGTCTGGCCGATTTCCACGCGGGCCATCTGCCGGGCAATGCGAAAACCAAAAGCGACATCCGCCTTTTGCGCCTCGCTCAACCCAGGCCCCAGCGCGAACCCGGCGGCCGGCATGAGCGGGCTGAGCCAGGGGACAGGCTCCACCAGTTTGATTCCGTCCTTGGCCAATTCGTCGGCGATGGCGCCGAAAATCGAATGCGCGTTTTTTTCCTTGAGCTTCAGAAGAATGCCCAGGGCGCGGAAGTCGGGCCGCAGATCGAACAGATTCCTGGGCGCGATCTGGCCGAGCATCACGCACCGGGTCACGGCCCGCTCCGTGAAGGCGGAGATCATTTTGGAAAGCTGGCCGACCCTGAGCCAGACGATCTCGTCCACCAGCGCAGCCAGTTGCGGGTCCGTCTCGCCGTCAAAGGCCACGGCGACCAGGCGTCTGACCCCCTGGCTTCTGGCCTGCCGGGCAAAGAGCAAAGGCAGGGATCGGCTGCCGGCGATGATCCCGATGGTGTCAAGGTGTTGCGCCACGCCAAGAACTTAGCCGCCTCCCGCCAATTGAACAGGAGAAAGTGGGTCGCCGCATAAACCTGGTCGTCCGTTGCTTGACCGGGTCTTCAATCCTGAAGGGATGGAATCATTCAGCCCAAGGTTGGCCCGAATTCCGCGAGGGCCTACCTTGGGTCGTTCCCATCCATCCTCACAACCACGAAGGGGTTGAATACCAAGCTCTTACGAGAGGGCTTCAATCCTTTCAGGGTTGTCATTTTTCCCTATGCCTACCCGGGGTAGCTCCTTCGTCGCAACCGCGGTCTGAATGCTGCAATCCCGTTGGGATTGTCAAAACCAATGACAAGCCCCCCCAAAAAATATTTCACTTGGCATTCCATCGAAAACGTCGAGGAACCAATTCTGGATCATCACAGAACCCGACCGCTCGGCCACGACGGTTTTGCTCCCGGAAGACTATTGACTGCATTCCATACCTCTCTCGTTTCGGGAGAGGTTTTTAATCTTGGTTGATTCTGACCACCGCCGTCTTGTGTTACCGTACTCGCGGTTTCGCTTACTGCGCCATTTGCAATTGAAAAAAACGCTGCTGCTCGCCGGCATTTACCGGGAAACAATAGGCGAACGTGCCATCCATGGCCAAGTTATTCGTCAGGAACGGCGTCCAGCTCGCCAGCGGCAGGGCGAGGTCCGTGGTCGTCATCACGATATAAGGCAGAGGGACGTTGGTCGGGCCACCGACGCCCGATACCGTCATCTGCGTGTGGCTGGCATCTGTGAAGGTCGCACTCGTGGTCTGCGGTGTGAACGGCGGCAGCAAGAGTGTGGTCGGGTTGGCGGGATCGCGCGGGCCGGTGGAGAGATAACCATTGGGCGACACGCTCACGGAATACCAAGCCACGCTGGCGGCGTCGCTCTCTAGATAACTATTCTCGGCTGCATAATCCCTATGCCCCATACTGAACGCGACTCGGTCGCCATCGCTGGTGGCCATCGTGTAGGGCGACATGTTATTGAGCGTCACGGAAATCCCATACCCGGCAGCCAGCGACGTTTCGTATTCTTGCAGGTATACGTCGACACCGTTATGATACGTCCGCAAGGAAAACGTGACCCCGCTGATGCATTGGTAGGGCGGCGCTGGCACATCCGCGACATGCCAACTGCGGATAAAAAGGTGAGGGGTGATGGTGACGGTAATAGGCCCGGTCTGCCCCGGTTGGTTATACGCCCACAGATCCAGGTGGCTGCCCGTATGCACGTCCACCCCATAGGTTGACGCCCCGTCAAAGCTCAGCGAGAGATCGCTCCAAGTGAGGTTTGCATTGATGGTGCCGCTGTAATTATACCCTGATTGCGGATGCGTATAGGCTTCCGTGACCGTCGCCCAATTGGTGACGGTGCCGCCCGGAGCGTCTATACCAGGCGCAAACTGCCAATTGAGAATTTCATCGCCATAGCTGCTGCTGGCACCGATGGCCAGCCCAGCCATGGCCACGCCGGACAACAAGGCGCGAGTCAGATGGCGCAGGCTCGATCGGGGATTGAGTGGGAAGAGGTTGGGCTTCATAAACGTTATGTTTTAGACATTACACCAGTCTCAAATTAAACGCGCCGCCCCTGACGTGCTCAACGAATCTTGGGAAAAACGCACCCTTATTTGGCCGCTTCAGTTCTGCTTTCGCAGTTGAAATCGCGGGTACGTCACATAAACGGACGCTCCACATAACACAATCATCCATCGGGGGAACCGTCGCCATCGGAGGCCGACATCAAAGTGACCCGCGACCTCATGCGGGCCGGGCAATTGATGAAAATCGAAGTGCTCGACCACGTCATCCTCGGGAACCCAGGCCACGCCTCTCTGCGTGAAATGAGCTGTCCGCCTCTTCGCGGCGCGTTCATGGAGTTGGACGAAATTGGTCATTGGTGATTTAACTTACTGAGGAGGCGGTGGGATACGCGACAAAGGCGGAGTGCGCTCCCGATCTATCGGGAGCGCAGCAACGTAAAAGCGCAAATAAGCCCTAAAAACTTGGTCGCGTCAGGACATACCAAGCTTGCTGCGCCCAAGGACGGGCGCACTCCGCTGTAGTCTATCCTGCGGCCTTGGCAGTAAAGTCTTGCTTCGCCGAAAGGAGTGACCCAAAAAAGCGAAATGCACCTACTGAAACGGCGCGGCTTGGCCGATTGTCTGCGGAAAAGCTTGCAGACCGGTCGCCTCTTCATTTAACCTCCCACCCGGTTCTGCCGATACTATTTGAGGACACTGCAAGTGCTTATTATGATGCGTTGGCGTCTTCAGGTCGTTGCGGCTCAGTGTTTCGTCGAACCGGACACGTGAGCAACTATGATTTCAGGCCCTGCAAATCAATCCTTTTTGCCAGCCCTCCCGCTCGAAGTGTCGGGCGCGGCGCCCGGACCAGCGGGCGATGAGGCCGCGCGTCTCTCACGCCCCTTCTGGCGGACCGAAGGCGGGAACCTGCCTTGCGTCATGGCGCTTGTGACTCCATTTTATCAGACTTCCGCCTTCTTTGTCTTGTGCGCTGCGGCGGTGCTGCTGGCCGGCTACGGCGGGTATCGCTGGGCGGTCCGCTGGCGGCGGCGCCTTCAGCAGCAGCGCGACCAGGAGGTCTTCAAGTTGGTGGATGAATGGACCAAGAATTTGCAGCAGGAGGTCAACGAACGCAAACAGGCCCAAAAAGCGCTCTTGGAAAGCCAGGAAGCCATGATGCGCCAGGAGCGCCTGGCGGCGGTCGGACAGATGGCGGCCGGCGTCGCCCACGAATTCAACAACATTCTCACCGTCATTCAGGGCCACGCCTCCCTGCTCCTGGACAATCCCTCCCTCGACGAGAATTCCATCAAGTCCCTCACCCATATCACCTCCGGCGTGGAACGCACGGCCAAGCTCATCCGCCAGATGCTCGCCTTCAGCCGCAAACAAGTCATGCAGCGCGAGGTCCTAGACCTCAATCTGGTGGCCACCAATGTCACCGACATGCTCGGCTCCTTGCTGGGCGAGAGCATTGTCGTCCGGCGCACTCTGGCCGGCCATCCCCTCCCCGTCCTGGCCGACGCGGCGATGATCGAGCAGATTGTCGTCAACCTGGCGGTCAACGCCCGCGACGCCATGCCCCATGGCGGCGAATTGACCATCACCACCCTGGAGGCGGAGGTCACCCCGGCGGACATCCTTGCCAAGGCCGAGCGCCGCGCCGGCCGGTTCGCCCGCCTCACGGTGAGGGACACCGGCTGCGGGATGGAAGCCAGCGTGATTGACCATCTTTTCGAGCCTTTTTTCACCACCAAGGAAGTGGGCAAAGGCGTGGGCCTGGGCCTGGCCACAGTCTATGGAATGGTCAAGCAGCACCAGGGCTGGATCGAAGTGGAAAGCCAGCCCGGAAAAGGCGCGGCCTTCCACATCACTTTGCCGTTCACGGAGATGCCCGTCGAAAAACCGGCAGCCGGGGAACCGCTCTCCAAAGTGGCGGGCGGCAAAGAAATCATCCTGGTGGTGGAGGATGAATCCGCCCTGCGCGAACTGGTGCGGGAAGTTCTCGAAAGCCACGGCTACCAGATTTTGGAGGCGGGCAGCGGCGCGGAGGCGCTGCAAGTTTGGCAGGCTCACGACAAGAAAATTGATCTGCTCCTGAGCGACATCATCATGCCGGAAGGCATGTCCGGGCGCGAACTGGCCGAAAAGCTGCAGAAGGACGATCCCAAACTGCCGGTCATCCTCACCAGCGGCTACAGCCAGGACATGATCGAACGGGAGATGCTCCTGGACACCAGAGTGAAGTTCTTCTCCAAACCTTATCACCCCGCCCAATTGGCCCAGGCGGTGCGCGACAGCCTGGATTTGCGCAAGAGCAATGGGGTCCATCCTTGATCACGGTTGGGGGATCCGTTCCCGCCACCCCCACCCCCTCCCCTCATTCCAGTATTGCATTCGGCGCGGCTTTCGGGAAACGTTGTGCTTGCAAAATGCGTTCGTACCCATAAATTGGACGGCTCACTTTGGAAAATATGAATGTAAACGGTTTAAACTCCCTGCTGGCCGACGTGCCGCAGCAGACCATGATGCCGAACAAGACCGGCGATTCAATCAAGTTTTTCGGCATCATGGCCGTGATGTTCCTCCTGATGTGGTTCATGATCTTCCAGCCCCAGCGCAAGCGCGCCAAGGAGCTGGAGATTATGCTCAAGGCCCTGCGCGCCGGCGACAAAATCGTCACCACCAGCGGCATCGTCGGGGTCGTTTTGGCCCTCAAAGACAAAACCGTCTCCATCCGCTCCAGCGACGCCAAGCTCGAAATCCTCAAATCCGCCATCGCGGACGTGACCGAACGCGGCGGTGATACCAGCGCCTCGTGATTCTCTTGAACTTTCATGAAAAATCCTAAATTTTGGTGGGCCTTCATCGCCTTTCTCGTCCTTTGGGCGCTCTGGGAAATTTATCCCCCATCCAACCAGAGCCTGATCGCTGAATTCCAGGACCAGGCCGACCACTCGGCGGCGGACGCCGCGTTCAGCAAAATCGTCGCAGGCGCCCAGGCGCTGCAAAAGGCAAATCCGGAGCCGTCGCGGGAATTCGGTGATTTGCAGACGGAGATCGGCACCAACGATATTCAGCGCTACTTTCCTTACATGAACGTCAAGGGACAGGAGCGCCCCACCTACGCCCTGCTCAACATCCTGCAAAGAAAAGCCGCGGGCAAAATCCGGCTGGGACTGGATCTCCAGGGCGGCACCGAATTCCAGGTCAGCCTGGATACCAACCGTGTTTCCGCCACCGAGACCAACCGCAGCTCGATCGTGGCTTCCGAAGAGCGCCAGCGGCTGGTTTCCCAGGCGGCGGAAGTCTTGCGCAAACGCGTGGACGCGCTGGGAGTGGCCGAGCCGGTCATCACCCCGGCGGGAGAGAATCATATCATGATCCAGTTGCCCGGCCTTTCCCAGTCCGCCCAGGACGAAGCCCGCAAGAACATCTCGAAAGCGGCCTACCTGGAGTTCCGCCTGGTCAGTCCGCAAAGCGACGAATACTTGAGCCAGCAGCCGCCTCTGATTCCGCCGGGATTCGAGGTCTTGCGCATGAAAACCAAGGGCAGTGACGGCAGCATTGTCTATCGCCCCTACCTGGTGCAAAGGAAGGCGGCTTACGGCTTGACTGGAAAAAGCATCAAACGCGCTTATCCCAATCGCGACAGCTCCGGCAATCCGGAAGTTGACTTTGAGTTCGACACCGATGGAGGCCAGAGATTCGCCAAGCTCACCACGGAGCACGAGCACGAGCTTATGGCCATCGTGCTGGACGGCGAAATCTATACGGCTCCTTACATTAGAGAGCCGATTCCCAGCGGCCGCTGCAGCATCAGCGGGGGCAGCATGGACATCACCGAAGCGATCACCATCGCCAATATACTGGAGAATCCGCTCGAAACGCCGGTGAACATAGACGCCATGCGCCAGGTGGATCCGACGCTCGGCAAAGATTCCATCAGGAGCGGCGTCATGTCCGCCGTCGTCGGCACCCTCTTGGTGGTGTTGTTCATGGCGGTTTACTATCATCGCTGTGGCTTGATTGCTGATTTTGCCATGCTCCTGAACCTGGTGATTTCCCTCGGCATTATGTGTTCCATCGGAACCACGCTTTCGCTCCCCGGCATCGCGGGCATCGTGCTGACGGTGGGCATGGCGGTGGACGCCAACGTGCTCATCTACGAACGGTTGCGCGAGGAAATGGCCCTGGGCAAATCCATGCGGGGAGCCATTGCGGCCGCTTACAGCCGGGCTTTTAACACCATTTTCGATTCCCACACCACCACTCTCATTTCCGCCATCATCCTCATTTACATGGGAACGGGGCCGGTCAAGGGCTTCGGGGTCACTCTGACCATCGGGGTGGCGTTAAGTTTGTTCACCGCCCTGGTGGTCACGCGGCTGATCTTCGATTTTCTCCTCTCGCGCGGCTGGCTCAACAAGGTGGGCATGTTGCACCTCATCAAGAATCCGAATTGGGATTTTATGAAGTGGACCAAGCTCGCCTATCTTGTCTCCGCCGCCGTCATCGTCGTGGGAATGGGTTATGGCATTTTCGTGCGCGGCAAAAATGTGATGGGGCCTGAATTCGCGGGCGGCGACGCCGTGACCCTCAGCTTCACGCAGAGGGTGGAAGTGGACAAGCTGCGGTCCGCCCTGACCAGGGTCGGCCAGTCGCAAATCCAGTATCAACGAGGCGCGGGCGCGGAAACTTTGGAGGTGGTCGCCCCCTACGGCCAGGCCGCCGTCGTCACCAACACCCTGGCCAAGGAGTTTCCATCCGCTGGTTTCGTGGTCATCGGCAATAACACCGTCGGCGCCTCCGTCGGCATCGAAATCCAGAAGTCGGCCATCATCGCCTCTTTTCTGGCGCTCTTTGGCATATTGATTTACGTCGCCTTTCGCTACGAGTTTTCCTTCTCCGTCGGCGCCGTTCTGGCGGTCATCCACGACGTGTTCGTCACGCTCGGCATCTTTTTCATTTCCGGCAGGCAACTCAGCGCCCCCATGGTCGCGGCGGTCTTGACCATCATCGGCTTCTCCCTGAACGACAAAGTCGTCATTTTCGACCGCATTCGGGAAGATTTGAAGCTGGCCATCCGCGGCACATTCAGCGAAGTGATCAACAAGGCCATCAACCAGACGCTGAGCCGGACGATCATCACTTCCGGCACGGTCTTCCTCTCCACGTCGTGTCTTTACGCCTTTGGCGGCGGAGTCATCAACGATTTCGCCTTCACCTTTTTGGTCGGCATCATCACCGGCACTTATTCGAGCATCTACATCGCCTGCGCGCTGGTTCTCTGGTGGCATAAAGGCGAGCGGCCGAGGACCGCCACCCAGGTGGCCATGGAAACCTCCTCCGCCGGCGCCGCCATGAAATCCAACCCGGCCCGCGTCCGCCCGTAGAGAGGAACGAGTTCCACCGGCCAGACGCCCACGGGTGCGAGAGTGGGCCGCGCTCCCCAAAAAAGTCAAAGGATTGGCGATTTATACATAGCGACATAAATGAATGCGCATTGCCAGAACGCGGGACAACCGAAAGCGTCAGAGGGCTGGCGCACTCCAAAACGCTTCGCGCTTTCACGCGCCGCCAAATTCGCGCCAGCGTTTTGGACTGCGGCGGTCCTCCGCCGCTTTCGCGCGCCATGCGCAATTACTTAACACGTTGTGTATAAGTCCTCGCCCACTTTGAACTTTGCACTCGCGAAGCGCGGCAGCAAGATTCGTTCATGGTTGCCGTGATCGAAATCCAACCCTGGCATTGGGCGGGTTTCATCCTCGTCATTTTATTCTTTCTGGCCCTGGACCTTGGGGTTTTTCATCCCAAAGCGCGGCCGCCCGGCTTCCGCGCGGCGTTGGCCGGGAGCCTGATCTGGGTCCTCCTGGCCGCGGGCTTCGCCGGCGCGCTGGCGTTCTGGCGGGGACCAGAAGAGAGTCTTCAATTCCTGGCCGGCTACGTCGTGGAATATTCCCTTTCCCTGGACAATGTCTTTGCCATGGCCTTGATCTTCGCCTACTTCGGCGTGCCGCCGGCGCTGCAGCACCGCGTTTTGTTTTGGGGCGTGTTGGGCGCGCTGGCCATGCGCGGCCTGATGATTGGCACGGGGGTTGAATTGCTGCAACAATTCCATTGGCTCTTCTACGTCATGGGCGCGTTTCTGCTCTGGACCGGCCTCAAGTGGGGCTTCTCCAAACAGGCCGTCGTCCGGCCGGAACAAAACCGGGTCGTCCGCCTGGCGCGAAGATTCTTCCCCGTGACCCGCGATTTCCAGGGACAAAACTTTTTCGGCGCCGTGGCAGGCCGCCGCGCCCTGACGCCGCTGGCGCTGGCGCTGCTGACCATCGAGGCGACGGATCTGATCTTTGCCACTGATTCAATCCCGGCGATTTTTGCCATCACCCAAAACGCCTTCATCGTCTTCACCTCCAATATCTGCGCCGTGCTCGGCCTGCGCTCGCTTTATTTCGTGCTGGCCGGAGCGATGAGTTACTTCCGCTTTTTGAAAACCGGCCTGGCCCTGGTGCTGGCGCTCATTGGGGTGAAAATGCTCGTGTCCCGATGGTATGTTGTTTCCACCGCGGTCACACTCACGGCCGTGGCCGGAATAATCGGCGTTTCGATTTTGGCTTCGCTCGCCGCAGCCGGCGGGAAAAGCCCCGCTGTCAAAACGGAGTCGCCGGATTGAAATACCGCTGGTCATTGCCCGAACCGCCATCCCGCGCCCGCGCCGCGACGCTCGCGTCCGCCTTGGGCGTCTCTTCGCTGCTGGCGCAATGCCTGGTGAACCGAGGAATGGTTGAGCCGGAAGAGGCCGGGCGTTTTTTGCGGCCGCGCCTGAAGGATCTGGCGGACCCCCTGGCCCTGCCGAACATGGCCGCCGCCGCGGATCGTCTGCTGCTGGCCCGCCAGCGCGGGGAGTCGCTGGTGATCTTTGGCGATTACGACGTGGATGGCGTCACTTCCGCCGCCCTCCTTATGGAGACGCTGGGCGCGCTGGGCTGGAACGTCAACTATTATTTGCCGCACCGGCTGGACGAAGGCTATGGATTGACACAGGACGCCGCGGAAAATTGCCTGCAAAAATTTCCCGCCAAATTGCTCCTCGCCGCGGACTGCGGCTCCACTTCGGTGGACACCATCGCCTGGCTGGGCCGGCGGGGAACCGACGTCATCGTCCTCGATCATCACCAGGTCTCCACGCCGCCGCCGCCGGCGGTGGCGCTGGTCAATCCGCGCCTGGCCGGTCTCCCCGGACTGGGGACGGAGTTCTGTTCGGCCGGGCTGGCGTTCAAATTGGCGCACGCCCTGCTCAAACGGCTGCGCGACGCCGGCGAGGAAGCCGCCGTGAAACTGGATCTGCGCCTTCTGTTGGATTTGGTGGCGCTGGGCACAATTGCGGACCTGGTTCCGTTGACGGGAGAAAACCGGATTCTCGCCAGCGCCGGCCTGGAACGCCTGACCGTGACGCAACGGCCCGGTTTGACCGCCTTGAAAGCCGTCGCGCAATGTCCTTCCCCCATCGGGAGCTACGAGGTGGCCTTTCAACTCGCCCCGCGCCTCAACGCCGCCGGACGCCTCCAGGACGCCGAGGAATCCTTGCGCCTCCTGCTGGCGCCAGACGCCGCCCAGGCCCAACCGCTCGCCTGCGGCCTGGATGCCCGCAATCGCCAGCGCCAGGAAATCGAACGCGCCATGGTCGAAGAAGTCATGGCCGCCATCCACGCCCGCTTCAACGGCCAAAAGGATTTCGTGATCGTCGAAGGACAAGCCTCCTGGCATATCGGGGTGGTGGGAATTGTGGCCTCGCGCGTGGTCAAGCGCTTTCACCGGCCTGCCATCATCCTGGGCGGCGATGGGGAAATGTGGCGCGGCTCGGGCCGGAGCATCGAAGGATTTGACCTGGCCGCCGCCCTGCGAAGTTGCGACGACCTGCTGGAGCGGCACGGTGGCCACAGCATGGCGGCGGGAGTCACCGCCAGGCCCGGCCAGGTGGACCTTTTCCGGGCGCGCCTGAACGAACTGGCGCGCCAGTCCCTCAAGCCCGAACAACTGGAGCCGTCATTGCGGCTCGACGGAGAAGTGGCCGGGGCCGATCTGACCTTGGAGCGCGTGGAGGAATTGCGCGCGCTGGCCCCGGCTGGCCAGGGCAACCCGCCGGTGCAATGGGTGATCCGCGGACTGGCCCACCGCCAGCCGCCGCAAAGGATGGGCCGCGAAAACCAGCACGTGAAATTGCGTTTGACAGACGGCCAGGCCGCGTTGGAAGCCGTCTGGTGGAACTGCGGCGCGGCCCCCCTGCCCGACGGTCGCTTCGACCTCGCCTTCACCCCGACGATCAACGAATACATGGGCCGCCGCTCCGTGCAACTGCGCCTGGCGGACTGGCGGTCAACTTCATAACTTTAGGGCAGGCAAACAGAATCAATTACCACTATTTTGAAACAGGTAGTAGCCCAAGCAGATTGCCACACCTGCGAGGACGAAGAATATGCCAATGGCGGGAACGCCTACTGTGTTGCCATCATTGCCTCGCCGTAAAACCGCATCTTGCGGAGAGGCCGGGTCGTAATAAACGGTCACTCCTGCACCGACAGGATACCGGGCGACGATGCGGTGCGCGTAACGTGAACTGGAGGAAATATCCACGAGCTTTATTCGTTTGCCGGTGTGGGACACTCCACCAACCGAATACTCGTATGTAATCACCGGCTGAAATTCGGCGCGCCCCTTCAACCCGCCTCCGCATGTCTCAAGAACCTCTGTGCCTCGCACAATGCCTTCCGTGGAAGGCCAAGTCCAGGTCACTCTGGCCTCCTTGCACATGCGAATGCCCAACACAGTCGCAAAACAACCGACGACGATGAACAAACCAGCAAATGGGTAAATGACATAGTCTGGAATCATAGATGCAACTCTATCGTCGTTCTTTTTCCCGCGTGGCGCAACCGTTTCGCTGAGAAAACGGCCAAACCAATGTTAATCGCTGGGCCATCCAGGTCAAGGTCATCATCGTTTGTCTGCCCTGCACGGCAAATTGACAATGGATCGGATCTTTTAGCCGAGGGCGGGATGAAACAGGCCGATGGATTTCTCCACCGGCCCACGCTTTTGTGGCCTTCTTGGGGAGGAACCATCTGATCCTTCATGCGGTAACTCCGGCCTTCGATGATCACGGTTTCGGCGTGGAGCAAGAGCCGGTCCAGCACGGCGCTGGTCAGGGTGCCCCGCCACGAAGGCCCATCGCGTTCTTTTCATCTCCTGGCAGGTTCAATCAATTCTCGCTCATTGGCAATCACGCGCTTGAAGCTGTACACAGCGACATAAAGGAATGCGCCTTGCCAGATCGCGGGCCGACCGAAAGCGCCAGAGGGCTGGCGCACTCCAAGACGCTTCGCGCTTTTCCTACACCGCCAAAATTCGCGCCAGCGTTTTGGACTGCGGCGGACCTCCGCCGCTTTCGCGCACTACGCGCAATCACTTATGACCCTGTGTATAGTTGCAAATCTACGCGAAACTGCTGTAGCGGAGGTCTATGACCTTGTCATTACCCACATCTTTTTAGTCATGGGTTAGTATTGCTAATCCTTCGCACATCCACATCAGCCGCTGCC